>Ga0114129_10004184_pt1 | contig 20384 bp, 21 predicted proteins | sample RhiMetdeltSRZDD1_FD_80071 | JGI IMG/M metagenome (GOLD analysis project Ga0114129, IMG submission 80071) | Populus rhizosphere microbial communities from Tennessee, USA - Rhizosphere MetaG P. deltoides SRZDD1 (version 2) (version 2) | ecosystem: Host-associated > Plants > Roots > Rhizosphere >... | reverse complement strand
CGGTCTCCCAGGGGAACGCCTCCATGAGCTCCTGGGCCGTCCACTGGGCCGTGGGGGCGTCGGTCACGTTGATGTGGAGGACGCGTCGCCGGTCGTGCGCCAGGACCACGAAGACGAACAAGACCTTGAACATCACGGTGGGCACGACGAAGAAGTCCACGGAGACGAGGCACCCGACGTGATTGTCGAGAAAGGTCTGCCAGGTCTGTGATGGCGGCCTCCGATGGCGGACCATGTACTTGGAGACCGTCGCCTGGGAGATCTCGAGGCCCAGCTTCTGGAGCTCCCCGTGAATCCGCGGCGCCCCCCACAGGGTGTTGGCCTCGGACATCCGTCGGATGAGCGCTCGGACCTCGAAGGCGACGGCCGGGCGGCCGGGCTCGGTGCGTCGGCTTTTCCAGGTCCAGCATCGCGCGAAGCCGGCGCGATGCCACCGGATGACGGTCTCGGGTTTGACGAGTAGGAGGGCATCGGCCCAGCCGGTCCAGAGGCGGGACAGCAGGACCCAGAACAGGCGGTCGGAGCGCCGCAGGCGTGGACGCGGCGCGGCGCGCTGGAGGACGGCCAGCTGGTGCCGCAGCGCGAGGTTTTCGAGCGCCAGGGCGCGGCGGGTCCGGAGGGCGAAGAGGAGGCCCGTGAGGATCAAGCTCAGCATGCGGGCCATCCTCGATGAGGCCGGGCGGAAGTTCAATGCGGACAAGCTGGACGGGATAAGCAGAAGGGACAGGCAACAATCCGCAACCTATCCGCAACCAGAGACGATCTAGGGGTCACGGCTCGTAGCCGTAACCCCTTGATTTGCTTTGGTTGCGGGGGCTGGATTTGAACCAGCGACCTTTGGGTTATGAGCCCGCTCGGGTCATTTCCACGGTTTTCCGGCTGGCTCTCTAATACTCCGTCTTACTCAGTCATGGCGAGGGGTTAGGGCCACGCCGTCTTCCACGCAGTTCAGGCTGGTTTCTGGCGTTCCGGCTAGTTCTGCTGGATGGCTGCTGGATGGAACCGCCGCCGCGAGCTGCGCCTCGAACCGCGTGGCCGAGGTTCGCTTCTCGTCGGGGAACAGGTGCCCGTACCGGTCGAGCGTGATCTGGACCGACGCGTGCCCGAGCTGGCTCGAGATGTACTTCACGTTCTCGCCCTGGGCGATCAGCATCGAGGCGAAGGTGTGCCGGAGGGAGTGGATCCGGACGTGCCGGAGCTTCGCCTTCGCGAGCGCCGGCGCCCACACGCGATGCCGGAGGTTGTCTGGGTCGAGGGGTCCCCCGCTCGAGGCGGGGAACAGGAGCGCATCGGGCGGGGGGACCGACTCCCCGTGCTGCTCGCGCCGCCAGCGGGACAGGACCCCGAGCCACTGGTCCCCGACGTCGATCGCCCGCCGGGAGCGCTTCGTCTTCGGGACGTAGAAGGCGCCCTGATACGCCGTCCGTCGCACGTGGAGCCGGTGCGCGGTCTCGTCCAGGTCACCCCACTGGAGCGCCAGGAGCTCGCCCAGGCGCACGCCCGTGCAGACCGCGGTGAAGAACAGCGGGTAATGCGCCGGCTCGAGGGCGTCGAGGAGCCGGTTGACCTCGCGGGCGTGAGAACCTCGAGCTCGGTCTCGTCGGTGGCCCGGAGCGCCCGGCTCCCGCTCAGGCGATTGACCGCGAGGTAGTGGCCTTCCTTCGCGTCGGCCAGGAGCTTGTGCAGCAGGGCAAGGGCGTTCCGCAGCGTCTTGGCCCGTAGCTGGTCCGCGCTCCGACCGAGCCACCCGTTGACGTCCTCGACAGTGAGGGTTGTCAGGGCCCGCTCACCGAACTCCGGAATCAGCCGGTGCGTCACCAGGCTCGTGTACGCGGCCCGGGTCGAGGGCTTCAGGTCGCCGAGCCCCTTCAGCCACGCCTCGGCGTAGGCCTTGAACGTCGTCGCCTTGATCTCGACGTAGACGCCGTCCTGGACTTTCTTGATCGTCTCCGTCAGGAACCGCTCGGCCATCTTCCGTTTCGCGAACGTCTTCGACTTCTGTTTGCCGTCGACCGCCAGCAGGCGTCGTAGCGCTTCATGGTCCGCGGCGCGCCGGTGGCGGTCGTGCCGTCCTTGACCTCGCGCGTGAGGATAAAGCCTTTCATGCGGGTCCCCTCCCCTCCTCGCCCGCCGTCCGGGCGTTGCCGGCGGCGATCATGGCTCTTCCAGCAGCCGCGCCACCGTGGCCGTCCCGGGCGTAGACGGCGGCGATCATGAAGCTAGCCCCTCTTTCCGCTGGGATGTGTCGCGCTCGGGAAACACGAGAAGGCCCAGCGAAAGCCGCGGCGCTGGAGCGCCTGCGGGACGGTGCTGTCCCCTAGCTTGACGGCCTCCTCCCAGGCCCGCGCACACTGCGCATGGTCATCAAACGCCCGAATGGCGTTCGTCCATTCGATCATCGGGCTACCCTCAGCTGGGGTCCCGCCAACCCAGAGCACCCAGGGGCCGGGCGGCGGACTAGTCGGCTTCTCTGTGGCGAGGATTCCGAATAGAGGAGCGCCCCGCGCCGTGGCCACCATAGAGGCCGCAGAGATCACCACGGCGAGGATGGCGATGATCAGCGACAGCCGGGACCGTCGGTCCTGCCGGGCCTGGCGCGCGCGGTGGCCGGCAATCGTCTGCATAGGATCAGGATTCAGGGAGCCGACCGCGATCTGTAGGCCCGTGATCGCGTCCACGAGTGCCTTCGTCTGCGCGTCGAGGACCGTGGGTGTGGTCATCGTCACCCCTCCAATCTCGGCTCGGTCGACGGGCGAGCGGCGCCGGCGGCGGTCATCGGGCTTCGCCGCACCGCGTCCAGCAACTGGCCCAGCTGGTGAATGAATCCCTGGCACGCGGCGAGCGTGTTGAAGAGGCGCCCCTGCTCCTTGCGGTAGAGGCCGGTCGCGCCTCGAAACACAGCCCCGCGCACCGTGGTCCCATCCGGGTTCTCCAGTTCGATGACCTCGGTTGGGCCGAAGATGGTCGTGTAGGGACTCGCGGCCTCGGGCACGAACGTCGCGAGCACCTCGGTTTCAGTCTTGGCGAAATGGACGTCATCGTCGCGCAGCTGCTTCATCTTGTCGAATCGCGATTCGTCATCGGGGCCGAGGTTCCCTTGCCAGTCGCGTTCGATCGCCTTGAACGTCGCGCCGCCACTATCGCGAAGCACATAGTAAGAGCTCTTCGCGGCGCTCAGGCAGGCGCTGAAGTGAAACTCCAGGTGCTCGGGGTCCTCATCCGGACGTCGTGAAGCCTGCCGGAGGTGCTCAAGGTAGAACGTCGCCTGGTGGAGCTTCTTCTCGGCGCCAGGGATGTCGATCGCTTGACTTTGCCTGATCCTGCGTTTCCTGCGGGACACTCTTCCGTCGCTCCAGCAGCGCCGTCACCGACACGCCGAGGGCCTTGGCGAGCGCGTTGATCGTACTAAGGGACGGATCTTGGCGGCCTGCTTCCAGGCGCGTAACGTAGACACGCGTGAGGCGCGCTCGCTTCGCGAGGGCCGCCTGACTCATGCCCGTTGCCCGCCGGAGCCGTCGAATTCGTGCACCCATCTGCTTCGCCGTAGGGCTCATGGTATACGGTCGTATACCTCACGGTCAAGAGCGTTGTCGGTGCCTGGCCGAGGACAGACCGTCTGTCTGGGGGCCATTCCGCCCCGACCCTACCGCGCCCCGGTCCCGGGCGCCAGACGGCAGTCCGTCTCCAATCGGCTCAGGAGGGGCGCTATATCCCAGGGATATAGAACAAGTGATCCGGCGACATATCTCAAGGGTTCTATAATTGTGAAGGGTTTTACCATCTCTTGGAGGTCGCCCTTCAGGTACAACCTCTTGTCGGGAGGGCGGACGATCCTGGGGGGCCAGCGTCCCTCCCCCCGCGTGGGGGGGCCCCCGTGGTTGCGACGACTCCGGTCAGCTCGCTCGATTTGCGCTGCCATTACTTCAGTATCGTAAAGATCACCACGACCGTTGGCCATAGCCGATCTCGGAGATTTGTTAATCGTGGAGTTGGGTGACGCATCGTCTGGCACGGCCGCTGCACTGCTTATCGTCAGGGTGGGAAGCGCCGAATCGGTGAGGGAGAAAGGGGAGAACTTATGAAAGCGTGGATCGTCGTGGCCGTAGCACTCATCGCCCTCCTGGGCGCCGTCTCGCACGCGCAGGCGGTGCCGGTGCCCGTCTGCCAGACTGGCTCATACACGACCTACGTGAGCCTGGGCGCCGGCGGCTGCACGATCGGGGACAAGACGTTCTCAGGCTTCCAGTTCACGCTCACGAACTTCGCCGGGGCTATCACGGTGACGCCGTTCCTGGACAATCCCAATACCGCCGCGGTGGGGGACCTCGGGTTCGGGCTGAGCTTCCTGCTCACCCAGAGCGGGGCCGGGGAGCGGGACATCGTGCTCCGGTACGACGTGACCGCCCCCGGCGCCACGATCGTCGGCGCCCATCTCGGGTTTGCCGGCGCCGCCGAAGGCACCGGGACGGCGGCCGTCACTGAGACCCTGTGCCCCGCGGGCAGCCCGCCGCCGTGCCTGACGCGGAGCCTCTTCGTCTATCAGACGGAGACCGGCGGCCGCAATACGGACTTCCTCTTCCTGAGTCCCGTGCAGCGCCTCCACGTCGTTAAGGATATCGGGGTGAGCGTTGACAGTCGGGGGCTCGCCACCATCTCCGCGGTGGACCAGAGCTTCACGCAGACTGCTCCCGAGCCGGCCACTCTCCTCCTGCTTGGCTCGGGGCTGGCCGGGGTCGGGATGTTCAGCCGGAGGCGGATGCGGAAGCAGAGCCGCTAGAAGCCAGAAAACAGCCAGAAGAGAGGGAGGGCTCGGGTCCTCCCTCTCTCGTTTTTGTGCCGCCCCTTTCCTACCCCGACAGCCCAAGGTGAACGACTGGCGCCCGGCGACGCCACGGCGTCGGGCCTCAGGGCTTCATCCCGCCCGACCCTACCGCGCCCCGACTCCGGGCGCCAGACGGGCATTTGCATCGTGGGTGGCGATCCCCTGCACGACGCCGCGTCGCCCAGACGACGACGTGTCGCGCCCTGGCGGCCAGCCGGATCGGGAGACGGCCTGGCACCCTCGCCATTCAGGGGTCACGCCGCCGGCTCGGACCCATCTCCACCGGCTGGCATTGGCCGTGCTCCATGGGACGACGATGACTGCCCCTGCCGGCCGCAGGTGGTGTCCGGCCTGCCAGGGCCTGGCTGGGACACTGCCCACGCGGGGTCTGGCGCCGTGGTTTCTCGTGACCGAGTCAGCCCGCCACTACCTGGCCACGCGGCCGGCCATTCGACGGCTGCGCGGGACCGCCCCGACGTCGGTGGAGCTGGCGGTTTTGACCCGCCTGGACGCGATCGCCGAGACCGGCCACGTCGCCTGGGTTGATGTCGATGGCCGCGGCGAGTTCGTGGTGTGTCAGGCGGCGCACGGCGTGATTCCCGCCGACCTGTCCCCGGCCAGTCCGCCGTAGACGGGGCTCATGCGGCGCTCCCCGGGCCGGGCATCCGCTGGAGCCGCGCCCGGTAGGCGCGCTGCCGGGCTCGGTTCCCTTCGGCCGGCGAGACGTAGACCGGGGCCGCCCGCCCAGGCGCGTCGGGCCGGGTCCCGGAGTAACGGAAACCCGTTTCGAATCGCCGCTATTTATGCGGGTTCTCGGAGCTGGACTCGCGGGACCCGGTATCTCCCCCATGGGGAGGGGGGTTTCCGTTACGGTCGGCAGTCTCCGGCCGGCAATCTGCGATCCTTCCTGGTCTCACCGGCCCCGCGCGATCGTCAGTCGCCGGGGCCGGGCTCGTTGAGGGGTCAGCTCACCGCCAGGAACTCCTCGCCCGGGGCGCCGCCGGGCTCCTCAGCCCGCACGACACACGCGCCCGAAGGCGCGCCGGCCGGCCACGGCCGCCCGGACGAAGCTGAGAAACTCTCCTTGTGGTGGGGAATCTGCCCACCGGGCAGAATCGCGAGCGGGATCCGCTCGCCGACGCGCAGGGCGGCGGTCAGTTGGCCGATGTCAGGCATGGTCGGGTCTCCCTCCGTGCGGAATCACTCGCCCGATCGAGGGGACCACGCCGACGCTCCTAGCGTCAGCGCCACGCTCGTCACGACGTGCAGCCCCGTCTCGATCGGCGTCGGGTTCGACCCGTCGAGGGCCGCCTCGCCGCCCACGACCTTCGTCTCGTTCATCTTGGTGTTCGGGCTGAGGATCGCGGACATGAAGTCTCTCCTCTCACTCGTTGTCTTCGATCGTGGCGCGCACCACGTCGGCCGACTCCGGCCGCCAGAACACCCACACCGGCGGCGCCGTCTCGCTCGACCGCCGCGCACAGCCCTCGCACAACGGCCGGTTACGGTAGACCGCCCGGCCGTCTCCGAAGGGCCGGCCGCATGCCTCGCAGACCCCGGCGTCCAGGCAGGCGAGCAGCGCGGCCGAGAGGATGTCCGGCCGCAGCGCCGCACGCCCGTTGTCCGCCTCGGCCTCGAGAGCCGCGAGCTGGCGATCGAGCCAGGCGGCGCCGGCGGCGTCGGTCACGGGCGCACCTGCAGCCGGCCCTCGGCGTCCACCTCGGCGACCCGGTACGACAGCGCGCCGGTCGCATCCCCCACGTAGTAGGCGGCTTGACCGGTGAGGTTGCGCAAGCGCGCGGCCGCGTCCCAGGCCGCCCGGGCGCGGAAGCGGGCGCGCACCACCTCCGGGGCGCGGCGCTGCACGACCTTTGTCTCGAGCGTCGCCCGCTGCCCCGGCGTCGAGAGCTCGCAGGGCTCGGGCTCCGTCAGCACCGCCGCGACGAGGGCATCCCAGGCACACTGTTGAGCTTATCGATGGGCCGCAGGACACCGAGCGCCGCCGTCTTTTGGTTCACTGTGTCAACGTCCGTACCGACCGCTTGTGCCAAGGCGGTGAGAACGGCAGGGTGATGCCCGTAGAGGAGCGTATATACCTCGAAGTAGGCGCCTTCGAGCCAAATACCTCGTTGACGGGGTGCGGCGTCGTTGTGGGCTGGGAGAGCAAGAAGCAATGTCGGACCCGGCCAGTCTTTCCTGTCCGCCGGCGACTTCGCCCAATACCGCTCGTGCATGGTCGCCATCTTGGTGAGCAGCTCCCCGATTTGTTGATCCTGCCCCTCAGGAGAGTCCATGAGCGGAATGGATTGCCGCCGGATAAAATCCGTGGCGGGGAGCGGCCCCAAGTTCGCGTGTCCGGCCACCATCCCCATCAGGAGCCTGTTCCGATCATGCGCAACCTTGACCGCGTTGTCGTAGGTCTGCTCGACCCAGTGGGGTTTCCCGTCGGGGTTCATTCCGGCCACGCCACTCGTGGTCACCTTGCTGTCAGCGGCGAACACGAGGGCCGATTCGGTCTTAACGGCGACCGCAATAGTCACTGTGAGAGTGGGCTCCTAAAGGTCGCGTCAGCGTACTCTGGACCGCCACAGGCTCGCAAGGGGGACGGAACCACCAGTCTTGCTGGATGGGCGCTGGATGAACGCACCAAGGGCCTCGGAGGATCTCTCCGAAGCCCTTGTTTTTGTTGGTTGCGGGGGCTGGATTTGAACCAGCGACCTTTGGGTTATGAGCCCAACGAGCTACCGGACTGCTCCACCCCGCGATGCCGAGACAAACGGTACTGCACGGCTGGAGACCTGTCAAGCGGGGCGGCACTGCCGGTGCCGCCCGGAGGATCGGCTCACCGCGGAAATCGGTCGCTCCTGCGGTTTGGTCGAGCCCAAGCCCACCGGGTCGCCCTGGACGGGCTGAGGAGGGCAGGGCCTCGGACGACCCACGGCGCCTGTGGGCGGAATCTCCCAGACACGTTGCGTCGATCGTGCGACACGCGGCGTATAGTGGACGCCGATGCGACGGCTCGCCGCCACGCCCGGCCTCCTGCCTCTGGGCCTGGGGATCCTCACCGGTCTCGTCTTCTCGCCGGCGCTCCGGAACGGCTTCGTGTGGGACGACATCCCGAATCTGGTGGCGAACCCGCACTACCGCGGACTCGGGTGGGACCAGCTTCGGTGGATCGCGACGTCCATCCACCTCGGCCATTACATCCCGCTCACCAGACTGTCCTTCGCCGTCGACTACGTCCTCTGGGGCATGAATCCGGCCGGCTATCACCTGAGCAACATCGTGCTCCACAGCATCGGCGTTGTGCTCTTCTACTACGTCGCCGCCCGCCTGGTCCGGAAGGCCACCCACCTGACTGGCGTGCCCCTCTCGATTGCGGCGACGACGGCGGCCCTCTTCTTCGCCATCCACCCATTGCGGGCGGAGTCGGTCGCGTGGGTCACCGAGCGGCGCGATGTTCTCTCCGGCATCTTCCTCTTCGTGGCGACCCTGCTGTACCTCCGCGCGTGCGACGTCGTCGACGCTCGGCGCCGGTGGCTTCTGGCGACCGCGGTTGTGAGCTACGGACTGGCCCTGGCTGCCAAGTCCATCGTCATGACGTTTCCCGCGGTCGTCGTCCTGCTGAACGTCTATCCCCTCCGGCGTCTGGGCGGGGGCTCGGGAGGGAAGGAGGCCCCCGCCGTCGTGATGGAAACGACGCCCTTCCTGGTTCTCAGCGCGCTCGCGACGCTGCCGACGTACGCCGCGCAGATGGCGGCCTCCGCCCTCGGCACCTACCCCTGGCCCACGCGGATCGTGGTGGCCGTCCACGCGCTCTGGTTCTACCTCGTCAAGACGCTCCTCCCGGTGAACCTGTCTCCGCTCTACGAGGTGCCGATTCCCTTGAACCCTCTCGAGTCCCGGTTCGTCGTCAGTGCGGGGGGTGTCCTCGCGGTCTCCGCCCTCGTGCTGGCGCTTCGCCGGCAGTGGCCGGCCGGGCTGGCGCTCTGGACGTTTTACGTCATCGCCCTCAGCCCGACCCTCGGCATCGTCGTCCGGGCGGGGTTCCAGCTCGCCGCCGACCGGTACACGTACGTGGGCTGCCTCGGCTGGGCCCTGGGGGTGGGCGCAGCGGCGGGCGTCGTGGCGCGGGCCTACCAGCACGGCGTCATCGGCCTCGGCCTCGTGCGACTCGCGGCCGGCACCGCCCTCGCCGGGTTTATCGGTCTGGGCGTCCTGACGTGGCAGCAGGTTCAGATCTGGCGCAACAGCCAGACGCTCTGGGCCCACGCGGTGCGGGTCAACCCGGACTGCGCGCTCTGCCATACAAACCTCGGGCTCGCCCATCTCGCGCAGGGCGCGCCGGACGCGGCGGTCGGGCACCTCGAGCTCGCCGTGCGGCTCCGTCCCGACCGCGTGCTCGTGCGCGGCGACCTCGGGTTCGCCCTGGCCCGGCTTGGTCGGCTGCCCGAGGCGCTGGCGCAGTACGAGGCGGTGCTGACCGCGCGTCCGGACGCGCTCGAGGCGCGGCAACACTTCGCCCAAGCGTTGCATCAGGTCGGCCGCCGCCAGGAGGCCGTGGAGCAGCTCCGGGTCGCCGGCGTGATGGCTGCCGACGACGCAGGCGTCCAGGTGAATCTCGGATTCGCCCTGATGCGGCTCGGGCATCCAGCCGAGGCCGTCCCGCGGTTCCACCGCGCGATCGAGCTGGGAGGCGCCGCGGCCCCCGCCCACCTGGGCCTGACCGAGGCCTATCTGGCCCTCGGTCGCGTCGCGCGGGCCCGGGAGGAGTACGAAGCGCTGCGGGCGCTGGATCCTCGGCTGGCGGCGCGTCTCGGTGCCGCGTTCCCCCCTGACCGCTCGCCCTGACCGGAGGCCGCACTCCGTGCGCGACCCGCTCGCGGACCTCGTGCGCCAGGCTCCGTCACTGTGCTCGCGTTTGTTCTGCTGATTCCCTTCCTGGCGTTCGTCGTCGGGCACCGCCGCCGCGGCCGGCCCTGGCGACAGTCCGTCCTGGTGGCGGCGACCGCCTGGGGGGTCTTCGTGACCGCCATCACCGAGGGGCTGAGCCTGTTCCGGGCCCTGACGCTTCCAGCGATGCTCGGCGTCTGGCTGGGGACCGGCGTGGTGGCGTGCCTGCTGGCCACGCGCGGCGCCGCCATGCCCCGCCGAGAGCTCTCGCCTCTCCCCGAAGGACCGGAGCGCCCCCGGGAGCGGTGGCTCCTCGTCCCGCTCTCGGGCATCGTGGTTGCCCTGGGCGTGCTGGGGATGGCCACCGCGCCCAATACCTACGACTCCATGACGTATCATCTGAGTCGCGTTGTTCACTGGGTTCAGAACGCGAGCGTGGCGCCCTACCCGACGCACATCCTCCGACAGATCTATCAGACGCCCTGGGCGGAGTACGCGCTTCTGCAGGTGCAGGTGATGTGTGGCGGAGACCGCTGCGCGCACCTGGTCCAGTGGCTCGCCATGGTAGGCTCCGTTGCCGGCGTGTCCTGGATCGCCCGCCAGCTCGGCGCCGGGCCCCGGGGCCAGATCTTTGCCGCCGTCCTGTGCGCCACGATCCCCCTGGGGCTCTTGCAGGCGGCCAGTACCCAGAACGACTACGTGCTCGCGTTCTGGCTGGTCTGCCTGGTGACGTGCGCGCTCGCGGTGGTGAGCGACCCTCGGGAGCAACACGACTGGCTGTCCGTCACCACCGGTGGCGCGGCGCTCGGGCTTGCGCTCCTGACGAAGGGGACGGGATATCTCCTGGCCCTCCCGTTCGTCCTGTGGCTCGGACTCGGCCTGTGGCGACGGCACGGCAAGCGCGCGATACCGATGGGGCTCCTCATCGCCGGCCTCGCCCTCGCGATCAATGCCGGCCACTACTGGCGCAACGTCGACGTCTTCGGCTCGCCCCTCGGGCCCGGTCCCGGGCCGGGGGTGCCATACTTCTATTCGAATCGTGTCTTCTCGGCCGGGGCGACGGCGTCGAACGTGCTCCGAAACCTCGCGGTCGAGGTGGGGACGCCCAGCTGGCCAGTCAACGTGCGGCTCGAACGGTCCGTGCGGGCCGTGCACGCGTGGCTCGGCCTCGACCCGGATGACCCGCGCACCACCTTCGTCGGGGAGCGGTTCATCATCCTCGCACATCTGTGGAACAGCGAGAACGTGGCCGCCAACCTGGTCCATACCCTCTTAATCCTCGCGACCGTGGGGACGGTGCTGGCGTCGAGGGCATCGAGACGTCCGCCGCTCGTCGCGTATCTCGGGGCGCTGACCTTCGCCTTCGGGCTCCTCTGCTTCTACGTCGCCTGGACACCCTGGAACACCCGCCTCCTGCTGCCGCTCTCGGTGCTGTGGTGCGCCGCCATCGGGACCGTCATGGAGCGGAGCTGGGGCCGCAGCATCGCGGCTACGTTGACCGTGGGTCTCTTACTGTCGAGCCTGGCGTGGATCGTCGCTAGCGTGGCCCATCCGCTGCTCGGCCCGCGCAGCGTCTGGCACCTGCCCCGGAATGACCAGTACTTCCTGCGCAACCCGGCCGTCCGTCGATCGTTCCTCGAAGCGGCTGCCCTCATGCGGCAGCGGCGGTGTGAGCGGATCGGCCTGGTCATGGGCTGGAACGACATCGAGTACCCGCTCTGGGTCCTGTTTCGCGACGGCGGCTCCCGGCCGCACGTCGTGCACGTCAACGTCGACAACGCGTCGGCGCGGACCGGCGAGGGCGCGGCGTTCTTGCCCTGCCTGGTGGTCTCGGTCGACGGACCGCGGGTCCGGGTGGAGGCTCGGGACTAGGAGACGGAGGCCGCGGGCGACTGCCGCGCTGCGCGTGGCCTCACAGCGCCGCGCGCCCGAGCTTGACGACGATGTAGGCCCACCGCCGTCGGGGGCAGACAACCCGCGCCATGCGGTCGAGGAGGTCCAGGAGGGCCCGGCACCAGCGCAGAGATCCCAAGCGGGGCAGGCCGAACTGGTAGTGGAGCACGACCCGGTAGACGGGGAACGGCTGGCGGACCTCCACCTCGACGCGCGGAAAGCGCGGGGCCACGAGCGCCGTGAGGGACTCGATCGAGTTCCGAAGCTGACCGCGCTCGTGGGGTCGCAGGAACGCGAGCCCCCGAATCACGGGATTTCGGCCGTTGGGCTCGACGATCCAGACGGTGCCGTCCGGCCGGCACACGCGTTTCAACTCCTCGATGGCCGGTTCGGGATCCTCCAGGTGGTGCAGGACGTCCCGGCACAGAATGGCGTCGAACGCCCCATCGCGGAACGGGAGGGTGAGGGCGTCGCCGCCGACGAAGCGGGCGGGGATCCCCTGCGCCCGCGCGAAGGACAGCTTGCGCGGGAATAGGTCGCACCCGACGAAGAGGCCAGGCGGGGCGGGGCCCGCACCTAGCAGGTTGACGAGATTCCCCCCTTCGCCGCAGCCCACCTCGAGGACCAACTGTCCGGCCACAACCGGGAATCCCCGGAGCAGGGCGCGCTCGGTGTCGGCGAAGTGGGGATTCCGCGTCTGCCACAAGAAGTGCGGGGCATCGGCCTCCTCGAAGAAGCGCTGCTGATTGTCGGCGAACCGGGAGCCTGGGGCGCTCACGCGCGTCTCAGGAGAACTTCAGCCGCTTGAGGGCGACCCACGACATCTGAAGCAGCAGGAGGCCGTGGCGGAAGCGGCTGATCTTGGTCGTGCCATACGTCCGTTCGCGATAGCGGATGGGAAGCTCGACGATCTTGAGATTCAGCTTGGCCGCGCCGAAGAGCAGGTCGAAGTCGCCGAACGGGTCGAAGTCACCAAAGTAGGCGCGGTTCGCCTTGATCTTGAGATAGTCCGATCGCCGGAGTACCTTCGTGCCACACAACGTGTCAGTGATCCGCTGCTCCAGAATCCACGTGAACAAGAGGCTGAACGCCTTGTTGCCCAGCAGGTTCAGGAAGCGCATTGCCTGGCGCTCCAATGGGTAGACGAGCCGCGAGCCGTTGATCAGCTCCCCCTTGCCGCCCAGGAGGGCGTCGTAGAACTTGGGCAGCTCCCAGGGGGCCACGGTGAGATCGGCATCGAGGATGAAGAGCACGTCCCCCGTTGCGACATCGAAGCCGCGACGAACGGCGTCCCCCTTGCCCATCGGCGGATCCTGGACCACGAGCCGGATGTTCTTGCTGGCGCGATGCGCCTCAATCTGCTCGCGGATCTTCTCCTGAGTGCCGTCCCGGCTCGCGCCATCCACGAAGATGATCTCGGTGCGAGCGCCGAGCGCGGGGATGCCGGCGACGGCCGGCTCGATGTTGTCCCGTTCGTCGCGGCACGGGATGACGACCGAGCAGGTCGGCGGCTCGCGAAACAGCGGGTTGGCGGGGGACACCCGTGGCCGCGCCACGACGTACTCGATGAGGCAGAGGCGCCGGAGCCCCGGCAGCCGCGCCACGGTCCGGTTCATCCAATCTGAGATGAGGGGCACGTGCTTGGGGATCAGGAACCGGTATCCCCGCTTGATCACCTCGAAATCGGACAGATCCAGGAGGTTCTCGATGTCGTCGATGGGCAGCCAGTTCTGCAGGTTGAGGGGGATTCGCTGGCCGACCGCCTCGGCGAGCTGAAGCGCCGGTTCCCAGAGGTAGTTGTAGTACGTGATGACCACCCGGGTGTCGGGCCGGCAGACCGATTGCAAACGCCGGAACGCGCGCCAGATGTCCTCCAAGTGACCGAGGAGGTCGGAGAGGATGACGTAGTCGAACTGACGCCCGAGGTCGAGGGCCTCGGCGTCCTGCTCGAGCCACGTGAGGTGCGGGAACAGCACGCGGGCTCGCTCCACCATTCGCGGGCTGAGATCGACGCCGACGCCCTCCCGGGGGTCGACGGCGGCCAGCAGCTCCCCCGTTCCGCACCCGACCTCGAGGACCGATTGGGCCGGCGGAATGGTGTCCCGGCAGAATCGCCGCAGCTCCTGGTGGTAGTACCAGCTCTTCCGGCGCCAGCGGTCCATCTCCGGCGCCAGGCGATCGAAGTGCTGCTGGACGGTGCGCTTGTGCGGGGAGAGCCCGGGCAGACCACCGGCCGTGGCAACGCCCTGGGCCCCGCGGGGTCGGTGGTCCAACATGCGGCCGGCGCTCGATCCGGCGCTAGCGGTCCGTCGCGCGTCTCTCGGGAGGGGATCCGCTCGGGACCGCCGCGGCGGGGGAGCTCGGTCCCGTCCGTCGGACCGCGCCGTCGACCGCGGGGGCGCGATCCAGCCGGTCACCGCCGGCCACGCGCTCCCACCACCGCCCAGGCGGCCGCCGCCGCACCTCGCCGCGCGAGACGCGGTCCGTCTTGCTCGGCTCGTAGCGGCCGTCGCGGGCGGTGCGCCACAGGACCCGCCACGCGGCGCGTGTGGCGAGGAGCCAGTAGGTCTGGCAGCGGAAGGTGGCGAGCAGCCACTCCCCCCCGTTGCCCCAGCCGAGCCGGATGGGCCGCGGCAGGTACGGCTCCATCGCCTGCACCTCGCGCTGCGTGACCACGCCGCCAACCCAGATGGTGAGCCCGAGCGACACCGTGGGCACCGCCACGGCGACGAAGAAGAGGAGCGGCTCCTCCTGCCGGTACGCGTAGGCGAAGTGCCAGCCGAGGTACCCCATGGCGGGGTAGACAAACGCGGCGACGGGCCACTCCACGACCTTGTTGACGACGTGGCGGACCAGCTGGGCGAGGTTGAACGCCGTGGGGGCGGCGCGCCACGTCGTCCACAGATAGCCGACGTCGTCGAGCACGCCCTGGTACCAGCGCGCGTTCTGGCGGACGATCTTCTCCTTCGTCTCCGGGAGGTCCGTCAGCTCGATCAGCGGCATCGGCCGGATGAGGATCTCGCGCGTGCCCAGCATGTAACCGAGCGTCGAGTCCTCCGTCGCCCCGCCCGTCGGGAACCCCCCGAGGCGCTGGAGGACATCGAGCCGCACGAACTGATGATGTCCGAGGCAGATCTGGGAGCGACGGAAGCAGAACTCGAGCGCCGTCCGCGCCCACCGGCCGGCGCGTCCCGGGAGCCGGGCCGTCGCGCGGTCGACGAGGCGGATGCGTCGGACCTCGTTCACGAGCCGGGCCAGCGACACGCGCGTGAAGATGGACGACTGCTGGACGGCGCAGATGCGACCGCGAATGCCGAGGTCGTTCCAGTTCGCGAGCGACAGCGTCACGCCCTGGTAGGCGAGTGCACCGCGGCCGGCGAGCTCCTCGCCCGCGATCCAGCGGAGCGTGTTGGGATCGGGGACCGAGTCGGCGTCGAACACGCCGACGAACACGCGCGACGGATCGGCGGCGTCCGCCTCGAGGACCTGGACGAGCGCCTCGGGCCGGACGGCCCAGTTGAGCTGCTCGGCCTTGCGCCCCGGCCCGGGCAGGACGAGGTGCGCGAGCCGCTTGGCGTCATACGGCGGGAGATCCGCGAGGAACTGCTCGCACAGCGTCCCGGTGCTCGCCGGCATCCCCGGGTGGGGCTCGGCGTCCTCGCTCGCCTTCGTGATGACGACGTACCGCGCCCGCTCGCCGGGGTATCGAAGGCCGAGGAGCTCCCGCAGGGTCCTCGCGATCCCCGGCTCCTGGTAGGCCGCCACCAGCGACAGGAATACGGGCGCGCCGGCCGCCGTCCTCAGAGTCTCCTCCGACGGCAACTCTTCACGCCGCGCGTATCCCGCCCGGACGAACTGGACCGTCGTGCGCATGCCGGCCCAGTCGATGGCGAGCTTCCAGGCGGCACGCAGGTTGAAGAGCAGGGTCCCAGCGAAAAGCCAGCCCGTGTACGGCTCGAGCCACGTCCAGCGCATCAGTTCCCTCGCGGAGGTGCAGCGAGTCTGTCTAGGGCGACCGCGGCGACGGCGGGAGCGCCGGGGCCGACTCGCCGGGCCGGGCGCTTCGGGGGAAGCGCAGCACCCGCTCCCCGGGCCGGACCAGGCCGAGCTCCTCGCGGGCGATCCGCTCGATGACCGCGGGATCCTCCTGGAGCTCGGAGATCGCCCGGGAGAGGCGCTCGTTCTCGGCCTCGAGCGTGCGGACCTGGCGGACGAGCGTGTCGACCTCGCCGCGAAGGCGCCGGAGCGCCAGGACCCCGTTGTCGCCGAAGACCGCCATCAGCGCGAGGATGAGAAGCGCCCCGACCACGATCCATCCCGGGCGTGTGAGCCTGGAGGCCATCAGGCGCGGCCCGGCAGGATCGTCGCACCCGGCCAGCGGGCGGTGTCTCCGAGCCATTCCTCGATTCGGAGCAGCTGGTTGTACTTGGCCACGCGGTCGCTGCGGGAGAGTGATCCGGTCTTGATCTGGCCCGCGTTTACGGCTACGGCCAGATCCGCGATGAAGGTGTCCTCGGTCTCGCCCGAGCGGTGGGAGACGACGACGCCGTAGCCCGCCGACTTCGCCAGCTCGACGGCGTCGAGCGTCTCCGTGAGCGTGCCTATCTGGTTGACCTTGATCAGGATCGCGTTGGCGGCCCCGCGCCGGATGCCCTCCTCCAGCCGCTCCGTGCGCGTCACGAAGAGGTCGTCGCCGACGAGCTGGAGCCGCCCGCCGAGGCGCTCGGTCAGCGCCGCCCAGCCGTCCCAGTCGTCCTCGCGGAGGCCGTCCTCGACCGACACCAAGGGGAACCGGTCGGCCAGCCGCTCGTAGAAGGCGATGAGCTCGTCCGTCGTCCAGGTCGCGCCCTCGCCGGGCGCGTGGTAGCGACCGTCACGCCAGAGCTCGGTCGCGGCCACATCGAGGGCCAGCCACACGTCCTCGCCGGGCCGGTAGCCGGCCGCCTCGATGGCGCGGACGAGCACGTCGAGCGCCGCTTCGGCCCCCGGCAGGTCCGGGGCGAAGCCCCCCTCGTCACCGACGCCGGTCACGTGCTTCTGTTCCCGCAGCAGCCGCTTGAGCACGTGGAAGATCTCCGCCCCCGCCCGCAGCGCCTCCGCGAACGAGGGCAGCCCGGCCGGGACGAGCATGAACTCCTGGACGTCGAGCCGGTTGTCGGCGTGGGCGCCCCCGTTGATGACGTTCATCAGGGGGAGCGGCAGCGTTCGCGCGTTCGGTCCGCCGAGGTACCGGAACAGCGGGATCCCGAAGTCGTCCGCGGCGGCGCGAGCGCAGGCGAGGGACACCCCGAGGATCGCGTTGGCGCCCAGCGTCTCCTTCTGAGGCGTGCCATCGAGCTGGCAGAGCGTGCGGTCGATCAGGGCCTGATCGGCCGCGTCCATTCCCTTGACCTCGGGGGCGATCACGCGCTCCACGTTGCGCACCGCCTGGAGCACCCCCTTGCCGGCGTAGCGCCGCCGGTCGTCGTCGCGGAGCTCGAGGGCCTCGGCGCTGCCCGTCGAGGCGCCCGACGGCACGGCCGCGCGTCCCTCGGCGCCACTGTCGAGGTGCACCTCCACCTCCAGGGTCGGGTTCCCGCGGGAGTCGAGGATCTCGCGGGCGTGGACGTCGACGATCTCCGCCATCGTGTGCCGCCTCAGGCCCGCCGGTTGAGGATGAAGTCGGCCAGGGCGTGGAGCGGCTCCGCCGCCCGCCCGAGGGGCCCGAGCGCGGCGTGGGCCTCGCGCGTGAGCGTGGCCGCCCGCGCCTTGGACGCGGCGAGGCCGTGGAGCCCCGGGTAGGTGATCTTCTGCTGCCGCTCGTCCTTCCCCGCCGTCTTGCCGAGCGTCTCGAGCGACCCCTCGACGTCGAGGATGTCATCCACGATCTGGAAGACGAGCCCCATCCGCTCGCCGTACGCGGTGAGCGCCGCCAGCGCGGTCTCCGAGGCGCCGGCCAAGAGCGCGCCCGACCGGAGAGCACCCCGGATGAGCGCCGCGGTCTTCCGCGAGTGGATGTACTCCAGCGTCTCGGCGGGAACCGTCTTCCCCTCCGACTGCACATCCACGACCTGGCCGCCGACCATCCCGTCGGTGCCGGCGGCCCCGGTGATCTCGGCGAGCAGGCGGGGGAACACCTCGGGCGCCGCCTTGCCCAGACCGAAGTTGACGGCGACGAGGCCGAGAGCGTGGGTGAGGAGCGCGTCCCCGGCGAGGACGGCGATCGCCTCGCCGAAGACCTTGTGGTTCGTGAGGCGCCCGCGGCGGTAGTCGTCGTCGTCCATGGCCGGCAGGTCGTCGTGGACCAGCGAGTAGGTGTGGATCAGCTCGAAGCAGCAGGCGGTGGGCATGACGTCGTCCATCTGGCCGCCCACCGCCTCGGCGCCGGCGATCACCAGGATTGGGCGGAGTCGCTTGCCGCCGGCGAAGACGCTGTACCGCATCGCTTCGTGGATGACGGGCGGGGGCGCGGTCGCCGCGGGGAGATACCGCTCGAGCGCGTCGTCCACGGCGCGTCGGCGCTCGGCGAGGTACGCTTCGAGGTCGAACGCGGCGTCGGAGTCGTGCCGGGGGGTCCGGGGATCGCTCATCCCTGCCCCTCCTCCCAGCGGAACGGCTCGGCCCGCGGGCCCCCCTCGTCCTGCATCAGGATCTCGATCCGCCGCTCCGCCTCCTCGAGGCGCCGCGTGCAGAAGCGGAGGAGCCCGGTTCCCTCCTCGAAGACCCGCAGAGAGTCGTCGAGCGACAGGTTGCCCGCCTCGAGCGCGTGGACGATCTCCTCCAGACGGGCCATCGCCGCCTCGAACTTCGGGCCGTCCTCGCGCGGGGCGGCGGGTTCAGGCGTGGTGGGCATCGCCCTCCCCTGTTCCGGCGCCGGTCGCCGCACTGGGGCGCTCCACGTCCTCGACCCGACAACCTAGGCTCCCCTCGTGGAGCCGCACCGTGACCCGCTCGCCGACCCGGGCGCGGTCCGCCCGCGTCAGCACCTCGCCGGAGGCCAGGACGGCGATCGCGTAGCCCCGGGCCAGGCAGGCGAGCGGGCTCAGGCCGTCGAGCCGGGCGGCCAGAGCCTCCGCGGCGCGCCGGCGGCGGCCGGTCTCGCCGCGGAGCGCGCGCGCGAGCCGGCCGTCGAGCTGGCCGACGAGTTGCCGCCGGTGACGCACGGGCGCGCCGAGGAGCGCGGGCCGGAGCGCCCGGGCGGCCCGCTCGAGCCGCTCCCGCGCTCGCGCGTCGTGGCGGGCCATCGCGCGCCCGAGGCGGGTACCGAGGTCGTCCACGCGGCGCGCCCAGTCGCGGAGCGGCCGGCCGGGGTCCGTCAGAACACGCCGGCGGCGGAAGTCGGCGAGCCGATCGGCGAGGCGCCCGGTGCGCTGGCCCATCGCCTGCCCGAACCGCGCGCGCAGCGCGGCGAGCTGGCGCACCAGCTCGGTCTTCTCGCGCACGACCAGCTCGGCGGCGGCCGAGGGCGTCGGCGCCCTGAGGTCGGCCACGAAGTCGGCGATCGTCACGTCGGTCTCGTGCCCCACCGCCGAGATCACCGGGATCTTCGACGTCGCGATCGCCCGGGCGACGGCCTCCTCGTTGAACGCCCAGAGGTCCTCGAGCGATCCACCGCCACGCGCCAGCACGATCACGTCGAGACCGCCCAGGCGGTTGAGCGTCGCCAGCGCCTCGGCGATCTCGCCGGCGGCCGTGTCGCCCTGGACGTGGACGGGGCACACCAGGACCTGAAGGCCCGCGAAGCGCCGGGTGACGACCCGCAGGAAATCCCGGACGGCCGCCCCCGTCGGCGAGGTGACGAGCCCGACGCGGCGCGGGAGGGCGGGCAGCGGGCGCTTCCGCCCGGGCTCGAAGAGCCCCTCGGCGGCGAGCCGGGCCTTCAGCTGCTCGAAGGCGAGCTGGAGCGCGCCCAGCCCCTTCGGCTCCAGCACCTCGCACACGAGCTGGTACTCGCCCCGCACCGCGTAGACGTCGAGGCGACCGAAGGCGAGGACGTGAAGCCCGTCGGCCGGCTCGAAGCGGAGCCGCCGCACACGGCTCCGGAAGAGAACCGCCCGGACCTGGGCCTCCTCGTCTTTGAGCGTGAAGTAGACGTGCCCCGAGGTGTGCACCCGCAGGTTCGAGACCTCCCCCTCCACCCAGAGCCCGCCGAAGCGTCCCTCGAGGGTATCTTTGACCGAACGGGTCAGCTCCGAGACCGTGAAGACTCGGCGCCCGGCGTCCGGCAGCGGGAGGGGCAGGACGGCCATGGGCTAGTCGAGCCCCGACTGGCGGCGGGCGGCGGTGAGCGTGTTCCGCATCAGCATCGCGATCGTCATTGGCCCGACCCCGCCCGGGACCGGCGTGATCGCGCGCACGCGCGGGCTCACGGTGGCGAAGTCCACGTCCCCGGCGAGCTTCCCATCCGGCATCCGGTTGACGCCGACGTCCACGACCACGGCGTCGGGCCGGACCATGTCGCCCGTGATCACCGCCGGGCGGCCGGCCGCGACGGCGAGGATCTCGGCGCGCTGCGTGTGAGCGGCGAGGTCGCGCGTCCGCGTGTGACACATCGTGACGGTCGCGTGGCGGCCGAGGAGGAGCTGCGCCAGCGGCTTCCCCACGATGCGCGAGCGGCCCACCACCACGGCCTCCGCACCCTTCAGGTCGACGCCGTAGTGGTCGAGGATCTCGATCACCCCCGCCGGCGTGCACGGAAGGACGCCCGGCATTCCAGCCAGCAGGCGACCGAGGTTCTCCGGATGAAAGCCATCGACGTCCTTCGCGGGGTCGACGGCGGCGATCACCCGGTCCTCGT
>Ga0114129_10004183_pt1 | contig 20387 bp, 20 predicted proteins | sample RhiMetdeltSRZDD1_FD_80071 | JGI IMG/M metagenome (GOLD analysis project Ga0114129, IMG submission 80071) | Populus rhizosphere microbial communities from Tennessee, USA - Rhizosphere MetaG P. deltoides SRZDD1 (version 2) (version 2) | ecosystem: Host-associated > Plants > Roots > Rhizosphere >... | reverse complement strand
CGTGAGCGATTGTGAGCGCTTGAATCTGCTGCGCCATGTCCTGAGTCAACTGAGCAGACGCGCGAGCGCCCTCCTCCAGATCGACCAGCCTCGCCTCACTGTTTTTTGTCTGACCTGCAGTACTGCTCGCTCGCGTACGAGCGAGCAGCGCGTCGGCTGCTGCGAGAATCGTCGGAGCGTGTCTTAGAATGGCGGACCAGGGAATCATGGCGGTCAACGTGGACCGATCAGGATCTCGAGATCGTCGAGCATCTCGGCGTTTCGAATCACGAGCCGATCGCTGGTGACGCGTAGACTGCGCCGGCGGACCGCCTTCACCGTCCACCGCTGCGGCTCGTCGACACGGACGCGGTACTCGCCCATCAGGCCGCCTGCTTCGAACCATCCGTCAGGTGCGATCTCAAGCACATCGTCGGACGCACCGAGCGGGGTGAATCCTTCGCGCACGAGCGCGAGCCGAGCAACGACGGGCCCGAGTGGAACCCCACCATCCATCGACACGCGTCCGCGAACGCCGCCAAGCCTGCCGACGATGATCTCGACATCGTTGGGACCATCGATGGTCGTCAGCGTCAGAAAGCCAATCATCGGCCCCTCGTCATTCTCACCGCGTCCGATGATCGTCAGCGGCCCTGGCACGATCTCACGATCGTGGATCTCGAAGCGGCCTTCTGGACTCGAGACGGACAAAAGACCCCGGTGCGTGGCGCCTGGTGCGCCGTACTCGAGCTGCAGCATCCGCGGCACTTGTCCGAGCGCATCGACGACGCGGCCGGCGACGGAAAAGGCACCATCAGCGAGGAGCGAGAATTCGAGATTCCTGAGTAACGTGCCTTCGGTGATCGTGACCGGTGTGAACGCAGAGAGGTCGATGTCCCGAAGCCGGCCTGGCTCCCAGAGACCAAGGTAGTAGGTGCCGGGACGAAGGTCGCTGAACGCGTAGCCGCCATTCGGGTCGGTCAGCACGGCAACGCGGCCACCGCTGTTCGCGTCCTTCTCGTCGGGCGTGTAGAGCATCACGCGTTCCTTGGCGGCTGGCGAACCGTCGGGCCGGACCGCATGTCCCGATATCGCCGCGGGTCTGTGCAGCGTCAAGTTGACTTCGGACGCCCGGCCGCCCGCGACGAGATCGATCGCCGCTCGCGGCACCCTCATCGCGAATGCCAGCGCCGGAATAGAGCGCAAGGCGACCAGCGGTGCTGGCGCAGCCGTCGGGATCGACTTCCAACCGACATAGCCGTCTTTCGCGGCGATCAGGATGAACCGTCCGGCAGGAAGATCTGCGAACTCATACACGCCATTCGGATCCGATTCCACCGCCCACCACGCGCTCGTATCGATCGCGTCGCCGCTTTCATTCAGCGCGAGCAGCACAGTCGCGCCGGCTATCGGCTCCGATATCGACGTGAGAATCCGCCCCGATATGCGACCGTCGCCGGTTGGCACATCAGGAGCCTGGGCGTGACTCGTGAGGGCCGCGAGCAGCGGAAGAACGAACGCGCCACAAAGCGACCGCACGAAAAGATTAAAGCACATCGGCGAATGCTAGGATTCGTGACATGCCTTTTGAAAAGACCGACGGGATGATTCGCCACACCCGTCTGAACAACGAGTCGCGCGAGTATCTCGAGCGCCGCGAAGAGCTGCGGCGTGCCGAAGTCGAGCTGATTCGTCAGAGTGAGAAAGTGGCCGCCCTCCGGCGGTCTCTGCCTCAGGGCACACCCGTGCAGGACTACAGTTTCCTCGAAGGGCCGGAGGACCTCGACGCCGGCGATGCGGTGAGGCCAGTCCGCTTGAGCGAGCTGTTCAGCACGCCGACGAGACGGCCGCTCATCATCTATCACTTCATGTACGGCAAGAAGCAGACGCTGCCGTGTCCGATGTGCACGATGATGATCGACGGCTTCAACGGCGTCGCCTCCCACCTTGCGCAGAACGTCGACTTCGCGATCGTCGCGGCGGCGCAGCCGGCCGCCCTGCGCGCGCACGCGCGCGCCCGGGGCTGGCGGAGGCTGCGCCTGACCAGCGCGGCCGACAGCACGTTCAAGTACGATCTGCGCAGCGAGGACGCCGAGGGGCGCCAGGACTCGGCGACCTCCGTATTCACGCTCGATGCCGACGGCACGGTTCGGCACTGTTACACCAACCATCCCTGGCTCGCGGACGACATGCACGAGCGGGGGGAGGACCTGACGATTCCTGTGTACAACCTGCTGGACCTCACCCCCGCCGGACGAGGTGACTGGTATGCCCGCCTCGATTACGGCGTCGACGTGCACTGGGGCGCGTATCCGCCGACGTCGTGAAGCCGCGTGTGGGCCTCACTGCGCGGGCACTGCTGCCGTCGTCGAGGCGGGGACGGTTGAGAACGTGCCTGTGAGTGGCACGCCCATCGGACCCACCGGGATGTACACGACAGTGTGGTTCGGCGAGTTGACCATCGCCTTCTGCGCCTCGATTGCTTCGTGCTGGATGTACATCGCACTCAGCTGGCCACGGATGATCTGCATCGCATTGGCGATGCCCTGCGCCTGCACTTCACGTTTGGTGCGCTCCTTCCGCTCGATCTCGATCTCCGTATCCTTTCGCTGCAGCTGCGAGGCGATCTGAGCTTCGTCCGATCGGTTGCCTCCAACGCGAGTTCCCATGATTCGCCGGCAACCATCTACTTCCTGCGGGCGTTTCTCGTGCTGTGCGGGTTTGCGCTCGTGGATATCCGCGACGAGTGGGTATCGCCCTACTGGGCCGTTGCGGCGCCAACGGGCTTCATCGCGAGCGCCTATTTCGGTTGGCGCCATGGCCGCCGCCGAGGCCAGCTCGATGGACACGTGGGGCGGCGTCACCTGCTGCATTGGGGCGGCACGCTGGCTGCCGTGTTTCTCACCAGCCTCATGGCGGCGACTGGGGTCCTGGCGCGGGAGGGCGTCGGTATGGCCATGCTGCTGGTGCTCGCCCTTGGATACTTCCAGGCTGGTGTCCATCTGGACCGTCCGTTTCTCTGGGTGGGTGCCCTGATGGCCGCTGGATATGTGTGGGTAATGTTCATCCCGGCGTACGCGTGGACCGTCCTCGGGGTGGTCGTGGCTGTTGCGCTCACCGTCGCCGGATTCCGCGAGTCGCGCGTCCATGAAGCAACGGCGTGATCGGATCGGAACCGACCTGAGCGGTCTCGACGATCTGCTGCAGCACCGTGCGCGGTTGACCGTCGCCGTATTGTTGTCGCGGCATGACCAGCTATCGTTCAGCCGCTTGAAACACTTACCGGACGAGACAGACGGCAGCCTGGGCGCCCATCTGCGACGGCTCGAGGACGGCGGCTACGTTGCGGTCCGGAAAGAATTTCAGGAACGGAAACCAGTGTCGTGGTATCGACTCACGGCAAAGGGCCGACGGGCTCTGACTGCACATCTCGAAGGCCTCGGCCGGCTGATCGACCATGCGCGGCAGAACGATAACTAAACGGCTTCCTGGCCCACCGGGTACGATTCAAGGGTGCTTCTTCATGAGCTCGTTTCGGCGAGTGCAGCGGTTGCGGAAGCCAGCAGCCGGCTGGTGAAGATCGGGCGCCTCGCCGCGCTGCTCCAGGGCGTGATGCCCGCGGAAATCGAGATCGCCATCGCCTTCCTGTCGGGCGAGCCGCGTCAGGGACGAATCGGAATTGGTGGTGCGGCAATCCGCGACGCGAAGCCGCTCACCGCTGCCGCTAGTCCCATGCTGGAACTGCTCGAGGTCGACGAGGCCTTCGAGCGAATGGCGGCAACAGCCGGTCACGGGTCATCCGCAGAACGTGTGCGGCTCCTCCGTGAGCTGCTGGCGCGAGCAACCGCAGACGAGCAGGACTTCCTCATCAGGCTGCTGTTCGGCGAACTCCGCCAGGGAGCACTCGAAGGGGTGCTGCTCGAGGCCGTCGCGCGGGCGGGCAAGGCGTCGCCCGCCGCAGTTCGGCGCGCCGTCATGATGGCCGGCGAGCTGGCGCCCGTCGCCCGCGTGCTTCTGGTCGAAGGGGAGCGCGGCCTCTCCCGTTTCCTTGTGCAGATCTTCCGTCCGGTTCGGCCGATGCTCGCCCAGCCGGCATCAGGGATCGACGAGGCGCTGGCAGATCTCGAAGGGGACCAGGTGGCGCTCGAATGGAAGCTCGATGGGGCGCGTATCCAGGTGCACAAGTCCGGCGACGAGATCAAAGTGTTCTCACGCAACCTGCGGGAGGTCACGTCCGCGGTCCCGGAAGTGGTCGAAGCGGCACGGTCGCTTCCAGCCAACGAGCTGATTCTCGACGGCGAGGTGATTGCGCTGCGCCCCGACGGGACGCCCCATACGTTCCAGCAGACGATGCAGCGGTTCGGGCGGAAGCTGGACGTGGATCGACTGCGAGCGGAGCTTCCCTTGACGCCCTTCTTCTTCGATTGCCTCTATATCGACGGCGCATCCACGCTCGACCAGCCGCAGATCGAACGCTTCAGTACGCTCAGCGCGATTGCGCCGTTCGCGACCGTGCCGAGCCGGCTCCGGCCAACTCGCGAAGAGGCGGCGCAGTTCGTCGACGAGACGCTTCGCCGCGGGCATGAAGGTGTGATGGTCAAGGCGCTCGCGTCAGGCTACGCTGCGGGCCGCCGCGGCCGGAACTGGCTCAAGATCAAGGTCGCGCGCACACTCGATCTCGTTGTGCTCGCGGCTGAATGGGGCCACGGCCGCCGCAGAGGATGGTTGAGCAACCTCCATCTTGGCGCGCGTGATCCCGTGAGCGGCGGGTTTGTCATGCTCGGCAAGACGTTCAAGGGGATGACGGACGAGATGCTGACCTGGCAGACCGAGAAATTGCTCCAGCTCGAGATTGCTCGCGACGACTACACCGTCTACGTGCGGCCCGAGGTCGTGGTCGAAATCGCGTTCAACGATCTACAGGAGAGCCCTCACTACCCTGGTGGCCTCGCCCTGCGCTTCGCGCGCGTCAAGGCCTACCGGCCCGACAAGCCGGCTGCTGAAGCGGATACCATCGAAACCGTCCGCGAAATCTATCGAAAATCGACGGGCCGCGAGCCGTTGGTTAGTAGTTAGCAACCACCCACTTCCAAAATGGGCGTTCTCCTTACGCCAATCGTCATCAAGGACACTATTGCCCTCGGGGATCTGCGCGGCAAACGCCTGGCGGTGGACGCCAACGGCGAGCTGTACCAGTTTCTCGCGCTCATCCGGCTGCCTGACGGCACGCCGCTGAAGGACTCGCACGGCCGGATCACCTCGCATCTGTCAGGTTTGTTCTATCGCACGACGCGGCTGATCGCCGACTTCGGGCTGCAGTTCGTCTTCGTCTTCGACGGCCGCCCGCCGGTCGAGAAGGCCGCTGAAATTCAGCGTCGTCGCGCGGTTCGCGTGCGCTATGAAGTGGAAGCCGCCGATGCGCGCCGCGCGGGCGACCTCGCCCAGGCGTACTCGAAATCGACGATGACGTCGCGGCTGACGCCGGACATGGCCGCCGGCGCGAAGGAGCTGCTGAGGCTGATGGGTCTGCCGACTGTTCAGGCCTCCTCCGAAGCCGAAGCGCAGGCGGCGCACATGGCCCGGCGCGGCGACGTATGGGCGGCGGCGTCCAAGGACTACGATTCGCTGCTGTTCGGCGCCCCCAGACTGGTTCGTTTCCTGACAATCACCGGACGGGAATTCCTGCCCAGCCAGGGGACCTTCCGGCCGATTACTCCGGAGCTGATCGAACTGCAACGTATGCTCGACTCGCTGCGGATTACGCGCCCGCAACTGGTCGATCTGGGTCTGCTCGTCGGGACAGATTTTCATCCGGGCGTCAAAGGCATCGGACCGAAGAAGGCGCTGGCGCTGGTGACACGACACGGCGCCATCGAGCACATGCCATCTGCGGTTCACGACGCGTTTGGCCCTGATCTCGATCGGCTCCGCCAGATCTACCTCGAGCCCGAGGTGCACGAAGACTACCGCGTGGAATCAAGCCGCTGCGATGCCGAGGGAGTGGTGCGCTTTCTCTGCGACGAGCACGCGTTCGGACGCGACCGCGTCGTGGCCGCGCTCGAACGCGCGTTCGGGCCGGAGAAGATGTTCTGATGAAGTGACGCGACTTAATTACAGCCGCGGAGCAGGAACACCAGGAAGAGCAAGGACGCCGGTACACCCATCGCCCACAGGAGGATGTAGCCGATCGCCCCCTCTTGCCGCTGTTTGTAAAGTTCGATTAATTCCTTCATCAAATCCTCCTTTCGATTAGGGGATGCAACCGGAAGACCAATTGGTGAAGCCCATCCGGAATCCGACGGTCGAGGGTCACACTCAGATCGCCATGAATGCGTCGCGCGTGATCTCGTAGACAGCCGATTGCCCGCGCCGCGGGTCCGGCTGCAACCCGAGGTAGATGGCGCCGATCTTTTCGAGCGCCAGCTGCGATCGGCGGTTGAGCGGGCCGACACGGAAGATGACGCGCCGGACAAACCTGAATCCGTGGGCGAGCATCAGCCGCTTCATCTCGCTGTTGCAGCGACCACCCCAATGCGAACGCGCGAGGAATGTCCAGCCGATCTCGATCTCGCTCTTGGCTTCGTCGTATTCGGCGAAGCGTGACGATCCGATGATTTCGCCGTTGTTCCGGTCGAGCACGACAAACGCGCCGCCTGACTCTATCGCGCCACGGAAAAACGCACGGAAGACAGGCTCCGTCCAGCGATCCGGCTCCGGATGCTGCGCCCAGATCAGCGGATCGGACGCCACGGCGTAGAGCGCGGGGAAGTCCTCCTCACGGAGGGGCCGGAGCTCGATCGTGTCGCCGGTCAGCACAGGCTGGAGGTCGAAAGGCACGATCACCACTGTATTGAAACTCAGGCATCACGGCCACGAAAGCCGGGGATGAGCTTGCGGACCATGTATGCTGCCTCTGATGGCCGCCCCGCTCGTCATCGCGCACACCACTGACGGCAAGAGTCTCGCGCTTCTGCCGGCGCTGGCCAATCGTCACGGCCTGATCACCGGCGCCACCGGCACGGGCAAGACCGTCACCATGCAGGTGATCGCCGAGTCGTTCTCGAAGATCGGCGTGCCGACGTTCATGGCCGACGTGAAAGGCGACGTGTCGGGGATCGCCGTTCCGGGTACGTTGTCGCCGAAGTTGAAGGAGCGTCTCAGTGCGCTCGAACTCGCGACGCCGCTGTGGGAAGGCTGCCCGGTGACGTTCTGGGATGTCCTGGGCGAGCGCGGCCACCCGGTGCGCACCACCATCCCGGACATGGGTCCGCTTCTGCTTGGCCGCCTGCTCAATCTGAACGACGTCCAGCAAGGCGTACTGACGCTGGCGTTCAAGATCGCCGACGATCACGGATTGCTGCTCCTCGATCTGAAGGATCTGCGGGCCATGCTGCAGTTCCTCGGCGACAACGCCGCGGAATTCAAGACCGCGTACGGCAATGTGTCGGCAGCGTCGGTCGGCGCGATCCAGCGGGGATTCCTGGAGCTCGAACAGCAGGGCGGAGACCGCTTCTTCGGCGAGCCCGTGCTCAACATTGCGGACTTGATACAAACCGATCACGGTGGCCGGGGAATGGTGAACCTGCTCGCCGCCAGCAGCCTGATCAACTCGCCAAAGGTCTACTCGACGTTCCTGCTGTGGCTGCTCGCCGAACTGTTTGAAAACCTTCCCGAAGTGGGAGACCGCGACAAGCCGACACTCGTGTTCTTCTTCGACGAGGCGCACCTCCTGTTCAGCAACGCATCGGATGCACTGGTCGAAAAGATCGAACAGGTCGTCCGCCTGATTCGCTCGAAGGGCGTCGGCGTCTTTTTCGTCACGCAGAATGCCGCGGATATTCCCGACACGGTGCTCAGCCAGCTCGGTAACCGCGTTCAGCACGCGCTGCGTGCCTATTCACCGCGGGATCAGCGGGCAGTGAAAGTCGCGGCCGACACGTTGCGGGCCAATCCGGCGTTCGACACGGTCGAAGCCATTACTGAACTGGCCGTGGGCGAGGCGCTGGTGTCGCTGCTGGACGACCACGGCGTTCCGGCTGTGGTAGAGCGGGCGTGGATTCGCCCGCCCGCGTCGCGGATCGGCCCCGTCTCCGAAACGGAACGCGCCGCCATCGCCAGGACATCGGTCCTCGCGGGCCACTACGAAGCCGCGGTCGACCGCGAATCGGCATACGAAAAACTGAAAGCTCGGACCGAGACTAAACAGCAGGGCCAGCAAGCGCCACCCCCGCAACGGACCGCGAGCGGGCTGCCGCAGTCGCTGGACGATCTCCTCTTCGGGTCGACGGGTCCTCGCGGCGGCCGCCGGGAGGGCATGCTCGAATCAGCAGCCAAGAGTGCGGCGCGAACGATCGGATCGCAGGTCGCCCGCTCGATCCTGCGCGGCGCGCTGGGTTCAATCGGCGGCAAACGGTAAGGCAGAGCACCTCCCTGGCGTCCGGATTGCTTCGATACGGCTCTGTACGCGTATCACTCGAAACTGACGAGTCAGTTGAGGAGGCTGGGATGAAGAGGTGGACGTTCGCCCTACTCGCCGTCCTGTGCACGGTGTTTTCACTGTCGAGTACCGAAGTCCAGGCGCAGAACATGGCGGCGGTGTCGTTGAAACAAGACATGCGCAAGCTCTGGACCGATCACGTCGTCTGGACGCGTGACTACATCATTGCCGCGGTGGGCGATCAACCCGATACCCAGGCTGCAGCCAACCGTCTGATGAAGAATCAGGAAGACATCGGCGCCGCGGTCGGCAAAATCTACGGTGCCCCGGCAGGTCAACAGCTGACGACGCTGCTCAAAGAGCACATTTCAATCGCTGTCGATCTCATCAAGGCGGCAAAGGCAGGCGACAAAGCCGGTCAGCAGGCCGCTGATACGAAATGGCAGCAGAACGGCGTGGCCATAGCGGAGTTTCTCAGCAAGGCCAATCCGAATTGGCCGCGCGCCACGCTTGTCGACATGATGAAGGGCCATCTCACAACCACGACGAATGAGGTTGTCGCACGGCTCAACCAGAACTGGGACGAGGACGTTCGCGCATTCGACGAGGTCTACCGCCACATCCTGATGATGTCCGATGCGCTGTCCGACGGCATCGTCAAGCAGTTCCCCGAAAAATTCGGCAGCGGTCCGACGGCGACGAGCGGAGTCCGCCAGTAGGATTCGCGGCGCATCGACTACAGATCACAAGTCACCCCGGCGCGGTGGCTTGTGATTGTCCCTCCTTCTCATTTCCGCGCACCCGCCCTTCGCACAACATGATACGGTTCGATTTGCCCCCAGGAGGAGCTGCTCATGTCGATCGTCGATGATTTCGTGGAAAACCTTGTCGAACGCAATGCGGTCCGCGTGTCCGGCGCGATGTCGGTCCAGCTGGTTGACGGCGGCGTCAAGATCACCGGCGCCCTCAGGTCGACCCTGCGCGACCAGAAGAAGGGCAAGGACGTCCTTCACACCAACATCCCCGTCGCGGCCCACGTGAAGATCGGCGAGGTCGTGGTCCGGTTGACTGACGGGAGGTGACCGGCCATGTCTGACGTGAACGCATTCATCGACGCCATCGGCAAGGACGTCAACGCGGCGTTGACGCCGCGGATCGAGGGGCTGGTCAGGGATTTCGCCACCGCGTTAATTCAGGACGTGTTTCAGCGATATCAGCCGGAGCTGGCCGGCGAGCTGCGGACCAGGATCGTCAGCGATGGCATCGAGGTGGTTGGCAAGGGCGTCAGGCTCGAGGTGAAGCACCGCGACACGGGCGCCCTGGTGTCATCGCTCGATGTTCCCGTGTCGATGAAGATCCGCGTCGACCCCGTCTCGGTCACCCTCACGGAGACGACGATCGCACTCGATCTCGTTCGTTAGCCGCGGACGGGGCCTTTGCGTGGCGTCGCTTTGTCCGCGATGGCGTCGGCTGCCTTCTCTCCGATCATGTACACCGCGCTGGCGATGAAAAAGCCCGGAATACGCGGGAAGACCGAGGCGTCGACGACTCGAAGCCCTTCGACTCCGTGAACGCGGAAGTCGGTGGAGAGCACGCCGCCGTCCTCACGGCGGCCGATGCGGCAGCTACACGACGCGTGGTGACCCCACGCGTGCCGCTTGACGAAATCAGGCAGCTCCGCATCGCCAACGCGTTCGCCCGGCAGCTCTTCGGCGGCGACGAGTCCCTTGGCCTTCAGTCCTGATGTGATTCTGCGAACCATGCCGACGCCTGCCGCGACCGCCCGGACGTCCTCGCCGCGGCTGTCGTTTCCCTCGTCGAAATAGCGGAAGTTGATATCCGGGGGGACGCGCGGATCGGCCGAGCGAAGCGTCACCTCGCCGGCGGTGTTGTTCGTGTGCCCCTTGAGCACTATCCACGTGAGGTAGTTGGGGTGCGTGGCCGCCATTGACGAGTAGCCGGGGAAATAGCCCTCGAATCGTCCGATGACCGCGTAGAGAAAAATGTCCGGCTGGGGCGCGGCGGCGTTCGAACGGGCGACGACCGACAGAATGCCACCGTTCGCCGTGTAGATCCCCTCGCGCGTGGTCGCCCACTTGCGATACTGGGCGTCGCCACTGGTAAACGTCGCGCCTTCCACCGACTCCCACGACGCAAAGTTCATCCGGTGGACGACCGCCACCTCGTAGCGGTCCTGAAGGTTCTTCCCGACCCCGGGGAGATCGACACGCACGGCAATGCCGTGCTTCTCGAGATCCGCGCGTGGCCCGATACCGGAGAGCATGAGGAGCTGCGGCGTATTGAACGCACCGCCCGCGAGAATCACCTCGCGCGCCGCAAACACCCTGCGCACCTTGCCCGGTGCCGCGCTGGGACGCGCATGGGCTCCATATAACGAGGCTCCACTTTGATACTCCACGCCGATCGCGCGATTCGACGTGTCGAAGAGCACGCGCGCAGCGAGCGCGTTCATCTGGATTTTCAGGCGATCGGGGTGACGATGTGCAACGTCGAGCACGCGCTCGCGCGAGCCGACGCGCTGGTGGTTCCTGGTGGTCAGCGGCGTGTAGCGTAAGCCGATGGCCGAATCGGACACGACGCGCCAGTCGTTGGGGTCCTGCTCGCTGTCGAGGCGCGCCCGTCGATCGTCTTCTGTGAGGGCGAACTCTGGACTCTTCAGAACGGTGCCCAGCAGATCGAAAAATGTCGTCCGGAGATCCTTATTCAGAATCGCCTCGACCGGCAGCGGCCGTTCCGTCTGAAGCCAGCCGTCCCAGCCGTGCCGGCTTGGATTCCGGCCGAGGCGGCTGAGCAGCCGCTCGTCAGGCCTGTGCGCGCAGCGCTCGATGCGCTCGAAATAGCTGCGCATCTTCTCGGCCCGCCACGACGGATCACCCGTCAGATCCGCGAGCTGATTCCAGTCGGCATTATGCGGGTAGAGGAAGATCATCGCGCTGTGCGCGGTGCAGCCGCCGAGGGCGCCCGCCCGGGGATAGAGCACGCCGTCGACTGTTTTGCCGTCGACCTTGTCGCGGTATTTGGGATCGCGCGCCTGCGTCGCACGATCGGCGTAGTGGCGAACGAAGAAATCCCACCGCATCGCGTCGTTCTCGGTCGCCATCGCATGGAACGCGGGCACGTCGTAGTCGTCTGGAAGCGTGTTAACGCCAGGCGTGTTCGGCGTGGAGCCGACCATCGTGCGCGGATCGCCTCCGGCCTCGAGGAGGAGCACGCTGAAGCCGGCCTCCGCCAGACGGGCCGCCACAGTTCCACCGCCCGCGCCCGATCCGACGACGATGTAGTCGGCGTCGTACTCTGCCGGCGGGGCGGTCGCTAAAGCCGCGTCAGCGTTCATAGCGTCTTCAGGAACCCAATCAGCTCCCTCTTCTCCGCGTCGCTCAAGCCGGACTCCTCGGTGAACAGGCTGGTGCCGAAATAGTGCCCCTTGTTGATGACGAAGTCCGGGCACTTGCTCACGGCCAGCATGTCCCGCATGACCTGCTGGCTGGCGAATATGTCGTTCCTGCGCTGCAGCTCGCGCTTCATCGTTTTCAGGAGCGCAAGGAGCCTCTCCCTGTGCGCCCTTTGCTGCTCCGGCGGCAACTCGGCTCCGGACACGTCCATATTGGTCACCAGGCTGACCGGGGTTCCCTGCGGGAAGGGGCCAATCTCGATCCTGCCGTCTCGAAACAGGAACGGAAACAGGCGCTGTCCGATGCCCAGCAGGCCGCGCAAGTTATCAGGGATATAGCCCTCAGGCACCCGGAGGTAGCTTTCCGTCGTCGTCCGCTGAATCCAGCCGACGCCGGGGCCGCTGATCCCCAGCTTGGTGAAGAGGTCATCCGTCCTGCGGCGCTCGGGCCACAGCATCTCTTCGATCGATGCCTGAAAGACCTTCATGCGCGCTTCGACCGACGGGCTCGGACTGAAGGGGCCGACGCTGTTGTTCTGCAGGAACGGCGCGGTGGACCAGAGGCTGACGAGCGACGCCGGCCGCGTGAAGCCGCGGCCGCCGCCGGGCAGGGTGTAGTCGTATTCGGCGCCGGTGAGCGGGTGCCGGAGTTTGACGCTCCCGACCGACGGCAGCTCCTTGTACGACTGCGACGAGAAGTTGTCCCAGATATTCCCGGCGATCGCGTTGGTGGCGATCGGGCTGCAGATGTTGGTCCCCATGAGCGTGGACGGCACGCGCAGCTCAGTCGAGAGGAAGTTGTCCTTCACGAAATCGTCGGCGAGCGCCAGCTTCCGCATCGGCTCCTTGAACGCATCGGTCTTGGTCCACGCCCAGTACCGATCCCAGCACCCGAGATAGTCCCTGCCATTGCAGTTCTCCATGTCGAGGCCCTGGGGCAACGGCGGGAGTTTGCTCGAGTGGCACCGGGCACACCGCTCGGCGAAGACCGTTTTGCCGCGCTGCAGTGTGGCGGCATCTTCGGTCAGGTACGAAGGGCCGTTGGGCGCATCCTTCAGGTAATGCGGCTCCGTGCTCGCGAGGAAGAAACGCGCCATGTATGGGGTTTGCAGTTCCGTCGCCTGCCAGTACACAGAATTCTTCCTCGCGTCAGCGATCTTGATCGGCGTGATCGCCTGCCCGCCGATAAGTGGCCGGAAATGGAGCAGCCATTCCTCGCTGAACAGGCCGATATTGAGGTAGACGCGATTGAGGGCGCCCAGCGCGCCGACCGAGTCGGACCCGTCCTTCAGCACCCGTGGAGTCCAGGTGGTCGAGGGCGGCGAAAAGAATGCTGCCAGCGGATCGTTCGGCGGCACGAATTCATTGAACTGCCGGTTGTCGAGGCCGCCGCCGGATATGGTCTCTTTGCCCCAGCGCCTGGCAAGCTCCATGCGCGGGCCCAGGTAGTACACCGCGTTCATCGTCCGCGGATTGTTGATGTTGTCCGACGAGACGAGCGACGTGTCGAGGGTGCCCGGCAGCGAGGTGTGCAGCGACTGAAAGGTAAAGCTTCCCGCGTTCGTCGTCGCCTTCCAGTCGAACACCCTGTCCCACCAGAAGAACTGCGCGCCGACGTTGGAGCTGAGATTCTCCCAGCGCGGGTTTTCCGGGTCGGCGGGCGGCTTCACAGGATTCGGGCCGACGTGGCAGAAGCCGCACGACATGGCGACGCGGTACGGCTTCACCAGATCACGCGACTCGTAGTAGCTCGGGTCGCGATAGTACCGTTCGGAGTCCCATTTCTGGCGCGCCTCTGCATCGAACGCAGGATTCGGAAACAGTCGCAGGCCAACGATGCCCGTGGGCTCGCCGTAGTACGAGCCCACTCCAACGGTGCTGCCACGGGCCCCGATCTCAACCCCTTTGTACTTGTCGGCGTTGGCGAACGGGTCAGCGGGGCAGGCCGGGTCGCGGACGTCGAGCCAGAGACCGTAGCGGTTCGGATCGGGGCCGGTCGCCTTCCGGAAACACGGTTCGTTGACGAGCCCGAGAAAGTTCCAGCGCGTATCGCGGGAGTACGGGAGCGTTGGATGCGACGAGAGCGTCTTGAGAAAGTCGAGCGATCCAAGACTCCGGACCGAGAGCACGTCCCAGAGCCGGTCGTTGCCGCCAGTCCAGACAATCCACATGTTGCGCCCCTGAATCTGCTCCCGCGTCAGCGTCAGGCCGCCGTCCATGTCGTGAAAGTAGTCTTCGTCGGCAGCCGGAAAACTGGTTGCCGTCCGCCCCGCGAGCATTGCCTCGTCGCGCACGGTGCCAGGTCTCGGCTCCCTGCCACCGCAGGCGGCCAGTGACAGGACGGTTGCGAGCACGACACATCTGAAACAGTTATGAAAGAGGAAATACATGAGGAAGCCCTCCCGTCGCACGTGCGCGACCGCACGTGAATGAGAAGGCAGTCTAACGCAGGGACTGCCGGGACTTTGCATCAAGGCTTCGCGCGGATCTCGAAACCGAGTGCGAGAATCCCTTTTACCGTTTCGCGCACCGTCGTACGGTCGTACTCTTTCTCCGTCTCGGGCAGCGCGGCATACGGCACCAGGTCCGGGTGTGTCTTCAACACATCATCCCGGGACGGACCGTGCCTCCAGCCTTCCAGAATTCGCCGATGCGCCCAGTTGTCGTGGATGCTCTGGGAGAGCCGCTCGACCAGATGTTCGATCTCGTCGCTCAGCGTTACAGTACTGGTATCGATCGGCCGAGGCTGATAGGTCATCGTCTAGTCCTGATACGGTGCACAAACTGTCATTCCGTAGCCCATCAATAGCGGTCTAGGTCGATGGACCGGGTTATACTCCGGCACGACGGTAGCGCGGCACCCCCCGGCTGCGAGCAGACCACCAGACACATGACATCGTCAGCCGTGTACTCGGCCTTCATCAGCTACGCCTCGGAGAATAGCGAGAAGGCCGAAGAGATCTGCGCAAGTCTCGAACGACGAGGCCTCGTCTGCTGGATGGCGCCTCGCGACATTCGGGCCGGGCGCGAATATGCCGACGAGATCATCCATGGGCTCGAACGGTCAGCAGCCGTCGTGCTCGTCCTGTCTGAAGCCGCGAATACGTCGGTGTTCGTGCTTCGCGAGATCGAGCGTGCGGTGTCCAAGGATATCAACGTCGTCCCGGTGCGGATCGAGGAGGTCACCCCCTCGCCGGGGCTCGAGCTCTTTATTTCGGGAACGCACTGGATGGATGTGTGGCGAGGCAATTGGGACGCCCACATGGACCGGCTCGTCCGCGACCTGAGCGACAGCCCTTCCGGACCCGCGAAGGTCGAGGCCTCGGCCGGACATCGTTCGGTAGAACAGCATCGGTCGTTACGTATGGTGTACGTCGCGGTGGGACTTGTCCTGGCCGTGGCGCTGAGCGGTGTCGCAATCTGGTCGTTCTCGCGAGACACGCAGCCGCAGGCGGAGCGGGTTATCAGGCCGGAACCTGAACCGACGGCCGACATCGTCCAGAATCCGCCCGCGATCGTGCCCGACAAGGTGGAAAGGCCCCCCGATCCGCCTATCGTGCCGGACAAGGTGGAAAGGTCCCCCGATCCGCTTGTCGTGCCGGACAAGGTGGGAAGACCCCCCGATCCGCCTCCTCGTGCCGTCGAGGCGTCGGGAGCATTGAACGCGCTCAGAGACGACTACGACGACCTTGCGCTCCGCGGCGGCGTGATTGACGACGCGCTGAACCAGTTGTGGGAAGAGATGAAACCCAATTCGCCGCGCCTTGATATGGTCACACACCAGCGAAGTCTGCGAACGAACCTCACACGCAGCAAGGACGCGCTCGCGGACAGGGATGCCGCGGGGGCCAGGCGATACCTGGAGGGTGCCCGGACAGATCTCGCGGTCCTCGAGGAATTCCTGAACCGATAACACACATGGCGTCACGAATTCTTATCAAAGGGTGCAACACGATGCCTCGAATCATTTCTCTCTTCATGTGTCTTGCCCTGTTGTTGGTCGCCGACCCGGCGTCGGCCCAGCAGAAGAAGCGCGTCGCCATTCTCAGCTTTGACGACGCGGCGGTTGAAGCCTCTGCGGCGAAGGCGGTTGGGACGAGCCAGGATGTCGGCGGATTTCTTGCCGATGTGGTGGTCAAGGAACTGCTGAAGGGCTCGACATATACGGTGGTCGAGCGCCGGGCCATCGACCAGGTCCTGAAGGAGCAGAACTTCTCGAACAGCAACCGCGTCGATCCGAAGACCGCCGCCGCGATCGGCAGGTTGCTCGGGGTGGACGCGATCATCATGGGCTCGGTGACCCAGTTTGGCGTCGAAGAGTCGGCCGTGGCGCTTGGCTCCGGACCTCTCGGCCGGGTCACGCGCGGCGTGCTTGGCGGCGGCAAGCGCGTCAACACCAAGGCCACGGTCGGGCTGACGGCCCGGATGGTGGACACCAAAACCGGCGAGATATTGACCGCCGCGTCAGGCAGCGGTGAATCGAGCAAGGCTTCGGTGGCCGCCAGCGGCTATGCCACCGGTGACATCGACCTGACGTCGCGGTCGTTTGAAGAGACGATGCTGGGCGAGGCCGTCAACCGTGCGGCGGAGCAAGTGGCGGCAAGCCTGAACGAGTTCGGCTCGAAACTGGCGACGGGCCCGGTTGATTACTCGGGCCTGGTGGCCGACGTGAGCGGCAAGACGCTGATTGTCAATGTCGGCAAGCTGAAAGGCGTACAGGTGGGGGACACCATCGAAATCAGCCGCGCCGGCCGCCAGATCCTGGATCCGCAGACCAAGAAGGTGCTTCGGACGATCGTCGACAAGGTGGGTACCGCTAAAGTCACCGAGGTCGATGATGCCTCAGCGACGGCAACCCTCACCGGGACCGCGGCGGTGCAAGTCAGTGACCAGGTGAAGCGCGTTCAGTAGCCAGGCAGAACATGCCATAGAGTGCGAGCTCCACGGCGAATTCAAGATCCGCGAGCCGGGGCTTCTGCGAATACACGCGCACCAGTTCGCCCCGGCTCGTGGGAAACATCACCAACAGATCGGTTCTCGTGGACGTTGTCATGGCGTCCAGCCAGCGCGGATCCGTGAGCATGCCCCCCAGAGCGGCCAGGCGAGTCGCCCGGGACGTCGATCGTTCGGGCGGGAAGACGAGAAGCAGTTTCGGGGTAATCCCGCCGGCCTGAATTTTTCCGAGCTCCCAGCCAAGCCCCTTGGTCTGTCCCGGCACGACGACCACCAGCGCGGCGCGTGCTATCCAGGATTGGACCGCCGTCCGCCACGCCTCGTCGTCGCCCTCGAAATAGGCGCGGGTGGCGCCGAAGTCCGGGTGGCTCTCGTGCGGCTCCCCGATGGCGATGAAAGGCCCGATCGCGGACACCTCGTCTTCGATCGCCTGTTCGAGGCGAACCTGCCCATGTTGGGACATCACGCGAAACATGCCACCCCGCGTGTATTCCGTCAGGATGTAACTCCAGCGAAACACGTCGAAACTGAACCTGATCGGACGCCCGACCATGGCTTCATCGTCGCGGAAGGAGCGCAGGTAGATAACGGGGGCGCGTCCGTCGAGTGCGAGCACGGTTTCTGCCCGCGGACGGAAGCACACCGCGCCTCGCAGCCCCAGATAGAACGCGGCGGCGAGACCCGCGCCGCCGAAGGCGACCCAGGCTGGCGTACCGTCGAGGTCGAGGTCTCGAGCGAGCCACCCCATATAGAGGCCAATCAAGCCGACGATCAGCGCGAATACCCAGTAGCGCACGCCGCGCCACGGGCGCAGCGGGTCGGTGAGGAGTCCGGCCCGGCGATTCGGCCCACCGATGCGCGCAGAGAGGTCGTGCAACGCGCGCCGCATCTCCGGGATCGTGATGTCGAAACCGGGAACCGTCGCCGATGGATCGAACCTGCGCTTGTCGAGGTTCCTCCCCATGCCCGTCAGATCGATATCGATCACGCGCCAGAAATATATCCGTGCACGCAGCGGTCAACAAGAATCAGATTGCTTATATATTCGAGCGCGACATGCCCGATCCCATCTTTCAACCGTTGACCATCAACGGGCTGACGCTCAAGAACCGCGTGGTCCGTTCGAGTCTGGGAGGGCGCGTCGATTACTACGACGGCTCCATGTCCGATGCACGGATCGCCTGGGAACGCCGCTTCGCGCGCGCCGGCGTCAGCGCGATTATTTCTTCCAACGCGGGCATCCGGACGGACGGGATCGCCGTGCCAGGCTACGCGAGCATCGACGATGACCGGACCATCCCCTCGTGGCGCGCGCTGGTCACGGAAGTACACAAATACGATTGCCGCTACATCATCCAGCTGCATTTTTCCGGCCGGCAGCGCGACCTCCCGCGTAAGGAATTCGTGGACGTGCTCGCGATGAGTTCCACCGATCGACCCGATCTTCTCTACGGACTTCGCTGCCGCCGGATGACCATTCCCGAGATTCACGATCTCGTCCGAGACTACGGGCGGGCGGCACGGCGCGCGCGTGAGGCTGGCGCGGACGGCATCGAGATCGTCGCGTGCAACGGGTATCTGCTGCACCAGTTCCTGTCGGGCGCGATCAACGACCGGACCGACGAGTACAACGGCGACCTCAGGAGGCGCGCCCGCATACTGCTGGAGGTGCTGCGTGAGGTCCGCGCCGCGGTTGGCCGCGATTTCTTCGTGTCGATGAAGCTGAGCGGCAGGGACGAGCACAACGCCTACTCGGCCAATCCGTTGAACCGAACGGTCGGAAATACGGTCGACGACACGATCCAGGTGTCGCGCTGGCTGGCGGAAGCGGACCTCGACGCCATCCACCTGTCGCAGGGCGATTCGTTTCCCCACCCGCTCGTACCGGCCGGGTTGCTGCCCACTGATGAATCCCGGCACGCGATGGCGGCGATGTTCTACGAAGGGACGCGGGCGCCGATCACCTTCTTGCTGATGCAATTTGCCCTGTTTCGCCGCATCAGCGAATGGAACTGGGGCAGGCGCATGCCGTTCAAACGTGGCGGACGACTGCTGCCCGACAAGATCGAGGGGATGAACCAGGACGATGCGGCGAAGATCAAAGCCGCTTCGGGCCTGCCGGTGATCTGCGTCGGCGGCTGGCAGACGGCCAGCCGGATCCGTGAAGCGCTGCACGCGGGCCACTGCGATGTCGTCTCGATCGCGCGCGGCCTGCTGGCGAACCCGGATCTGGTACAGCGGTTCGCCGAAGGACAGAACGCTCCCGCGAGGCCCTGCACCTACTGCAACAAATGCCTCGTCAACGCCCTGCTGCAGCCGCTTGCATGCTGGGAGGAGTCTCGATTCGACAGCCGCGATCAGATGTTCAACGAAGCGTACGGGGTGTACAAGGACGCCGCAGTTGGCGTGCATAGTAGTTTGCCCGTATGATTCTGCTCCCCCCTCCAACGTACGACCGTCGGTCAAAGGTGGAACCATGCCCAAGGTTGCCACGACAGTAACCTCGTTCATCGCTGCGCCGAGACAAGCCTTCTACGCATGGCTCGTCCCGGGAGTGTTCTACAACCAGCTCGAAACGGTCCTGCGTGACGAGGCCGGTCTTCCGGGCGTGACTCGCACCACAGGTACGACCGGTCCCTGGGACGTCTCGGGATCGACGCGCATCGTCCATCTGTCGGACGGGACGACGTGTCGAGAGACCGTGAAGGTCGCAACGGCGCCCGACTATTTTGCCTACCGCCTTACGGAATTCTCGAGCCGGATGATTGGCATGCTCGTGCAGGAAGCCAACGGACAGTGGTGGTTCACCGATGAAGGCTCGGGCACGAAAGCGAAGTGGACCTACACGGCCGAGGGCAGGTCCATTTTTGCCATGCCCATCCTGTTTCCGGTCATCAGGATTCTCTGGAATCGCTACATGAGCTCGGCGATGAAACAGATCAAGGCGCGGGCAGAGAAGGAAGTTGCGAGGGCCTCGCGATGAAGCAGTGGGACTTCGATCTCGTCGCCCTGCACGGCCCGCAGGAGATGACGGCCGAGGACCGCGAGTATCGCGGGTCTCGCTACGCCGATGTCCGCAAGGCGCTGTATGAGAACCCGTATCGCGGCGGCGCCAGCGGTCAGGAGCCGGGGCCGCTGCCGATGTTCAAATCGACGATCCGCAACGCCTGGCGGGGCCTGCTCTTCGGCGAGAACAAGTTCAGGCAGGCGTCCGCCCGGTCAGTGGACTCCAGGGCCGATCTCCGCTGGGGTCCCGACGGCAAGGGGTGGCGGCGGATCATCGCGCCGAACGGCATCTGCGTGCTCGGCACCTGGGAAATCACGGTGGACAACCCCTACACCGGCTACTTCAGGAAGGGCTCAAAAGGGCTGACCATCGGCCGGTTCTCGTCGGATGGCAACGAAACCAAGCGCGGGCAGCGTCGATCGATCAGCCTCGGCATGAAGATCTATCCGACCACCGATCCTGAGCATTCGACCCCGTTGATTCCGGCGAGCGTGATCGTCCAGGAAGATCTTGGCGGCATGCGCACCGACTACATGAACGATGCGGAGCTGGTCAACGCGCCGAGCGTGCACGCCTACCGGCGAGGCATCTACTTCCTG
>Ga0114129_10004182_pt1 | contig 20393 bp, 15 predicted proteins | sample RhiMetdeltSRZDD1_FD_80071 | JGI IMG/M metagenome (GOLD analysis project Ga0114129, IMG submission 80071) | Populus rhizosphere microbial communities from Tennessee, USA - Rhizosphere MetaG P. deltoides SRZDD1 (version 2) (version 2) | ecosystem: Host-associated > Plants > Roots > Rhizosphere >... | reverse complement strand
CGGCTCCGATTGCAAAAACGATCTCGGTCAGGTTCGGCGCCAGAGACACGACGCGAACAATTTCCGGAGCCAGTGAAACTGATCGACCTGAATCGTCGATGACGGTACGTCGGGCAGCGGTTGTCGCAGAGTTTGAGTTCCTTGTGTTTGTGCAACCCTGAACGCAGACAAATACCAGGGCAAACAGAAGCACGAAACGTAACTTATTGATTGGGATGCGGCGGACAAAAGACAAATCCCGCTGACCTCCTATTCCAGCATTGGAATTCAGGCATCAGCGGGACGATGAATGGCCCGGTGGCGCCCTAAACACCTTTGCGCGAGTGTTGATAAGGCAGCTAGCATTGTGGGCAGGTCTCCTGGCTTAGGAACGCGTACGTTCGTATCACAGTGGCGCGACCGCGCGGGATTTTCACCCGCTTCCCTATTCTCTCCGTCTGAACGGAGCACCCAAATGCTGAACTATGAAAGACCTGTGTTGACGCGCGTGACACTATCACGCAGGTTTCTGACTGTCAAACTCGCGATCGAAACTTCGCATCGTGCTTTGCGCGCTTGTGCTCACGTTCGTTAATATCACTCAGCGGAAGACTAATCTTCTAAATTCATCATGATCAAAACTATCGAGTGGACGAAAGATGGCGTACGTATGTTGGATCAGAGACTGCTTCCGTCAGAGGAAAAGTATCTGATGTTGCGGTCGTACGATGAAGTCGCTGAAGCAATTCGCAAAATGGTTGTGCGTGGCGCTCCAGCTATTGGCGTCTCCGCTGCAATGGGTATCGCGCTCGGTGCAAGCCAATCCGTAGGCACGTCAGTCGCTGACCTGGAAGATGATCTCGGCTACATATGCCAAGTTATGGCCGAGACGCGGCCGACGGCCGTGAATCTCTTCTGGGCCATTGAGCGAATGCGATCACGTTTCGAGAAAGCGAAGTCGTTGGGCGATGTCGAAAAGGTTAAGGCAGCATTAGTTGATGAAGCGTTGGCTATTTTCAACGAAGACATCGTTGCCAACCGAGCGATAGGCCGATTCGGTGCGCCGCTTATCCCTGACGGAGGCACGGTGCTTACGCATTGCAATGCCGGCGCTCTGGCGACCGCCGGTGATTACGGTACCGCTTTAGGTGTGGTTCGTGGCGCGATCGACGCGGGCAAGAAGGTGGCTGTGATCGCCGACGAAACGCGACCGTTCCTCCAGGGATTACGATTGACCGCATGGGAGTTGGCCAAAGACAACATACCAGTTACGGTAATCACCGATAACATGGCAGGCCACGTCATGAAGAATGGGCAAGTCGATGCTGTCGTCGTAGGCGCTGATCGCATCGCGGCAAATGGCGATACGGCTAATAAGATCGGTACGTACATGGTTGCTGTGCTCGCTAAACAACACAACATCCCGTTCTATGTGGCAGCACCGTTGACGACGCTAGACCTTACCCTCGCATCAGGTGAGCAGATACCAATTGAGGAACGGGATCCTACTGAAATAACTCACATTCGAGAGCAACAATTAGCACCGGATGGCGTGACGGTACAGAATCCAGCGTTTGACGTTACGCCGAACGATTTCATTTCGGCAATCATCACTGACAAGGGTGTGGCGAAACCGCCATTTGAGGCGAGTCTGAAGAAGCTAGTCGAGTCTGCCAAAACGGCTGCGAAGTAGAAAGTCGTGGTTAATTGAGCGGCGGGTTGTGCTAAGCGTTCGCGAAGCGGCTTGTTTTCCACCAATCGATTGTCTGCTGAAGACCGTCGCGTAGACCGACAAGCGGTTCGTACCCGAGGAGTTGGCGTGCGCGAGAGATGTCAGCAAGGCTGTGACGCACGTCGCCTACTCGCGGTTCTTTATATTCGGCGACTACGTCTTTGTTTCCGGTAATAGTCTTCAACTCCTCCAAAAGTTGGTTCAGAGTGATTCGCTCACCATTCGCGATGTTGAGGACGGAACCGAAACCACTTTGAGCATTTGCAGCTTTCAAGTTGGCCGAAACGACGTTCTCGATATAAGTGAAGTCGCGAGACTGTTCACCATCTCCAAAGATTACTGGTCGCTCTTTGTTAAGGAGCGCGCTTATGAAACGCGATACGACACCGGAGTATTGTGAGCTTGGATCTTGCCGTGGGCCAAAAACGTTGAAGTATCGCAGCGATATCGTTTCGAGTCCATACACCCGCGAGAAAACCTGGCAGTAGTATTCGCCGACGAGTTTTGCGACAGCATAGGGCGACAAGGGATCCGGCAACATGGTTTCTGACTTTGGAAGTGAGGGCTGATCACCATAGGCTGAGCTCGAAGCCGCGTAGATGAAACGTCGCACGCCTCGATCTCGTGCTGCCAATAACGTCGTAAAAGTCCCATCTACAGACGCTATGTGCGACTGCCGCGGGTCTTCAACTGAACGAGGAACGGAAGGGATCGCTGCTTCGTGAAAGATGATTTCAGCGTCTTCCACCACCTTGTGCAGCAATTGTTCATCAGCCACGCTGCCCTGGACGAATTCAATATCGCCTTTTATCTCAGAAAGATTCTCTCGATGGCCGGTGGAAAGGTCGTCGATTACACGAACGCGTAAGCCATCACGCGCAAGCGCTTCAGCTATGTGGGAGCCAATGAAACCCGCGCCTCCCGTGACCACTGCAAGTCCAGTCAGTCCCATCCTGTTCTAACAAATACTGAATAGCTCTCTGGTTTCCGATATCAACACGTTTCAGCGGCCAACGCCTACATACTCAAAACCCAGCTCTCGCATATCCTCGGGTTCGTAGATATTCCGCAAGTCGGCAATTTTGGGACTTCTCATTAAATCGCGAATCCGTGTCATGTCGAGAGCCCGGAACTGGTTCCATTCGGTGATAAAGACCAGCGCGTCTGCATCTGTTACTGCCGCGTATTCGTCGTCCGCATATGTTAAATCCGGGAGAATCCTCATTGCCTCCTCTTTCGCAACTGGATCGTACGCCTTAATACGAGCGCCGTTTGCCACTAGATTGCGAATGATGTCGACCGAGGGCGCCTCACGCATGTCGTCTGTTTCCGGTTTGAATGCAAGGCCGAGCACGGCGATCGTTTTGCCCTCCAGGTTTCCTACCAGGTTTCCAATCTTTTTCAACATTTCTTTCCGTTGCCGTTGATTCACCTCAATGACTGCGTCCACGATTAATGAGTCCAAATCAAACTGCCTGGCAACTGAGGCGAGTGCTTTCGTGTCTTTCGGAAAACAGGAGCCACCAAATCCGGGACCAGGATGAAGAAACTTGCTGCCGATTCGTTTATCCATGCCGATCGCTCGCGCTACATCATGGACGTCACATCCAATCTTTTCACATAGATTCGCGATTTCGTTAATAAAGGAAATCTTGGTTGCCAGGAAAGCATTCGCGGCGTACTTGGTTAGTTCAGCTGCTTCGAGAGATGTGATAACAAATGGTGCTTCGATCAGGTACAAAGGACGATAAAGGTCCTTCATGATCGCGATGGCCTCTTGATCGCGACTCCCGATAACGACGCGATCCGGCCGCATAAAATCGTTTATAGCCGCACCTTCTCTGAGAAACTCTGGATTCGAGACCACGCCAAAATTGACTCGTGATTTTTGACGTTCGGAGATCAATCGTCTTATGTGCTCACCTGTCCCGATGGGAACCGTCGACTTAGTGACGATGACTTTATAGCCGTTCATGTACTCGGCTATTGAACAAGCGGCGGATTCGACGTAGCTAAGATCAGGTGATCCGTCGGGCAAAGGAGGCGTGCCAACAGCAAGAAAGATTACGAGTGCCTGCTCAACTGCTTCACGAAGGTCTGTAGTGAATCTGAGGCGGCCAGCTTGGATATTTTTCGAGACCAGATGATCGAGACCTGGTTCGTAAATTGGAACGATCCCGCGCTGAAGCCGATTAATCTTATCCTCGTCAACGTCCGCACAGGTGACGTCGACGCCGAATTCAGCGAAACACGCGCCGGTGACTAATCCAACGTAGCCGGTGCCAATAACAGAAATGTGCATTGATTAAGTTGAATTCCGAATGGTGCTTACAATTAAAACCTTGCGGGCCAAGCGCGACTAACGTCGCGTGACCCGCAAGGTTGAATTAGTGTGACCACAGCACTACACCGAGTGCCGCAGTGTTTTTCCTGTCGTCGACCGATAGTTACTTCGTCGGGCTGACCACGGTGACGCTGCCGCCGAAGTTCAGGTCGTTATCATGCAAGGTGGCGTAAAGGACCCCTGCGACTGCACCACCGATAGCCAACAACAATGCTGCGAGAGCCCCACCGTGCAATCCATAGTCAGGGCAATCGCCTCTCGGGCAATCTTGCGGGGTCGGGGTTCCGGCCGTCGCACTACTGCCAGCCGCGATCTGCTTCACGGAACCGCCGGCACGAAATTCAGCAAGACCGGCGTGCGTTGCTACTGAAGTACGACCACGCAAAGCACTGACGGTGAAAGAAGTCGCCTGGCTACCATCAACGACAACGGTGCCGTCCTTTGTAATCAGGTTCACTGTTACGCCTGCCAACGTAGAAACATTAACAGTCCCGGCTTCAAGGATCGCGGTAAGTGTGTTCTCAGCAAAGCTGATGCGCATGCTTGAGTTTCCGCCGAGTTCGACATGTCCAAGCTTGCTGATATTGACTCCCGCGCTGCTCTCATTCTCGGTTGTAATCGTGGAATCAGAAAACAGGGTGCCACCAGCGAATGCCTTCTCGCCATTAACAGTTACTTGCCCTGAAACCGACAGCTCTCCCGACGCCTTAGCTCCCGGCGCCGCTAAGACGACCATCGAGTAAACGCTCCACACGGCGATCGCCAACAGGAGCGCGATCGACTTGCGGCTCCAAGTTTTGCTAGTCATTAACTTTCCTCCCGTATAGTGAAACACAAAGTCTTTTAATTGCACGCTGCAACGACTAACCAGTCGTGGAAATCAAGTGCAGTAATTACTTCTGTTACTACCGACCTAGAACTGCTTTTTATTGCTGGAAGATCTTGGCCCGCAATGGGGTTAACACTTGGCATTTATTACACTAATACCAGCGCCCTGTCAACAATGATCTTCCCCCCGTTTGCCACGAAACTGTGCTTTTTTGCGTTGGTCCGAGAAGATACCACCCCGGTCAGTTGGAGTCTAGTTTTTTGTCAGAAACACCCCGGTGAACCCCCAGCGAGGCTCAGTTGGGCCGCTTCGTAGTAGCTGACGATTTTTCGGATAGGTCTGCCTGCTCGTAGGGGTCCAACCGCGCGAAGAGGTAGAACAACTCCCCGGACCTGACAGTCCCCAAAAACCTGAAGGTATTTCGCAAAACCATTCCCGGTTTGAGAGAAGACACCGGGGGTGGCTGCTCAAATAATAAGCCGAACTCGCCCGGCGCGACTGCTTCTAATTCGGGCAAATAGTCGTTATGAGTGTCCCGGGCCAGGCGAATTGCCATTTGACGGAGGGCCTTGATTCGGTTGGAGTTACGCCGGTAATACGCACCGGTGATCTCCCGTCGGCTGACCCGATCGTCAACCACTTCCTGCTCGTTACGCAGGTATCCAAGATAAGCACGTACTACTGGTCCAAATTCTGCGTCCGAAGTCCGTGTGGTTTGACACACTCCCGAACTGCAGACAGTGAGCAACACCGCCAGCAGCGGCATCAACCATCTGACCCGGAAAGTTGCCATGAGTTTCTGGCCCCTAACGCAGCGACTTTTGTGGAGAAGTGCGTGAATTATAACAACGTTCGGACCCACTAAATTGCACCTATCTTTCAGCAATGTTACATTCATCTGCAATTTCAGTAAAAACTCATGGGCCAGTCAGGTTCTGAAATCTCTCGTCCATCAAAAAACAGAATAGCACTCGGAGTTTGTGGGGGTATCGCCGCATACAAAGCCGTGGAAATCCTGCGTGGTTTGCAACAAGCGGGTTGTACCGTACGAGTGGCGATGACGAAGCGAGCTTGTGAATTTATTCAGCCTCTAACCTTCCGCGCGATCTCCGGCCAGCACGTTGTAGTCGACGATTATGCGCCTGATAACCCGGATCCGATCGCGCATATCACGTTTTCACAAACAGTCGATTTGCTGTTGGTAGCGCCCGCAACCGCTAACATGATTGCTAAGTTCGCGCACGGAATTGCCGACGATTTCCTGAGTTCAACCTACCTTGCCTGCTCAGCTCCTGTGCTGATTGCTCCTGCCATGAACACGATGATGTGGCAGCATCCAGCCACGAAACGCAATCTTGAGCAACTGCGGAATGATAACGTCTCGATTCTGGAACCTGATACAGGCGAAATGGCTTGCGGCACTTTCGGTCCAGGCCGTTTAAGCCAACCGGAACAAATTGTAGCGGCAGCTTTAGCGATTCTGGATGGCCGCGCACCTATTTTGCGTGATCTGGCTGGCGAGCGCGTGCTGATTACGGCGGGCGCGACGCGGGAAGCCATCGACCCTGTCCGTTTCATTTCAAACCGCTCCTCGGGGCGAATGGGGTTTTCACTTGCGCAAGCTGCGAAGCAGCGCGGTGCTGAAGTCACCGTGGTTGCTGGAGTGACAACAATACCAGTGCCAGCAGGTATAAAAGTCGTCAACGTAGAAACAGCTCAAGAAATGGCTAATGCAGTTGACCAGGAGATCGGAGCGGCCTCGATTTTTATAGGTGCAGCAGCTGTAGCTGATTACCGGCCAACCGAACAGGCGACTCAAAAAATCAAGAAGACCCAACCTTCCCTAACGATTTCATTGGAGCGCACTCCCGATATTCTGTCGAAGGTCTCGACCGCTCGGCGCGACGGAACTCTCGTGATAGGTTTTGCCGCCGAGACTGAAAACGTTTTTGAGAATGCGCGTCAAAAGCTTCGCAGCAAAGGTGTCGACATTTTAGTCGCGAATGATGTGTCACGCCGAGATGCTGGTTTCGATTCCGCCAATAACGCGGTCGCGATTTTCACGCGGGCTGACGACGAACCGATAGAATTACCATTAATGTCGAAGGAAGCGACCGCGCATCGCATTTTAGATACCGTAGTCAAACTTAGAAACAATCAACGAACTAAACACGTAACGCGATAGACGCACCCATGCCCTCCAACTCAGAAGACCTTCTACAACTAATACGCGAAAGTCGAAAATACGTTACTCACTTGCAACAACTCGGCGTTGATATGGTCGAAACGCGGGACAGTCTGATCCCATCGGAACCGATCAAATCAACTGTAACAATTTCAAGTCAGCCGCTTCCGCGGCAAAGAGACAAAGCCGTCGTAACCGCCACAACCGTCAAAGCTGCCACGAGTACGTCGTTCGACACGCTGTTCGGAGATATTGCTGTACCTGGTGAACGTTTGTGTCCTTCAACTGAGTCGTTCGAAGATATCCATCAGGACATAGGCGACTGCACCCGCTGTCCTCTTCACCTTAAGCGCACAAACGTGGTGCACACTGAAGGTAACCGGAAGGCTCGTCTTATGTTTGTAGGTGAAGCGCCAGGTGCTGATGAAGACATCCAAGCCCGGCCTTTTGTTGGACGTGCGGGTCAGCTCCTGACGAAGATAATTGAAGCGATAGGTCTGAAGCGCGAGGAAGTGCTGATCGGTAACGTTAACCGCTGCCGCCCACCTGGGAACCGGCCACCAACGCTTGAAGAAGCCTCGATGTGCAAACCATTCCTCCTCCGTGAGATTGCGATAGTGCAACCGGAGGTGATTGTTACGCTTGGCAACACTGCAATTCAGAACCTGTTGGGAGCGAAGCAAGGCATTACAAAACTGCGCGGCAAATTTCAGGATTACAAGGGCATTAAGGTGATGCCAACCTATCATCCTGCATACTTGCTTCGCGACCCATCGAAGAAGCGTGAGACGTGGGAAGATCTAAAGAAGGTGAGAGACTATCTCGACAGCAAGAAGACCAGTAACTAGTTTGGCTGGTGCCCTCGATTGAACTCAATTTAGGGAATCTCGCGCACTTGCATTAATCTCTAATCGTGTCTAGCGAACATCAATCCTCCGCAACGAAACAATCTCCTGAAAAGTCGAAAGCGCAGCCCCCGCTATATGCGGAGGTTGCTGTGCCCGTCCACGTCTTTCAAACGTTCACCTATAAGTTGCCGGAGAATGTTCGCGAAGCTGCGCAACCAGGTATGCGCATACTCATTCCACTAGGACGGAGCCTTATTGCCGGGTACGTCGTTGGCCTTCACAACGAGCTGCCCGCGGACCTCGATGTAACCGAAGTAGAGATCAAAGAGGCGAGCAGTCTTATCGACGAGGTGCCAGTTTGCACACCCGAAATCCTACAAATCACCAAATGGGTTGCAGATTATTACGCCTCACCATGGGGTGAAGTGATCAAGTCAGCGTTACCACCCGGAACGAATCCTGCCATTCGTGAGGCGATCCGAATCACTGATAGCGGACATGCGAAACTTGAGACGATTGAAGAAGATTCATCTCTCGAAAAGCAGATTCTTCTGGAGCTGATTCATCGCAACACATTAAGCAAAGATGACTTGAGCCACGTCGCGCCAACACATCAACTCATTCGAACGCTCCGGGAGATGGAGAACCGTGGGTGGATCACTTGGGAAAAAGTCCAAGGTCATGCGCCCGTAAAAACCAAACTGCGCAGGGTGGTTGGCCTGCGGCAGCCGCTCACAGATATTGAGTCAGAGAGGCTGACTGAAGGCCAGAGACGCGTGCTGGATTTGATGCACGATGGATCACAACTAAGCGTACAAGAACTGGCGAAGACAGCCTCAGTCAACGTATCAACGATTAATTCACTTGCGAAACGAGGCATTCTAGAGTTCGCGACGGAGCATGTACGTCGCGACCCATTCTCAAGTCCAGTTCGGGATGAGCCCGAGCACTACAAACTCACGGACGCCCAGACGTCGCTTCTTGAGGAGATTGAAGCGTCACTTACGAAGCAAGAGTACTCCGCATTCCTGCTTCACGGCGTCACTGGCAGCGGCAAGACAGAGGTCTATATTCGCGCGATACAAAGGACTTTGGCGCTAGGTCGTTCAGCAATGATGCTCGTTCCGGAGATTGCGCTTACGCCAGTGTTTTCCCAGCGTCTACGTGCTCATTTCGGAGATCAGGTGGCAATCTTTCATTCGTCGCTACAAAGAGGTGAGCGCTTTGATGAATGGACCCGTGTCAAAAACGGTGAGGCTCGCGTCGTGATTGGTACTCGTTCGGCAGTCTTTGCGCCAGTGCGTAACCTCGGATTAGTGGTAGTCGACGAGGAACACGAGTCAAGTTATCGACAACAAGACTCGCCGTACTACAACGGACGAGATACGGCGATCGTTCGTGCCCAAAAGGAATCAGCAACGGTAATACTCGGATCGGCAACGCCGTCGCTTGAATCGTTCCAAAATGCTCGTACGGGAAAGTATCAGCACCTCGCTTTACCTGAACGTATTGGTGGCCGGCCAATGGCAGAGGCAAGCATAGTCGACATGCGAAAAGTTTTTGCGCGACACGGCAAGCCGCAGGTTTTCTCAGATGAATTACTTGAAGCGATTCGCACAACGCATGACCGTAAGGAACAGTCGATAGTTCTTCTCAATCGCCGCGGATATTCAAGCTTCGTGTTGTGTCGCTCCTGTGGGGAGACGATTCAGTGTCCAAACTGCGACGTGACCCTCACATACCATCGCACTGAACGAGTTATGCTTTGTCATTACTGCAACCATCGACAGCCTGCGCCTTCCGCCTGTTTGGCTTGTGGCAAGAAGTTCATTTACTACGTCGGCGAGGGGACGGAGAAACTCGAAGAACTGCTGAAAGAACTGTTTCCGTCTCTTCGCATTGCACGGATTGATCGAGATACATCTTCACGACGCCGGCAGTTTGAGAAAACCCTGACAGACTTCAGCCAAGGCAGGATTGACATGCTCGTTGGTACGCAAATGCTCGCCAAGGGTCATGATTTTCCAAACGTAACGTTAGTCGGGGTCGTTTCGGTCGACGCTGGTTTGGCATTACCAGATTTCCGCTCGGCTGAGAGAACGTTTCAACTTATAACTCAAGTTGCTGGTCGTGCTGGTCGTGGTGATCGGCCAGGCCGAGTTCTTATTCAAACTTATCATCCGTATCACTACGCGTTGAGACACGCGTGTGCACAAGACTACGAACAGTTCTTCAACGAAGAGATCGTCTATCGACAGAATCACTCCTATCCACCGTTTGTTGCGCTCGCGAACCTTTTGATTCATGGAAACGATCTCGGTCGTGTAAGATCAGACGCTCTGGAGTTTCGTCGTGAACTGGATAAAGCAAACAGCGAACGGCTGTGCCGGATACTCGGGCCGGCGCCTGCACCTTTGGCTCGACTGAAAGGTGAGCACCGATTTCAGATTTTGATCAAGTCTCACAGTAGGCGTCAGGTGCGAACAGTTGCGGATGCGGCATTGAAGTCGATCGGCGACCGCGGATTGAATCTGCGTTCTTTCAATCTTGAGATCGATCCCCTCTCAATCATGTAGTTCGCGCTTCGCGCTCATTTGCGGACGAGACGTCTGATGCGCTCCCAGTTGCAGCTTGAACCTTTCCATTTAGATGGCTACTAAAGGGCGCCAACTATTGACGCCCAAGATTCCCTTTAGTACGGAGTTGAATTGGAATGCAGGACGTAAACTGGGAGCGCGGACGTCTCGTCCGCAAATGAGCGCGAAGCGCGAATCGATTTAGCTAACTCCGCTCAACGGTCCGGGTACGGAATCAGGCCTGCTTAAGCTAAACTGCCTCCGATGAATCTGTCTGAACTGGCACGGTTAACTGGTGCACGCGTCGAGCGGGATGGCGATATTGAAATCACCGGAGCTGCCGGACTCGATGACGCGCAACCCGGCGACGTCACCTTTCTGGCAAACCCTCGTTACACGCCGCGAGTCATGACGACAAAAGCAACGGCGATCTATCTCTCGGAAGATACAACGACTGAGAGATCGATTCCGATTCTGCGCGCGAAGGATCCTTATCTCGCATACACACGGGCGCTGCGAGTGTTTCATCCGGAGCCTGCTTTTGAGCCCGCGATCGATCCTACGGCAGTGATTAATTCAACTGCTGAGATCGCTCCGGGCGTTTCGATAGGAGCGTGTTCAGTCGTTGGGCCTGGTGTACAAATCGCAACCGGCGTTCAGATTCATCCCAACGTCACAATCTATCAAGACGTCCACGTCGGGAAAGACTCAATAATCCATTCAGGCGTGGCAATTCGCGAACGCACCGTGATTGGCGAACGCGTGATCATTCACAACAACGCTGTGATTGGATGCGATGGATTCGGCTACGCGAAAGACGAAGAAAGGCGCTGGTTGAAGATTCCGCAAACCGGTAGAGTCGTTATTGAAGACGATGTAGAGATTGGGGCAGGTACAACGATCGATCGTGCTTCAGTCGGAGAGAGTCGCATAGGCCGGGGTTCGAAGATCGACAACCTCGTTCAGATTGGACACTCGTGCACAGTCGGCGAAGACACTTTGCTGTGCGCCCAGGTCGGACTGGCTGGCAGCTCGCACATTGGCAGCCGCGTGATTCTTGCTGGTCAGGCCGGAGTCGCAGGACATCTGAAGATTGGCGATGATGTGGTGCTAACGGCCAAGAGCGCCACTTCTCACGACATACCACCTGGAAAAGTCATTTCCGGAATACCTGCGTTTGATAACAAAGATTGGTTGAGATCAACGGCAGCGTTTCGTCGATTAGGTGAGATGTATCGACGGTTGAAAGATCTGGAGCGAAGGATACTGAAGCTCGAAGATAAATAAGCCTGTGGATCTGCTTATGTGATTGCTCAAGTAATCGCGCCACCGTCAACGATCACAACCTCTCCATTCATGAAACTGTTGCGGTCGCTGACCATGAAGGCGGCGTACTCGGCAAGCTCCTCAGGTTTTCCAAGTCTTCCAGCCGAGGTCCAGAAGTCATGCATCTTAAGGAGTCGCTCCGGTAGGGCTTGGGCGAGGTCGGTGTCGAAAATACCGGCGGCGATGGCATTCACCTTCACGCCAAACGTGCTAGCCTCTCTTGAAAGACACTTCGTAAACCCAATCATTGCCGCCTTCGAAGTGGCGTAATGAACGGATGTGGGAAGCGCTCGCATCGCCCCAATAGAAGTGATGTTCAGAATGGTTCCGCTGCGCTGCCGGATCATCTGTTTGTAAAATGGCTTCGTTACGGCAAAAAGGCTATCGACATTTGTATGGATCACATCATCCCACGCGCGGTCGGTGGTGGTGGCGAAGTTGTCTCCGCGGTTGATAGCGGCGTTGTTGACGAGAATATCGATGCCGCCCCATTTCTCAATCAAATCCCTTACGAACCGTTTCATTCCTAATCGATCGGTCACCGACACCTTTCCGTTCAGCGCCCGTCTCCCATGTTCTTCGATCGCACGACTCATATCCGCGGCAAGATCGTCGCGACTGTTATAACTGAACGCAACGTCGGCACCTTCTCGCGCAAACACCTTGCAAATGGCCGCGCCAATACCACGCGTTCCTCCACTTACAAACGCTCGCTTTCCTTCAAGCAAAAGACTCACTCGTTATGTGTCTCCTAAATACCCACTAGTAGGACAGTATTCTTGGGCGGCAACAGAACAACTTGCCATGAACGTGGGGCATCTACCAGGGATTAGTTAATTTGCGGGAAGATTAAACCGTGAAAGCGCGCTTGACGTCAAACGAGTCTCTCCAGACGCGGCCTGAGCGCCCGTTATGTCCCGTTAGCCTGGCGAACGCCCCAGGCTGATTATTTTAAATTTAGCGCGTAAGAATTCGCCAAAAGAGTTTTGCCGATATGAACCCGAGAATACTTGCGGCGAGAATGGTCAAATACGTTATTGTCGAGAGATCCAGCCATGCTAAGACGAAGTGTTCAACTATCATTAGACCGAAAAAAATAAGCGCATCGGTATAACTGAAGAACTCTTTAATTTGTTTAGGAAGTGTGGGTGGGTCAGATTTTGTCACAGTTCTGGCAGCTAACACAGAACGCCGAGCTTAGGCCGAGATAGCTTCGATTGCTGCAGCCTCAGGCTGGTGAATCAACGCAGCAATTTCCTCCACGATTTGCCTGGTGGAGTTAGGCGCGGCAAGTCCGACAGTCGCGGCGCGCATGTTGGAGTAGTGAATCTGATCTTCAAGCATTCGTCGAACAACCGGAACCACGTCGACAGAGCGCTTCAATAGAACTCCAGCCCCCCTATCCTGAATCAGGTTCGCCGCGCCCGCCTCTTGAGGCATTGGTTCAGTGATCATGTCTGCGATTATCGGAACTTGACACGCAAAAGCCTCGAAAGTCGTAAGTCCGCCCAGTTTTGAAATCATCACATTCGCGGCGCTCATCAACTTTTCAATCTCATCTGAATAGCCAATCACCTTGATGGGAAACGCGGCCTCAGAAGCAAGCGACTCAGCTGCGACACGCAGATCTTCGTTCTTTCCGGCAAGAAAGATTGCTTGCACATCAAGTTTGCCGCGAATCAGCTCTCTGAAAATCTGGGGAATGTTTCCGCCGCCGGCCCAGCCTGCGTTCACAAACACTGTGAACTTCTCCGGATCCAGTCCCAAAGCACGGCGTGCTGCCTGAGCGGCTTCTTCTCCCGGGTAGCTGAATTTCGGATGAACGGGCATTCCCGAAATCTTTATCTTCTCAGGCGCTACACCGTAGTCGATCAATTGTTGACGAGCCTCTTCGCTGGCGACGAGATACAAAGTCACGTCATCACATGCCCATCCGCGCCAAAAGCCGTAACACGGATCGGTCACAACAGAGACGAGCGGGATACGATCCGCCAGTTTCAGTTCTCTTAGTACACGAGCGAAGATATGTTGTGTCAGCGGATGAACGCTGACAACAACATGTGGACACCATCGTTCAAATAGTTCAGCGACGTATGCGATGCAACGTTTGTGGAAGAACTCTCGAGTCTCAGGCCGAACTCGGTTGACGATCCAGTAGAAATACTTCATCCAATGCTGACGATTCTGCAGAATCCAGTTGTAGAGACGAACTAAACGCGCAGTTAGATGGTGGGACTCTTCAACCGCTCTGACAACTCGAATTGCATACGACTCACCCTCGAGAAACTTCTGCAAGCCAGCGACTATCGCCGCCGCGGCCGAACGATGTCCGCCGCCGGTATCAGACGAGATGATCAGGATTTTAGGAATTCGCTGCATTGAAGGTGATATAGATCCTATAGGTCCTGTCAAAAACCTTCGGCCCTAACGCCATTAGGATCCTCTTGCATTCGATCAATAGCCTTGCGGGCTTTCTTCATCTCGCGCTCCAACCTCTTGATCTGAATCAGGTGTCCGGGATTGAACGGTAGAGAGGGATAGTAGCTATTCGATTCGTGCGTGCAGAAACAGCCGTCAGCCGCTTTCTTTCGCCGCTCCTTCATCATGGGCGACAACCATAGTTTCTGAAAATTCCAATCGAAGTTGCGCAGATTGCCAATCGGCGCAAGGTTTTCGCACGACGATACGGTGCCTTCATCGTAGATAACTCCGCCAGCTGTTCCGGCATAGCATTTCATTTGCGCTGTCTGCGTTTCCTGTGTCTTCGCAATCAAACCGTGCATGTAAATGTCTATGGCCGCTTTGAAAAAACCTGCACTTCCGCCGTAGTTGTTCTTTATCGCAGCGTGACGAGAATCATCGTCGATCTTCTGTGCCAGCCTGGCATACCTCGAGTGATCGATCTCCAACTCTTTGGGATCAGCTGAAGGAGGTCGAATGTAGTTGAAGTTGACCTTGTCAGGCCTCAACTCGTATTTCAAAAAGTCGTACCACTCAAAAATCGTGTCCTGGTTCGAGTTCATGAAACAGGTACAAGTCTGCACATCGAGCTTCGGATATTCTTTCTTGATCGCCTGTAATTGACGAGCAGTATCAATGGCAATGTCCCAGGAGCCGACTTTCTGACGAATCTTTTCATGCTCCGTTTTTGGCCCATCGATTCCGAGTGCAACCGTAACGTTTAGATTTGGACATTCCTGCAGAATTTGAGTTACATCCGGAAAGATCCGTTTTTGGATCTGTCCATTAGACATGATGTAGATCGATTCGAGTTTGTTGTTCTGATAAAACGCTCGAGCAATGTCAGGAAGGTCCTTCCTTGTGAAAGGCTCTCCGCCCGCCAGAATCAGTACACCCAGATTGCCACCGAGCGTTTGGGCTATGCGCTCTATCTCGTGCGTCTTCATCTGCAACTTCTTACGCGGCCGATCGTCGAGCTCATCCGTGAAGAAGCAGTGAGTGCAGCGCATGTCGCAAACTGACGTCACCAGAATATTCAGCAATACGGGGGAAAAGGGTTGGCCTACCGCCAGTTTTGCATAACGCTTAAGCAGCTCTTTTGTTGTGAAATCCATGTTTACCTCAAAATGCCTCCGCGCGAGCATTGCGCGAATCTTTACAGATAAGCTATCTAGGATCGCTTGTCAATAATGCTTGTAACTGACTTGCCATAGAAGATAGGATCAGACGCTCCCACAACCTGCATGGCAAAAATATTACTTGTAGAAGACGACGACGAGGTACGAGATGTTCTGAAAACGCTGCTGCGGGACGAAGGTCACGAAGTTTTTGAGGCCGCGGATGGAAATGCAGCGATGGAAGAGTTTGTCCGAGTGCCTGCTGATTTAGTCATACTTGACATAGTTCTGCCCGATAAAGAGGGTCTTGAGACAATCATCGACTTAAGGCGAACCTATCCGAACGTGAAGATTATGGCGATGTCCGGTGGCGGGAGGACGTCGCCCCAGGATTATCTCGACATGGCAAAGAGGCTGGGAGCTGTCGAGGTGATTGCCAAACCGTTTACGATCGACGACTTTCTCAAGTGCGTGAATCTCGTTCTCAAGCCATAACGATCAAACCGGCGAACGTTCACCGCGCGTTTGGATGCCTAAGGCGCGCATACGCCGGTATAAATGGCTACGATCCACTCCCATCAACTCTGCCGCGCGCGAAACATTGCCCTCCGCTTCGTCCAGCTTCCGTTGAATGAATTCGCGATGATACGCCTCAGTCGCTTCTTTGAACGACGGAAACCTAAATGACGCCGCCGGAGGTTCTTCCTTGCCATGAGGTGGTAAATCGGTCGCCGCCACCTTCACGCCGGGGTGCATAATCACAACACGCTCGATCGTATTCTTTAGTTCGCGCACGTTGCCGGGCCACAAATAGTTCTGCAGCTCTTCCACCGCGTCGGGAAGAAATTGTTTTGCTTTCTTGCCGTATGCCTTTGAAAACCGATGATTGAAGTGATCCAAAAGAAGCGGCACGTCTTCCAGTCGTTCACGCAACGGCGGCAATTCAAATGGAATCACGTTGAGCCGATAAAAGAGATCCGCGCGGAAATTTCCCTGGTCTATCTCCACGTCAAGTTGCTTATTCGTTGCGGCAATCACCCGCACATCAACGCTGATTGATGTTCCACTTCCAACCGGCTCAAATCGTTGTTCCTCTAAGACACGAAGAACCTTCGCCTGGACTTTGGCGCTCATGTCGCCCACTTCATCAAGGAAGATTGTTGCACCATCGGCAAGTTCAAACTTGCCTTTCTTTGCCGCGGTCGCCCCGGTAAAGGCACCTTTCACATGCCCGAACAACTCCGATTCGATCAGCTCTTCAGGGATCGCGGCGGAATTGACTTCTATAAACGGCGCGGCTGCACGTCGAGATTCCGCGTGAATCGCTCGCGCCACTAACTCTTTGCCAGTGCCTGACTCGCCATAAATCAGCACGCGACCATCAGTGGGAGCCACGACTGAAATCTGTTTCCTAAGTGCTCGCATCGCGACAGACTCGCCGACCATCACGTATTCCTGGGCGAGAGTCGCCGCCATGTCTGCATTCATCAGCTCGAGCCGCTGCTGACGCAATGCGTTGCGCACAGTCAATACTGTCTTTTCGATCGAAAGCGGCTTTTCAATAAAGTCGAAGGCGCCAAGCTTCGTCGCCCGAACGGCAGTTTCAATATTCCCGTGACCCGAGATGATTACGACCGCGGATTGCGAACCTGAGGCACGAATCTGTTTCAGAGTTTCAAGCCCATCGATTCCCGGCAACCAGACGTCAAGCAGAATGCAGCCATAGGCGCGACGGCCGAGCGCTTTAAGACAATCCTCGCCCGTTGCGACAGAGTCGGCGACGAAGCCTTCGTCTTCCATTACTGCGCGCAACGTATCGCGAATCCCACGCTCATCGTCGACGATTAAGATCGAGTCCATATGATGCGCCAAGAGCAAAGCGGTAAGGCGGCGGTTCGCTCTCTTTGCTCTTAGCTCTTAGCTCTTAGCTCTTTGCTCTTTGCTCTTTGCCCTTAGCCCGTGGTCGGGATCTCGATGACAAACCTGGCACCTTGAGGTTGATTCTTCTCTGCTCGTATCCGACCGCCGTGTTCAAGAATGATTCGCTGGACAATCGCGAGGCCCAGGCCCGTTCCGCTGTCACGTCTGGAGAAGTATGGCTGGAACAACCGCTTGAAGTCCTCCTGCGCGATTCCCTGCCCAGTGTCTTCGACTTCTGCTCGTAACAGACTTCTTGCTACGTCATGCCTTGTAGTGATCTTTATTAGTTTTCGATCACAATTCGTCAGGGCGTTCAAGGCGTTGTCAATTAGATTTACGAATGCTCGTTTAATTTGCTCTACATCCAACATCACAGATGGCGCATTGGAATCGAGGTCGATCATCACTTCAGCGCCCTCCAGCCGATCTTCGTACAATGCGACAGTCTGTCGGATTACTTCATTCAGATCTGCATTTTCGAGATGTGCCGCGGGTAGCCGTGCAAACCGCGAAAACTCGTCCACCATGGCTTTGAGCCCGGCGACTTCTCGGCTGATGGTTTCCGTGCATTCGGCGATCACGGCAGCTACTCGCGCGTCGTCGATCTGTTCTGCTGGTTTATCGCCGTTGTCACCATTCGTCGACTGCTTGGCGTAGTTCTTTGCGATCCGTTCGGCAGAGAGCTGTATCGGCGTCAGCGGATTCTTAATCTCATGAGCCATGCGTCGGGCCACTTCGCTCCACGCAGCGACACGTTGGGCTGCCAACAATTCAGAGAGATCTTCGATGACCAGAACAACTCCCTGACCCGGCCCCGAGCTATCTCGAAGCGCCGTTGCTGTCACCGCGACAGGGAGAGCGCCGTGCCCATTTCCGCCGCTCTCTAACTGTGTTTGCTCGGCCGCGTGTCCGGTGCGTCGCGCTCTTCGCAGCAATCGATACATGACGGTCCAATCTTCACCACTAATCAAGTCGCTAAGTTTGGTATTTGCGTCAGGCTTGTTCAGCAAACCAAGCATTCGCGCTGCTGCAAGGTTCAAAGTGGTAACGCGATCGCTTTCGTCAATGGAGACCACGCCTGTCGAAAGCGACTGTAAGACAGTTTCGATGTAATTCCGTCGCTCGCGAAGGGCCAGGTTCGTATCTCGTAGTTCGGTTGCAGTGGCTTCCAGACGCCGGCGGTTCTCCTCAAGCTGAGTGGTCATTTGATTGAAAGAGTTCGCTAGGATCGCAAGTTCGTCGTCTGCTACGGTCGTCACGCGATGGCCCAGGTTGCCGCGCGCAACTTCATTAGATGCTTCGGCCAGAGCCTTTATGGGGGTGGCAATGCCACGCGCCAGGTAAATTGCAACCCAACTCGATACGAACAACAGAATCAAAGTCATCAAGCCAAGCGTTGACAAACCGAGTAGTCTGACGCGGCGCTGTTTCTTAACCAATTCCTGATAATCGCGTTCCGATCCTGAGATGAGCTCATTGAGATCATTTTGCGTCCGCTTTTGCGGTGATAGGACGAGCGTTTCGGAGTTATTCAGCGGCACAGCGAACACATCGAAGTCTTTGCCATCTGCAAGCGTGTCCCCGATCATGGATCCTGATCTCCGCGCCTGTTCGAACAACTCGTCGAGCTTCTTGGCATCAGTAGGAGGTAGAATTACGCGAGCACGGGCTGCGACAGTCCCATCGCCCTCCACGATTTCGATTCCCGTCAACTGACTTGATTGCAGTAACTGATCAAGCATCACTTGGCGATCTGATGCTGATTGGCTGTTCAATAACATCACCATTAACGACGCGGTTTGATGCACAGCCTGGTTTTGACTCGCAAGCGTCTCCTGGTTTACTTCGCTTGCCTGTTGAACCAATCCTTCTGGGAACGGATAGAACCACTTTTCCAATGAACGATTGAGAAACAGGTAGGAGAACATCGCCATTGCCGTAATTGGCAGGAAGCTGATTGAAATGAAATAGACCAGCAGTCTTGTCTTTACTTTCGAACCTAGCTGTCGCTCCTGTCGCTCGCGACGGAGTTTTAGCAGGTTACGAACGAAGATAAAAAAGAAGACAACAAACGCAACAAAGTTAAGTGTCGAGAGCGCATAAAGAACCAGCGTGTCAGACGCAGAATCCGGACGAATGACAGTCCACAGCCACAGCTGTTGCGATACGATGATGGCGAGTAGTAGAGCGAGGGTGATTCCAAGAGCCCACAGCAAGAGCCGGCGGCGGCGGCGTTTCTTGTAGTCGGGCGTCACGTTTTCGTGGGTTCTGGTCATTCAGATGGGTATGAAAGTCTACCATAGTGGCGCTGTAGATTCTTTACGGTGCCGACTTTAGGCTAAAATGCCTCACCTTCAAACATGGACCTTCGCAGCATCTTCATAAATCAATACGGGCGGCTACGCAGCGGATTCCGTCTTATTATTTTTGTTGCCCTCTTCCTACTCATCACAATCGTTCTATCTGCTTTCATCGGACTTGCGTATGCGCTTCTTCACGACAGGTTGCCGCCTATCCCTCACGCTGAGTTCTTTCAAAATGTGATTTATCGAGTACCTCTGCTCTTGGCCGCTTTGGGTGCTGGCTACTTCTGTACCCGTTTGTTGGAGGGACTGCCGTGGCGTGCGCTGGGTTTAACTCTTCACGATAACTGGTTTCAACATTTGTTTGTCGGCTCAGCGATTGGCATTGCCTCACTGGTTCTGGCGGCAGGAATCGCCGGGGTCGGCGGCGGTTTGAAGTTCACACTGAACAGCGCTGACTCACACGGTCATGTAGTTCGTTCGGTTTTGGCCTCAGGCTTCCTCTTTATCTTCGCCGCACTTGCAGAGGAGGCTATGTTTCGCGGGTACGCGCTACAGACGCTGACTCGTGCACACTGGATCTGGCTCGCGGTTCTACTCACTTCCGTACCGTTTGGAATTGTTCATCTTTCAAACCCGAATGTGGTACGGGGCCTTACGTTCGTGAACACGGCCCTGGCGGGAATCTGGCTGGCAGTCGCATATCTACGCACACGCAGTCTATGGTTCCCGCTGGGAGTGCATTGGGCCTGGAACTGGGCTTTGGGTTCGTT
>Ga0114129_10004181_pt1 | contig 20393 bp, 17 predicted proteins | sample RhiMetdeltSRZDD1_FD_80071 | JGI IMG/M metagenome (GOLD analysis project Ga0114129, IMG submission 80071) | Populus rhizosphere microbial communities from Tennessee, USA - Rhizosphere MetaG P. deltoides SRZDD1 (version 2) (version 2) | ecosystem: Host-associated > Plants > Roots > Rhizosphere >... | reverse complement strand
TACTGGGATGAGGGAATGGGAGAGCGCATCGTGGAATCGACCCTCCACGCCGGCGCGCTGCTGCTGGGACGCAAGACCTACGAGATCTTTGCCGCCCACTGGCCCAAAGTCGGCGGCGACGATCCCATCGCGGCCAAGCTTAATGGCATGCCGAAATACGTTGCGTCTCGCACCCTGGACAACGTGACCTGGAACAAGTCGACGCTCATCGAGGGAGACCTCGTCGCGGCGGTTCGCGCGCTCAAGGAGCAGCCCGGAGACGAAATCCAGGTGACAGGCAGCGGCGAACTGATCCAGACGCTGATAGAACACGATCTCGTCGACGAATACCGGCTCTGGGTCTTCCCCATAGTGCTGGGCCAGGGCAAGCGGTTGTTCGCCGGCGGAGCCGTTCCGGCAGCTCTTAAGCTGGTCGACACGAAGAAGTCCAGCACCGGCGTCACTATCCACTCGTACGAACGTGCGGGCGCGATCGAGTACGGATCTTTCGAAGTAGACAAAGAGGGAGAGGCGGCCGCGCTATGGACCTGACACCCACGGTGACGTTGACCGCCGCAAGGTTTGCTCATGAAGGAGGGCTGACATGAGATCAATCGCTAAGTTCGTCTATCGGAGGCGCCGTTACGTGCTCGCTGGCTGGGTGGCGTTGCTCGTGGGCTTGTTCGCCGCCTCCGGCGCTTTCGGGGAAGAGTTCAAGACCGAGTTCAAGCTACCCGGCTCCGAAAGCCAGGAAGCGATCGATCTTCTCAAGGAAAAGGGTGCCACCGAACGCACCGGCCAGCAAGGACAGGTAGTTTTCCAGGCTGAGCAGGGCGTCGCGGACCCAGCAGTCCGAAAGGAGATGGAATCACTCTTCGCCAGCATCGCCTCCAACCCGAAGGTAGAGGGCGTAGAAGTGGACAGCCCGTACGAACCCGGAAACGAACACCAGATTGCTAAGGGTGGAAAGATCGCCTACGCCGAGCTCAACTTCTCCGACCGAGACTACAGCGACTACGTTGACAACGCCGACGTCATTAAGGAAATAGGGAAACAGGTCAACCTTCCGGGACTTCGGGTCGAATTCGGCGGCGACATGTTCGCCGAGGAACCACAATTCTCCAGCGAATATATAGGCGTTATCGCGGCGATTATCATCTTGCTAATCGCCTTCGGATCGGTTATCGCAATGGGCCTGCCGATCCTGACCGCTCTCTTCGGCATCGGCGCGGGGGCCGCGCTCGTAACCCTCTCCACGAGATGGCTCAATATGCCCGACTTCACCCTGGAGCTTGCCGCCATGATCGGTATCGGAGTCGGAATCGACTACGCGCTGCTGATCGTTTCTCGCTATCGCGACGCGTTGCGCGACGGGCTTGACCCCGAAGAATCGGTCATGCTGAGCCTTAACACTTCCGGCCGCGCAGTCGTCTTCGCCGGCCTGACCGTCGTCATCGCTCTCCTGGGCATGTTCATCATGCAGCTGGAATTCGTCCGTGGCTTGGCCATCGCCGCCATCCTGGCGGTCCTCATGACGATGCTGGCCGCGATTACCCTCTTGCCGGCCGTCCTTGGGTTCGCCGGGCGCAACATCGACAAGTTCGGCCTGCCTCATCGTAAAGAAGAGCCGGGAGAGATCCATCACACCATCTGGTGGCGGTGGAGCCGAGTTATTCAAGCGCACCCCTGGCCGGCTCTTATTGTCAGCGCGGGGGTCCTGATTCTGCTCACCGTCCCTCTCTTCTCACTCCGCCTTGGTTTCGGGGACGCCGGGAACCGCCCCGATTCGGACTCGAGCCGGCGGGCGTACGATCTCCTCTCTGAGGGGTTCGGTCCGGGCCTCAACGGATCGATCCTCGTTATCGCCCAAGGTAACGGCGGCGGCACGCCTGATGCCGCGGACCTGAACGCTCTCGCAGGCCGTCTCGAGTCGACTGCGGGCGTGGAATCCGTTACGAAGCCGCAGGTCCTCGGTGACAGCGGTCTCGCACTCATCAACGTCTATCCGACAACGTCGCCACAAGATGAGGAGACGACCCAACTGGTGCACCGTCTTCGCAAGGAGGCAATCCCCCCCGTAGAGTCGCAGACCGGCATGAACGTATTGACAACGGGCGGACCGCCAACCGTTGTCGACTTCGCTGATTACATGAGCGATCGGCTGCCCATCTTCATCGGCGCCGTTCTCGCCCTATCGTTCCTGCTCTTGCTCGTTGTCTTCCACAGCGTCGTCGTGCCACTAAAGGCCGTGCTGGTGAACCTCCTTTCGATTGGCGCTGCCTTCGGGGCTACGGTGGCCGTCTTCCAGTGGGGCTGGTTCGACTTCCTCATCGGCCAGGGCAAGGAGGGCCCCATTGAATCATGGGCGCCGATGATGCTGTTCGCCATCGTCTTCGGTCTCTCGATGGACTACGAGGTCTTTCTGCTCACCCGCGTCCGCGAAGAGTACGACAAGACCGGCGACAACGCCCGCGCGGTGGCCGACGGCCTCGCGGCCACAGGCCGCGTGATCACCGCCGCCGCCGCGATTATGGTCTGCGTATTCGGCAGCTTCGTCCTCGGCGAGCAGCGCGATATCAAGCTGTTCGGCTTCGGGCTTGCCTTCGCTGTACTCATCGACGCGACAATCGTGCGGCTCGTCCTCGTCCCCTCAGCCATGGAACTGATGGGCAAGGCGAACTGGTGGGCGCCGGGCTGGCTCGTCCGTTACCTTCCGAGGGTCCGCGTGGAAGGCGCCCGCGAGCGCAGATGGACCACCGGCTCTTCAGAAGCCAGCTAATTTCGTACGGCGCAGGGGCGGACGGCCATCGCGCCCCTGCGCCGCGGGGCGGCACTCCCGCCGGAGGATTGCCATGACAACGAAGGCAACTCAGCCCGTTCGGGACCTACCGAGGGCGACCACACTAGGCCAACGACGCCACACATATATCGCGGCACAATGTACTGCGGCATGGGCTGCGCCGCCGATCGTGAACGAGGCAGGAGTGCGCGCGCTCAATGCTCTCCCACCGGCCGGTAATGCTTTGACGCGTGCTCTTAGCGCCTCATTGAGGTGGCGGCCGAGCCTTCAGGACGGTGCCGAGCTACTGCTTCTCACTCTGGCGCTTCCCTTGTACTACCTGGTCCGAGGTCAGGCCGAAGAGCGCGCTGGTGAGGCTGTCCAGCGCGGGGCAAACGTCGTCGCCCTGGAGAAGAGCCTGGGCATCTTCTGGGAAGTCGACCTTCAGAGCGCAGCACTCGATTATGGGTGGTTTGTTGACGCCTTGAACGCGTTCTACCTCTACGGACATCTTCCGCTGATCGGTGCTCTCGCGGTCTGGCTGTACTTCGGGCATCGGCCGCAGTACCTGCTCATGCGCAACGCCTTTCTGATTTCGGGCGGCATCGCTCTGGTGTTCTACCTGAACTTCCCGACCGCGCCGCCAAGACTGTTGCCTGAGCGCTTCGGCTTCGAGGATACCCTTCTCCACCAGTACGGCCACGAGCGGCCGCTCACTCCTTCGTTCTTTGTGAACCAGTACGCGGCCATGCCCAGCATGCATTTCGGTTGGAATATGCTCGTCGGCCTCGCTATTTGGCTATCAACCAAAAACATCTTCGTCCGCGGCCTCGCATTCTTGATGCCTGTTGCGATGTTTACCACCATCGTCCTGACCGCGAACCACTACATCCTCGATCCGGTCCTGGCGATACCCGTTGTCGCCGCCGGCCTTGCTATCGCGCTTGCCGGACGGTGGCTCGTCCTACGGGTCCTCTCACCGGAGAGTAACGCCGCAAAGGAGAGCGGCTTGGCGTACTGGGTGTACTGGCTGGCGGGTATCGACCTAACCGCGCTACGACAGCGGGGCTGCGTGCGACGGCTCCACGCTCACTGGGAGGCACCGATGAGAGGTCGCGAGGCGTACTAGATGCTCTACGCACTGCCGGGAAGAGAGGAAGACCTCGATTACATGCGTCGATGGCTGGCTGCGAGCGCTGCGCTGGACCGCTTCGTACAGCTCACCGAGCCGGCCCAGAACCCACTACCGGCAGCGAGACCAGCAACTGACAGGATGCTGTCACCGCTCTGCGCTAGCTTGAAGAGCAGAGCCTCGAGCAGAATGAATAGGAGGTCCGCCATGTGGACAGATGTCTATGTTGCCGAGAAGCTGAGAGAACTGGAAGACGAAAGGTTGTCCCGCCGGCCGCGCCTCGAGGTTCAGAGAGCGAAGACTCGGCCGATCCTGGCAAAGCAGCCCTCTTCGTCGGGCGCGCTTTGCATCGGGCTGGCGCCGGTCTCGAGTCGTGGGCACACCAGCCGAGCCCGAGCAACCGGCATGCCGCTGAGCATGTCCCTTGGCCTGTAGCCGGCTCAATGCGATTCCACCACAACTCTCGAGGTGAAGCAATCAAAGGAGTACAACATGACAATCATCGCTGAAAGCAGACCCCGCCCGTTCTCGATTCAAGTTGACGAACTGAAACGCCGTCATTCGATCGAGGCTGAAGGCCTGCGCAAGGAGTTCCCGGGCGGCGTTGTAGCCGTGGCAGGCATCGACCTCTATATCCACGAAGGCGAGATCTTCGGCTTCCTCGGCCCCAACGGCGCGGGCTTGGATGCACCAGAGCGAGACGGAGGACGAATCATGATTGTCTTGAAGTCATGCCCCCGCTGTCATGGCGATATGATGCAGGAAGACCTCTTGGGCGAGGCGGAGCTCGTTTGCCTCCAATGCGGTCACAGGAGCTATCCAGAAGCCCAGGCGGGACAGCCGGTGGCGCCGTCTCGACTGACTAAGAAGGCGGCCTAGTAGGTCAAGCCAAAATCATCATTCGATACATCGTCGACGCAATCCCACAGCCGTCATCTGCGCTGCTAAGTGGCTTACAGAATGAGGTGCAGGTCTCCGAACTCGTGCCAGAGATACCCCGCCTCCAGCGCCGCCCGGTAGGCCTTCCGGAGGTGCGCTCTCCCGGCGAGACCTTCCAGCATCGAGAGATGGCTCGCCTTCGGCTCGTGAAAGCCGGTCAAGAGCCCGTCGACGAATCGAAGCCTGCGGTCCGGTGTGATCACGAGGTCCGTCCACCCCTTTGATGCGGTCAGCTCGACGCTCGCATCCGCTGAGCTCTCGAGCGCCCGAACCACCGTCGTCCCGACCGCGATCACTCTGCCGCCCCTTTCCCGCGTATCCCTTATCGCGTCCACCGTGCCCTGCGGGACCTCATACCACTCGGGATACGGCGGCTCATCCTTCTCCAGGCTCGATACGCCCGTGTGCAGGACGAGCGGTGCCATCCGCACTCCCTTTCGCGAGAGTGCCCGGATCACGTCTGCGCTGAATGCCCGCCCGGCCGACGGCATCTCCGCCGATCCCGGCCGGCTGGCGTACACGGTCTGATACATCCCGAGAGGCCACGCCCCCCTGACGTATGGATAGGCGATCGGCTTTCCCCAGCGCTGAAGGTACGCAAACACCGGTTCCGGCAGCTCGAGCCGCGCGCGCCACAGCCGCCACGAGCCAAGATACGGCTCGACGAACGTCGCCCTCCCGCTGTCGGGCAGCTCGAGCCACTCTCCCGCCGTCATTGCCGTCTTCCTGGCCTCCACCACCCACATTCCCCCCTCTAGCTGCGTCGACAGGTGCAACGCGATCTCGCTCCCGTCCGCCCTGGTAGCCGTTAACGCCGCCGGTAGCGTCGCCGAGACGTTCACGACGAGCAGGTCGTTCGCGCTGAGGAGCGCCGGAAGCTCATCGAACCGCGTGTGGATCATCCGGTCATCCGCCCGATAGCTAACGAGCAGGCGCACCTGGTCGCGGGCCAGTCCGCGGGCCTCGGGCGGCTCGCGAGCCTCCAGCTCCTCCGGAAGTGCGAAGTCGAGGTGCTCCATTGCCACGACCACGCTGCCTACCTCCCGGTCTCTGCGAAGGCCGCCATCTCCTGCGCTTTGAACCGGCCGAATGGGGCCGTCTCCTCCTCAACCAATCGCACGAACGCCGGCGCCGAAGCTTCCGGCCCTGGCAGGCCTGAAAGATCGACCCCGGGCTCCGCGTTGCGATGCATCTCGGTGTTCATGTCGCCAGGGTCCACCACATATACCCGGATGCCGCTTCCCGACAGCTCTTCAGCCAGGACGCGCGACATGTGCTCGAGGGCCGCCTTGCTCGCGCCGTAGCCGCCCCAGCCTGCATACGCCTCAACTCCGGCATCCGAAGTAACGTTGATGATTACCCCGCTCCCTCGCGACCGCATCCGCGGCAGCACGAGCTGCGTCAGGTGCAGCGGAGCGGTCACGTTCACCCGCAGGATGCGTTCCATGTCTTGCCACGAGAGCGATTCGAGAGGTGGCATCGGGCTCGGCCCGAGTTCGGATGCGTTGTTCACGAGCACGTCGATCCGGCCGAACCTCTCCAGGCCCGCCTCTACCAATCGCTCCGCCTCCTGCGACACATCCACCGCAAGGCTGACTACTTCCGTCGTATCCCGCAGTTCCGCCGTCGCCCGGTCGAGCGCCCCGGGGTGGCGCGCCGCAATCACCAGCCGTGCGCCCCGGTTCGCATATAGCCGCGCTATCTCCAGCCCCAATCCCTTGGATGCCCCGGTTATCAGGGCTACGCTGTCTTTTGATATCATCGCTTTCCCTCCACCTCCACGATATGAAAGGCCGCCACCCGCAACATCGGGCGGCGGCCCAGTTCCCACCGCAATCAGTCCTAGGACTACAGGCTCATTCGATCTCGACCAGCCTCTCTCTCACGGCGTAGAGCGCGGCCTGCGTGCGGTCCGCCAGTTGAAGCTTCGACAGGATGCTGCTCACATGTGTCTTGACCGTCTTCTCCGCAACACCCAACTCCAGCGCGATCTCCTTGTTCGAGCGGCCTCTCGCGAGTAGCCGTATGACGTCCATCTCTCGCAGCGTGAGCGCGTCCGATGCCGGCGTGCGCGCCTGGTGAGCAAATTCCTGCATTAATGTGGCCGCGACCCTCGGGTTGAGAAGAGCCTCATCGCGCATCACGGTACGAATTGCCTCACCCAACTCATCGGGGCGAATGTCCTTCAGCAGGTAGCCGGCGGCTCCCGCGCGCACGGCCGCGAACACCTTCTGGTCATCCGCGAAGCTTGTCAGCACGATGACCTTTGCCGGCACGCCCGCCGTCCGGATCCGGCGGATCGCTTCGATACCATCCACCTTAGGCATTACGACGTCCATCACCAGGACATCCGGCCGCAGAGCATCGGCAAGCCTAACCGCTTCGCTGCCGTCGTTCGCCTCGCCGACCACTTCGATGTCGTTCTGCGCTTCGAGGAAGGCGCGCAGGCCCTGCCGCACGACTGCGTGGTCGTCCGCGATCAGCACGCGGATCTTCTCACCCAACGGGGGCCTCCAGCTCGACTCGCGTCCCCGTATTGCCGGACTCGATGCGAAGGCTACCGTTGATTGCAGCCGCGCGCTCCTCCATCGAGGTGATCCCCAGCCTCGTCGCCCGCAATTGGGCGGCTGCGGGTTCGAAGCCCTTACCGTTATCCGCGATCGATAGGCTGATCATCCCGTCCCTGGAGCGGAGTTCGACCTCAATCTTGTCGGCCTGCGAGTGCTTGATCGCGTTGTTGAGCGCTTCCTGCGCGATCCGGTACACCTCGCGCTCGACGTCCGCCGCGAACCGCGGCGCCACGTCCTCCCTGAATTCGATTTGCATCGGGTAGACGCGCCTCAGGACCTCCACGTGTTTGCCCAACGTCGCGGCGAGTCCTTCCGCGTCCAGGTCCGCCGGACGTAGCTCGAATATGAGCGACCGCATCTCTTTGCTGGCTGCGCGCGCCATTTCGCGCAACCCCTCGAGCTGCGTCTTCGCCTTCGCCGCATCGCGGTCTACGAGCGTCGCTGCTGCGTCAGCGACGAGCGCTATGCTGAACAGCGTCTGGCTCACGGAGTCATGAAGCTCACGCGCCAGACGCGTCCGTTCCTCAACCACGGATAGCTCGCGGCTGCGTTCGAATAACCGCGCGTTCTCGATGGCAATTGCCGCGTGCGCCGCCAGCATCTCCACTGCGGCCTGGTCGTCTTCGCTGAACTCCTCCGCGCCGGTTTTGTCGGTCAGGTAGAAGGCCGCGATCACTTTGCCCTTCGCCACGATGGGTACGCCGAGAAATGAGCTCATTCTCGGATGAGGTGGCGGCCACCACTGAAATCGCGGGTCCTTCCGGATGTCCCTCGTCCGGTAGGCGTCTGTCTCGGTGAGCATCGCTCCCAGAAGGCCGTGCGTCCGGGGAAGAGGCCCGATCGCCTCGATTTGCGCCGCGCTCATCCCCGACGTAATGAACCGCGCGAACCCGTCCTCGCCGTCGGGAATCCCAAGTGCCGCGTAGTGGGCATTTACCAGCACTCGCGCGCTCTCGACTAGCCGCTGAAGGATCGGCTCGACGCGCAGCTCCGCCGCCATCGCCAGCACAGCGTCGTTGATCGCCTTCAACAGCGATGCGTTTTGGCCGGCATCGCTCAGGCCCGGCTCTGGTCTCATCGCACCTCAATGTTAGCAGCGGCTGAACGGCCGAGGCGACGAATCGAGCCCCCAACGAAGCAGCGGCTCAGGAAACAGAAAAACCGGCACGCGGTCCCCGCGAGTGCAACTGGTGGTGGTATAGTAAACGCGGGTGCACCCTCCGGGGCATCAAGGTCGTGACCTTGAGGAGGTAGTATATGTCTGCGCTCGTCCGTGCACGCCTCGTATTCCTATCCATCAGCGTTGCGCTTTTCCTATCGGTTCTCGTTGCCGCCGCCTGCGGTGACGACGACGAGAAAACAGAAGGCACTACCACCCCGGCCGGCGGGTCCGCGGCAAGCCTGTCCGGCAAGACCGTCGATGTGCTGGGCATCTGGGGCTCCGAGGAGCAAGCCGACTTCGAAGCGATGATCCAGCAGTGGAAGACGGATACCGGCGCCCAGGTCAAATTCACCGGTTCGCGTGACATCAATTCCCTCTTGACCACGCGCGTCGCCGGAGGTGATCCGCCCAACGTCGCGCTCCCCGCCTCGCTCGGAATCTTCCAGGACCTCGCGCGCGATGGGAAGCTGACACCCCTGTCCGCTTGTCCGGGCTTGGAAGACAAGGTAAAGGCAGACTATGCCAAGCAGATCGTCGACCTGGGTACTGTCAATGGCAAGCTCTATGGCGTCTTGATGAAGGCGGGGAACAAGGGGACCATCTGGTACAATCCCAAGTTCTTCCAGGAGAACGGCTACAAGCCACTAACAGCCAACAGCAGCTTTGAAGACTTGCTCACCCTTACCAAGCAGATCGCAGACGATAAAGACGCCGGCAAACACGACGTGTTCCCATGGTCCGACGCAGAGGAAGCCGGTGGCGGCAGCGGGTTCCCCGGCTCGGACTGGATCCAGCAAATCGTCCTCGGTGAATCCGGCCCCGATGTCTATGACGACTGGGTCGACCACAAGATCCCGTACAATGACCCGAAGATCAAGCAGGCCTGGGAGAACTTTGGAAAGATCCTGCTCGAGCCACGCTTCGTCCTTGGTGGCGCCCAGCGCGCCCTGGCCACAAAGTTCTCGGAGGGTTCCATTCCCTTGTTCACCCAGCCGCCGCAGGCCGCCATGCACTACCTGGGTAGCTTCAACTCCAATTTCATCACCGACACGACACTCGGGTTTCCGCCTGGCCTCAAGCCTGGGACCGACTTCGACTTCTTCCCGTTTCCTGGTGGTGGTGCGACCGGTGACGCCAACGTCATGATGCTGTTCAACAGCGATCCGGCGACCTGCTCGTTTGCCGAATGGATGGCCGGCCCGGACTCTCAGGAGGTCTGGGTCAAACGCGGCGGATTCACTTCGCTGAACAAGAAACTCGACCTCTCCGCCTACCCGAACGACCTCGACCGTCGGATCGCCCAGCAGCTTACCGACCCCGCGACGACCTTCCGCTTCGACGCCGACGACGCGATGCCTTCGGGCGTCGGCGGCGACAACGGCGCCGTCTTTACAGGCGTTCTGAACTACCTGAGCGGAGGCGACTTAGACGACACCTTGCGAGGAATTGATGCCGCCTTCCCTGCAGGAGCAAGTCCTTAGCAAGAGAGGCCGTCGTGATTGCTAATGGGGCGACCGGGCGTGGCGCCCGCTCGGTTGCCTCCTGGTTGGGTAGATGATCGGACGCAAATGGTGGGTCCCCTGGCTCTGGCTCTCGCCCGCCTTGTTGCTCTCCGGCGTCTTTCTCCTCTATCCCACAATCGACACGATTCGCCGGAGCTTCCTTCCCAGAGGCTCGGACGCTTTAATCGGCTTTGACCTCGATAACTATCGCTTCATCATCGATAATCCGCAGCCGCTCGTCGCCGACACCCATTCCGCTCTTCTCAATAATTTCATGTGGCTGACCGTTTTCACCGCTATCACCGTGGCCCTGGGACTCGTAATCGCGGTGCTGGCCGCGCGCGTGCGCTACGAGGCAGTCGCCAAGTCCGCGATCTTCGTTCCAATGGCAATCTCGTTCGTTGCGGCCTCCGTTATCTGGCGGTTCATGTACGAATTCAACCCCGACATCGGCACGGTAAACGCTGTTTTGAAGGAGGTCGGCGGCGCACCGACGCGTTGGCTCCAGGACACGGGCGCTCCGCAAACGCCCTTCACACACGCCGGGCCCGACAGCCTACCACACCCGCTTCAGATCAATAACTTCGCGCTCGTCTTCGTCGGCGTCTGGATGTGGACTGGGTTTGCCATGGTCGTTCTCTCCGCCGGCCTTAAGGGAATTTCGACAGAGATCCTCGAGGCCGCTCGAGTCGATGGCGCCAACGAATGGCAGATCTTCTGGCGGATCATCATCCCTAATCTGTCCCCCACCATCGCGGTCGTGACCACCACGCTCGTCATCCAGGCGCTCAAGAAATTCGATCTCGTTTGGGTGATGACAGCGGGAAAGTTCAAAACGGACGTCGTCGCCACGCTCTTTTACAAGGAGGCATTTCTCTTTAACAACCCTGAGATCGGCGCGGCCGTGGCGGTTGTCCTGCTTCTCTGGGTCGTTCCGATCATGGTGATCAGCATCCGCCGGTTCCAGTTCCAGGAGGAGACGCGCTGATGGCGCCGCCAAACCCCTCGGCCACCAGCGAAGCGGCGGTCAAGGCGCGCCCCGTTGGCGTTCAGATCGGTGAGGCCGTCCGGAAGTTCGCCGGCCGCCTCCCTCTGCACGTTAGCGTCATCGGCCTGGCCGCCCTCTGGAGCATCCCCACGATCGCTCTCTTGGTGAGCTCCTTCCGGGATCCCGGCCTCGTCGTTACATCGGGCTGGTGGAACGCGGTCAAGGACCCTTTCAGCTTCACGCTCGACAACTATGAGACCGTACTGGATCAAAATGGCATGGCGCGCTCATTCCTCAACAGCCTGCTCATCACCATACCCAGCACCCTGCTCACGATACTCGTGGCCGCGTTCGCTGCCTACGCCTTCGCCTGGATGAGGTTCCCTCTTCGCAATTTTCTGTTCCTGGTGATGGTCGGACTGTTGGTAGTGCCCCTGCAAATGACCCTAATACCGGTCTTGAAGCTCTATGTAAGCCTGAACGACTGGTTCGGGTTCCTGGGTAACGATGTGCCGCTACTTGGCGGCAGGTGGTTTGGCACCAATAGCTATGCAGGCATTTGGGTCGCGCACACGGCGTACGGTCTGCCTTTTGCCGTATACCTTCTCAGGAACTTCTTTGGTGGGCTGCCGCGCGATCTGTTCGAATCGGCCTACCTCGATGGTGCCTCAGACTTCAAAGTGTTTCGCCGGATCGTCCTGCCGCTCTCGATGCCCGCCATCGCCGCTCTCGCCATATTCCAGTTCCTCTGGGTCTGGAATGACCTTCTGGTCGCCCTGATCTTCCTCGGCGACCCCGACCGCGCACCGATGACTTTGACGATCACAAACCTCGTGAGCTCATTTGGCACGTCTTACCAGTTGCTGACCGCCGCTGCGTTCGTTTCTATGGCGCTGCCGCTGGTCGTCTTCTTCGCGCTTCAGCGCTATTTCGTCCAGGGCATCCTTGCCGGTTCAGTGAAGGGCTAGGAGCCGAATGGCCGGCGTCACCTTCGACAAAGTGACCAAACGCTTCGATAGCGGGCTGCCCGCCGTCAACGACTTCAATCTCGTCGTCCCGGACAGGGAGTTCCTCGTGCTCGTCGGCCCCTCCGGGTCTGGCAAGTCCACCGCACTCAGGCTCCTGGCCGGCCTCGAAGAGATCACGGAAGGCAGGATCTTCATCGGCGACAGGCTGGTGAACAACATCTCACCCAAGGACCGCGACATCGCGATGGTCTTCCAGTCCTATGCTCTGTATCCACATATGACTGTTTACGACAACATGGCGTTTGGTCTTACCCTGCGGAAGGTCCCGAAGGAAGAGATTCGCAAGCGGGTGGGGGAAGCAGCCCGCATTCTCGGCATCGAGGGCCTCCTCAAGCGTAAGCCGCGCGCTCTCTCCGGCGGCCAGCGCCAGCGCGTCGCGCTCGGCCGGGCGATCGTGCGCGACCCGGCGGTCTTTCTTTTCGACGAGCCGCTTTCAAATCTCGACGCCAAGCTACGCGTCCAAACACGGGCCGAGATCAGCAAGCTCCACCTCCGGCTCGGCACGACCTTCATCTACGTCACCCACGATCAGGTAGAGGCAATGACGATGGCCACCCGGATCGTCGTCATGAACCAGGGCACAATCCAGCAAATAGGCATCCCTCAGGAGCTGTATGACCGTCCGCGGAATCTCTTCGTCGCCGGTTTCATCGGCAGCCCGGCTATGAACTTCTTCGACGGAACGGTCGTCCGGGAGGAAGGCGCGCTTGCCATCGAAACGGATGGCATCAGGCTGCCTGTCGCCGGGGAGAAGGAGAAGCAACTATCAAGCTACCTCGGCAAGAAAGTGACGCTTGGCATCCGTCCCGAAAACATTCACGCCGCCGACTTCACGCCCATGGGCATCCGCGGCTCCGTCGTCGAGGCCGAGGTCGAAGTTACCGAGTCCCTCGGTAACGAAGAGATCCTCTACCTGATGCGGGACGGCAAGCAGTTCCTCGCCCGGGTAGACCCCCGCACGGGTGCGCGCCCCGGCATCAAGATCCGGGTGGTGATAGACCTCGAGCGGCTGCACACATTCGACCCCGAAAGCGGGGAGAGCATCGGCCTCCCAGCGGCAGAGGAGAAGGCGGAACAGGAAATACAGACCGCTTCTCCCTGATTCTCCCAGTGGTCCTTGACTGCCGATTGCCTTCTCAGCGCACTCCCCTTCTGTATTCCTTCCGACGCGTGCGGGCTGGTCAAGTTTCTTAAGCCTGGCCTGCTTGGCAAACTCATACGGATTTCTTGCCGGAACCAGTCAAGAAACGAATTGAGTTGCTAAGACGGCTACCGCCTCGGTCAACGCGGGCGAAGCAATTACTTACACCATCACCTACGAAAACACGGGAAGCGGCGCTGCGCAAAACGTCATCATCACGGACACGCTGCCCGCCGGCGTCTATTACAGCAAGGCCCTCGATCTCGGAACGGTTCCACAACCTGACACTGTCACGCTGAACGGCGATGGAACCCGCACCGCTCGTCTGGAACATCGGCAGCCTGGCCGCCTCGTCTGGCCCGCAGGCCATCCAGTTCACCGCCCGGCCGACCCTGCTCGCTCTCGGCGGCACAGTGTTTACGGACAACGTCGCGCTCGACTTCCAGGATCTGAACGGCTGCCAGCATCCGACGCTCCACGCCTCTGCCGGCACCACCATCACGGTTGTGCCGCCCGAGCGAGGATCCGAAGTCGCCCGGCTTCTGGCAGAACCATAGCGAACTCTCGACAACCGAAATCTTGGCCCGCATCCAGGCCACCGACCAGCGCTTTGACGGAGACGACGGTACCACGCCAGACGGAGCACTCTCGGCCGCCGAAGTGACGGCGGCCTACGCGCCCGGAGGCAACTTCCCCAACATCTTGCGCAAACAGCTGCTTTCCGTCTACTTGAACCTGGCCACACGCCGCATCAACGCGGGGACGGCGATCTCATCGAAGTTGGCAACCAAGCTAGGACTGAGCAACGTCAGCGAGGCGTCTATCTACGCAATGAATACCCTGCTTCTCCCTGTCAGCTCATTCACCTATCCCATCTATCGCAACATCAACACGGTTCTCGACGATATCAACAGCAACAAGCGTGAGGTCTATTAAGGAGCAGCAATACTAAGACGGCCAAGTCGAACGGAGGCCGGCGAACGCAGGTGTGACGCGCAATCAGGTGGTCACGCGACCGTTCTTTTTCGCGGGCCGCTGGTCGAAACGCGCTCGGACGCTCTTTCAGATGCGAAAAAGGGCGGAAAACTGTCGGGTTGGTCGGGGCGGCCGGATTCGAACCGGCGACCTCTTGAACCCCATTCAAGTGCGCTACCGGACTGCGCTACGCCCCGACGAACCACATCCTAGCATCAGGCTTGGTGCCCTACAAGAAATCGAGCCGGTCAGTCGCTAGACGTACGAATGCGAAACGGTGACGGCAAGCAGGCCGCCCAGCGCTACAACCGTGAACTCGCTAGCGGTCCGCAGGCTGAGGCGGTCCGCCAGGTAGTTGTGCATCATTCCCGTCATCAAGTAGAGCCCCAGCAGCAGGAACACCGCGGCCGAACTTCCCTCCAGCGGCAGGAAGTGCGTCGTCCACGCCGTCTCTCCCAGCAGCACTCCGATTGCAAGCGCGTAGAACATCGTGCGATACGTGTCCATTGCCTCTTCCCGAAGCACCTCGATCGCCAGCAGGAAGCTCACGATCCCGGCCGCGAACGACGCGGTAAGAAGGCTCAGATCGAAATCGTAGATCGTCGCGAAGAACAGGAACGCGATGACGTAAGTCGCCAGGTTCAAGACCAGCCGCCAAAAATGATAGCTCGGAGAATCGCGGTCTACCGACTCGTACTCAGCGCGAAGGATCGCCCAGAAGGGCACGCCCGAGAGTAGGCCCGCCCCGATCGTCCAGCGCCCCTCCGCCACTTCTTCCAGGAACAGGCCGAGACCCAGCGTGAAGAGCACCGGCACGAAGAGATAGAGCGCCGTATCGTCCAGACGCTGGAAGCGTGCCTTGGGATGCGTCCGGACGACGTGGTCAGTTCCGATCGTCACCAGTCCGCAAAGCAACAGCAGTATCCAGTTTTGCGTCGGCTCGACCGCCAGAAAAAGGGTAAGCGTGAGCGCGAACGCGATCGACAGGGCATGGACCGTGTCGAAACGGCTGATCGTCCCGGTAACTACGTCAGTCGCCCGGTCCGGCAATCGGTCCATCGTCCGGACCCGGGGCAATTGCTTCACGAGCGAATAGACTAGACGGCCTTCAATGCGCCTGTCAACCGCGCCTGCCAACTAACACCAAACGATATCGAGAGATAGCGGAGCAAGGCGCCTCGTCGGCGCCTCTAGTTGCCTCTCACTGCCCCCCAGCGCCTCTCGCCGACGCTACCTGCTCCAGCGTCCGCCGCAGGCGCTCCCGCCAGCTCCCGTCCAACTCGACGCGCAGACTATTCCGCCCTACCTGCACACCCTTCGCGACGACTCCCTCGAGCGCCTCGCGGGCCAGCGCTTCCCCTTCCTTCATCCGCACCACAGCCACCCCATCCTCCGTCGTGATCGACTGCGCCTGCACCCGCGCGGCCAGAGATCGCAGCGAGATAACGTACAGCAGGTTGCGTGCCGCCGCCGGCGGTTCACCAAAGCGGTCGGTCATCTCCTGGCCGATCGCGGCCACCTCCTTCGGCTCGCCCGCCGCGCTCAGCCGTTGGTAGAGCGCGAGCCGGACATTGAGGTCGGGAACGTAGGCGGGCGGCAGGTGCGCCGACAGCGGCAGGTCGATGGTCAGCGGCGTTCCGTCAGCTTCCGGTGGAGGCGGCTCGCCCCTCATCACGGCCCGCAGTTGCTCGACCGCGCCCGACAGCAGCTTCACGTACAGGTCGAATCCAACGGCTGCCATGAACCCGCTTTGTTCAGCCCCCAGCAGGTTGCCGGCGCCCCGGATCTCTAGGTCCCTCAGAGCGATCTGAAATCCGGCTCCCAGCTCGGTCGCCTCGAAGATCGTCTGCAGTCTCTGTCGGGCAGTCTCGGTCAGCCTCGCCTTGCGGTCGTAGAACAGATAGGCGTACGCTCGATGAGCTCCCCGCCCGACGCGGCCTCTCAGCTGGTATAGCTGCCCGAGGCCCAGCTTGTCCGCCTGGTTGATGATGATCGTGTTCACATTCGGAATGTCCAGCCCGGACTCGATAATCGTCGTGCAGACGAGGACGTCCGTCTCGCCGCCCACGAACTCGCGCATCACCTGCTCAAGCTCGTGCTCGTCCATCTGCCCGTGCCCGACGCTGATTCTCGCCTCAGGCACGGTCTCCAGCAGCTTCGAAGCGACCATGTCGATGTTGTGCACCCGGTTGTGCACGAAGTACACCTGCCCGCCCCGCTCGATCTCGCGCACTACAGTCTCGCGCACCAAACGCTCGTCGAACTCCGAGACGTAAGTCTTGATCGGCAGCCGTTCCTCCGGCGGCGTCTCCATCGTCGACATATCTCGCAGCGCCCCGAGCGCCATATACAGTGTGCGCGGGATCGGCGTGGCCGAAAGCGTCAGCACGTCCACCTCTCGGCGCATCTTCTTTAGGTGCTCCTTGTGCGCCACGCCGAACCGCTGCTCCTCATCGATCACGACCAGCCCGAGGTCCTTGAAGCTCACGTCCTTCTGCAGCAGGCGGTGCGTCCCGATGACGATATCGATCGTCCCCGCCGCCAGCTCCTCGGTCACCTGCCGCTGTTCCGCGTCCGACCGAAAGCGCGAGAGCATCTCCACGCGCATCGGGAACGCCGCCAGCCGCTCGCGGAACGTCTGGTAATGCTGCTGGGCGAGCACCGTCGTCGGGACGAGGACCCCCACCTGCCTGCCCTCCATCACCGCCTTGAACGCCGCCCGCACCGCCACTTCTGTCTTCCCGTACCCGACGTCTCCGCAGACGAGGCGGTCCATCGGCCGCGCCGCCTCCATGTCCTGCTTGACCGCCGCGATCGCCGCCATCTGGTCCGGTGTCTCGACATAAGGGAACGAGGCCTCCAGCTCCATCTGCCACGGTGAATCGGCGGAATAGGCGTGGCCGTGAAGCACCTCGCGTGCCGCGTACAGCGCCAGCAGGTCCTTGGCCAGCGCCTGCACCGCCTTCCGCACCCGCGCCTTCGCCCGCTGCCACTCGCCGCTCGCCAGCCGCGTCAAATGCGGCTGGCGGTCGGACGGGCCGATGTAGCGGCTTACGCGGTCGAGCTGGTCCGTCGGGACGAACAGCTTGTCCTTCTCCGCGTATTGCAGTTCCAGGTATTCCCGCTCGTGCCCGTCCACCGACATTTGCACGACGCCCGAGAAGCGCGCGATACCGTGGTCGATGTGGACGACGTACGCGCCCGGCGTCAGCTCGGCGAGGAACGCCTCGCGGTTGACCGTCCCCCGACGCGTCGCGGTCGCCCGCCTCTGCTTCGCGAACCCGAAGACTTCCGTGTCCGTGACGATCCCCAGCTCCAACCCGTTCTCGCTGAACCTCCAGCCCTCAGCGAGCGAGCCCTGCAGCAGCGCCAGCCGCGGTAAGGACTCGCCCACCCGTGCGCCGACTGAGACCGGCGTATCTTCCTCAGCGAACAGCTCAGCAAGCCGCTGTGCCTGCTGCGAAACGACGATCAGGTGATGATCGGCCTTCGTCTCGTCGATCGATTCCAGCACCAGCTTCCTTAGCTGGCCGCCGTAAGCCCGCTGCGCCCCGAACGGCAGCCGTACTATATCCGCACCTTCCGGCGCCGCTTCCTCCGTCACCCAGCGCGACAGCGTGAGAACCGCCTGGCGTCCGGCAACTCGCTTCTCGAGCGCGGACCAGCGTTCGAGCGCGGACGGCAGACCGCCGGGAAACTCTCCCCGCTCCTCCATCTCCCGGCGCGCCGCCTCCGCTTCCTCGTGCGCCTCCTCGAGCACCGCCGCGATATCCAGGCGCTCGTCGAGGACCAGCAACGCATCTTCGGGAAGATTGTCCAGTAGCGTCGCCTGCGCCAGTAGCGGTACCCAGAAGTCCCGGCCCTCGAACGCCACTCCAGACTCGAGGTTGGCCAGCTCTTCCTCAAACCGCTCCCTCGTCGCGGTCGTAGTTCGCCCGAAATCCAGCTCGCGCAGGCGCGATAGCTCCGGCGCGACCAGCTCCCGGGCGGGCCCAATCTCGATCGCTTCGACCGGGCCGATCGACCTCTGCGTGGCCGGATCAAACGCCCGCAGGCTTTCGATCTCGCGCCCCAGCAGCTCGATGCGCACCGGCACTTCCTCGCCGGGCGGAAAGAGGTCGAGGATTCCGCCGCGGCGGCTCGCCTGGCCAGCCTCCGACACAACAGGCTCGATGCTGTAGCCAAGGGCCGCCAGCTCGCTCAGAAACCCGTCTATCTCGAGCCGCTCGCCCCTACGCAGGCGCCGGAACCCCTCGTGCATCTCGCTCGGCGAGAGCGTTCTCTGCGCGACAGCGAGGGCGCTGGCAACGACGACGCAACGCTCGCCTGCGCTCAGGGCGGATGCGGCGCGCAAGCGGTCCCGCACGATGTCCGGCGCTGCCGCGAGCCGCTCATACGGCAACGCGTCGCGCTCCGGGTATACGAGCTGTTCCGCATCCGCCCCCAGCCACGCGGAAAGCTCTTCTGCCAGCGCCTCCGCGCGGTCCGCCCGCGTTGTAATGATCAGGACTGGGCCGTCCCTCTCGCTGGCAATCGCCGCCAGAGCCGCGGGCTTCGCCGCGTCGCCGACTCCCAGCGTTAGCGGGCGGCCCGCCTTTAACGCCGCATCCACGCGCTCAAACGAGGGCGTCCCTCGCAGTCGCGGCAGTATAGCTGAAAGATCGATCTGTTCCATGCACAACGCCTTTAAGGGCCCCGACCTCGTCGGGGCCCTTCCGCAATTGAGTTTATCAGACCGCCCTAGGGAATTCGGCTGATCTGAACGGAGCCAAGAGTAAGTGGCGGCGTCGCCTCCCGCTCGTCCTGAGGAGCTGGGGGTTGAGGGGATGGAGGAGGCGGCGTCTCGAAGGATCGAGCGGGCGAACCCGTAGCTACTTATTGTACTTATTCATCGCCGCTTCGACGCCTTCCCCCAGCACCAGCTCGACCGCCTTCGCCGCGCGCTCGACCGCACTCTGAAGCGTCTTCGTCTCTTGCGGCGTCGGGTCGCTCAGCACCCACACGGCGACGACGTCCGGGTCCCAGACCGGCTCGCCGTCGACGTGCGGCCTGCCGATGCCGACCCGCACGCGCGGGAAATCAGTGCTCGCGAGCGCGCCGGCCACCGACTTGATCCCCTTATGGCCCGCTGTCCCGCCCTTCGCCTTGATGCGCAACCGGCCCGCCGGCAGGTCAAGCTCGTCGTAGACCACGAGAACGTTTCCTGGCCCAACACGCGTGTGCTTCCGGGCCGCCGCGACCGCGTGGCCGCTATCGTTGACGAACGTCCGCGGCTTGACGAGTGTGACCTCCGTATCGCCGATGCGTCCCTCGCCAACCGTGGCCAGGCGCCGAGCCTTCAGCGGGATCCCGTGCAGCCGCGCCAGCCGGTTGATCGTCCAGTACCCGACGTTGTGCCGGTTGTGGGAGTAAGCCGGCCCCGGGTTCCCGAGCCCGACTATCAGCCAGCGATCCGTTCCCACGCCGCCATTCTAGCGTGGACAGCGGCGACGCGGTTCGCATGGCGCGCGGGCTAAACACCACGCGTAGATGCGCCTCGGCGAGGCGCAAGCGCCCCATCCGGGTCGTATCTACGTCATGACCACCGCGTCCTTCCCGCTAACGTTAGCGTTATGGTATCGTGGCCTACATATGGGCACCGCCGTCGACATGCACGTCCACACCATCGTCGGCTCGATGGACAGCGACATCTCCCCCAAGCGCCTCGGCGAGCAGGCACAGGCCGTCGGGCTGACCGGAATCGCTCTTACGGAGCATCTCCACCAGTGGCCGGCCGATGAAGTCGAGCACTTCAAACAGGAGTACGGACTCTTCGTGTTCAACGCCCGGGAGTGGTCCACGGACATGGGCCACGTCGTTACGCTCGGCCTGCCGCGAGACGTGCGCGGCATTCACCGCGCGCGCGATCTCCGCGCCGCCTGCGACGATTACGGCGCCTACTTCGTGATCTGCCACCCCTTCCGCTACTTCCCGGGCCCGTCGAGCTTGTTGTTTGGCCACCGTAGGGACCAACAGTCCATGCCTCTCGAAGAGCTGGCGGAGCACCCGGTCTTTTCGCTCGCCGATGCCATCGAGGTGCTCAACGGAGGCTGCATCGAGCGCGAGAACACCCTCGCGCTGGACGTGGCGCGGCGCCTCGGCAAGCCGCAGACCGCCGGCAGCGACGCGCACATGCCGCTCGAAGTAGGCCGCTACGCG
>Ga0114129_10004180_pt1 | contig 20396 bp, 23 predicted proteins | sample RhiMetdeltSRZDD1_FD_80071 | JGI IMG/M metagenome (GOLD analysis project Ga0114129, IMG submission 80071) | Populus rhizosphere microbial communities from Tennessee, USA - Rhizosphere MetaG P. deltoides SRZDD1 (version 2) (version 2) | ecosystem: Host-associated > Plants > Roots > Rhizosphere >... | reverse complement strand
CGCCTACGGCGCCAACGACATGGGCAGCGTGATGATCGAGGAGAACGTCGTCCGTGCGGCCGGCGCGAGCTACTGCATGGACGAAGTCGAGATCGTCCGCAACATCGAGGACGCCGGTTTCGTCGCGAAGCGCCGCAACATGCACTACGAGATCCTCGGCGATCCGATCTTTCGCGAGCGCGAGGTGCCGCGGATGCTCGAGCTCTCGACGGCGCGCGACGGACGCGACGCGGCGGTCCCGCAGGAGCTCGCCAACTATCCGGCGCGGAGCCGTCAGGGCAAAGAGCTTCGCGTCGTCCGCCCTTGATCCGGTACCACGCCTCCTGGGTCCTGCCCATCAACGAGCCGCCTCTGCACGATGCATGGGTGGCCGTCGATCGCGGCCGCATCGTCGCGCTCGGTCGCTGTACGCGCCGCATCGGGGGCGTGTCTCCCCAAGCCGTCGATCGCAGATCCTCGTCCGAGATCGACCTCGGCGACGCCGCGATCCTGCCCGGGCTCGTCAACGCGCACACGCATCTGGAACTGTCGTACCTGGCCGATCAGGTGCCGCCGGCGTCGAATTTCACCACGTGGATTCGTCAGGTGATCGCGGCGCGGCGCGAGCGGCCCGATCCGCGCCGCCCGGAAATCCTCGACGCGATGCAGCGTGCGATCCGCGACGCGGCCGTCTGCGGAACGGCCGTCGTCGGCGATATCAGCAACACGCTCGTCTCCATTCCGGCGCTCGCCGGCAGCCCGCTTGCCGGCGTCGTCTTCTACGAGCTGATTCGGTTCAACCCGTCGGACGCCGAGGCCCTCGTCCGGCGCGCGGTCGATGAGATCCGGGCGGCGCATCCGGCCGAGCCCGTCCGCGCCAGCCTTGCGGCGCACGCGCCGTACTCCGTCGCGCCGCTGCTCCTGCGCGAGATCAAGAAAGCGGTGGATCGCCTGGCGTTCGTGCCGTGCAGCGTCCACGTGTCCGAGTCGATCGAGGAGATCGAATTCATCCAGCGGGGGACGGGGCCCTGGCGTACGCTGCTCGAGGAGCTCGGCGCCTGGGATGCGCGCTGGATCGTGCCGGGCGTGAGCCCGGTGCAGTATCTCGACGAGGCCGGGTTCCTCGACGGACGCGTGCTCGCCGTGCACGGCGTGCAGATGACGCCTGCCGATCTGTCGCGGCTGGCCGCCCGCGGATCGACGCTGGTCACCTGCCCGCGCAGCAACGGCCACACGGGCGCCGGCGCCCCGCCGCTCGCGGACTTTTATCGTGCCGGCGTCCGCGTCGCCGTCGGGACCGACAGCCTCGCGAGCGCGCCCGACCTGAACGTCTTCGCCGAGCTGGCGACGATGAGGGCGCTCGCGCCGGACGTGCCGGCGGCGTCGCTGCTCGAGAGCGCGACGAGGCACGGCGCCGCGGCGCTCGGCTTCGATGCCGATTACGGCACGATCGAGCCCGGCAAGCGCGCGTCTCTGCTTGCCGTGACGCTGCCGCCCCGGCTGGCCGATGTGGAAGAATATCTGGTCACCGGAATTCAGCCGGACCAGATTCGCTGGATCGAGTGAGCTGATGGCGATCGCCGAACGCATCCGCGTGTACCTGTCGTTCGTCCGATTCAGTCACTCGGTGTTCGCGCTGCCGTTCGCGCTCGCGGGCGCGATCCTGGCGCTCGACGCGCGAAGCCGCGCGGGCCAGCCGCTGAATCTCCTCCACACCGTGTCGTGGATCGTCGTCGCGATGGTGGCGGCGCGCACCGCGGCGATGGGGTTCAATCGCCTGGCCGACGCGCGGCTCGACGCGCTGAATCCGAGGACGGCGAACCGCGAGCTGCCGCGCGGCGTGATGTCCGCGCGGGAGGCGCGCCTGTTCGTCGCCGCCGCGTCTGCCGCGTTCGTGTGTGCGGCCTGGCAGCTCGGCCCACTGTGCGCGGCGCTCTCGCCCGTAGCGCTCGCGATCGTCTTCTGGTATTCGCTCGCGAAGCGCTACACGACGTGGACGCAGCTCTTCCTGGGGCTCGCGATGGCGGTCGCGCCGGTCGGCGGCTGGCTGGCCGCGGGCGGCCGCTCCGGATGGGAGCCGTGGCTGCTCGCGATGGCGATCGGCTGCTGGGTCGGCGGCTTCGACGTGCTCTATGCGTGCCAGGATCTCGACTTCGATCGGTCGCACGGGCTTCGATCGATCCCGGTCCGCTTCGGCGTCGCGCGCGCGCTCGCGATCTCGCGCGTCATGCACGCGGTCGCGGTTGCCTGCATGATTGCGCTCGCGTTCGTGACGCGGCTGCCGACGTTCTATCTCGTCGGCGTCGCGGCGGTCGGCATGATGCTGATCTACGAGCAGTCGTTGGTGAGCGCGGACGATCTGACGCAGGTCAAGCGCGCGTTCGATCTGAACGGCTACGTCGGAATCTTGTATCTCGTCGTCCTCGTCATCTCCGTATACGGACGGTGAGGTCCTCTAGCTCGCAAAGCGATACCAGCCGAGGACGGCGAGAACGAGACCCACAATCACGAGAACGAGCCAGAGCGTGCGGTTTTGACGATTGGGGTCGCCCGGCGTCGCGGCCATGATCTCCTCCTGACAGACGAGGGAGACACTATCGCAGACCGGGCCGTTTTCCCAGGGCTTTGCTGATGTCGTGTTTTCGACGATGACGGACGTCTCGAAGTCGCCTCGCAAGATCGCGAGCATGTTCGATGCGATCGCCGCCCGCTATGATGTCCTCAACCACCTTCTCAGCGCCGGAATCGACAAGCGGTGGCGGGCGCGCGCGATTCGATCGCTGCGCCTGACCGGACGCGAGCGGCTGCTCGACGTCTGCACGGGCACCGCCGACGTCGCCATTGCGGCACGCACCGCGGCGCCGGCGGCCGCGCGCGTCGTCGGCATCGATTTCGCCGACGCCATGCTGCGCGTCGGCGTCCGCAAGCTGCGTGACCGCGCGCTCGACGGCGTCGCGCTGGTCCGCGCGGATGCATCCCGGCTGCCGATCGCCGACCGATCGGTGGACGCCGTCACGATCGCATTTGGAATCCGCAACGTCGACGACAGGGCCGCGGCGTGCCGCGAGATGCATCGCGTGCTCGCGCCGGGCGGGCGTCTCGCGGTTCTCGAGTTCGCGACGCCGCGCGCGCCGCTGTTTGGCGCGCTCTACACGTGGTACTCGACGCGGATTCTGCCGCGCATCGGCCGCGCCATCTCCGGCCACGAGGCCGCATACGACTATCTGCCGGCCTCGGTCGCCGCGTTCTCGTCGCCCGATGAGTTCATGAAACTTCTGCGACAGTGCGGATTCGTCGACGTCACGGCCGTCCCGCTGACGCTCGGCGTCGTCTTTCTGTATGTGGGATCGCGGCCGGCGTCGTGACTCGGGTGTCGGGATTCGGGATTCGGCGGGGGATTCGTGAGTCGGGGATTCGGAGGGATTTGGGATTCATAAAGAAGGGCCCCAATCCCGAACCCCGACGCCGACGGCGATCCGATCGCGCGACTGATATACTTGTAAGTCCCTGATGTATCTCGATTTCGAGGATTACCGGCCCGAGTACACGCCGGTCGGACGCGGCTTCACGCCGCTCGAGCGGGCGTGCCTCTCGGTGATCGCCCACCCACTAATAATAAACGCGATTCTCGTCGCGCCGAAATATCTGCCGGACCATTCCGCCGAGGCGCGCGCGCAGGCGGTACTCGCCGCGCAGCAGCGCGCGGAGCGCGCGCCGCGATTCATCTTCGTCCAGCCGCGCGTCGACACGCCCGCGCCGAAGCCGCCGCCGCTGGCCGATCACTCCGATCAGAATCGCGTCGCGCAGGCGCCCGAGCGCGCGAAGCAGCCGACCAATCCGCTGCCGTTCTCGCGCGGCAACTCGCCGGAGCGCGTCGAGGCGCTCGAACGGCAGGCGCCGCGCGGCCAGGGCCCCGCGCCGAATCCCGCCGCGGGGCAGCAGGCGCAGGCGGCGCCGAATCCGAACGAGGGCGCGACGACGCCGAAGCTGCCCGAGTCGAATTCGCCGCTCCAGTATCCGGTGCCGAGCCAGACGCCGCGCAACGGCGACGCCGGTCGATCGGTCGCCGCCGGCGGCGCGCTCGGCGACGCGCTGAAGAACCTGCAGCGGTACGTGCAGCGCGAGCAGTTCGACAATCCGCAGGGCGGCGCCGGACAGCCCGGTGCCACGATTCAGTTCGACACGAAGGGCGTCGAGTTCGGCCCGTGGCTGCGCCGGTTCGTCGCGCAGGTCAAGCGGAACTGGTTCATCCCCTACGCCGCGATGTCGCTGAAGGGGCACGTCGTCATCACCTTCAACGTGCACAAGAACGGCGCGATTACCGATCTGCAGGTCATCGGGCCGTGTCCGATCGATGCGTTCAACAACGCCGCGTTCGGCGCGCTCGTGGCGTCGAATCCCACCCTGCCGCTGCCGCCGGAGTATCCCGACGAGAAAGCCTTCTTCACCGTGACGTTCTATTACAACGAGCAGCCCGGATAGCCGCGCGCCGTGACGCGATCGCAGCAGCTCGGTCTCGTGATCCTGCTCCTCGCCTTCGTTGTCTACGTCTTCGTTCGCCTGCGCGTCTAGCATGCAGGCTTCAGCCGGGCGACGGCCGCCCGTCGTCGCCGTGGTCGGGCCGACCGCGACGGGCAAGAGCGCGCTCGCGCTCGCGCTGGCGGCGCGCTACGACGGCGAGATCGTCAACTGCGACTCGACCGCGGTGTATCGCGGGTTCGATATCGGCACCGACAAGCTGCCGGTCGAGGCGCGGCGCGGCATTCCGCACCATCTGATCGACATCGTCGAGCCGACCGAGGAGTACACCGCGGCGCGATACGCGCAAGACGCGGCCTCGGCGATTCGAGCGATCCACGCGCGCGGCCGGCTGCCGATTCTGGCCGGCGGCACCGGCTTCTACTACCGCGCGCTGACGCGAGGCCTCTTTCCCGGTCCCGGCCGCGACCCGCACGTCCGCAGCCGGCTCGAGGAGATCGCGCGCCGCCGCAGCGTCGAGTTCCTGCACGCGATGCTCGCACGCGTCGATCCGGCGTCGGCGTCGCGCATCCAGCCGCGCGACCTCAAGCGGATCGTACGCGCGCTCGAGGTGTTTCAGCTCACCGGCCGCCCGCTCACGTCGCATTTCGGGGACACGACGCCGCCGCTGCCCGACGTGGACGTGCTGCCGATCGGGATTCGCCTGCCGGCCGCCGTCATGTCCGAGCGCGTGACGCGGCGCGTCGACGACCAGTTCGCGCGCGGCCTGCTCGACGAGATCCGGACATTGCTCGCTCGTGGGATTCCCGAGACGGCGAGACCCTTCGGCGGCCTCGTGTACCGCCAGGCGCTCGAGCACTTGCACGGCGTGCGAGACGAAGCGGCGACGCGCCAGCTCATCGCGCAGGAGAACCGCCGGTACGCGCGCCGTCAGTTGATCTGGTTTCGCAAAGAGCCTAATCTAGTTTGGCTCGACGGCGCCGGCGAATCGCCGGCCACGATCGCCGCCGCGTGCCGGCTGCTCGACGGCCGGAGCATGCGCGCCGGAAGGATCGATCGCTGATGGCTCCTGCATCGGACTCCAAGTCGGTCACGCCGAACATTCAGGACGTGTTCCTCAACTACGTCCGCCGCGAGAAGCTCACCGTGACCGTGCGCATGATGGACGGCACCGAGATCGAGGGCCGCATCAAGAACTTCGACCGCTTCGCGCTCGTCATGGATCAGTCCGGCACGGACCACATGATCTTCAAGCACGCGATCGCCGCGATCAAGACGCCGAAGTCGGTCTCCAATTACTTCTCCCATCAGTAGCGGCGTGCCCACGCCCTTCGCGCGCGCGATCGTCATCGTCATGGACAGCGTGGGCGTCGGCGAGCTGCCCGACGCGGCGGCGTACGGCGATCAGGGCAGCGACACCGTCGGCAACATCGCGCGGCGCGTGCCGCTGCGCGTGCCGACGCTGCGCGCGCTCGGCCTGGGGACGGTCGCGAAGCTCGGAGGCGACGGCGCGACGCCGACACCGGCGGCGGCCGTCGGCCGCATGGCCGAAGCCTCGCCCGGCAAGGATTCCGTCACCGGCCACTGGGAGTTGATGGGGATCGTGCTCGACCGGCCGTTCCCCCTGTTTCCGAATGGCTTTGCCAGCGACACGATCGCCGCCTTTTCTCGCGCGACCGGGCGCGGCGTGCTCGGCAACAAGGCGGCCTCGGGCACGGCGATCATCGACGAGCTCGGCGCCGAGCACATGCGGACCGGCGCGTTGATCGTCTACACGTCGGCCGACAGCGTCTTCCAGATCGCCGCGCACGAGGACGTGGTGCCGCTGCCGGAGCTGTATCGCGCGTGCGAGATGGCCTACGAGCAGGTCGGACGCGGTCTTGGCATCGGCCGCGTCATCGCGCGGCCGTTCGTCGGATCGCCCGGCAGCTTCAGACGCACGGCGAACCGCCGCGACTACGCGCTGCCCCCGACGGGGGACACGCTGCTCGACCGCGTGAAGGCCGCGTCGCTGCCGGTCGTCGCAATCGGCAAGATCGAGGAGCTGTTCGCCGGCCGCGGCATGACGAAAGCCATCCACACGAAGAGCGACGACGACGGAATGGACCAGGTGGAGCGGGAGATGAACGCCGTCGATCGCGGACTGATTTTCGCGAACCTGGTCGACTTCGACACGCAGTACGGCCACCGCAACGACGTCGAGGGCTACGCGCGCAACCTCGAACGCTTCGACGCGCGGCTTGCGCGCGTGCTGCCGCGCCTGCGGGCCGACGACGTGCTGATCGTCACCGCCGATCACGGCAACGATCCGACCACGCCGTCGACCGATCACGCGCGCGAGTACGTGCCGCTGCTCGTGACGGGGGCGCACGTCCGCGCCGGCGTCGATCTCGGCACGCGGCGGACCTTTGCGGACGTCGGGCAGACGCTCGCGGACATCTTCGGCGTCGGCCGCCTCGCGCACGGCACGAGCTTCCTCCGGGAAATCACGACGTAAAACGATGGGATCGATTCGCGAACAGCTGGAGGCGCGCGAGCTCGAGATGCTCGCGCCGCAGGCGGCCAAGAGCGCGCGGTCGCGCGGGCGTCTGCGGCCCGAGCCCGAAGACGACGTCCGGCCGGCCTTTCAGCGCGATCGCGACCGGATCATCCATTCCAAGGCGTTCCGCCGGCTGAAGCACAAGACCCAGGTGTTTTTCAGGCCGACGGGCGATCACTACCGCACGCGCCTGACCCACACGCTGGAGGTCTCGCAGATCGCGAGAACGATCGCCAAGGTGCTGCGGCTGCACGAGGAGCTCACCGAAGCCATCGCCCTCGGCCACGATCTGGGCCACACGCCCTTCGGCCACGCCGGCGAGCGCGTCATCGATCGGCTGATGCCCGGCGGCTTCAACCACTACGAGCAAAGCCTGCGCATCGTCGACACGCTCGAGAACGACGGGAAGGGCCTCAACCTGACGTGGGAAGTGCGCGACGGCATCGCGAAGCACTCGAAGGGCAGGTCGGGCGCGCCGGTCGGGATGGCGAGCGCGCTGCGTGCGTCGACCATCGAAGGGCAGATCATGCGCGTCGCGGACCTGATCGCGTACGTCAATCACGATATCGACGACGCGACGCGCGCGGGGCTGCTGACGCAGGCGGATCTGCCAGCCGCGCCGATCGTGATTCTGGGCGCGTCGTCTTCCGCGCGGATTTCGACGCTCGTTCGCGACGTCGTCACCGAGACGCTCGCGGCGGAGCTGTCGGAGATCCGGATGAGCGATCGCGTTCTCGGCGCGGTGCTCGAGCTGCGCAGCTTTCTCTTCGACGCCGTCTACGAGAACACCATCGCCACCGCCGAGTTCCGCAAGGCCACCGGCATTCTGAGCGGTCTGTGGGAAAAGGTTCGCGAGCGCCCCGACGAGTTCCTCGATCGCCGTACCATCGAACGCGACGGCCTCGACGCCGCCGCGCGCGACTTCGTCGCCGGCATGACCGATCGCTACGCGGTGCGCCTGTTCGAGCAGCTCTTTATCCCGAAGCCCTGGGCGATCGACTGATTGCCGAGCTCCTCCGTGATATATTGGAGGATTCATGCTGCTGAATCTCCGCAGGATCAGGAGCGCGCACGAGCGGTTCGACTCCGTCTACCAGCCGGCCGACTTTGGCGGTCAGGTGGAGGAAGGGTTCCAGGTCATCGCGCCGGCCACGCTGGGCTTCGACGTCTACAAGGACAAAGAGCATTTCCGCCTCGTCGGCGGCGTCCAGACGACGCTCGAGCTGCCGTGCAGCCGATGCCTCGAACCGTTCGCGTGGCCCGTGGATGCGGCGTTCGATCTGCGGTATCAGCCGCAGTCGACCAATACCGGCCCGGTAGACAGCGACGAGCGGGAGATCGAGGAAGACGATCTGACCACGGCGTTCTACGAAGGCGACGCCATCGATCTCGGCCAGTTGATGCGCGAGCAGTTCTACCTCGCGCTGCCGATGAAGCCGCTGTGCACGGCCGCATGCCGCGGCCTGTGTCCGATCTGCGGCACGAACCTGAACAAAGGCGACTGCGATTGCGATCGCAGGTGGGACGATCCACGCTTCGCCGCGCTGAAGAAGCTGAACGCCGAGAGCTGAAACGATGCCCAACCCAAAACGACGCCATTCCAAGACACGCACCGCGAAGCGGCGCACGCACGACACGCTGAAGGCCGCCGGCCTGGGCGAGTGCCCGCACTGCCACGAACCGAAGCCGCCGCATCGCGTCTGCGCCAACTGCGGCTACTATCGCGGCCGTCAGGCGCGCGCGGTCGAAGAGGACTAACGCACCACGAACCGTGAACCACGAACCTCGAACCCCGCGATGATCTGGATCGCAGTCGATGCGATGGGCGGGGACTTCGCCCCGCGCCATGTCGTCGATGGCGCGCTCGCGGCCGCGCGTCATTTCGATCTCGGCGTCAGCCTCGTCGGTCCGGTCGCCACGCTCGAGGGCGAGCTCGCGCGGCATCCCGACGTCGACCCGGCGCGCGTGCGTCTCGTTTCTGCGGCCGACGTGGTGGCCATGGCCGAGTCGCCCGCGGCGGCGCTGCGGCGCAAGCCCAACGCGTCGATTCGCGTGGCCGCCGAGCTGGTGGCGCACGGCGAGGCGGCGGCGCTCTTCAGCGCGGGGCACACCGGAGCGACCGTCATCGCCGCCCACGCGGCCTTCGGCATGCTGGCGGGCGTGGACCGGCCGGCGCTCGCGGCGACCATCCCCACGCGCCGCGGTCCGGCGGTCCTCCTCGATGTGGGCGCGAGCGTCGAATGCCGTCCCGCGCACCTGCTGCAGTTCGCCGTCATGGGCAACATGCACGCCCGGCTGGCCTTCGGGATCGACCGTCCCCGCGTCGCGCTCCTCTCGATCGGCGAAGAGGAGACCAAGGGGAACGAGCTGACGCGCGACGCCCACCGGCTGCTGAAGGGGTCGCCTCTGGCGTTCGCGGGCAACATCGAGGCGCGCGACGTCTACAGCGGCGAGGCCGACGTGATCGTCTGCGACGGGTTCACCGGCAACGTCGCGCTGAAGATCAGCGAGGGGCTGGTCGAGGTGATCGAGACGCTGCTGCAGGAGGAGCTCTCGAGCACGATCACGATGCGCGTCGGATCGCTGCTGACGCGCCGCGCGCTGCGGCATTTCCGCCGCCGCGTCGACTACTCGGAGTACGGCGGCGCGCCGCTCCTCGGCGTCGCCGGCGTCGCCGTCGTCGGGCACGGGCGTTCGAGCGCGAAGGCGGTCAGAAACGCCGTCGCGATGGCGTACCGCTTCGCCGCCAGCCGCTTCATCGAGCGCGTCGAGCACGAGATCGCGGCGGCGACCGCTCCTCACGGCGTCAATCAGTGATCGCATTCCTCTTTCCAGGACAAGGATCGCAGCAGGTCGGCATGGGCAAAGCCCTGGCCGAGGCGTTTCCGATCTGCCGCGAGACGTTCGACGAGGCCGACGCGGCCCTCGGCGACGCGTTCAGCACGACCATCTTCGAGGGGCCTGCCGATCGCCTCACGCTGACCGAGAACACGCAGCCGGCGATTCTGACGATGAGCGTGGCCGCCGCGCGGCTGCTCACGTCGCGCGATCTGTCGCCGGCCTTCGTCGCCGGGCACAGTCTCGGCGAGTACTCGGCCAACGTCGTCGCGGGTACGTTCGCGTTCCGAGACGCGGTGCGCATCGTGCGCCGCCGCGGGCGCTACATGCAGGAGGCGGTGCCGGTCGGCACCGGCGCGATGGCGGCCGTCCTGGGCCTGGACGCCGATCAGGTCGACGCCGCATGCGAGGAAGCTGCCGAAGGCGACGTCGTGAGCGCGGCGAACATCAACGGCGCCGGCCAGATCGTCATTGCGGGATCGCGCGATGCGGTCGCGCGCGCCGGAGAGCGGGCAACCGCGCGCGGCGCCCGGCGCGTGATCCCGCTGCCGGTCAGCGCGCCGTTCCACTGCGCGCTGATGAAGCCGGCCGAAGAACGGCTCGAGCCCGAGCTGCGCGCTCTGCGAACGAGCGATCCGCGCGTGCCAATCGTCGCCAACGTCGACGCCGAGCCGAAGCGCGATGCCCGCTCGGCGATCGACGCGCTGGTACGGCAGGTGTCCGCGCCGGTCCGATGGGAGTCGGTCGTGCGGCGCCTTGCGTCGGAGGGCGTCACAACGTATGTTGAGGTGGGGCCAGGGACGGTCCTCACCGGCCTGGTGCGCAAGATCCACCGCGAGGCGAAGGCGGTGAGCTTCGGCGCGCCCGAGGATCTCGCCGCGCTCGAGCCGCTGCTCCATGCTTAAACTCACTGACCGCGTCGCCCTGGTCACAGGTGCGTCGCGCGGCATCGGCCGCGCGATCGCGGAGCGGCTGGCCGCGCAGGGCGCGCTGGTCGTCGCCGCGGCGCGCGACGATCACGCGGCCGGCGCGGTCGCCGACATCACGTCGGCGGGCGGCCGCGCCGAGGCGGTGACGCTGGACGTCACCGATGCCGACGCGCTCGCGCGACTGCCCGATCAGATCGTCGATCGGCACGGCCGCCTCGACATCCTCGTGAGCAACGCCGGCATCACGCGCGATCAGCTGTTGATGCGGATGAAGCGCGAGGACTGGGACGCGGTGCTCACGACGAATCTCACCGCGGCGTTCGCGCTCGCGCAGGCCGTCATCCGGCCGATGCTGCGGCAGCGTGCGGGGCGCATCATCACCGTCAGCTCGGTCGTGGGGCAGATGGGCAACGCGGGTCAGACGAACTATGCGGCGTCGAAAGCGGGGCTGATCGGCTTCGCCAAAGCGCTCGCGCGCGAAGTCGCCTCGCGCGGCATCACCGTCAACGTCGTCGCGCCCGGGCTGATCGACACGGACATGACGCGCGCGCTTGCCGAGAAGGCGCACGGCGACTGGACGGCGCAGATTCCGCTCGGCCGCCTCGGCACGTGCGACGATGTGGCGGCGGCGGTCTGCTTCCTTGCGTCCGACGAGGCAGCGTATATTACAGGGCACGTGCTGGCCGTGAACGGCGGGATGTACATGTAGGAGGACTGAATGGCCGTAGCCGACAAAGTCAAGAGCATCATCGTGGAGCAGCTCGGCGTCGACGAGGAGGAAGTGACGCCGGACGCGTCGTTCGTCGACGACCTCGGCGCCGACTCGCTCGACACCGTCGAGCTCGTGATGGCGTTCGAGGAGGAGTTCGGCATCGAGATTCCCGACGAGGACGCCGAGAAGATCACGCGCGTGAAGGAAGCGGTGGAGTACATCGAGTCTCATGCGAAGACCAAGAAGTAGATGGCCAAGAGGCGAGTCGTAGTCACCGGCATCGGCCTGGTGTCGTCGCTCGGCATCGGGACGGAAGTCAACTGGGCGGCGCTTTGCGCCGGGCACAGCGGCATCCACACGATCACGAAGTTCGACGCCAGCCACTTCGCCACGCGCATCGCCGGCGAAGTGAAAGGGTTCGACCCGCTGCGCTTCGTCGACAAGAAAGACGTCAAGAAGATGGACGTCTTCATCCAGTACGCGATTGCGGCGACGCAGTTCGCGATGGATGACTCCCAGCTGAAGATCCCGCGGGAGCTGTCGCCGCGCGTCGGCGTGTTCATCGCCTCCGGCATCGGGGGATTCACCACCATCGAGCGCGAGCACAAGGCGCTCCTCGCGGGCGGCCCGCGCAAGATCTCGCCCTTCTTCATCCCCTCGGCGATCATCAATCTGGCGGCCGGCCAGGTGTCGATCCGCTTCGGCGCGCGCGGCCCCAATTCCTCGACCTGCACCGCCTGCTCGGCGTCGGCGCACGCGATCGGCGACGCGTACGAGGTCATCCGGCGCGAGGACGCGGATGTGATGATCGCCGGCGGCTCGGAGGCCGCGATCACGCCGATGGGGATCGGCGGCTTCGGCGCGCTGCGCGCGCTGTCGACGCGCAACGACGAGCCCGAGCGCGCGAGCCGGCCCTTCGACAAGGACCGCGACGGCTTCATCGTCGGCGAGGGCGCAGGCGTGCTGATCCTGGAGGAATACGAGTTCGCGCGCCGGCGCGGCGCGCATATCTACGCCGAGCTGGTCGGCTACGGCATGTCGGCGGACGCGTACCACATCACGGCGCCCTCCGAGGACGGCGACGGCCCGTACCGCGTGATGGGCGCCGCGATCAAGAGCGCCGGCGTCGAGCCGTCGGCGGTGAACTACATCAACGCGCACGGCACCTCGACGCCGCACGGCGACAAGGTGGAGACGATCGCGATCAAGCGCTGCTTCGGCGAGCACGCCCGGCGCGTCGCGATCTCGTCGACCAAGTCGATGACCGGCCACCTGCTCGGCGCGTCCGGCGGTCTGGAAGCGGGAATCACGGTGCTCGCGGTACATCATCAGATGGCGCCGCCCACGATCAACCACGACTGCGCCGATCCCGACTGCGATCTCGACTACGTGCCCAACGTGAAGCGCGCGATGCCGATCGCGTACGCGCTGACCAACTCCTTCGGCTTCGGCGGCACGAACGCAGCCCTGCTGTTCAAACGGTCTGACGGATGATGTCCCCAGGACCAGACGTTGAAGCTGCGGGCGAGCGGAGCGAGCCCGAGAGCGTAGCAATGTCGCAATCATTGCCGAGCGCGCGAGGGCGCGCGAGGCACAGGCGGCGGGCGTGGGGCCCCGCCGCAAAGTAGATAATGAAAACCGCCGTCTGCATCAAACAGGTTCCCACCCGCGACTGGCAGCCGCGCCTCAACGACGCGAAGACCTGGATTCGCGATCAGGACGCCGGCTACGAGATGAACGAGCCGGACCAGTACGCGCTCGAGGAGGCGCTGCGGCTCAAGGAGGCGCACGGCGGCGAGGTGGTCGTCTGTTCGGCCGGACCCGCCCGCGTCGCGCAGGTGATTCGCGAAGCGCTCGCGCGCGGCGCGGATCGTGCGATTCACGTCGAGGATGACGCGCTCGCGAGCGCGGATGCGTTCGTGATCGCCAGTGCGCTCGCCGCCGCGATGCGCGATGAGAAGTTCGATCTCGTTCTCACGGGCCTGCAGTCCGACGATCAGGGCTTCGCCCAGACCGGCGTCGTCCTCGCCGAGAAGCTGGGTCTGCCGCACGCGACGATCATCATGGACGTGAAAGCGGATGCCCCTTCGGCAGGCTCAGGGAAAGCGGGCCTGCGCGTCAAGCGCGAGCTCGAGGGCGGCTGGTTCCAGTGGGTGAGCATGCCGCTGCCGGCCGTGCTGACCATTCAGAGCGGCATCAACCAGCTGCGCTACGCCACGCTCAAGGGCATCATGGCGGCGAAGAAGAAAGAGATCAGGAAAGGGGCCGCCGCAGCCGTCGCGCCGAAGCAGAAGATCGCCGCGCTGTACGCGCCCGAGAAGGCGAAGAAGACCAACATGATCGCAGGATCGCCGGCCGAGGCCGCGAAGGAACTGGTGCGGACGCTGCGCGACGACGCCCGCGTCATCTAGTCGACACGACATGCTTCTCGTCATCGCCGAACACCGCTCCGGCAAGCTGAACCGCGCGACGTGGGAAACCATCGCCTTCGCCCAGCAGCTCGCGGGCGGCCAGCCGATCGCCGTGCTGGTACCCGGTGCCGCGTCCGTCTCGGCGGAGCTCGCGGCGGCGGCCGTCAAGGAAGTGGTCAACGTCGAGAGCGCCGTGCTCGAGCCGTACACGCCGGACGGCTACACCGCGGCGCTGCAGCAGGCGATCGAGCAGCTGCAGCCGGCGCTCGTCCTGCTGCCGCACACGTACCAGACGCGCGATTTCGCGCCGAAGCTGGCCGCGCGCCTCGATCGCGCGCTGATCACGGATGTCACCGGCTTCAAGTCGAGCGGCGGCGCGACGGTGTTCGTGCGGCCGATGTTTCAAGGCAAGCTGACGGCCGACGTCGCGCCGCAGGGCCCGCCTCCGCATTTCGTGACGGCGCAGATTGGCGCCTTTCGCGCGGATCAGGCCGCGCGCGGCGCCTCGCCCGCGCCGGTCCGATCGATCGCGGTGTCCGTCGATCCGTCCGTCGTCCGGCAGAAGCCGGAAGCGCCGTTCCAGGAGGCGAAGCAGGCGGTCGATCTCTCGCAGGCCGAGCGGATCGTGGCCGTCGGGCGCGGCATCAAGGGACAGGAGCATCTGCCGCTCGCGCAGAAGCTCGCCGAGGCGTTCGGTGCGGAGCTCGCGGCGTCGCGTCCGATCTGCGACGCGGGCTGGCTGCCGATGGAGCGCCAGGTCGGCAGCTCGGGCCAGACCGTGTCGCCGAAGCTCTACGTCGCGCTCGGCATTTCCGGCGCGATTCAGCACGTCGTCGGCATGAAGGGCGCGAACACGATCGTCGCCATCAACAAGGACGCCGACGCGCCGATCTTCGAAGTGGCCGACTACGGGATCGTCGGCGATCTGTTCGACATCGTGCCGGCGCTCGTCGCCGAGCTGCAGAAATGAGCGGCGCGGAGTCACTCGACGTCGACGTGCTCGTCGTCGGCGCGGGCCCCGCCGGGCTGGCCGCCGCGCTCAGGCTGACGCAGCTGCAGAAGGAGCGGGGCGGCGACCCGCTGTCGATCGCGGTGCTCGAGAAGGCCCGTGAGGCCGGCGCGCACATGCTGTCCGGCGCGGTCCTCGACCCGTCGGCGCTCGCCGAGCTCGTGCCGGACTTCCAGTCGCGGGGAGCGCCGCTCGCGGCGCCGGTCCGCGAGGACCGCGTGTTCTTTCTGACGCGAACGGGCAAGCTGAAATTTCCCGTCGTCCCGCCGCCCCTGCACAACCACGGCAACTACATCATCTCGCTGAACACCTTCGTCAAGTGGCTCGCCGGTCTCGTCGAGGCCGCGGGTGTCGACATCTTCAGCGGCTTCGCGGGCGCGGACCTGCTGATGGACGGCGAGACGGTGCTCGGCGTTCGGACCGGCGACCGCGGCGTCGACAAGCACGGCCAGCGCAAACCCACCTTCGAGCCGGGCGTCGACATCCGCGCGAAGGTGACGATTCTCGCCGACGGCGTCCGCGGCAATCTGACCAAGCAGCTGCAGCGGCGGCTGCAGATCGGCGCAGGCGGCGAGCCGCAGCTCTTCGCGATCGGGATCAAGGAGCTCTGGGAAGTACCCGCGGGCCGGATTGCCGCAGGAACCGTGATCCACACGATGGGCTACCCGCTGCGGTTCGAGGAGTTCGGAGGCGGGTTCATCTACGCGATGCCTGGCGGGAAGATTTCCCTGGGGTTCGTGGTGGGCCTCGACTACAGGGATCCGCTGTTCGACCCTCACGTTGCGTTCAACCGCTTCAAGCGTCATCCGTTCGTGACCGACTTGCTTCGCGACGGGCAGATGCTTCGGTACGGCGCGAAGGCGCTCCCCGAGGGCGGTTGGCACACGATCCCGCGGTGTCACGCGGCCGGGGCGCTCGTCATCGGCGACGCGGCGGGATTCATGAACTCGATGCGGCTCAAGGGCATCCATCTGGCGATGAGATCCGGGATGCTCGCGGCCGAAACCGCGTTCGACGCGATCCGATCGGGCGACGCCAGCGCCGAACGGCTGAAGCAATTCGACGACAAGGTCGTCGCCAGCGCGATCAAGCGCGAGCTGTATCCCGTCCGCAACGTGCACCAGGCGTTCGAGCACGGACTCCTGGCCGGCCTTGCGTACGCAGGGCTCGCGCTCGTGACAGGCGGCTGGTGGCCGCGCCCGATCCGCGCGGTCCCGGGGCACGAGCGGATGGAGAAGCTGGCGGACTATTACGGCGACGCGGCGCCGGCCGACGAAGGGCAGGACGCGGTCAGGGCGGATCGCAAACTCACCTTCGACAAGCTGACGAACGTGCATTACTCGGGCACACGGCACGACGAGAATCAGCCGTCGCACCTGCTCGTGCACACCGACGTCTGCCATACGCTGTGCACCGAGGAGTACGGCAACCCGTGCCAGCGGTTCTGTCCCGCGAACGTGTACGAGATGGTCATGGAAGCCGCGGGCAAGCGGCTGCACATCAACGCGTCGAACTGCGTCCACTGCAAGACCTGCGACATCATCGATCCCTATCAGGTGATCACATGGGTCACGCCCGACGGCGGCGGGGGACCGCAGTACGATGGGATGTGACACCGGTGAGCTGGTGCGCGAGCGCAACGAACCGGCCTGGCGCGCCTCCCCGTGGAAGCGGGTCCAGGCGGCGGCAATCGCCATCGTCGGCTACCGGCTGATCGCGCTGCTCGGATCGACACTGCGCTGGCGGACCGAGGGACTCGAGCACCTCGAGGCCGTCGTCCGGTCCGGCCATCAGCCGATCATGGCGTTCTGGCACGGACGCATTCTCACCGCCACTTACTACTTCCGCCGGCGGGGCATCGTCGTCATCACCAGCGAGAACTTCGACGGCGAGTGGATCGCCGGCATCATCGAGCGCTTCGGCTACGGCACCGCCCGCGGCTCCACGTCGCGCGGGGCGCGCAAGGCGCTTCTGCAGCTGACGCGCGACATGGCGGCGGGCAAGCCGGCAGGGTTCACGCTCGACGGCCCGCGCGGTCCCGCTCGCGTCGCAGAGCCCGGCGCCGTGTGGCTGGCGAAAGCGACGGGCAATCCCGTCGTCCCGTTTCATCTCGAAGCCGATCGCCACTGGACGCTGAACAGCTGGGACCGCACGCAGATTCCCAAGCCGTTCGCGACAGTCGCGCTCGTCGTTGGCGAACCGATGACGGTCGCGAGCGACGCGGATGACGAAGCGATCGAGCGGGTGCGCGTGCACTTGGAGGATCGCCTGCGGACGCTCGAAAACCGCGCGGCGTCGCTCGTCGCGGCGTCGGCGCGTCAACCTGCAAAGCCGGCCTAGAACCGCACCCCGGCGAGGTACGCGGCCGACTCAGCCGCCGCAGTGAGCCAGGCAGACGAGGATGATCGCCACTACGCCAACCACGCTCGCGACGATGCTGCTCTTCGCCGCAACGCCGAGCGGCCGCGGCTGAATCACGCGAACGTCGGCGTACGACACGGGCACACGCGTCGATTGACCGTCGGGCGCCACCACGAAGGCATCGTCGCCGATGACTTCGATGCTGCCCCTCGTTCGCCCGGACCTGACATCCACGACATCGACCTGGCCGCCGGCGCCAAGCGTGCCGACGATGCGCTTCACGGCCTCGACATCGACCGGGCCGGACGCTTCGTACGTCAGCCCGGCGCCGATGATGGCGTGGGCGGCGAGACCGCCCAGGGCTCCAACGCCGGCGCCGGCGAGCGTCGCGCCCTTTTCGAGCGAGCCGGCCACGACGCTGCCGGCGAGCGCTCCGACCAGCACGGGGTGTCGAGCGACCCAACTCTGCCTGCGGGCCGGTGAAGCCGGAGCGACCGGGGTCGACGACTGCACCGCCAATCGCGCTGCCTCGCGTCTGATGCCGTGCGCAATTGGAGCCGTTCCGGGCTCGGGGACGCGATCGTCCGCAGCCACTGGCATTGTCGATCCGACCAGAAGCGCGATGGCGAGCAGGATGCCCGGTCGCATGTCACGCCGATGATATGCTCATCCGCGTCCACCCCGCAGCGTGAACGTTCCGCGAGCCACTACGGAACGGATCACCGATGGAATCGCCGCATCCGCTGCCGCCGTCACTGACCGCACGCTACGAGATCCTCGGCACCCTCGGCGCCGGAGGCATGGGCGTTGTCTACAAGGCGCGCGACCGCGAGACGAACACGATCGTCGCCGTGAAGGTGATTGTCAATCCCGACGCGCTCGCCATCGTTGCCGTCGGCGACCGCCACGGGCTGGCGCCGGTGCTGGCGAAGCTCGGTCCGGTGATGGTGTTCGATACGCAGGGGAAGGCCATCATCCAGTAACCTCCGCGTCGCGGCGATCGCGCCGCGGCTTACCAGTCCATTCGCTTCCGATCGCCGAAGAACCCGCCCGTCGGTCCGTTGGCCGGCAGCGTCGCGAGCCACACGATGGTGTCGGCGCCCTGCTCGACGCTGCGCGGCGCGTCCGCGCCTCCCATTCGCGTGCGTACCCAGCCGGGGCTGGCGGCGCTCACGAGCACGCCGCGGCCGCGCGTTGCGGCCGCCAGGACGATCGTGAACGCGTTCAAGGCGACCTTCGAGATCGAATAGGCCGGCGCGTACGTCGTCATGCCGTCCAGCGCGGCGACGCCCGACGAGACGTTGACCACGCGCCCGTACCGCCGCTCGATCATCCCGTGGACGAAGGCCTTCGACATGGCGATCGCGCCGAGCAGGTTCGTCTCGAGGGTGGCGCGGTAGGCGTCGAGGTCGATCGCCAGCACGTCGGAGTCCTCGTCGACGAGTATCGCCGCGTTGTTGACGAGGACGTCGACGGGACCCGCGTCGTGGGCGGCGCGCGAGATGCTCCGCTCGTCGGTCACGTCGAGCTCGATGCCGACCACTTCGCCGCCGAGGCCTCGCGCCGTGCGATCCGCGTCGGCGTGCTTACGGGACGTCAGGAGCGTCCGGTAGCCGCGACGGGCGAGCTGCCGGCAGACCTCGAGGCCGATGCCGCGGCTGGCGCCGGTGACGAGCGCGGTGCGTCGTTCACTCATGACTATAAAATATAGGCCTGTCTCTCCTCCTCGTTCACACCGAGCGCTTCTCCGAGCACATGACGCCACCAGGTCATCCGGAGCGCCCCGAGCGCGCCCAGGTGATGGCGAGGGTCGCCGCGGGCTGGCGCGCGCGCGGCGGCGAGGTGGTGGCGCCGCGGGCCGCGACGCGCGACCAGCTCACGCGCGTCCACGACGCCGATCATCTGCGGCGGATGTCGGACTCCAACGGGCGCGCGGTCGCGCTCGATCCGGACACGTACACGTCGCCCGAGTCGTACGACGTCGCGCTGCTCGCGGCCGGCGCCGCCGTCGACGCCGTCGAGCGCGTGATGGGCGAGCCCGCGGGCTCGGCGCTCGCGCTGGTGCGTCCGCCCGGCCACCACGCGGAGCGCAACCGGGCGATGGGGTTCTGCCTCTTCAACAACGTCGCGGTCGCCGCCGCGCATGCGCGAACCCGCGGCGCGCGCCGCGTCGCGATCGTCGACTACGACGTCCATCACGGCAACGGCACGCAGCACATCTTCGAAGCCGACCGCGACGTCCTGTACATCTCGACGCACCAATATCCGTACTATCCCGGCACGGGTGCCGCGGATGAGATCGGTGTCGGCCCCGGCGCCGGCGCCACGGTGAACCTGCCGCTCGAGGTCGGCGCCGTCGACGAGGACTATCGGATCGTCTTCGACGAGGTCGTGACGCCCGTGCTGCGGCAGTTCCGGCCGGACCTCCTCCTCGTCTCGGCCGGCTTCGACGCGCACGAGCGCGATCCGCTCGCGGGGATGCGTCTGACGACACCGGCGTTCGCGGCGATGACGTCGGAGCTGCGCGCCGTCGCCGAGGACAGTTGCAGCGGTCGGCTCGTGCTCGTCACCGAGGGCGGGTACGATCTCCAGGCGCTCGAGGCTTCGCTCGAAGGGGTCGTCACCGTGCTCGCGGCCCCACGAGCGGCGGCGATGTGGCCGCAAGCCCGGCACGCGTCGACCCGCGGCCGCGCGTCGGCGCTCGCGGCCAGGCGTGCGCTCGCCGACTATTGGCGATTCGACTGAAAGGAGCTCCCGCTAACGCTGACGAGGTCGCCCGCGCCGCGGCGGTGGTCGGCTCCACCTCCATCGCAGTCAAAGCGCAGAGCGGCCTCGACGGCCACCGCGCGCCTCGAGGTCGGTCAGCGGCCGCGTCCCGCCTACTGTCCTCGTGAGCCAACGCGATCAGCGGCGCGGTCGGTTGCGTCCGAGGCGTTGCTTCTTTCCAGGAGCCTTGTTCTTCTTCGCACCGCCCTTTTTCGGCGCGACCTCTTTGCCCGGGCTCCCGGCGTCCCCTCCCTTGCCGCCCTTCCCGCCGGGCCCCTGCTGGCCGCCAGAACCGGGCGGTCCACCGTCACCGCCGTCGCCACCGTCGCCACCCTCGCCGGGATCGCCCGGCCCGGCGCCGGGCACGGCATCG
>Ga0114129_10004179_pt1 | contig 20399 bp, 20 predicted proteins | sample RhiMetdeltSRZDD1_FD_80071 | JGI IMG/M metagenome (GOLD analysis project Ga0114129, IMG submission 80071) | Populus rhizosphere microbial communities from Tennessee, USA - Rhizosphere MetaG P. deltoides SRZDD1 (version 2) (version 2) | ecosystem: Host-associated > Plants > Roots > Rhizosphere >... | reverse complement strand
GGCTGAACGACTCCGGCGGCGCCCGGATCCAGGAGGGCGTCGTAAGCCTCGGAGCCTACGCCGAGATCTTCCTCCGCAACACCCTTGCCTCAGGCGTGGTCCCACAGATCAGCGCGATCATGGGTCCGTGCGCTGGCGGCGCCGTCTACTCGCCGGCCATCACCGACTTCACGTTTATGGTCAAGGACACCAGCTTCATGTTCGTGACCGGTCCAGACGTGGTTCGGACGGTCACCCACGAGGTCGTCGACTTCGAGGAGCTGGGCGGCGCGATGAGCCACAACACCCGGAGCGGCGTCGCCCACTTCGCGATGGACGACGAGGTGTCGTGCCTTCAGGAAATCCGGCGGCTGCTGGCGTTCCTGCCGTCCAACAACGTGGACGACCCGCCCCGGATCGAGTCGAACGACCGTCCGGACCGCGAGGACCCGGAGCTCGACACGATCATCCCGGACGATCCGACGCGTGCCTACGACATGCACCGCGTGATTCGCTCGGTGGTGGACGAGGGCGACTTCCTCGAGGTGATGGAGCACTATGCCGGCAACATCATCGTCGGGTTCGGGCGGCTGAACGGGCGCTCGATCGGGATCGTGGCGCAGCAACCGAGCGTGCTGGCCGGCGTGCTGGACATCAACTCGTCGGTCAAGGCGGCCAGGTTCGTCCGCTTCTGCGACTGCTTCAACATCCCGCTCCTGACGTTCGTGGACGTGCCGGGCTTCCTGCCCGGCGTCGGGCAGGAGCACGGCGGGATCATCCGCCACGGCGCCAAACTGCTGTACGCCTACTGCGAGGCGACGGTGCCGAAGCTGACCGTCATCACCCGCAAGGCGTATGGCGGAGCGTACGACGTCATGTCGAGCAAGCACATTCGCGGCGATGCCAACTTCGCCTGGCCGACGGCGGAGATCGCCGTCATGGGCGTCGAGGGTGCGGTGAACATCATCTACCGCGACAGGATCGCGAAAGCGGACGATCCTGAGGCGGTCCGGGCCGAATTGACTCGTGAGTATCGGGAGCGGTACGCCCACCCGTACGAGGCGGCGGCACGTGGATACGTCGACGAGGTGATCCTGCCGCGCGAGACGCGCCCGAAGCTGATCGCCGCGCTGGAAGTGGTGCGGACCAAGCGCGACACGAACCCGCCGAAGAAGCACGGGAACATCCCGCTCTAATGTTCAAGAAGGTGCTGATCGCGAACCGGGGCGAGATCGCGATGCGCGTCATGCGCGGCTGCCGCGAGCTGGGCGTCCGGAGCGTCGCGGTCTACAGCGACCCGGATCGGAGCGCGCCGCACGTGCGGGCGGCCGACGAGGCGTACGGGCTTGGCGGGACGACGGCGTCCGAGAGCTACCTGCGCGGCGACCAGATTATTGAGATTGCGCGAGCGTGCGGCGCTGACGCGATTCATCCGGGCTACGGCTTCCTGGCCGAGAACGCCGACTTTGCCCAATCATGCGCCGATGCCGGGCTGGTCTTCATCGGGCCGCCGCCATCGGCGATGCGGGCGCTCGGCAGCAAGACATCGGCACGGAGGCTGATGCAGGAGGCCGGCGTGCCGGTCGTGCCGGGCACGATCGACCCGATCCCGACCGCCGAGGAGGCCGCGCGGATCGCCGACGCGATCGGCTTTCCGATAGCACTCAAGGCCGTCTCGGGCGGCGGCGGCAAGGGGATGCGGGTCGTCGAGCGGCCAGAGGAGCTGGTGACGGCGTTTCGGCAGGCTTCCGACGAAGCGGCAGCCTCGTTCGGCGATCCGTCGATGTACCTGGAACGGCTGGTCGTCCGCCCGCGCCACGTCGAGATCCAGATGCTCGGCGACCAGCACGGCAACGTGGTGCACCTCGGCGAGCGCGAGTGCAGCGTCCAGCGGCGGCACCAGAAGCTCGTGGAGGAGTCCCCGTCGCCGGTCGTGGACGCAGCGTTGCGGGCGAGGATGGGCGAGGTGGCGGTGCGGGCCGCGAAGGCGGTCGGCTACACGAATGCAGGCACCTGCGAGATGCTGCTGGATCAGAACGGCAAGTTCTACTTCCTGGAAGTGAACGCGCGCCTGCAGGTGGAGCACCCGGTGACGGAGCTGGTGACGGGGATCGACCTGGTGCACTGGCAGCTTCGGGTCGCGGCGGGGGAGCCGCTCGACTTCCGACAGGAGGACGTGCGGCTGCGCGGCCACGCCGTCGAGTGCCGGATCCAGGCCGAGGACCCGTACGGTCGATTCTTTCCGTCGACGGGGCGGATCGAGGCCGTCAGCGAGCCGGCCGGACCGGGCATCCGCATCGACGGCTCGCTGGAGCGCGGGCTGGAGGTCACGCCGCTCTACGACTCGCTGCTCTCGAAGCTGGTCGTCTGGGCCGAGGACCGGCCGAGGGCGTTGGAGCGGATGTATCGCGCACTCGGCGAGTACGGCGTGCTCGGCGTGAAGACGACGATCCCGTTTCACCGCTGGCTGATGCGCCATCCGCCGTTCGTGGCCGGCGACCTGGACACCGAGATCGTGGCCCGTGACTGGCAGCCCGCGGACGATCTGGAGGGGGAGTTTGTCGAGCAGGCGGCGGTGCTCGCGGCGATCTCCGAGCACCTGGGGCGCGGTCGGCGGCAGCCGGTGGCAGCGGATGCCGAGCAGGTCGGCCGGTGGGTCAGCTTCGCGCGCCGGGCCGGGCTTCGGGTGCCGTGATGGCGGACACGAACGGCACGTCCAGGCCGCTTGCCACGACGACCTACCGGGTCGAGATCGGCGGGCAGGCGGTAACCGTCGAGCTTGCCGAGCGCGAGGACGGCCTGTTCGTCCGCGTGGGCGAGGGGCCGGCCCGGTGCGTCGAGGTGGCGATGTCACGTGGCGACGGCGAACTGGCACTGCTGATCGGGGCTGAGGTGGTGCGCGGCCTCGTTGCGCCGCGCGACGGCGGCGTCTCGGTGGTGGTGGATGGTCGGGCGATTGACGCCGTGGTGATGGACGAGCGGGCCGCCAGGTTGGCGAGCGCGGCGGTTGGCGGGCGCCCACGGACCAGTGAGACGGCGATCCGGGCGCCGATGCCGGGGCTGGTGGTCGCGGTGCCCGTTGAGGCCGGAGCGAGCGTGACGAAGGGGGCGACACTGGTGGTGCTCTCGGCGATGAAGATGCAGAACGAGTTGACGGCCCCGAGTGACGCGACGGTCAAGGATGTGCTGGTCACTCCGGGTCAGACGGTGGACCAGAACCAGGTGCTCGTTCGGCTGGAGTAGGCCGGTTGGACCGTGCCGGCGGGTGGTCAGTGCCGATCGTCCTGGCGGCTGACGACTGGCGGACTTCATACCCGCTGGGACGTGGTCCGCGGCGATGTCGATGGTCAGCGGCAATGGCCTGTTCGCTTCGGTCAACCCCGAGACGCTGGCGCGGGTGCCGGCCGAGCGTTCGTCGGCGAACGGCGACTGGGTCGGGATCGCGGCGCGCACGACGGTGTTCGTCTACAACCCGTCGCTGCTACCGGCCGAAAGCCTGCCGGCGTCGATCATGGACCTGGCGCGGGGGTGACTCAGGCTGGAGCAGCTACAGGTGCGCTGCCGGCGTGGGGCGCAATGACGCTACTCGGCGATGCCGTCGGTCGCAGGGGCCTCGAACGTGAGCAGGTAGGTGTTGTGGTGGGCGCTGACCAGATCGGTGAGGGTCCAGCCCTCCGTGCCGAAGCCGTTGGCCACGGCCGCGACCGTCGCCATCGGGCCCTTGTTCGCCTGAACCTGGGGCACCTGACCGGTTCGACCGAGGCTGTCCTTCCACCACCCGCCGTGCGAGTAGACCTCTACCTGGAGTCGCTGGTCGTGTCTCATGCCGGTCGGGTGCTCATCGTCATCCAGTCTATGGGCCGATGATGCGGATGTCGCGGGCACGCTCGCCGCGTCCCCGTGGATCGATCTCGATCTCGAACTCGAGCTCCTGTCCTTCGGACAGTGTATCGAACACGCCGGGCGGCAACGCCGAATGGTGAAAGAAGATCTCGCTGCCGTTTTCGGTCCGGACGAAGCCGAATCCCCGGTCACGAATCATCCGGGTGATCGGACCGCTTGGCATGGTACCTCACCTCTCCTGAGCAGAGCACTCCGTCGACGCGCCAGCGCACGAGTCCGCTGACGTGCTCCCCTCACGGCCGTCAGGTGCCAGAGAGAGGCCAGGAGCCGCTGCGCATTCCCATAGAGATGTTACTCCTCGCTTCGGCGGAACAGGTAGTCTCGATCATGACCTGGGTGACTGATATCCGTAAGCCAGGAGATGCTGGCCCAGGTCGAGGAGCTGAGCGCCCAGGCGCAGGAGCTGGCTCGGACCGCGGACGAGCTGCAGTACCTCGTGAGCCGCTTCCAGATCGACGATCCCGAGAGCGAGAAGGCGTTCACCGATGCCGAGGACGCGCATACCGAGGCGCTCCCGGCCCTGTCACCCTCGGCGGGTGATCGGGAGGTCTCGGGACCGAAGCATCTGCGTCGGGCGAGCTAGCCCGGCGACGGTCGGGCGAACGGCGCCAGAGCGGGCGGTCGCAATCGCGATCGCCCCCTCCGCATTTGCGTGCGAACGCGGCCGTCTCGCCGCGATGACCGAGTCCGACCGCCATCACGGGCAGCTGGCTGGTGGCCGTCGGCGCGCCCGAAGCGTTAGGATCGGGCAACGCCAATCTGGATGCGCGAGGAGGCGCGATCTGGCCGCGCGGTCCATGTGGCGTGGGCCGCCAGCCGACGTCGCCACTGCCATCGAAGGGACCTGCCCGTGAAGGCTGAGATCATTGCCGTAGGAACCGAGCTTCTGCTCGGCGAGATCCTCGACACGAACTCACAGTACCTGGCCCAGCAGCTCACGGGCCTCGGCATCGACCTCTTCTTCGTGACGCACGTCGGCGACAACATGGGCCGGCTGAGCGAGACGGTCCAGCGGGCGCTCAACCGTTCGGACGTGGTCATCATGACGGGTGGTCTCGGTCCGACTGAAGACGATTTGACTCGCGAGGCGATCGCGGCGGCGCTTGGCGAGAAGATGACGGTCCGGCCGGAGCTCGAAGACGTGCTGCGCGGCTGGTACGCGAAGCGCAACCGCCCGATGCCGCAGATGAACATCAAGCAGGCGACGCTGATCCCGTCCGCCAGCGCGATCGACAACCCGATCGGGACCGCGCCGGGCTGGTGGGTCGAGAACAACGGCAAGAAGATCGCCTGCATGCCGGGCGTCCCCCACGAGATGAAGAAGATGTGGGAGGAGCAGGTGGCGCCACGCCTCGGGATGGGCGGCGGCGGCGTGCTGGTCACCCGGACATTGAAGACGATCGGCATCGGCGAGTCGAACGTGGCCGAAGTGGTCCAGGACCTGATCCACAATCCGAACCCGACGCTCGCGACGTACGCGAAGCAGGACGGTGTCCACCTTCGGATCGCCGCCAAGGCCGAGAGCCGCGACGCCGCGAACTCGATGATCGCCGACTTCGAGGAGAAGGTCAGGGCGCTTACGAACCAGTGGGTCTACGGCATCGACGAGGAGACGCTGTCGGCGACGATCGGCAAGCTCCTGGTGAAGCAGCGGCGGAAGGTCGCCACCATGGAATCGGCGTCGGGCGGGCTGCTCGCGAGCTACTTCACGGACACGCCGGGCGCCTCAGACTGGTTCGCCGGCGGGATTGTGGCGTACACGGCGGAGTTGAAAATCGCGTCTGGAGTACCGGCCGAGACCGTCGAGCAGCACGGCACGATCGCGCCTGAGACGGCGCTGGCGATGGCGGTGGCCGCTCGGGAGAGGACCGGGGCTGACGCTGGGATCGGGATCGTGGGCGTGGCCGGCCCGAGCGAGGTCGAAGGGAAGTCCGTCGGGACGTTCCACATCGCGCTCGACTTCCTGGGCACGCAGCGGGTGGTGGACTCGCACTGGTCGACGACCCGGCTGGAGCTGAAGCGCCGCGCGGTGATGGACGCGCTCTACATCCTCTGGCGCGCGCTGGAGGAGCGGGAAGAGTCGGCAGCTGCTGGAGTCGGGGGTGCCGGACGGGCGTGAGCGACTCACACCCCGGGTCCGCCGCGTCCTGGCTATCGCCGAGGACGAGGCGGTCGGCCTGCGCCAGGCGGAGGTCGGAACCGAGCACGTCTTGCTCGCGCTGTTGCGGGAGGGGCGCGGGCTAGCAAGTCGCGCCCTGCGCGATCTCGGCGTCGAGCCGGCCGAGCTCGAGCAGCGGATGCGGCTACGTCTGGTGCCGGGCCAGATCGGCCCGGACGGCCCGATTGGCCTCGGACCGGGCGCCCGCGCGGCACTTCAGATGGCCCGGGCCGAGGCTGCGCGGCTGCACCACAGCTACCTGGGCACCGAGCATCTGCTGCTCGGGCTGCTGCGGGATGGCGAGGGGCCGGCGTTCGTGGTGCTGAACGGCGCCGGTGTGACGCTGGGCAGGACGCGGCAGCAGGTCTCCAGGATCCTGAACGAGTCAGCGCCGGCGGCTCCATCGGGCCACGCGCCGAGCCCGGCGGTTCCGCGCGTCCGCGAGCGCCTGTCCGACCGATTCGCCGATCCTGATGCACGCGACCGCCGCGACGACGTGGAGCGCTGCGGGCGCTGCGGGCGGATCAGGCGCTCCGACTGGCGGTTTTGTGCGTACTGCGGCGAGCGTTGGCCGGCCTGCGATCGCTGCGCGGCGCCGATCCCGGAGCTCACGGGTGTACGATTCTGTCCCGGGTGTGGCGTCATGCTGGATACGGACGACCGCGCATAGACGGACGGAAGACGGTGGACAGGACGATCAGGATTGACAGGAAAGTGATGTAATCCTGTCAATCCTGATCGTCCTGTCCAAGAACGTGAGCAGGAAGCGAAGGCAGGCGTGCATGAGCGACGGCAGGTCGGCGGACAGGGCGGAGTGGGAAGCGCGCGTCCTGGGCAAGGCACGCGAGCGCTCGCCTGAGCGCCGGGACCGGTTCGAAACGTCGTCACGCATCCCGATCCAGCCGCTCTACACGCCTGACGATCTCGCCGAGTGGGATGCCGACGAGCGGCTGGGGTTCCCGGGCGAGCCGCCGTTCACGCGCGGCGTCCAGCCGAACATGTATCGTGGCCGGCTCTGGACGATGCGCCAGTACGCCGGTTACGCGACCGCCGAGGAGTCGAACGCCCGGTACCGGTATCTGTTGGAGCGGGGCCAGACCGGGCTGTCGGTGGCGTTCGACCTGCCGACCCAGATGGGGTACGACTCCGACCACCTGATGGCCGAGGGCGAGGTCGGCAAGGTGGGCGTGGCGATCGACACGCTAGACGACATGGAGCTGCTGCTGGCGGGCATCCCGCTCGATCGAGTCAGCAGCTCGATGACGATCAACGCCACCGCGCCGATCCTGCTGGCGCTCTACGTCGCGGTGGGGAAGAAGCAGGGGGTGCCGCTCTCGAAGCTGAGCGGCACGGTCCAGAACGACATCTTGAAGGAGTACATCGCCCGGGGGACGTACATCTACCCGCCTGCGCCGTCGATGCGGCTGGTGACGGACGTCTTCGCATACTGCACGGCCGAGCTGCCGGCCTGGAACTTCATCAACGTCAGCGGCTACCACATGCGCGAGGCCGGCGCGACGGCGGTCCAGGAGCTGGCGTTCACGCTGGCGAACGCCATCGCGTACTGCGATCACGCCGTCGCGGCGGGGCTGAAGATCGACCAGTTCGCGCCGCGCCTGGCGTTCTTCTTCGACAGCCACAACGAGCTGTTCGAGGAGGTCGCCAAGTTTCGGGCGGCGCGGCGGATGTGGGCGAAGATCACGCGCGAGCGGTACGGCGCGACGAACCCGCGATCGTGGATGCTGCGCTTTCACACCCAGACGGCGGGAGTATCGCTGCAGGCCCAGCAGATCGAGAACAACGTGGTGCGGGTAGCGATCCAGGCGCTGGCGGCGGTGCTGGGCGGCACACAGTCGCTCCACACGAACGCCCGCGACGAGGCGCTGGCGTTGCCGACCGAGGACTCGGCGAAGCTGGCGCTGCGGACGCAGCAGGTGATCGCCTACGAGAGCGGTATCGCGGACGTGGTCGATCCGCTGGCGGGCTCGTACTTCGTGGAGTCGTTGACGGAGCAGACGGAGGCGGCGGCCTGGCGGTACATCGAGGAGATCGACGATCTCGGCGGTGCGCTGCGAGCGATCGAGCAGGGGTACATTCAGGCTGAGATCCAGGAGAGCGCATACCGGTTCCAGCAGGAGGTCGAGCGCGGCGAACGGGTCATCGTCGGGGTCAACCGGTTCGCGGACGAGGCTGGCGGCAAGAGTGCCGAGATCTTGCGCGTCGATCCGGCCGTCCGCGATCGGCAGATCGCCCGTATCCAGGCGGTGAAGGCCCGCCGAGACGAGCGCGAGGCACAGGCGGCACTCGTAGCGCTGGAGGCTGCCGCTCGAGGCACCGAGAACACGATGCCGCGCATCCTGGCCTGCATCGAGGCGCTCTGCACCCTCGGAGAGATCTCGGACACGCTGCGCGCGGTGTTCGGCGAGGCCGGCGAGCTGAGCACGCTCTGACACGATGTGGCACCGCGAACGGCCCGTGCACGCGCCACTCCGTACCGCGAGCCCGTTCGCTGCGCTCAGGGTAGACTCCGCGAGTCGGACCCCGGTAGTCGTGAGCGCGGCTGGCGGCTGTGGCCCGGTCGAGCGCCGTATAATCGTCCTTGGTATCCTGCCCCCGTAGCTCAATCGGACAGAGCAGCGGCCTTCTAAGCCGACGGTTATGGGTTCGAGTCCCTTCGGGGGTACCACGCGCTGCGCAGATGCGAGCGATCTCCTGGGCCGTTGTTGCACTGGCCGGATTCGCGCGCCGTGGCGCAGCATCTCCGGCATGCTTCGCACCGTGTCGCTGGTCGGCATGATCCTGTTCGTCCTGGCGTGCGGCTCGCCGTTGAGTGGCGGGCCGTCGACGCCGCTGGGGCCGGCCCCGACGCCGACGACGCTCGTCATGATCGTCGTGGTGACGCCGGTGCCGACCAGCGCGAGTCCGACGCCGGCCGCCCCGCTGGCGGCGCCTCCAACTCCGCTCGGCCCTGAGAGCCCGATCCGTCTCGCGAGCGACGGCGTCGTGGCGCCGCCCGCGTTCAGGCTCGCGGGCGGTAGCTACGTCTTCGCCTGGGAGGTCCCCCGACCGACGAAGGAGGGTGGCTGCTTCTTCAGTGCCATGCTGACGTCTGAGCCGGCTGTCTCGCCGTTCACCTTACAGTCGCTTGGCCCCTGGACGGTCGCACCGACTGCCGGCCACTCGGGCAGCAGGCGCCTCGACGGTCTCGGCGCCGGCGGCTACGTGCTCCGCCCTACGGGCGACTGCCCCTGGACGGTCACGATCACGCCGATCCCCGGCAGCTGAGCCTCCTAAAAACGCTCTCGGGAGGCGGCTGAAACAGGTTTGTCTCCGAAATGTGATGAAAGTCAAACATCGGGATACTGGAAAATGCGTGGGGCACGCGGTATTCCGGAGTCACAGTAGAAGGGCGATCGGTTCCGCCGATCAGGCAGTTGACCCGACCCGGGAGGATCCCGATGCACAGCCTTTCCATCAGCCACCCGCTGCGCCATCCGGAGAGGAGCGCCACGTCGCTCCCGGGCACCATCGGCGTCGAGCACGACGACTGGCACGCCGAAGCGCGGCGGCGAGGCACGACCGTGATAGTCTCGGTGACCGCGGCAGACCCACGGCGAGCGCTCGACCTGCTCACCGCGTCTGACGCGCCGATGGACTGTTGGTTCAAAGAAGGCGTGCGCTCGCTGACGGGACAGGAGCTCCCGACCCTGTTCTCGCGGTAGCGCCCCGAACGACCAGATGACCTCCGCCTGACATCGGGCGTTCCCGAGCGGCATCACCGCCTCCAGGCGGACCCAGAGGCCGACACCCGCAGTGGGTGTCGGCCTCTGGGCATGCCCAGGGGCAGCGCTGAACGCGCTTCCGCCGAGTTGCCTCGGCTCCGCGCGCCAACTGGCTGCATCGGGAACTGTTTGGCACCACGATCCGCTCTGTGATGCGTTCGCAACGCCATCTCGTTCACTGGCCTCGTCGTACCGTCGAGTGCTGATCACACGGCATGGGATGGACGATGGTGCAACAGGTGGCTCAGCGGACGGCGTTGACGGCGATCGCGATGCTGGGTACCGTACTGCTCGCTGCTCCGAACGCGGCTGTCGCCGCCGAATCGCGCCCAACCGAACGGCCCGGTAGCCTGACTCCGAACCAGTTGTTCAGTGGGCGTGCCCTCACGACACAGGAGGCGCTGGCGGCCTGCGGGCCGGCGGCGGCCGTGGCGTTCGCACATGCCGTCGGGCGGTCGGTGTCGCTGGATCGAGCTGTCGCGGTCGCGCGCACAGTCGGCTGGACGGCAGCCAGGGGCATGAGCGGGCCGTACAGCGAGGTCGCGCTCCTCCAGCGCCTGAACGTTCCGGTGTCGATCGAGGCGGACGTCAGCGCCGGCCGGGTCAAGCGCGAGCTGCTGGCGGGCCGACCCGTGATCATCAGGACCGGCGGTCGAAGTCCGGACGTGCCTGGCCACTATTTTGTCGCCGAGCGGATCGACGCCTCGACCGGTCGCTTCGATCTGGCACAGAGCGCGCTGGTGCTGCGTACGGCAGGCGGTCGGCGCTGGTACTCGCTCGACGAGATCTCGTCGCTCGGGACCGGGGTTCCGACGCACGCCATCTACCTGGCACAGGGGAGTAGGACAGCAACGCTCGCTGCCGCCTCCGCGAAGCCGTTCACGGCGGTTGGAAGCGGATCGAGCGCCTCGTCGGCTGGAAACCTGATGGTGGCGACTGGCGGCGCCGGGGCGCGCCTACGGGCAACTCCTGGCACGGCGGGGCAGATCGTCGGCTCGGTGGCCGACGGCACACGGCTCGTCGCGACAGGCGCGTCGACGGTGGTTGCCGGCCGAACCTGGAAGAAGGTCACGCTCGCGGGTGGCAGCCCGGTCTGGATCGACGCCGGGCTGCTGCGCTCGCTGTAGCGTGCGGCGCTACAGGCGGCGGAAGCGGCGTCGGCGCCACCAGGTGCGCAGGCTGTCCCAGAGGGATGGCGGCGGTGAGCCGTACTGCGAGCCGTGGCCGACGTCGCGGTCACGCCAGCGCTTGGTGCCAGGCGCGCCGCCGCCGCGCCGGCCGGCGACGGACAGCGCAATCGCCAGGACGAAGAAGAGGATGCTGAGCAGGCTCGCCCACTGCGCCACGCCGGACATCCCCGGGGTGACGCTCAGCAGGAACGAGGCCGCCACCAGGAAGATGCTGGCGAACATGAACTGCTCGATCGGCGTCCAGCGCAGGAAGGTCCGGAACGCTCCAGAGAGGCCCGACATCATCGGCGCACTGCGCCGCACGACTCGGCGGCTGACCGGCTCGCGGCGGAGCTTCGCCTCCCGGCGACGCACGAGCTCGTCGATCTCTCGCTCCCATCGCTCGGGCATCGTGTCGTGGGTCCTCTCGGGTGAAGTTAAGGTCGCGCTGGCCTCTGGTCCCTCCCATTATAGGAGTGGTCGGCCGGCTGGACAACTGGATAAACGGAAAGGCGGGCGTCGGCGTGACGAGCGCGAGGCCGGATTGGCGTTATGGTCGGGTTGGGGTTGGCGTCGTCTCGACGGATTGCAGGTACTGGGCCAGCACCCAGCCCTGGACGTCGCGGCCCTCGTGCTCGCAGAGGCGCCAGATCTGGGCCTGCACCGTTTGCTCCGGACCGACGAGGCGCAGGACCGCGCCCTCGGCGACAGCGGGCACGATGCGCTGGCTGAGCTGGCCGGGCTCCTCGCGCAAGAAGACGCCGATCCCGGTGGTGTTCACGACTCGGACGTAGCGTGCCGGTGCCGAGGTTGGTGACGGCTCGGGGACCTGCGTGGCCGTCCCGGCAGGTGAGCCGATCGGCTTCGCCGTTGCCAGGGTCAGGCCGGGGGTGGCTGCGCGGGTCGGGAGCGCGGTCGTCGCGATCTGGGGGACCGGTGACGTCGTCGGCTTCGGGCGAAAGTCCGAGAGTGAGGGGAGCCTCGAGGAGCTGAGGTACACCATGGTGCCGGTGGCGATGACGACGAACCCGAACAGCATCACCGTGGCGAGGTGCCACCAGCGAAACGAGAAGACGCGAGCCCGACCGTCAAACGGACGGCCGCACCAGTCACACGACGCTGCCTCGGGCGAATTGCGGCCCTGACACCCTGGGCAGACCTGTACACTCATAAATGGTTCTGTTTGTCACCCGTGCCGGCGCGTCTGATCGACGTCCCGGAAGCGGCGAGGGACCGCCGTAGCATAGGGTGGCCTCACAGCCCTGTCAAGATCGGCCTTCCGAGTCGGCCACGCAGCGCGCACTTCGTTGATACTATGCGCGGCGCGATGCTACGCTTTTTCTGCGTCAGATTGGGAACGACTGACGCGCCAGAGCTCCGGAGACCTATGCCCATCGTCATCGCCGTGGCGAACCAGAAGGGTGGCGTTGGCAAGACGACGACCACCGCCAACCTCGGCGCTGCGCTGGCGCGCCACGGGCGGCGCGTCTTGCTCGTCGACATGGACCCGCAGGGTAATTTGACCAGCGCCGTGGGCATCTCGAAGAAGACGGAGCACACCGTCGCCGAAGCGCTGCTCGATTTTCGAGCGCCGCTCCCGACGATCAACGTTGAAAACGGTACGGGACAACTGGACGTCACGCCGGCCACGCTCGCGCTGGCGAGCGCCGAGGCCGCGCTGATGAACAAGCTGGGCCGGGAGCAGCGCCTGCGCGATCAGCTCAACCGGCACGCGGCGGGCTACGACGTCGTGGTCATCGACACGCCGCCGTCGCTCGGGCTGCTCACTATCAACGCACTCGTCGCGGCTGACCGCGTGCTGATTCCCACCGAAGCGCGGTTCTTCTCGCTTCAGGGGCTTCAGATGATCGAGGAGAGCATCGAAGAGGTGCTCTACCTGAACCCACGGCTCAAAGTCATTGGCATCCTGCTCAGCAAGCTCGATCGCCGGTTAAGGGAGGAGAAGCAGGTGGCCGAATACCTGCGCGAGCGCTGGGGCGCGCTCGTCTTCAAGACGGAGATCGGGACCAGCAGCAAAGTGCTCGAAGCCAGCTCGGCTGGCAAGACCGTCTTCAACTACCTCGGCGCCGAGCGGGCCGCCGAGAGTTACGCGACGCTTGCCGAGGAGGTGCTCCGCCGTGGCCAGGACTGACCGTCCGCGTGGTGGTTTCGATCCGGCCCGGCTCGAAGAGCCCAGCCGGCCAGCCGCGATCGTGCCGAAGATCGTCGAGGCGCCGTTCGCCACGGCGGCGAAAGGGTTCACCGAGGTCAAGATCGTCGGGGTCGGCGGCGGGGGCGGCAACGCCGTAAACCGGATGGTCGAAGAGGGTGTGCCGGGCGTCGAGTTCATCGCGGTGAACACGGATGCTCAGGCGCTCGCCTCCTCCAACGCCCTGCGCAAGATCCTGCTCGGCGGGCGGCAGGGGCGCGGGCTTGGCGCCGGCGGGAAGCCGGATGAGGGACTCAAGGCGGCCCAGCTCACCCAGCATGAGATCGTGGATGCGCTCGAAGGCGCCGACATGGTGTTCGTGACAGCCGGCATGGGCGGCGGAACCGGAACCGGGGCGTCCCCCGTCGTCGCCGAGGTGGCACGCTCGGTCGGTGCGCTCACGGTCGGCATCGTGACGCTGCCGTTTGGCTTCGAGGGGAGCCGGCGGATGCAGAACGCGCTCCAGGGCGTCGAGGATTTGCGGGCGAACGTCGACGCGCTAGTGGTGATCCCGAACGACCGTCTCCTCAAGATGGCGGACAACCAGATGACGGTGGTGGACGCCTTCAAGATGGCCGACGACATTCTTCGGCAGGGCGTCCAGGGGATCTCGGATCTGGTCACACAGACCGGGCTGATCAACCTGGATTTCGCGGACGTCAAGGCGATCATGGGGAACGCCGGCACGGCGCTGATGGCGTCCGGCGAGGCGATGGGCGAGAACCGGGGCACCGAGGCGGCCCAGGCTGCGATCTCGAGCGCGCTGCTGGAGACCTCGATCGAGGGCGCGACGGGCGTCCTGATCAATGTGACGGGCGGCGCGGACCTGACCTTGCACGAGGTCACCGAGGCGGCCAACGTGATCTCTGAGGTGGTAGACCCCAGCGCGAACATCATCTTCGGCGCGGTCATCCATCCTCGGTTCCAGAAGGAGCTCCGGGTCACCGTGATCGCCACCGGCCTGCGAAGCGGCCCCACCGAACGTGGCTTCCGGCGGATGGATCGCGGCAGCCGTGACACGACCCAGCGGCTCCCGGAGCAGTCCTCGCGGCGGTTCGACGGAGGCGGCGGCTACTTCGACGATCGCGGAGGACGGGAGGACACGCGCGGCGGCTGGCGCCGTCGGCCGTCTGGCTCGCCAGTCGACGGCGGCGACGACGACATCGACCTGCCGTCGTTCATGCGCCGCCCGAGGTAACGCCCCACCCCAGGTTTGGGGCCGTGACGTCGTCGCTCAGCGCAGGCAGGACGCCAGCTTAGCGCGGGGGCGTCGTCACCTGGATGCGATCGAACGTCACCGCGACAGGGTCAGTCCAGCTGATCACCCCGACGACGATCAACCCTCGGCTGAAGCGGCCGTCAGAGGTTTCGAGGATGGTCTGCCCGTCAAGAGACGCCCGGATCGACGGCCCGATGGCGGTCAGGACCAGCCGATTCGGACTCTCCGACGATGGTGCGATCGGAAGTGGCAGATCGCCGACGAGCGCGTGCCGCTGGCCCTCCTCAAAGAATTCGAGCGAGACAGTGCCGGCGACCGGGTTCACCTGGAGAAGATAGCCGGACCCGCCGCCGGCCTCGGGCTCGTACCGAAAGCGCACGATGAACGCGGACGGACCGAGAATCTGCTCGAACTGGACGTCTGAGACGAACGTGAAATCGGTCAACATCCCATCGGGCGGCGCGCCGAGCGCCCGACCGTGGACGGAGGGCGTGGTGGGCGTGCCGACGCGCGGCGTCCGCACGACCTGGCGCTCGTCGCGCAGCGGACCGGCGCCCGGCAGGTACGGCGGCGGCCAGAACTGCTGGACCGGCGGAGCTGGCGGCTGAAGCCGCGCCGTCAACTGGAACCCTGGGCTCTCCGGTGCGGCATCGCCAGACACGCGGACGCCGTACGCGCCCGGAAGCGGCAGCTTCACACTCAGGCGGGTATCCGGGGCGCTGTCGGCCCGAGCCGCGCTCGCGAGTGCCTGACCACGCCAGTCGAGGACGCTGACTCGGGTGCTGCCGCCTCTGGCTGCGAGAACGAGGTCGAGCGTGGCGTCTGGTGACAGGACGTCGACGCGGTACGTGGCACTGGCGCCCGGCGAGTCGAGGCTGCCTTCGACGGTTACGCCGTCTATGAGGCGGCAGGAGGAGGCGCGCACCTCGTCGCCAGGCGTGCAACTATCTTGTGCGAGCGTCGCACGACTGATGGGGTCGAGTGGAACGGTCAGCAGCAGGGCGGCCAGCACGACACTCATCGTCAGGTGCCGGGTGCTTCGACCGTTAGCGCGCATCACCATCTCACTCCGCATAGGGCCAAAGATGCTGCCGTGTGGGCTGCCGAGATGGTATCCGAGATCCGGATCGAGGTGCTCAGCGTGAGATCCAGATGAAACGCGAACATTGTGAGGGGCTGAGACGTTACGATCTATACCTGACGATCCATGTGTGACAGCGTGACTTCGTTGTGGCACGCCCGGTGCAACTCGGGCGTCGTTTGGGAATCGAGTACCTTAAAGAAGCGTAGCCAGGGCCAAGCCTGGCTAGAAGGCACACGAGCGTGGCAGATGCACAGGCGCCTGGCGCAGGATCCACTGGACCCGCCAGTACCATGAACAGCAGCCCACCACGGGTGAATGGCAGATCTAACGACCGAGCCCGACCGCCCGGCCCCGAACAGGCCCGGCGCGGTCAGGACGGTCCGCGACGCGGCTTCCCACCGAGGATGAGCTGGCCGTGGGTGTTGCTGCTGATCTTCCTGGCGGTCAATTACTTCGTCGCGCCGATTGTCGTCCCAGATGGCGGGGACCGCGTAACGCTCCCATACACGACGTTCAAGGAGCAGGTCCAGCGCGGTAACGTCCAGGAGATCACCACGCGCGGCGAGGCGATCCAGGGCGTCCTGCGGACCGCCGTCACGTGGCCGACGACGGGTGAGAATCAGAAGACGTCGACCAAGTTCGACACGCGGATCCCGTCGTTCCCGGACCCCGGGCTCGAGGGGATGCTGGAGCAGAACGGCGTCGTCATCAACGCCCGGCCGCCAGACGAGGGCCGGGGCTGGCTGCTGACGCTGCTACTGAGCTTCGGACCGGGCCTGCTCTTCTTCGGACTCCTGATGTGGATGTTCAGCCGCGCCCAGCGCAATCAGGGCGGCGTGTTCAGCATTGGGCGAAGCAAGGCGCGCCGGTACGCCGCCGCCGAGGGCGTTCCGAAGATCACGTTCGCGGACGTGGCCGGCATCGACGAGGCCGAGAACGAGCTGGTCGAGATCGTCGACTTCCTGAAGAATCCAGACAAGTACCAGCGCCTCGGCGGTAGCATCCCGAAGGGTGTGCTACTGGTCGGATCGCCGGGTACAGGCAAGACGCTGCTCGCGAAGGCCGTCGCCGGCGAGGCAAACGTGCCGTTCTTCTCGATGAGCGGCTCCGAGTTCATCGAGATGATCGTCGGCGTTGGCGCATCCCGCGTGCGTGACCTGTTCGAGAACGCGAAGAAGGAAGCGCCGGCCATTATCTTCGTCGACGAGCTGGATGCGATCGGGCGGCGGCGCGGCGGCATGGGCTCGGTGGGGAGCCACGAGGAGCGCGAGCAGACGCTCAACCAGCTGCTGGTGGAGATGGACGGCTTCGACGCCCGCCAGGCCGTGATCGTGCTGGCGGCGACGAACCGCCCGGACGTTCTCGATCCGGCCCTCCTGCGCCCGGGCCGCTTCGACCGGCGGGTTGTCGTGCAGCGGCCGGACAAGGTCGGGCGTGAGAAGATCCTGCGCGTGCATACGCGTGGGGTGCCGATCGGGCCTGACGTGAACCTTGCCGAGGTCGCCCAGGCGACCCCGGGGCTGGTCGGCGCCGATCTCCGCAACCTGGTGAACGAGGCCGCGTTGCTGGCAGCGCGCCGTGAGCGGAATCAGGTCATGCGCCAGGACTTCTTCGACGCGATGGAGAAGATCGTGCTTGGCCCAGAGCGCGCACTGATCCTGAACCCCGAAGATCGTCGGCGGGTGGCCTACCACGAGTCGGGGCATGCCCTGGTCGGGCTGCTGGTCAAGGAAGCGGACCCGGTCCAGCGCGTTACCATCGTTCCGCGCGGCCAGGCGCTCGGCGTGACCTATTCTCGGCCCGACGACGACATCGTGAACTACACGGAGCCGTACCTTCGGGCGCGCATCCAGGTGGCGCTCGGCGGTCGAATCGCCGAAGAGATCGTCTTCAACGTCAGCTCGACGGGTGCCGAGAACGACATCAAGCAGGCGACCGGCCTGGCACGCCAGATGGTCGTCCGCTGGGGCATGAGCCCGAAGGTCGGCCTGATCTCGCTGGTCGCGGATGAGGGGAACGATTTCCTGGGTGGCGGCATGGGCTTCGGCCGCGAGCACGGCGAGGCGATGGCCAGCATCGTCGATCAGGAGACCAGGCGGATCATCGACGAGAGCTACGCGTCTGCACGGTTGCTGGTGGAGCGAGAGCGCGACCGACTGGTGGCGCTCGCCGAGGCGCTACTCGAGCATGAGTCGCTCGATCATGATGAGATTCTGAAGGTGACGAACCTGCCGCCGAAGGATCACAGCGGACGGATCGACCCGGCGGCGATCGTCGCCGAGCCGGTCCTCCACACAAGCCCTGCGCCCGAGGTCTGACCGGAGATCCCCTACCCCCAACCCCTCCCCCGTGCGCGAGGGAGGGGAGCAAGTATCGGTGCCCGGAGTCAGTCGGCGGCGAGGCGGAGCAGAATCTCCAGCAGCGCGTGGGGTGCCGCGATGTGCACGTTGTGCGAGGCGTCGATCTCGTCGTACTGCCAGCCCTCCTCGGTCCTGGCGCGCTCTGCGAACTGCCGAAAGGTGTTGTGCGGGCCAGCCTGGAGACAGTAGATGTACGCCCGAGGCAGCCGGACGACCAGGCGCCGTGGGCGACGACGAACGTCGCCATCAAGAGGATTCGCCGGTCAGGTCGGCCAGTTGGGGCATGACCTCGGTGGCGAGCAGCGTCATCGAGTGATCCCAGATCGAGAAGTCCGGCCAGTCTGATGCCAGCGCCAGCACGCCGCCGAACCCGCCGACCTCTGAGTACAGGTGCCGGAGCTTGGCGGCGACGGTGGAGGCGTCGCCGACGATGAAGATGTCGTTGTCGACCATGTACTCGGTGTCGATCGCTTCGTTCGGCATCGACGGGTCGATCTTCAACGCGCCAAGGCCGCGCCCCATCCCGAGCAACGGCACGAAGTAGCGCATGAAGTCCCGGCCGATCGAGCCGTCGATCGCCTCCTCGCGGGCCTTCGCGTTGGTGTCCGAGACGTGGATCGTGCGCGAGATGCGCCAGTCAGAGCGGCGCGGCGTGTGGCCGGCACTCTTCGCCGCGTCCGAGTACCCCTGCCAGTGCGTCTTGAGGACGCGGGTCGGCACGAAGTTGATGCTAATTGGCCACCAGCCGCGCGCGCCGGCCATCCCGAGCGTGTCTGACTTCTCGGAGACGCCCGCGACGGCGATCGGCGGGTGCGGCTTCGTGAACGGCTTGACGTGGACGTGCTTGGCGACCGTCAGATCGGGCTGTGGGACGGTGTAACTCCAGCCGTGCCCCTGCTTTGAGCCGGGCTCCGGATCCTCCCAGAGCTTCAGCACGGCATCGACGGCGTCCACGGTGATCTTGCGCTGCATGCCGGTGCTGGGATCGACGTCCATCACCTGGAAGTCGCCGATGAAGCCGCCGGAGCCTACTCCCCACATGAACCGGCCGCGCGCGTGGTGATCGATCTGGGCGATCCGGTGGGCCAGGTGAAACGGGTTGTGGTTCGGCATGCAGGTGACGCCGGTCCCGAGCTGGATCTGCTTTGTCCGCTGCAATGCGGCGGCGATGAAGATCTCCGGCGAGGGGATGTTCTCCCACTCGGCGGTGAAGTGCTCGCCGATCCAGGCCTCGTGAAAGCCGAGCTCGTCGAGGCGCTCGATCTGGCGAAGGTCGTACTCGAGCGTGTCGGCCAGGAACGAGCCGGGCGGGTGCATCGGCATCATGAAGTAGCCGTAGCGCATCATCACACTCCAGAGCGGAGCCGGCGGCTCGTGAGCCCGCGCGGCTCGGTGTTGGCTGGCGACATGGTACCATCGCCCCGTCCGGCCCGGCGGCGAGGCGCAGACGAGGCGGCCGGCAGGCCCCACGAAGGAGCGACGCGCGATGACGGCGACGGCGAAGAAGGTGTACGACGGTCTGACCGAACATGTTGCGTCAGATGGCGAGCGGGAGCGGATCAAGCGATCGCTGTACCGCACGGACGCGAGCGCGCTCGCCACCATTGTCCCGTCCTGGCGCGACCGCTGGACAGACGCCGAGGTCGAGCAGTACCAGTCCCAGGGGTACCTGGCGATGGACGGGCTGCTGACTCCCCAGGACGTCGAGCAGGCGAAGGTTGCGCTGGCCGACATCGCGTACCGGCGCGTCTGGAACGAGAAAGTCGGGATTCAGGAAGAGCCGTACTACCGCACCGGCGGCTCCGACCAGCGGATCGACGATCCGGAGCTCCGGATTCGGAAGCTCTGGATGTTCTGCCAGGCGGATGCGCGGCTTGCGGGGCTGGCGGCGAGCCCGCGCCTGCGGCCACTGCTGGACCAGCTCATCGGTTCTGACTCGCGAATGATCCAGGACATGGCGCTCTTGAAGCCGCCGTACCACGGCGCCGAGAAGCCGTGGCACCAGGACACAGCATACTTCGACTACACGCCGCTCGGCGGGGTGATCGGCGTCTGGATCGCGCTGGACGACGCGACGGTCGAGAACGGCTGCATGCAGGTGATCCCAGGCAGTCATCTGGACGGCCCGGTCAAGCATTATCACGTGCGCGACTGTCAGCTTGCCGATGGCGGCGTCCAGGTGGACCGGGCGGTGGTGGTGCCGCTGAAGCCGGGCGGAGCCCTCTTCTTCGCAGGGCTGATCCATCACGGGACGCCGCCGAACACCAGCGGCGACCGCCGGCGGGCGCTCCAGTTCCACTACGCGGCGGCGAACTGTACTCGGATGACGATCCGTCAGCACGGCGAGCTGTTCGACGACGACGGCGCCTACGCGGGGTGCCGCGACTGGGACCTGGAAGCGGGGATGTCCCGCGCGCAGATCCAGCTCTAGCCGCAATACCAGTAAGTTAGCGTGGCCTGAGGTAGGCTTTCCGGTCAAGTTGATCGGGAGGGCTGCGGATGTCGTTGCGCGGGTGGTCGTGGGATGCGGCGATCG
>Ga0114129_10004178_pt1 | contig 20400 bp, 18 predicted proteins | sample RhiMetdeltSRZDD1_FD_80071 | JGI IMG/M metagenome (GOLD analysis project Ga0114129, IMG submission 80071) | Populus rhizosphere microbial communities from Tennessee, USA - Rhizosphere MetaG P. deltoides SRZDD1 (version 2) (version 2) | ecosystem: Host-associated > Plants > Roots > Rhizosphere >... | reverse complement strand
GCTCGCCAGCTTCGTGTTGCTTCCGGGGTTGCGCGACACGCCGACCCCGCGCCTGTTGAGAATCTGGATATCGTCGTCGTTCACCCACCCGCCGTGCGCCGCGAGCGTGCGTGGGCCCCAGAGACCGCTCGCCTCGCGATAGCCGGCCGGCGTCGCCTGGTGCTGCTCGCGCGCGATGCGGACCTCGTCTTCCGTCTCGGCCAGATGCGTGATGATCGGGACCTCGTACTTCCGCCCGAGCGCCGCGCACGCCAGGAGTGTGGCCTTGTCGTTGGTGTAGAGCGCATGAGGCGCGACGGCCGGCACGATCAGGCTGTCGCCCTTGAATGCTTTGATGAACGCCTCGGCGCGCGCCAGCCCCTCCTGCGGCGTCTTCGCGTCGGCAACCGGGAACTGGATGATCGTCTGGCCCAGCACGCCGCGGATGCCCGCCTCGCGCGTCGCCTTCGCGATCTCCTCCTCGAAGTAGTACATGTCGGCGTAGATGGTCGTTCCCGATTCGATCATCTCCAGCGCGGCCAGCCTCGTCCCGATTCGGACCATCTCGGGCGAGACGGTCTTTGCCTCGGCCGGAAAGATGTACTTCTGCAGCCACTCCATCAGCGCCAGATCGTCGGCGAGACCGCGATACATGACCATCGGCGCGTGGGTGTGAGTGTTGACCAGACCCGGCAGCACGATCTGATCGCGGACCTCGATCGTCTCGGCCGCGGTGTACTGGCTCGCGATGGCCTCCGGACGATCGACGTCGACGATCGCGGCCGCGTCGATGGCGATCGCGCCGGGACTGAGAATCTGGCGCGCCGGATTCTCGGTGATGACCGTGCCGCCGACGACGATGAGCGAGACCGCGCGGCGGGAGGGCTGAACTGCGGCAATGGCGACCAACGCCAGCACCGCGGCCACGAGACGTTCGCGCATGGGGACGAAGCGATTCTATCGCACTGCCGGCTGCGCGGCCGGCCGCTTGGCGCTTCCGGCTTTCGTGACGCGCGTCGTGTATAGTTGTGGCCCGTGCCGGTGCACCTGGTCGATCACCCGCTCGTGCACGACGCGCTCGTCTCGCTGCGCGACAAGGACACGACGCCCGAACATTTCCGCCGCGCGGCGACGCGGATCAGCGTGCTGCTGGCGGCCGAGGCGATGCGAGACGTGCCGACGCGCGACACGACGGTCGAGACGCCGCTCGGTCCGGCGCCGGGACGCCGCGTCAGGCCCGACGTGGTCGTCGTGCCCGTGCTGCGCGCCGGGCTGGGCATGCTCGATGCGGTCCTCGAGCTCGTGCCGGGCGCGCGCGTCGGCCACATCGGGCTGCAGCGCGACGAGCTGACGGCGGTCGCGTCGCAGTACTACTCGAAGCTGCCGGCGAACCTCGACGCCAGCTACGTGCTGATGATCGATCCGATGCTCGCGACCGGCGGCAGTGCGGTGGCGGCGCTCGATCTGCTCGAGCGCGCGCACGCGCGCGAGGTCCGCATCGTCTGCATCGTGGCGGCGCCGGAAGGGATCGCGCTCGTCGAGCGGCACCATCCGCGCGCGAGGATCTACACGCCGGCCGTCGACCGCGGCCTGAACGCGCACAAGTACATCGTGCCGGGGCTCGGCGACTTCGGCGACCGCCTGTACGGTACGGTGTGATGTATGGCCAAAGATCGCCGCGCCCAGACGCGCACCGCGACCGATCGCTGGCAGACGGCGCTGACCTTGATCGCGCCGAACAAGATCCTCATCCGCGGGTACCCGCTCGACGAGATGATGGGCCGCCTGTCGTTTGCCGAGGCGGTGTATCTCCTGCTGATGGGCGAGCTGCCGACGCCGGCGATCGGACGGATGTTCAACGCGATTCTCGTCTCGTCGCTTGACCACGGCGTCACGCCGCCGTCGACGCTGGCGGCGCGCAACGTCGCGACGACGGGGGCGCCGATGAAGGACTCGGTCGCTGCGGGGGTCCTCGCGTTCGGCCCGCACCACGGCGGCGACATCGAATCGTGCATGCGGTTTCTCGACACGGGCCTCGCGATGGTGCGCGGGGGCAAGACGATGGCCGACGCCGCCGAGGCGCTGGTCGACGAGTGCGTCAAAGCGAACGAGGCGCCGCCCGGGTTCGGCCACCGCTTCCACACGCGCGACCCGCGGGCGTCGCGGCTCTTTCAGATGGCGCTGGAGCTCGAGCTCGAAGGCGAGCACGTGCGCATGCTGCGCGCGCTCGAGCGGGCGCTCACCGCGCGCGCCGACGACTTCGACCGCGCGCTGCCGGTCAACGTCGACGGCGCCATCGCCGCCATCAGCGCCGACCTCGGGTTCGCCTACGATCTCGGCAACGCGATGTTCCTGATCTCGCGGCTGCCCGGGCTGATCGCCCACGCGCACGAGGAGCGGACGCGCCAGGCGCCGATGCGGCAGATCGATCCGAAGGATCACGACTACGACGGGTCCGCCGAGCGCCGCCTGCCCGAGACGCGAAAATAGCAGGGCGCGAAGGCGGCTCGGCTGAAGCCTCGCCCTACGTCTGGGGCTTCGGGCGCTCGATCTTCCACGCGCGGATCGGGTTGCTCTGCCCCTTCGCCATCTCCGGGCTCAGACGCGTCTCGGTCGCGTTCAGCGAGCGCTGAAATCCCGGCGCCGTCTGCCCCATCAGGTTGAACGTGATGTTGTCGACGAGCAGCGTGTTGACCTCGGCCGCCGCCTCGAGGCGCGCGGCGAGATTGATGACGTCGCCGACGAACGACACTTCCAGATCCTCGTAGCCGATGTCGATCGTCCACAGCTCGCCCGAGGCGACGCCGATGCGCGTCCCCGTCTCGATCAGGTCGTTGATCGTGCCGAGCAGATCGCCGGTGACCTGCTCGCCGACCGCGATGAGGTCGAGCGCGAAATGGACGGCGTCCGCCGCGCCGGCGCGATTGACCTGCGGATAGTTGAAGATCGCGAGCACGGCGTCGCCGATGAACTTGTCGAGCACGCCGTGGTACTTCCACACGAGATCGCGGGCCAGCAGGTAGTAGCGCCCCATCATCTCGTTGAGCGTCGACGGGTGGACGGCGTGCACCAGCTTCGAGAAGTTCTTGAGGTCCGACAGCACCACCGTGACCGGCCGGACGTTCGTGCCGACGCCGAGCTTCGTCCGCAGATCGCCGGGATCGGCGAGCAGCTGCCCGACGGTCGCATGCGGGAACTGACGCGTGAGCGTATGGTACGAGAGCGGCACGCGAGTGCGGCCGTACGCGATCAGGTTCGCGAGAAGCCGCCGCGGTCCGCCGGCGTCGATCTCCTCGCGCGGCACGAGGCCGTGCTTGGCCAGATTCATCACGAAGGCCGCCAGCCGCACGTCCTTGACGCCCTGCATGGTCGACACGTCCAGATCGTGATCCTGGCCGAGCGCCGCGGGCAGCGCCGGCATGTCGACGACGCGCACGTCCGCGCCGTCGATCTTCATGGCATCGGCGAAATCGGCCGCTTCGTCGGGCGTGTGCGGATCGGCGACCAGACACCAGTAGGACGCGAACGCGTCGGCGCGCTGCGCGAGCTCCGATCGCATGTCCGCCGCCAGCATCGCGTCCGGCAGACCATCCGCGGCATACAGCGCAATCCGCGTCCCGCGGTCGTCCTGTATCAGAAAGTCGACGAAGCGAAAGCGTCCGGCGGTCGTCTCGAACGGGCGCTCCAGCACGCGGAGCAGGGTTTCGACCGCCGACCTGAGCAGCAGGTGTTCGTGCATGGAGCCTTGGAAAACGGACGCGACTATACAACGAAGGTGGAGTAGGATGCGACCGCGATGCCCGGCACGGCCGTCGATCATCTGGCCAGTTACGTGCCCGCGCGACTGGCTCGACAGTGCACGGCCGACGCCGCGGTGCCGACCGAGCCGCGCGCCGAGCACTTCTCCGCCGCCGCGCTGTTCGCCGACGTCTCCGGCTTCACTGCACTCGCCGAGCAGCTCGCGCGCCGCGGCGAGGCCGGCGCCGAAGAGCTCACCAGCTCGCTGAACATCTACTTCGGTCAGCTCATCGATCTCATCAACGGCGAGGGAGGCGACATCATCAAGTTCGCCGGCGACGCGCTGCTCGCGTTGTGGCCCGCCGCCGACGACGATCTGGCGACCGCGACGGCCCGTGCGGCGCGGTGCGCGCTCAACGCGCAGGCGCGGCTGCACGACTTCGCGGCCACAGAGTGCGCCCGCCTCTCGCTGCGCATCGGCATCGGCGCGGGCCCGGTGGTCATCCTGCACGTGGGCGGGGCGCACGGCCGCTGGGAGATCGTCGCCACGGGCCCGGCGCTCGGTCAGATGGGCGCTGCCGGGAAGCACGCGCAGCCGGGCGGCGTCACGTTGTCGCCCGAAGCCTGGGCCATCGCCAACGGGCAGGTGCAGGGCGAGCTGTTCCCTGACGGCGCCGCGCGCGTCACCGGCGTCCGCGACGATCTCGCGCCGGCGGTGGTGCCGCCGCCGCCGCGCTGCGGCCGCGCGCTGCTCGCCTACATTCCGCCGGCGATCGTTCATCATGCCGATCGCGGCGACGCCGGCTGGCTCGCCGAGCTGCGCCGAATCAGTGTCCTGTTCGTCAATTTTCCGGGCCTGACGGCCGCCACGCCGATCGAGCGCGCCGAGGCGGTGATGGGCGTGCTGCAGGAAATGCTGTTTCAGTACGAGGGCACGCTGAACAAGCTGAGCGTCGACGACAAGGGCGCGTCGCTCCTCGCCGCGTTCGGCCTGCCGCCGCTCGGACACGAAGACGACCCGCTTCGCGCCGTCCGCAGCGCGCTGGCGATCCGCGAGCGCCTCCGCGCGATGGACGTGCGGCATTCGATCGGGGTCGCCACGGGCACGGCGTTCTGCGGCGTGATCGGCAACGACAGCCGCCGCGAGTACACGATGATTGGCGACGTCGTGAACCTGTCGGCGCGCCTGATGCAGGCGGCCGACGGCGGCATCCTGACCGACCGCGAGACGCGCGACGACGCGGCGGCGCGGATGTCGTTCGAGGAGCTCGCGCCGATTCACGCGAAGGGCAAGAGCGAGCCGGTGCGCGTCTATCGGCCCACGGACGGGTCGGCGTCGGAAGCTGCGTCGACCGTCGCGGGCGCGCTGGTCGATCGCACCGCCGAAGTCCGCGTCGTCGCCGATGCCGTTCGCCAGGTCGCCAAGCACGGCGTCTGCAGCACGATCGTCATCGAGGGCGAGGCCGGCATCGGCAAGTCGCGGCTCATCGCGGAGCTCGTCGCGCAGGCCCGCGCCGCGGGGATGACCGTGCTCACGGCGCACGGGGATGCCATGGAAAAGGCGACGCCGTACCTGCCGTGGCGCGCCATCTTCTATCAGGCGTTCGAGCTCGACGCGCGAGCCGCCGCCAGCGAGCGCCGCGATCGCGTGCGCGATCGCGTGCGCGGCATCGGCAACCAGGATTGGGAGACGCTGCTCCCGCTCCTCAATCCGATTCTACTCACCGATTTTCCCGACACCGAGACGACCGGCGCGATGGACGAGCGCATGCGCGCGGCCTCCACCGTCAGCTTCCTTGCCGATCTCTTGATCGGGACATCCGCTCCCGGATCGCGTCAGGCCGTCGTCCTGGACGACGTCCAATGGATGGATTCCTCGTCGTGGGCGCTGGCGTCGGTCGTCGTCGGCGCGTGCGCGCCGCAGCTGATGGTGCTGGCCACGCGGCCGCTCGCCGGTCAGGCGGCCGAGGCGCTCGAGTCGATTGTCGACACACCGGGGATCGCGCACCTGCAGCTCGCGCCGCTCGGCGAGGCCGACATCATCGAGATCGCGCGGCAGACGCTCGCGGCGTCGCGCCTGCCGGAGCCGATCGAACGCATCGTGCGGTCGAGAGCCGAGGGCAATCCCCTGTTCGCCCAGGAGCTGGCGCTCGCGCTGCGCGACTCGGGCGTCATCGAAATCGTCGGCGGCGAGTGTCGCCTGGCGCCGAACGCCGACCTCGGAGCGATCGACGTGCCGGTCAACATGCGCGCCGCGGTGACGTCGCGCATCGATCGGCTCGCGCCGTCGCAGCGCCTCACGCTGAAGGTCGCGAGCGTCGTCGGCCGGGTCTTCGAAGCAGGCGTCGTCAAGCGCGTCTTCCCCGTGGGCGGCGCAGACCCGCGATCGATCGACGCGGATCTTCGCCAGCTGGCGGCGCTCGGGATCCTGACCCACGAGCGCGACGAGCCGTCGCCGGCCTGGGCGTTCACGCACGCGCTGTTTCAGGACGTCACCTACCACCTGATGCTCGTCTCGCAGCGGCGGCAGCTGCACCGCGCCGTCGCCGAGTGGCTGGAGGAGACCAACGCCGCTGACCTCGGCGCGTCGGCGGCGCTGCTCGCCGCGCACTGGAGCGGCGCCGTCGAAGACGACGACAACGCGGAGCCCGCCCTCGTGTGGAAGGCGATCGACTATCTGCAGAAGGCCGGCGAACAGGCGATGCGGCAGTACGCCAACCACGAAGCGGTCGCGTTTCTGAACGACGCGCTGGGGCTGCTGGAGCACGTGCCGGAGGGCCCCGAGCGCACGCGCCGCGAGCTGGCGATTTGCTGCGCCCGGGGCGTCCCGCTCATCGTGCTGCAGGGATTTGCGGCGCCCGACGTGGAGCGGACGTTCGCGCGCGCGTGGGACCTGTCGAAGCAAACCGAGTACACGCCCGAGCTGTTCGGGGCGGTGCTCGGCCTGTGGAACTTTTCGATCGTCCGCACCGAGCTGCAGCGCGCCCGCGATCTCGCGCGCGAGCTGTTCCGCCTCGCGGCGGCGGCGGCCGATCCCGAGCTGCAGCTGCCGGCGAACCGCGCGGCGGGCGAGACCGCGTTCTGGCTCGGCGTGATCACGACCGCGCGCGAGCACCTGCAGCGCGCCGTCGCGCTCTATCGCCCCGAGCTCCATGCGCGCGCCGCCGCGCGCGTCGGTCAGGATCCCGGCGTCGTCTGCCGCGGGTTTCTCTCCTGGACGCTGTGGCTCGTCGGCGAGCCGGACGCGGCGCTCGCGATCATGTCGGATAGCCTCGCGCTCGCGCGGCAGCTGAACCATCCGTTCAGCGTCGCGATGGCGCTGCAGAATTTTTCGGTCCTGCACCAGTTCCGCGGCGCGCCGGCCGACGCGAAGAAGACCACCGAGGAGCAGATCGCGCTCTCGCACGATCAGGGGTTCGCGTTGTGGCTGGCGGGCGGCACCGTGATGCACGGGTGGGCGCGGTTCGAGCTCGGAGAAACGGCGGCGGGCCTCGAGGAAATGCGGCGCGGCATCGCCGACTGGCGCGCGACCGGCGCTGAGCTCCCGGCGCCCTACTATCTGAGCCTGCTGGCGGGCGCGCTGGCTCGCGCCGGCGACGCCGCCGCCGCGCTCGCGCTGGTGCGCGACGCGCTGGCCGCGTCCGCGAAGAGCGGCGAGGCATGGTGGCGCGCAGAGCTGCTGCGGCAGGACGGCGAGCTGCGCCTCGCGGTCGATCCGGCCGACACGGCCGCGGCGCAGCAGTCGATTCGCGAGGCGCTCGAGCTCGCACGGCGCCAGGGCGCCCGGGCGCTGGAACGGCGCATCAGCCCTTAGATTTCCGCCGCCGCCGCACCTCCTCCGCGTTTCGCATCTTCGCAACCCGCTGGTCGGAGTGCTTCACGCCGCGCGCGGACGGCGCCGGCTGGCGATGCTTCTTGCCTGGCGCGTGCGCAGGATCCTCGAGGCCGCCGGCGTCCGCCGCGTTCGACGCGCGCGGCTCGGATCGCTGGTCGCCGGTCTGCGTCTCACCGGTCCGCGGCGTCAGGTGCGCCAGGACGTCGGACGCGCCCTCGCGGATCCGCGTCAGCGATTCTTCGAGATTGCGCCGATCGAGCCAGCCTTCCGTTTTCGCCTGCACCGTTCCGATGAGCCGGCCCATCTGCTCGGCGAGCGCGATGAGCTTCTGCTCCACTGCGCTGTCGCCGGTCGGCGCCGGCGCGGCCGCGCGCGATTCCTCGGAACCGACGACGCTGTGCGATCGCTGCGGTCCGGCGCCGTGCGTCGCCGACTTGCCGTGACGCGATTTCTGTGGCATTCGCTCCCCCACATGCGCTGCCGTCGGCGGGACGCGGAGGCCGATAGGCGTGTGCGCGAGACGTCCGTCCCGCGAAACGCGTCACCTGTGCAAAAGGGCCGCCGGATCCATCAGCGCCTGATAGACCATCGCGGAAAACTTCTGGCCGATGTCCGTCGCGTTCGGGATGAGCTGGATCATCATCACGATCGTCACGCCGGCGCTCGGATCGACGCGGTAATTCGAGCCGTACGCGCCGCCCCACCCGAACGAGCCGACCGAATCCATCCCGTTCGCTCCGTATCGGTCGGTCGTCTCGAATCCGAGACCGAACCCCAGGCCTGTCGCGGAGTGCAACGTTCCCACCTGGTTCGTGGTCATCAACTGTACGGTCCGCGGCGCAAGGATCCGAACGCCGTCGAGGACGCCGCCGTTGCGGATCATTTCCAGGAAGCGCGCGTAGTCGCGCGCCGTCGAGAGCAGCCCGGCGCCGCCGGCGAAGCTCTTCCTCGGACCGTCGACGTAGTGTCCCTGTCCCTTGGGGCTGTCCGGCGCGCGCGCGATCTTCCCGTCCGATCCGCTCGAATACACGGCCGCCAGCCGATGGCGCTCCGCCGCAGGCAGGAAAAACCGCGTGTCGACCATCTTCAACGGCGCCGTGATGCGCGTCCGAATGAACTCGTCGAGCGGCATCCCCGACGCGCGCTCGACGATGCAGCCGAGGATGTCGGTGTTGTAGCCGTACACCCACGCCTCGCCCGGCTGCGCGACGAAGGGCAGCGTGCCGAGACGCTCCATGGTGTCGCAGATCGGCTCGTCCTTGTCGGCGGTGTACCAGCCATAGCCGGCGGCCGTACCGAGACCTTTCTTCTCGTACTCTGCCGCGACGCGCCGGTCGGTGCCGTACGAGATGCCGGCGGTGTGCGTGAGCAGATCGCGAATCGTGACCGCCCGTTTCGCGGCAACGACCTCGACGCCCGAGTCGGTCTGCACCGCAACGGTCGTCTTGGTGAAGCTCGGGATGAAGTGGCCGGCGGGCTCGTTGAGCGACAGCTTGCCCTCCTCCATCAGCGAGAGGATCGCCACGCTCGTGAGGGCCTTGGTCTGTGACGCGATGCGAAAGATCGTGTCGGCGGTCATTCTCCGGCCTGCCTCCTTGTCGCTCCAGCCGAGAGCGCGCTCGTACACCGGCTTGCCGTCTTGCAGCACCAGCGCGACGATCCCGGCAACACGGTTGTCGTCGACGTATTGCTGCAGGACGCGATCGATGCGTGCGAGCCGGTCGGGATCGAAGCGGGCGGTTGTTGACGCGGTGACCGGGCGCTGTGACGGCGCCGGTGCGTGCGCCTGCGCCGCGACGAGCGAGCCGGCGAGCACGATGCTGGCGGAGATGTGCGCGAGTCGGATCATGGTGAGCTTCCCTTCTGCGGGGAAATGATACAGAATCGGAATTCGCCTTTTCCCTCGATCGGGCGCTTAGCTCAGTTGGTTAGAGCGCGTGCTTCACACGCACGAGGTCGAAGGTTCGAGTCCTTCAGCGCCCACCAGCCTTAACAACCTGCCTCGGGAGCGCAGCGTTTTCAGACGTCGAGCGCCACCGGTGTTGCGCGGTCCGGCCCACTCGCAAATGCTGTGCAGATCGCGCGTGGGACGCGAAGGCGCAGCGTAAAATCGACGCGCCTGTGACCCCAGCGCGACACCAGCGAGACACGATGAGGTACGTCATCGATGGACGCGCGTACTCGATCGATCGCCACCGAATCATCTGCGATTCGGGACCGTTCAAGGGACAGCCGCTCTACGCGCCGTACTTCTGGAATTCGTACCTCGATGGTACGTACGACGACGAGCGCTGGGATCGCGACACGCACGTGATCGCCTTCACGATCACCAGCGACGATCGCTTCGAGTATCCGGAGCTGCACGGCGCGACGACCGTCTGCATGTGGGAAGACCGCGACGGCGTGGTGCACACGCGTCTCGATCGTCACGCGTGACGCGTCATCGCACGCTGACGTCCTCGCATCCCGCTTCGCGCAGCATACGCGCGATGTCGTCGCGGATCCCGCCGACTCCGCAGCTCAGCCGAGCCCGTCGACGAATCCCCGCCACGCGCGCTCGGCGGTCGGATCCGAATCATGGACCTCGACGCCGCACCACCACGGACCGTCCGGGCCGGCGGAGCGGGACCACACGGGGCGTGCGCCGACGGCGACGCGCGCCGTCGGGAAGGCGAGCTGGTGCGGCACGGCCTGCGTCCGGTCGACCTCGCGCGTCAGCTGAAGGCGCGCGCCGCCGTAGCTGACATCGAGGATCCGCGCCGGCACCGCGTCGAGCGCGACGTCGACCGGCGCGACCCGCTTGCGCAGCCAGCGCCGCGGCGTCGTCCACGACTGGGGCGGCCGCGAGGCCAGCAGCTGCGCCAGCGTGTCGACGAGCCCCTTGGGATCGACCGGCGTGACGAGGTAGAGCGCGCGCTGCCCCGCGGCGTCGGCCTGCAGCACCGGATCGGCAACCGAATGCGTGACGATGGCGACCGTGTCGGGCGACACGAACCGGCTGCCAATGACGAGGTGGAGGCCGTTGTAGCCACCGAGGCGGACCGCGGTAATCAGGACGTCGGGGCGCGTGAGGGCCAGATGTCGGCGCCCCTGCGCGAACGAGGACGCGCCGGTGACGACGTAGCCGGCATCGGCGAGGGTCCGGCTCAGAGTGAGGTTGGCGTGGACGTCCGGGTCGACGACGAGAACGGTATGGGGCACGGTGAGGCCTCCGCGCCCTGACGGAATCCAAACGGCGTGCCGTCATGCTTGGTCGTGCAAGCAGTCGGCTCGAGCGGACGAGCCAGGGATCGGACGGCTATGCTTGCTCGTGCACGGATAGGCCTGCTATCGTGCCGGCGTGGACGCCGCGCGCCGCCGCCTCGTCACCCGCTCCTGCAACCTCTGCGACTGGGAGGGCGAAGCCGTCGAGCCCGCCGGCCGCGCCGTCGACTGTCCCTGGTGCCATGCGCCGACCCGCATCGTCCGCGAAGAGCTGCTCGTCCCCGTCGTCGCCGGCAAGAATCCCCTCGCCGCCGCCCTCAGCCGGCTGGGCGCCGCGCGCGGCGGCCGCGCGCGCGCCGAGCGCCTGACCGCGACCCGCCGACGCGAGATCGCCCGCGCCGCGGCGCTCGCGCGCTGGCGGCGGAAATAGGCTGAGCTCGCAGCCGATCAGTTCGGCCTCATCTTTGCAGGCGCACGACGCGGTCTTCAGGGAGGCCGACATGCTGTTTCTGGTCATCCTGCTGGTAGTGCTGTGGTTCCTCGGACTCGTGACGAAAGCGACGCTCGGCGGCGGGCTGCATGCGCTGCTCGTGATCGCGATCGTGCTCTTCCTCGTTCACGTCATCCAGGGACGGCCGATCGGCGACTAAACGGTCGGCCGCGTCCGACGCTGACCGCCGGTCACGCGCTCACGGCTGCAGGCCGAGCGTCTGGGCCGCAGCGCGCGCGACAATGGCGTGCCCGGCCTTCGTCGGATGAATCCCGTCCCACCACAAATACGTCTGCGGACTCGCGCACTCGAACGGCGCCACCCCCGGCGCGATGCAGGCCGTCGTCACGTTGGTGAGACCGAAGCTGGCCGGGCTCGCGACGATCTGCGCGAGCAGCGCATTGATGTCGAACCGCACGATGTGAACGCCGGGCAGCGCCCCCAGGCCGGCGAGCGCCGCGTCGAGGCCGGCATTGAACTGCTGGCTGATGAACGCCGCCACGGCCACCGCGCCGGGACCGAGAGCGTTGACGGCGGGCGTGAAGCCGACATTCGGCGCGGTCCACACGAAGAAGCTGCGCGCGCCGGCCGCGTACAGCGCCGCGACCTGCGTCGCAATCGAGGCGACCGCGTCCACGATGATGGGGACCGGATTGCCGCCGCCCGCCGCGACGACGAGCGCGTCGCGTTCGTCGTTGCCGCCGATCTCGACGACGTAGACGGCGTCGGACGGGGCGATCGGGCCGCCCGTCTGGAAGAATGCGCTCACCTGCTCCGGCAGGCTGCCGTTGCCGGCGATGAAGCGCGCTCGCGCGCCGCCGATCGCGAAGTTGTGCGCCGAGACGCCGGAGCCGCGGAACGCCGGGTTCGCATCGGCCGGGAGACCGATCGAGCCAGCGAGCTGCTCGATCCAGGTCGGACCGTTGCTGAAGTGATGGCCGCCGCGCGCGTAGGGCCGATCCGGCACGAGCAGCGGGTCCAGCGAGTAATCGGGCGGGACGTTCGTGCCCCCGACGAGCGCGAAGGCGTTGCCGGGATCGGAGAGGCTGTCCCCGAAGGTCACGAGCTCCGCGACGACGCCGTGTGCGGCGAGCCATGACGGCGCCGCGAGGATCATCGCGACCCCGGCAACGAGCATCGTACGCCGCAGAACGGTCGTTCTCCATTCGTTCTGGATCATGAGAATCCCCTTCGGCTGTGAGGTGAAGAGCGAGTCAGGATAGTCAGCGTTTCCGCCCGAGGCAAGCGCTGTGTGGCGGCAGCCTCGATATTGCGTGAAGCTGCCCTACGTCGGCCTTGTCAGGTTGACGGACGCCCATTGGTCGGTCACTGTACTCGTCCGTCATGGCCGGCTTCGACACCACCGGCGGCGGCGACGCGCCCGTTTCACGTCGCCGATCGACGTTGAAAATCGCGGCTGGAATTGCCGCGGCGCTCCTGGCGATGTTCGCGATCGTCGCGACGCGGGCAATGCTCGTACCTGCGCGACCGGACGCGTCGCCATCGACCGTGTCGGAGACGGCCGATGTGTCGCCACTCGCCGATCCATTCGCGCTCATCGTGGAGGGATCGTACCTGTTCACCGTCCAGGTCGACGCCGGCGCGCCGGACGCGGAGGCGTCGAGCCACGAGCTGCGGCTGCCGTCCGGCGCCAAGCGCGTCACGCTGACGAGCGATCGGTACTTTCTGCATCGCATCTACGACGTCATTGGCGTCGCGGGCGCGGAAGTGAGGGTGAGCGCGCCGGAGCTCGGCACGTTGTCGATTCCCGCGACGCCGGCGGTGTCGGGCTGCGCCGTGACGCTGAATGGCTTCGCGGCCGGCGACGTCCCGCTCGCCGACGTGTCCATTGCCGCAGGCGACTACGAGGTCCTCATCCGGTGCGCCGACGGCAACCAGTACCCTCAGTCGATCGTGATCCGCCCCGGAGAGCTCACGGAAGTCCGCATCCCGCAGGGGTGATGGTCATCGCGACTGTTCCCATTCGGGAGCGGTGTTCTCTTTCGAAGCATTCCGGCGCTCGACCACGAACTGCGCCTGATTCCATGGCTTTTCACCTGCGCTTCGCTGGCCGCATGTCGTGATGTGGGACACAAAGAGACAGATACGTAACGGCATCAATAGCCACTTATTGTCGTTTATATGACTGTAGAGATGCGAGTTAGGGGAAACGCGGCAGCTCTGGCGAGCGGATTGCTCCGGCGACGGGCACTCTCTTGGCCCTCGAGTTCCGCAACGTCCCGTTCGCGCTGCCGAAGCGCAGGCCCGTGCCGGCGGCGATCGCCGTCCCACGAGAAACGCAGGCCACGCCGCCGCCGCGCACGTCGACATCGGCTCGCACCAACCTCGCGCTCGGTCAGGTGCTGGTCGAGCGCGATTTGATCACGCCGGAGCAGCTGGACGCCGCCATCGCGCACCAGCGCACCTCGGGCCGGCGTCTCGGTCAGGTGCTGATCGATCTCGGTTTCACGACGCCCGACGCCGTGCTGGGCGCCCTGACCGTGCAGCTCGGCGTCGTCGCGACGCGGCTGAACGGATATCCGGTCAGCCCCGCTGCGGTCGCGGCGCTGCCCGAAAAGATCGCGCGCAAGCATCTTGCGGTGCCGCTCCAGAAGATCGGCACCACGCTGCAGGTCGCGATCGCGAGCCCGAACGACCTGGTCGCGCTCGACGATCTCCGGTTCGCGTCCGGCTGTCAGATTCAGACGCTGGTCGCGCTCGAGGATGAAATCCCCGCCGCCCTCGATCGCTTCTACTCACTGGAAAGCGCGGCGGAGCCGGACGGCGACGCCGTCCTCATCGAGCCGATCCGGCAGAACCGGGGCGATCCGTCGCAGCTGGATCGGCGAGCGGGCCGCGGCCGCCGCAAGACCGACTACGACGCCGAAGGCGAGATAGACGAGGCGACCGAGCAGACCGCGGTGCGCGCGGTGGATCGCATCCTCGCGCGGGCGGCGACGGCCGGCGCCAGCGACATCCATCTCGAGCGGACGCCCGACGCGCTGCGCGTGCGCTTCCGCGTCGACGGGACGTTCCAGGACATCGGGTACATCTCGACCACCGTGGCGCCGGCCATCTGCGCGCGGCTGAAGGTGCTCGCCGGCATGGACATCGCCGAGCACCGCATCCCGCAGGACGGACGCCTCAGCGTCACGCTCGGGACGCGCCGTCTCGATTTCCGCGCATCGACCTACCCGACGATCCACGGCGAGAAGCTCGTGCTGCGCATGCTCGATCAGCAGTCGCTCAAGCTGGAGCTCGCGGCGCTCGGAATGCGCGCGCCGACGCTCGACCACTATCGCGAGACGATTCGCCGGCCCGAGGGCCTGATCCTCATCACTGGTCCGACGGGCAGCGGCAAGACGTCGACGCTGTACGCGTCGCTCGCCGAGCTCGTCGACACCGGGAAGAACATCACGACGATCGAGAACCCGGTCGAGTACGAGCTGCCGGGGATCAATCAGGGCCAGATCAACGAAAAGGCCGGCTTCACCTTCGCCAAGGGGCTGCGCGCCGTGCTGCGGCAGGATCCCGACGTCATCATGGTGGGCGAGGTCCGCGACGGCGAAACGCTGACCACCGCCATCGAAGCCTCGCTCACCGGACATCTGGTGCTCTCGACGCTGCACACCAACAGCGCGGTCGGCACGATCACACGGCTGCTCGACATGGGCATCGAGCCCTATTTCCTCGCCTCGGGCGTCCTCGCCATCGTCGCGCAGCGGCTGGTGCGGCGCGTCTGCGGGAGCTGTTCGCAGCCTCTCGCGGTGCCGGCGGGCGTGCGGCATCTGTTCGGCGACCACGTGCCCGATACGCTGCGGCGCGGGGCCGGCTGTCCCGAGTGTCGCGGCACGGGCTTCGCCGGGCGCGTCGGCATCTTCGAGATGCTGCGGATGACGGCGAGGCTGCGCGAGCTGATTCTGGCGCGCGCGTCCGAGGCGCAGATCCTGTCCCTCGGCCGCGAGGAGGGCTTGACGACGCTGCGCGAACAGTGCCTCGCACGCGTACGTGAAGGCGAGACGACGCTGGAAGAGGTCGTCCGCGTCACGCAGTAGCTCCCCTCAACCGACCGGTCGAACCGGCCAGCAACCGTTCCTGCGGCGTATGATGTCGCGATGATGCGAAGCTCGTGGCTCGTCGCGTGCGCGCTGACGGCGGCTGCAGCAGCCTCCACGCTCACCCAGAATCCGCCCCCCAATTACGACGAGGCGCAGGTCCCGGCCTACACGCTCCCCGATCCGCTGGTGATGAGCGGCGGCGAGCGCGTGCGCGATGCCGCGACGTGGACCAAGCGCCGTCGAGCGGAGATTATCGACCTCTATCGAACCGAAGTCTACGGACGCAGCCCGGCGAAGCCGGCGGCGCTGCGATTCACCGCCGACTCGATCGATCGGCTGGCTCTCGGCGGCCGTGCCGTGCGCAAGCAGGTGACGATGACGGTGACGTCGGCATCCGACGCGCCGGCAATGCATCTGCTCATCTACGTCCCGACCGGTACGCGCGCGCCTGTGCCGGTGTTCATCGCGTTGTCGTTCAGCGGCAACCAGGCAGTGGCCGCCGACCCTGGCATCTCTCTCGGCGAACAATGGAGCCGCGATCAGGCGACGGGCGAGATGGTGAAGCGGCGCGCCGCGGAGTCGACGCGCGGCGCCGGGGCGTCGCAGTGGCAGCTCGAACGCATCCTTCAGCACGGCTACGCGCTGGCGACGATGTACTACGGCGACGTCGAGCCGGACTTCCCTGCCGGCCTCAGCCACGGGATACGGCCGCTGTTCTTCAAGCCGGGCCAGACCGAGCCTTCGCGGGACGAGTGGGCGGCCATCGCGGCGTGGGCGTGGGGATTGAGCCGCATGATGGACTACGTCGAGGGCGATCGCGACCTCGACGCGCGGCGCGCGGCGGTGATGGGCCACTCGAGGCTCGGCAAGGCCGCGCTCTGGGCCGGCGCCCAGGACACGCGCTTCTCGATCGTCATCTCGAACGAGTCAGGAGAAGGCGGCGCGGCCATCAGCCGGCGGTTGTATGGCGAGCGGACGCGCGACCTGAACACCCGGTTCCCGCACTGGTTCGACGCGAACTACAAGAAGTACAACGACCGCGAGTCGGAGATGCCGTTCGACTCGCACCTGCTGCTGTCGCTCGTCGCGCCGCGCGCGCTCTACGTCGCCAGCGCCGAAGAGGACCGGTGGTCCGACCCGCGCGGCGAGTTCCTGGGCGCGATGCATACGCGGCCGGTGTACGAGCTGCTCGGGAAGAAGGGCATCGACAGCGACGTCATGCCCGGCCTGCATCAGCCGGTCGGCGCACAGGTCCGCTATCACATCCGCGCCGGACGCCACGACGTGACCGCATACGACTGGGAGCAGTATCTCGCGTTCGCCGACACCGTCTGGCTGCGCCGTCAATAGATCGGATGCAGCGTCACCCACAACCCGACGAGCAGCGCGCGGTAGAACGCCGACACGATGAGGATGGCTTCGTGAAGCGCGCCGGACCGGTGGCCTCACCACCATGAAGACGGGAAACAGCACGCTCGCGTACCGTCCGAGCCCCTGCAGATCGCTGCCGCTCAGCGGCACGAGCAGGCTGGCCAGCACGTATACACCCATCGCCGCGCCGAGATAACGGAACACGGCGGGCGTCAGCGCGAGGAACAGCAGCGCGACCACGCCGTGCAGGAACTGATAGGCGGCAAGGCGCGACGTGAGGAAGTACTCGTACGGGCCGTGCCGGAGCAGGCCGTGGATCACCCGCAGCAGCCGTGCTCCGCCGCGCGGCCGGCGTACTGCTCCACGCCGCAGGCGGTGAACGGCGGCGCCGCCTGGGACGCGGTCCAGGCCGTGACCGTCGGCGGCGACGCGGTGCTGTTCGCGTTTCAGACGGATCCGGGCGCCAACCGTGTGACGCTGCGGCTGCGGGGCCTGCGGTCGTCGGCGACCTACCTGGTGGAGTCGGCGGATGCCAGGCCGCTCGGCACCGCAACGGGCGCCACGCTGATGACCGACGGCATCGAGCTCAACGCCGGCGCCGCATCGACCGCGCACGTCGTGTTCGTCCGGCGGGCGCGCTCGGGCGCGTAAAGCAACCGACCACTCCGACGCTTACTGCGGTCGTCGAGTCAGCGTCGCGCTCGCCTTCAGCTTGAACTCGCCGCCCTCGATGATCTCGTTATCCGTCCAGTTGATGTTCAGCTTGATGTCGCTGCCGAACTCCAGCGTCCCCGTCGCGGGGGGAAGACTCCGGAACGGCAGCGCGAGCACGCGACCGGTCGTCGTCCCGAAGATCGAGCTCACCTTCGTGTTGAAGGGCGTTGTCTGGGTCAACGCAGGTATGGTGATCGGCGGAATGCAGGTCGGACAGGACGCCGCGGGGATATTCAAAGTGGATGCGCCGGGGCCCATCAAGAACAAGCCGGAAAACGTGCCGGGCGCCGCGAACGATTGCACCGAGAAGAGCTGCATCGGCACAGGGGGAAGCGATTCGGTCACGGTCCATGGAACAGGCGTGGATCCGGGCGGACCGACGAGCGAAAAGCTGAGGTCTTCGTTGATGTTGCCGACGAAGATCTCGTTGGGCACGATGAAATCGCGCGTCGCGGCGCACGAGATGTTCGGTGCCGACACGAAGATCTCCGCCTGCCCGGGAGGACCGACGCGCCGGACGACGCCGCTTCCGTCGACGGTCGCGATCGAAGGGTTGCTCGAGAAGAACGTGAACGGACCGGTCGCCGTGTTCCCGCTGACGAGGCTCGGCGTCAGCGTCACCGGCGTGTTTACGAGCACGCCGTCCGGCGTGACCTTGATGCCTCCACAATCCTTGTCGTCGACGGGGAAGAACGCTCTATGCCGATTGACTGGGATCAATAAGTCGTTCGCGAGCTCGACAAGCTTCGCCTGGAGGGCCGAGCCCGGCTGACCGGGCCCGAATTTCGGCAGCGCGACAAACGCTTCGCCGAGATCGCACGCGTCCAGGTCCTCATGCGACTCCCACCACCGCGCGGCGATTCCTGCAGCCTGCGCGGCCGCGAACGAATTGCCGCTGAACGTGCTGTTCGGCAGACTGAGCGTCCGCACGCTGCACGCGGGCGCGTACAAGGGGACCGGCGTGCCGTACGTCGTGAACGGCGCCATCGTCGGCGGCGAGACCGACGAAAGTCCTCCGACGGGAAGGAAGAAGCAGCTCGATTGGTCCGCGCCGTTGTCTAACGGGACCGCCACGTTGCCCGCCGGCCCGAGCACGAGGACGTTATCGTTGGCGAGCCCTTCGATGTCCTCTGTGAATCCCTGATTGTTCGCCATCTGCCACAATTCTTCGGCGTTGCGGCAGTAGGCGCGCGCCGTCGCCCGGCGGGCCGGGTCGGTCGCGTCGAGATCCGGGAACGTCGCGTTGTCGCAGGCCAGCGGGCCGGCCGAGAAATCGATGACGAAGCGCTTTCCCTGGTTCGCGACGACGAAATCGACCACCTGCTCGACCGTCTGGCCGAATGTCGGCAGCCGCTCGATCTCGATCAGATTCGTCCCGATCTGCAGAAACGGCGCGCCCGACGAGGTCTTGCCGGCGGAGTCGATGATGAAGCTCGCCACGTTGTCGCCGTGCTGCGCGAGCCCGGACGGCGCCGGCTGATTGGCTTTGAAGAACTGGTCGACGAGCAGCGTGATGACGCGATTGCCTGCCGTGGGAACTGCGGCGATCGCGTCGGACGTGATGCTCTGCATCGGTGAGCTCTGCGTGCAGTCGACGCCCTGATTCGCCAGCAGCAGATTCGGCGCGACGTGGCGCACACCCTGGAGGACGCTCAGGTTCACGAGCAGCGATGCGATGGTCGCAGCGTTCGGCACCTGGACCTGGAGCATCTTCGTGGCCGCGATCTCGCCGACCACCTGCGCGCCGGCAGCCGCGATGGCGTTGCGAACCGCCTGCAGGTTCTGGCTCGTGGCGTCCTTGCGGAAGAACACCAGCAGCTGGTTCGTCGCGCCGGGGATGGTCGTGCCGTTCGGCATGGTGATCGCGATCGGACCCTGTGGGCCGACGAGCGCCGCGGGTTTGGACGCGGTAATCGGCCGCACTTGCGCGGCCACATCGACCGCCCGCGTTGCCGCGATCGCAGCAGCCACGGCAACAGCGAACACGAAGCGCCAATCCTTCATGTGCCCCTCCAGCAGGCTTTCGGCGGAAGCTCATCACTATGCAGTCGAGCCGCGCGCGAGTCAACAGGCGCGCGCGATTGCACACTTTGGCGCTTGACCCTGGAACGCGTTCCAGGGATTACGATGCCGTATGCCGCTCAAGACCGGCGAAGTCGCTGCCCGGGCAGGGGTCAGCGCGGACACGATCCGCCACTACGAGCGGGAGGGCCTGCTCCCCCGCGCGGCGCGAACGCGCGCGGGCTATCGCGCGTTTGCGGAGTCGGCGGTGACGCGCGTACAGCTCGTGCAGAACGCGCTGCGCCTCGGGTTCACGGTGAAACAGCTGGCGGAATTCCTGCGCGCGCGCGATCGGGGCACGCCGCCGTGCCGCCGCGTGCGCGACGCGGGCGCGCAGCTGCTCGTGACGCTCGACGAACGGATCGCGACGTTGACCGCGGCACGCGACGTGGTGCGATCGACCGTCGCGGCGTGGGACGAGCGCCTCGGATCGACCGCTGCCGAATCGCCGGCGCGGCTGCTGGAGCGGCTCCAGCTGCCCGACGACATCAGACCGCTGTCACATTTCCCGCGGAGACGCCGATGAACGCCCTGTCACGAATCGCCGTGATCTGTCTGTGGATGTTCGCGCGGGTTGCGGCGCAGCAGCACCCGTCGATGCCGCCCGGCACGACGCACGAAGAGCATCTGAAAGCGCGCGGGAAGGAGGCCATGGGCTTCGATCAGGACGCCGCGACGCATCGCTTCGTCGTGGAGCGGGACGGTGGCGTCATCGAAGTGGCAGCCAATCGCGCGGATGACGAGGCCACGCGCGCGCGAATTCGATCGCACCTGCGCGACATCGCGGTCGCGTTCGCCAACGGAGATTTCAGCAAGCCGCTGGCGACGCACGGTGAGGTCCCGCCGGGCGTCGACGTCATGACGAGCCGGAAGGATCGGATTCGGTATCGCTACGGGGAGACGGCTGGGGGCTGACGCGTCGGCATCTGGAGTCGCGATAGGGATGCGAT
>Ga0114129_10004177_pt1 | contig 20401 bp, 22 predicted proteins | sample RhiMetdeltSRZDD1_FD_80071 | JGI IMG/M metagenome (GOLD analysis project Ga0114129, IMG submission 80071) | Populus rhizosphere microbial communities from Tennessee, USA - Rhizosphere MetaG P. deltoides SRZDD1 (version 2) (version 2) | ecosystem: Host-associated > Plants > Roots > Rhizosphere >... | reverse complement strand
TGTTCCTCCGGCGGCGGCGGCACATGCGGCGCCGCGATCGGCGCCGTCGGCGGCCGGAGCGTCGTCACCGGTCGTGGCGGAGGCGCAGCCGCGCTAAGTGGCGGCGCAGCGATCGGCGGCGGCGGCGGAGACTCAGCGACAACGGGCGAAGGCTCCACCGCAGCGATATGCGTCGCCGGGATTGGCGGCGCCTCGAACGTGGACGGCAGCTCGATCTCGAGCTCCTCGAATGCTGCCGGCTCCTCGACTTCCGGCGGCGGCGGCACGATGTGCAGCGCGGGCCTCGGGAGCGGATCGATTTCGATTGAAGCCGGCAGCTTCAGCGGCGGCGGATCGGCAATCAGCGGAGGCGCCGGCCAGAGATGCTCCGGCTCCGGCACCTCGAGGTCTTCTTCTTCTACCTGACCCATCTGCGGCGGATCGTGCGCCGGCAGCGGCTCGGACGTCGCGAACATCTCGACCGGCACCGCGTCGTCGTCCGGTGTTTGCCGGCGGCGGATTTCCACCCACACGTCGTCGCCGCCGCGGGCCGCGACGACGGTGAAATGCTCGTGGCGGAACTCGGTCGCCGAGGGGATTTCGTACTGGATGGCGCCGAACTCTTCGAGCGCCTGCTGCGTCTCGGACGGCAGCAGCTGCTCGACGATGCCGTTGACGGCTTCGAGCGTCAGGCCGCGCGTGGCGAGCTCCACCTGGCCCGTCGGCGACACGACGTACGGCTTCTCACCGACGTGGATCACGAGCGCCTCGCCGTCGAGGCTCACGATCGCCTGTAGAAGTGACGGGACCAGGCTCATCGCTTCACATAATTGCACGGGCGCGCAGACGGGCGCGCATGAAGACGCATACCGTCAATGTCGGCGTGACGAGTCGGCGCCATTAGGAACGCCGCGCGCCGCCGACCTCGTACAAGCGGACGAGCTCGACCAGCTTGTAGCCGCGGGTCTGGTACGGCGGCACGATGCGCTCGCTCCGCAGGTACTGGATCATGCTCTCGTCTGCATAGTCGGGCTCGCCGACGTCGGGGATCGCGGCCAGCGCGGCGGCAAGACCCGCGATCGTCATCGTCTTCTCCTCGACGACGTTCGCAGACGGCAGGATGCCGAACCGCCGCACGCGCTCGGTTCGCGTGGTCGTGCGGAAGCCGACGTAGATCTCGTTGCTGATGAAGTTGTAGTCGGCGTCGGATCGCGTCGACGGCGCGTCCTCGACGCGGAGGAATACGACCGCGTCCACCTGCTGCAGGCGGTCGACGAGGAGCTGCGTGAACGTGCCCTCTCCGCTCCAGCCCGACGTCTCAAGCTTTGACGGCATGGTGAATGGCCATGAGCCCGCCGAGCACGCGGTAGTACCGCACGCGGCTGAAGCCTCGCGCCTGGAGCAGGCGGACGACGCCCTCGGCGCCCGGATAGTTTCGAATCGACGCGGGAATATAGCGGTACGTGTCGGGATCGCGATGAAGCAGCCAGCCGAGCGCACCGCCGACCACGGTGAGGTACGCGAGGTACACCGCGCGGACGACTCGATTCGCCGGCCGGTTGAAATCGAGCGACAGCATCTGGCCTCCGCTGGCGAGGACGCGGGCGATCTCGTCGACGGCCGTTTCGAGGTGGGGCACGTTGCGCAGGCCGTAGCCCGTCGTCACGAGATCGAACGACGCGCTCGCGAAGGGCAGCGACATCATGTCGCCGACCAGAAAGCGCAGCGCGGAGCGCCCGGTCGCGCGCGAGCGGCGCTTCGCGTCGGCCAGCTCGATCATCCGCCGCGTCACGTCGAGGCCGACGACGCGGGCGCCGCGATCGGCGACGGCAAAGGCGATGTCGCCCGTGCCGGTGGCGAGGTCGAGCGCCCGCGTGCGGACCGACGGCGCCGCGAGATCGACCAGCCGCGCCTTCCACGCACGATCGCGGCCGTAGGACAGCGCCACCGTGATGAAGTCGTAGCGATCCGCGATCGTCGCGAACAGCGTGCGCACGTATTCGCGCTTTCCTTCCGGCGTGGCGATGCGATCGCGCAGCAAGCGCTGATAATATCTCCGCATGCTTCCGTCGAGCACGGTCGAGAACTACCTGAAGGCGATCCATCAGGGCCAGTCGGCGCTGCCCTCCGGCGAGCGCCTCGTGCCGATGGGTCACGTCGCGACCGCGCTCGGGGTCACGCCCGGAACGGCGACCACGATGGTCAAGGCGCTCGCCGAGTCGGGGCTCGCCGAGTACGAGCCGTACAGCGGCGTGCGCCTGACGTCGGCGGGCGAGAAGCTCGCGCGCCTCGTGCTCCGGCGCCATCGCCTCGTCGAGCTCTTTCTCGTGCAGGTGATGGGCATGAGCTGGGACGAGGTGCACGACGAAGCCGAGCAGCTCGAGCACGTCGTCTCCGAGCGGCTGATCGAGCGGATCGACCGTATGCTCGGCCGGCCGACGCACGATCCGCATGGCGATCCGATTCCGAGCGCCGACGGCGCCCTGACGCCGCGCGATTTCGACACGCTGCTCACCTGTCCCATCGGCGAGCCGATGAAGGTCACGCGCATCGCCGACCAGGATCCGGCGTTCCTGCGGTTCATCGAGAAGCACGACTTGAAGCCGGGCCAGGCCATCGAGGTCGAAGCGCGCGATCAGGCGGCCGACGCCGTGCGGCTGCGCGGCGCCCACGACCGCGCGATCACGATCGGCACACGCGCGGCCTCGAAGCTCCTCGTCGAGCGGAGCCGCCGATGAAGCGCCTCACGACCACCCTCGCGTGCGTTCTCCTCTACAGCGTCACGCTCGGCGCGCAACAGCCGGCGTCCAGCAAGTGGGAGATCACCGACAACTCGTTCCTCGTCGAAGAGTCGTTCAACCAGGAGCCGCGCATCTTTCAGAACATCTTCACGTGGACGCGCGAACGGCGCGGCCAGTGGAGCGCAAGCTTCACGCAGGAGTGGCCCGCGCCGGACAAACAGCATCAGCTGTCGTTCACGATCCCGTTTTCCGGCAGCGACTCGGCGAGCGGCATCAACGACCTGCTGGTGAACTACCGCTACCAGCTCTTGGACGAAGGTCCGGGCCGGCCCGCGCTGTCGCCGCGCCTCAGCGTCGTGCTGCCGAGCGGCTCGACCAGCAAAGGCCTTGGGCTCGGCGCGTATGGGCTGCAGTTCAACGTACCGGCGAGCAAGCAGTTCGGCGATCTCTACGTGCATGCGAACGCGGGCGGCACGTGGCGGCCGCGCGTCGAAACCGATACGACCCGCCGGCGCGTCAACCTGTGGTCGCCGCACGTGGCCGGCAGCGTGATCTGGCGGGCGACGCCGATGCTCAACCTGATGCTGGAGTCGATCCTGGAGTTCGAGCAGTCCGTGGACGTCGACGGCGAGACGCCGCGCGAGCGAACGGTCACGATCTCGCCGGGATTCCGCCGCGGATGGAATCGCGGCGATACGCAGATCGTCGTCGGCGTCGGCGTGCCGGTGAGCCGAGCGAGCGGCGAGACGACGGCGGCGCTCCTCACCTACTTCTCGCTCGAGATGCCGTTCAAGAAGTAGCGTCTCACATCAGCTTGCCGGCCGGTCCGAGATCGAGGTTCAGATCTTCGGGCGCCAGGCCGAACCGGGCGCCGATCTCCTTGATCGTCCGCTCGAGCTTCATCAGCGCGACGCCGACCGCTTCGACCTCCTTCGGCGTCAGCGTCTTCTGCTCCATGCGCCGGATCGCCTGGCGCTCCATCAGGCGGCGCAGGAACTCGACGACGGTGAGCACGAGCTGCGCGACGGAGCGCTCGACGTCCTGCGGGTCCGGATTCCAGCGCATCGGCGATGCGGCGCCGCGCCGTCCGCTCCGCGGCGGCGTGCGCGGCGTCATGCGCCGTTCGAGCTCGCGGCGCAGCGCACGCAGCTCGGCGGCGGTCACGGCGTGCGGCGCGGCGGTCGATCGCACGCGTCTCCGCGCGCGCCGGCGCGCCGACCGCCGTTTCCGCGTCACAGGGCGCTCGGCCGACGCAGCCGACGTCTGCCGCGCCGCTTGGACGTGCTCCGCGGCATGATGCGATCGGCCGCGCACAGGAGCGTCGACAGCCGCAGGTAGATGAGATCCACGCCGCCGACGCCCAGCATGACGTCGCCCGTCACGGTGACGCCTTTGTTCAGGAGATGATCGAGCACGTCGAGCACCGTCTCCTGCGGGGGATCGAGGACGACGTCGTCGGCGGTCGGCATCCGGGGCGTTCGCGCGCGTCGGGGCATGTCACTCCTGCACGAAGCTGTACGGCGGCCAGGGCCCTGTGAGCGTCAGCCGATAGCCGTTCGGCGCGAGCGCTTTGCTTTCGCGCGCGGCGAGGCCGCGAAAGCGCGAAGACGAAGCGGCCTTCACCAGAAACGCGGCGTCGAGCAGCAGCGGACCTCCGCGGACGGGAAGCTGGCTCGCCATCCGCCGGCGCGCCAGCGTCGCGCGGGCCGCGAGCCGATCGTACACGGCGGCCACCGTCTGCCGCGCGCGGCGTGCCCGCTCGACCGCATCGTCGCGCTGCGATTTCTTGCGCGACAGGAAGCCGCGGCCCGACTCGACCTTCGACGCCGCGGCCGACCTCCTGGCCGGCGTGCGGATCGACGCCGGGTCCAGCATGATGCGCACGCCCCACTCGTGATGCCGCGCCACGCGCCGCAGCAACGCGTCGATCCGTGGCGCGTCGCTGCGCACGTGGTCGAGCGCACGATCGTCGCTCGTGAAGATGGTGAACAGCTTCATCGGCAGGACCGCGGGCGCGCCGGTGAACGCCTCGACCACGCCTTCGTGCGCGACGGCCGCGCGCGCCACCCAGTCGAGATCCGAGAGGCGCGCGTTGATCGCGGCCTCGCCGAAGCGGTCGAGCGGCGCGTTCGCGACGACGAGCCACTGCGTCGCCTGGCCGCGTCGGCGCCGTGCCGACGCGGACGCCGGACCGCTCGCGTCGAGCAGACGGACCGCACCGGTGCCCGCGAGCCCGCCCGGCACGTGCGACAGCGATGGCCGCCGCTCGGAGGCGACCAGGCAGTACACATACGTTCCAGCGCGAAGATCCCGCTTCAAACTTTCAACTCACGACTTTCAACTCACATTCACAACTCTCGCCACTGCTGAGACCACTCCGCGAGCGGCCGGCTTCCGCGCGGCGGCGGCGCGACGAGCGGCGTCAGGATGATAGCGCACGTGCGCGCGCCCCGTCTGATCGCAGCGACCTCGGCGCGCTCCGCGCGCGCGATCGCGGCGCAGCGGCGGCATCGGCCGGGCGCGAGCGTCAGCGCGTTGATGATGATCGCGGGGACGGCGATGCGCAGCCGTCCGAGCTCGCGGATCAGACGCGTCGTCTCGAGTCGAGGCACCGCCGCCGCCCGCGTCACGACGATGAAGCGCGCGCGCGTCGGATCGCGGAGCAGATCCTGCAGGCGCCGAACCGACCGCGACAGCTCGACGAGCTCCGCGGCGAACCGGCCGGGCGGCAGGATGGCGCGATACTTCAGCAGCACGCGCATCAGCACCTGCAGCCATTCGCGTGCCGCGTCGGGCATCTCGAGCAGACGCAGCGCATGGCCCGTCGGTGCCGTGTCGACGATCGCCAGCTCGCCGGCGCTGCGGGATTGATCCGTCGACAGCAGCTCGATCACCGACAGGATCCCGAACAGCTCGTCGATACCCGGCGGCGCGAGATCCAGCAGCTCGCCGACGCTCCGGCCCCGAGGGATGCCGCCGATGTTGATGTCGAGCGACTCCGTGCCGAGCGCGCTGACGATCTCGTTGAGCGCCGCCTCGAGCCCCGTCCGCCGCGCGGCAAGCGCCGCCATCGCATCCAGCTCGCGCACCAGCAGGTTCGGCGGTCCGCCGCGGATCGTGCGTGGACGGTCGTTCACCTTCACGCCGAACACGTCCGACAGCGAGTGGGCGGGATCGGTCGACAACAGCACGACGCGCCGGGATCGATCGGCTCGCGCGAGCCCGATTGCGGCCGCCGCCGCGCACGTCGTCTTGCCGACGCCGCCCTTGCCGCCGAACAGCAGCAGGCGCGCGCCCTCGAGCGCGGGGATCAGCTCGGGAGGCGCGGCATTGGAGACCGGAGGGGCTGATTTCTGTGCCGGGGCGACGATGCGGTCGGCCGATGCACGCGCAGGGCCTGGGGCGGGAGCGACAGGCGGCTGACGTCGTCGATCAGGCGTCAGCGCGGCGCCGATGCGTGCCAGCGCGTTCACGCCCCTCGGCTCGCGGAGCTCCGCCGGCACGAGCCGCATCGCCGACGCGATCCGCAGCCGCCGCGCAATCCGTTCGATCACGTGTCGTTCGGCTGCCCTGCGCGGATCGCAAATCGGGCACGGCACACCGGCCGGCGTCACGCGATTGACGATGATGTCGCCGATCGGCAGATGCCGCCGCCGGAGCGCGCGGAGGCCGTCCTCGCTCTCGGCGAGCGACAGCTCCTCGGGCAGCATGACCCAGTGGAACACGGACCGCCGGCGATTGCGCAGCAGGTCCGCCGCGTCCCGAGCCTGCTCGTCGACGAGCGCGATGAGCCGATCGGCCGCCTCGACACCTCCGACGCGCGCCAGCTGCTCGCGGATGATGCGATGCTGCGCCTGCATCGCGTCGAGGACGCCGGCGACCGCTGCAACCGTATCCGGCGCCGCCAGCAGCCGCAGCGTATGCCCCGTCGGCGCCGTGTCGACGACGATGGTCGCGTAGGACGGCGATCGCGCGAGCGATCCGATTTCGATCAGCCCGACGAGCTCGTCGAGGCCGGGCACGGACAGATCGAGCAGCGACTCGACGTCGCCGCGGTCGAGCCACGTGCCGTGCTCGAGCACGTCCGCGAGCGCGCCGCGATGCTCGGCGAGCCATCGTCGGAAGGCGCGCGACGCGTCGAGCTCCAGCGCGTCGAGCCTCGAGACGCCCGCGATCGGCCGCGGACGCGCCGACAGTTGCGCGCCGAGCACGTCGCCGAGCGAATGCGCGGGATCGGTGGACACAACGACGACGCGCCCGCCGCGCGCGCGGGCGAGCGCGACCGCCGTCGCCGCGGCGCAGGTGGTCTTGCCCACGCCGCCTTTGCCGAGGAAGAACACGACCCGGTTTGTCAGTTTTGAGTTTTGAGTCGTGAGTTCTGAGTTGAAAGTTGTGCGCTGACAGCTGTTACTCGTTCAGCTCGTCGGCGACGGTCGCTTCGATGCCCGTGATCTTCGTGTCGTCCGACATCGTGAACGCGCCCTGCGCTCCGCCCTTGAGCTCGCGGATGCGCGCGACGACATCGCGCTCGATCCCGGCGAATTCCTTCTCGCTCAACTCCCCGAGCTCGAGCCGCATCTGCGCCTCGAGCAGCTGCTCGCGGAGCGACGTGTCGTCCTGCGATTCGGCCTCGGCGGCGGCGACGATCTTGTCGAGCACGAACCGCAGGCTGCCGATCAGGAGCGAGTCGAGGATGAACACTACGCGCGTTCGAGCTTCAGCCGGATATTCACGAAGTTATACGGAGGCCACGGGCCGGTGTATTTGAACGTCAGCTTGTCGAGGCGTCCGGCGATTGCCTTCACCTTGCCGTCGAACGCCGACTCCTGGTCGCGCGAGATCAGGAACGCGGCGTTCATGATCATCTTGTCGCCGATCGGCTTGTTGATGCGCGAGGCCACCGACACGTCGCGCAGCTGATCGAGGATGGCGGAGACGTAGCGCTCCGAGCGCGTCTGCAGCGCGGAGTCGACGAGCCGGCCGTACTGCATGCGCGCGAAATAGGTCGGCCCCTTCTGGCCCGAGATCTCCTTCTTCAGCCGGCTGATGTCCTCGTCCTCGGCCTCGACGTCGCGAATCACCTGGTCGCGATCCCACAGCACCTTCAGGCCGAACTCGAGCTTGTTCTGCATCTTGTTCAGCACATCGCCGAAGGCCTCGGCTGCCGATCGCAGCAGCTCGACGATGTCTTCGCGCGTCTTGAAGATCGTGCCGAACGACATCGGGATGACGGTGTGCTCGCGCATGACCGTCTCGTTCACGCGCTCGTGCGCCAGCACGTGCTCGCGCGTCGAGTCGAGCACTTCGAGCGGCGCGTCCGAGACCACCGCCGCGAGGTTCTTGTAGTGCACGGTGTACACGTCGGTGGGGTTCGCGCCGATGCCGATCGGGCCGAACCGAAGCGGATCCGGCGCCTCGATGACGCAGTAGACGTACTTGCCGCGGCTGCTCGCGCCCGGATCCACGGCGGTCGGTTTGGCGGCGCGCACCACCTTCTCGGCACCGCGGCGCTCGACCGTCGCGCGGTTGACTCTCGTCCGGGCGTTCGACGCGCGGGGCGGCGACGGTTTCGCCGATCGCGCGGCGGTGCCCTTCTTCCCGGCGCCGCGCGCGAGCGTCGCGCCGGCCTCGCGGCGGTCGTGCCCGCGCCGCGCGTTAGCCGATGGTTTTCGCATACTTGCCGCTCCTGCGGACCTTCTTCGCGTGGCCGGCCTCCCGCGCCTCGAGGACCCTGCGAATTTCCTTCACGAGATCCTCAGGAAGGCACGGCTTGGTGACGAATGCGTCGCAGCCCGCCTTCCGCGCGCCGTCGGAGACGCCCGCCAGGGCATGCCCGGTCAACGCGACGACCGGGATGTCGCCGGTTCGCTTGTCGGTCTTGAGCCGCCGCGTGGCTTCCCAGCCGTCCATGACCGGCAGCGACAGGTCCATCAGGATGATATCCGGAGCTTCGTCGATCGCCAGCTGCAGCGCCTCCACGCCGTTGGCGGCCTGGACGACGTCGAACCCGCAGAACATCAGGTACTCGCTGTACATCTCGCGCGCATCGGGATAGTCGTCGACCACCAGCACGCGCGGTTTGTCGGCCTTTGTCGTCATCGACGCCCCTTGTTGGGAAGGATGAGGGTGAACACGGAACCCTTCCCGAGCTGACTCTCGACGGTGAGGCGGCCGCCGAGCATCAGCGCGAGCCGACGGCAAATCGACAGGCCGAGCCCGGTGCCACCGTAGGCGCGCGTCGGCGAGTTGTCGAGCTGCCGGAAATCCTCGAAGATCTTTTCCTGATCGGCGTCGGCGATGCCGATGCCGGTGTCGGTCACTGAAATCGAGACCATGCGATCCTTCAGGCGCCGGGCGCCGATCGTGACGCCGCCCTCGTGCGTGAACTTCAGGGCGTTGCTCAGCAGGTTGAGCAGAATCTGCTTCACCTTCTGGCGGTCGGTGGTGACCGGCTTCAGATCCCGCGGCAGCTCCAGGGCGATCCTGACGCTGCTGCGCAGGATGATCGGCTCGAGCTCGGCGCGGACCTCGGCGACGAGCTCGGGCAGCTTGAAGCTCGAGATCTGCAGCGGCATCCGCCCGGCTTCGATGCGGGAGATGTCGAGAATCTCGTTGATGATCGCGAGCAGATGGCGTCCGTTCGACTCGATGCGCGACAACTGGCGCCGCGCCGGCGGATCGATCGGGCCGCCGACGCCCTGCAGCAGCATCGACGTGTAGCCGAGCATCGCGTTGAGCGGCGTGCGGAACTCGTGCGACATGTTGGCGAGGAACTGCGATTTCAGCGCGGACGCCTGCTCGAGCTCGATCGCCTGCCGCCGCAGCAGCTCGTTCTGCTGCGCGATGTCGGCGGTGGCCGCCTGAATCTTGCGCCCGAGCTCGTCGGACGCCTGCTTCAACTGCTCGTACAGCTTCGCCTTCTCGATCGCCTCGCGTCGGTCGTGCAGGATCGTGACGACCGCGGTCAGCTCGCCGTGCTCCGACAGAATCTTGCCCGCGATCGCCTCGACCGGCATCGCCTCGCCCGATTTCGGATCGATCAGCCCGATCTCGCCGATGCGGCGCTGGTCGGCGCTCACGAGCATGCCGGCGATGAACGACGAGAAATGCGCGTCGTTGGCCTGTACCCAGCGCTGCTCCAACGCGCTCGACCGCTGCGGAATCGTGAAGAGCCGCTCGGCCGGATCGTTCATCAGCGAGGTCTCGCCGCTCGCATCGGTCACCACGATCGGATCGGCGACCGAGTCGATGATCAGGTTCAGCCGATCACTCTCGGCGCGCGCCTGCGCCTCGGCGAGCCGCAGCTTGCGGTAGTTCTCCTCGATCTCCTCGCTCGCGCGGCGCAGGTCGGTCACGTTGCGGAGAATCGAGACGACACCGGTGCCGTGGCGCGGATCGGCGGTGATCGTGCTGAGCAGCTCGAACAGCAGGTCGGATCCGTCGGCCGGATTGACCAGCAGCAGCTCGCGCCGCGTGGCGCCGGTCTCCTCGATCGCCTTGCTCGACAGCGCCGAGGAGAGCAGCATGTTGTTCATGCGCACCGCGCTGCGGCGCCCCTCGCTCTCTTCCTCCGACGCCGTGAAGAGCGCCAGCGCGCGCGAGTTGGCGATCAGCAGCCGCCCTTCGGTGTCGGTCAGGAGAATCGGGTCGGTGACCGCGTTGATGATGCTGTAGAGCAGCGACCGCTCCCGCCCCTGCTTGCGGTCGCCCTCGGTGAAGGCGCGCTGGCGCAGAATCTGCTCGATCTTCTGGACGAAGACCGCCGTGAACCACTCGACGTCGGGATCGATCCGCTCGCCCGCGGCCACGAGCAGCACGCCGATCGCGCTCTGCTGATTGAGGTCGCCGCGGATGCCGAGCGGAAAGGCGTGAAACGCGGCATCGTCGAACGGCGTGGCGGGACGCTTGCGGCGATCGGCGGCGGTGTGCGGCGACGGATAGAACGCGTGCGCCTGCGCGAGACCGGCGACGATCGGGTGGCTCCAGTCGTCGATCGACAGCCTGAACGTCGCGGCCGCTTCTGGCGCGACGCCGATCGAGGCGGCCGTCGCCATGACCGACTCGCCGATCGGCCGAATCAGACACAGAGCCGAGGAAATGCCGTGCGTGTCGGCGAGCCACTCGAGCGCAAACTGCGCCGTCTCGGCCACTTCGGAACGGCCGAGAAACCCTTCGAGCAGCCGCAGCCGCGGGTCGAACGAGTCCTCACGCAGCGGCGCGAGCCGGTGCACGCGGCCGTTCTCCGACCCGTTGCTCCGCCTAGGCCCTTGGCGTCGCCTTCCGACGTCGGCCAGCAGACCGGCGGACAGCGGCGCCAGTCTGGAGCTGAGCCCGGAGGGCGGTGTTTTCTGCAATGACTTCCTCATACCCCTTGCCTTCGATCGCCGGCTTGGACACTGGACTCACCTGGGCGACCGCTTCGGAGTACTTCAAGTACGTATCGATCGACGCCACCACCACGCGCGCCTCCACGGTGATGAGGTCGATGCCGACCAGCGAGACGCGCACCCAGGCATCGATGACAATCCCCTTGTCCAGGACGCGATCGAGAACGTCGATCAGACTTGTGCCGCCGGCAGCTCGTTCAACGGGCATCGGTGTCTCCTACAACTATGTCACCGTCGACCGGCGGCGCGTCAGCGCCGCCAGCCTCCGCTCGAGGACGCGGATCTGTTTGCGCAGCTCTTCGTTCTCGGCCGACAGCAGCTGCTTGCCCGGCGAGAAATGATGATCGAACCGCCACCAGTCCAGGCCGATCTGTTCCGCCTTGTCGATGCTGCAGATCAGCAGGCGGATGCGAATCGTCAACAGCTCGACTTCGGCGAGCGACACCTTGATGTCGCCGGCGACCACGAGGCCCTTGTCGAGGACGCGATCCAGAACTTCAACGAGGCCCGTCGACCGTGGGTGCCCGTCGGGCAGTGTCGGCATAGGTCGAGTATTCTACGCAACAAAAAGGCTGTGCAGGAGCTGACGCCTGGGGGTGATCGGACAGGCCTATCTCAGCAATGCTGATGCCAGAATTGTCGCCCGTCGGTTGGCGCGGTACGACGTCGAACGCGCGACACTAGCCGAACTATTCGGCGGCAGATCATGTAGCGAATCACTACAGCAGGATCAGCAATTCGGCAGGTGCGTCGATAGTTAAATCATCCGCGCCGAGCTCCGCGACCGGAAAGCCGTCGAACCCGAACCCGTAGCGTGCCACACAGACCCGCGCCGACGCGCGCTGCCCGGTGCGCCAGTCGATCGCCGAATCGCCGACGAGCATGGTGCGCGAAGCGGCCGCGCCGCTCGCGGCCATCACGTGCTGCAACCCGCTCGGGTCGGGCTTCCGCGGAAAGGGTCCATCGCCGGCGACGATGCGATCGGCCGCGAAGTGCCGGAGCAGATCGAGACCGTCGAGGACGCGCCGCGTCGCTTCGCCCGGCTTGTTGGTGACGAGCGCGAGCGATGCGCGCGCGCCGAGCTCCGTGAGAACGCGATCGACGTCGGGATACGGCCGCGTGTGCACGAGCAGCTGCCGGCCATAGATCTCGAGGAAGCGATCGAGCGCGTCCGCCGGCGGCGGCACGCGCGCCGCCTCGAACGCGCGGCGCACGAGGACCGCGGCGCCGTCGCCGACCATGCGGCCGATCGTGGCCTCCGGAAGGGGCGCAGCGCCGCACGCGACGAGCAGCGCGTTGGCCGAGTCGGCGATGTCACGGCGAGAGTCGACGAGCGTGCCGTCCAGATCGAAGACGATCAGGTCGAAGCGGGACATTCGTAAGTGGCCCAGGACGTCGGCGTCTCCCACACGGTCACGCGGACGACGGGGAGTCCCTGCGCCACGGCTTGCTCGTACACGAGGCGTGCAATCCGTTCGACGGTGGGATTGCTGTCGAGGAGATAGACCGGCTCGCCGAGCTGCTGGAGCGGCGCGACGAGCGGGTCGTCGTGGCGCAGCAGCATCTTGTGATCGAGCTCGCGATCGATCCAGCCCTTCACGATCCGCTTGATGTCGCTGAAGTCGCAGACCATGTTCCGCGGGTCGAGCTGCCCGGTTCGGACCTCGATCTCGGCAACGGCGTTGTGCCCATGCGGATGCTTGCAGATGCCGTCGTAGTCGAGCAGCCGGTGGCCGTAGCAGAAGTCGATGCGCTTGGTGACGGAGTACATGGGCGTAATCGGGTAATCGGGTAATCGAGTAATCTGGTAATCGGATTGCGATATTGATTTAATCTGGTAATCGGATTGCGTGATCGATTAATCGGATTGCTGATTCACTTCGGGAGCCCAATCTCCCAATCCAATTACCAGATTACCAAATTACCAGATTACCAGATGCTGTGATGTCGACCGCGGTACTGCTCTCCGGCGGGCTCGACAGCGCCGTCCTGCTGGCACTCGAGGCGTCGCGCGGAGAGGTTCAGCCGATCTACGTAAGCGTGGGACTGGCGTGGGAAAAGAGCGAGCGCGCCGCCGTCGCGGCGCTCGTGGCGCACCAGGCACGAGGCGGACGCGTCCGGCCGCTCGTGACGCTCTCAGTCGACATGCGCGACGTGTACGAGGCGTCGCATTGGGCCTTGACCGGCCAGCCGCCGGCGTACCACACGCCCGACGAGGATGTGTACCTGCCCGGCCGCAACGTCATCCTGCTCGCCAAGACAGCCGTCTACTGTGCCGCCGCCGGGCTGAACCGCATCGTCATTGGAACGCTCGCGCACAACCCGTTTCCCGACGCGACGCCGGAGTTCCGCGCGGCCATCGCGCGATCGCTGTCGCTCGGCCTCGATCATCCGCTGGACGTGGACGCGCCGCTCGCCGAGCTGAGCAAGGCAGACGTGATCCGGCGCGGCGTGATGCTCGGCGTCCCGTTCGAGCTGACGCTCTCATGCATGGCGCCGCCAGACGCACGTCACACGCCGCACGCCGCACGTCATTGCGGCCTGTGCAGCAAGTGCCGCGAGCGGCACGACGCCTTCGTCGAGGCGGGCATCAAGGATCCCACCGACTACGTTGACTCGCGGTACGTCCGAGCGTAGAGTCCGGCCCTGTGAGTCGCCTACGTGGCGGAGGCGACGGGACCGACGTCGCCATCATCGGCGCCGGGCCCGCCGGATCGACCATCGCGCGCCTGCTCGCGTCGTGGGGCTGGTCGGTCACGGTCATCGATCGCCGGCGGACGCGGCCGAGCCTCGCCGAGTCCCTCCCGCCGAGCACGCGGAAGCTGCTCGCCTTTCTCGGCCAGCTCGAGGCGATCGACGCGGCGCGCTTTCATTCGAACCGCGGCAACGTCGTACAGTGGGCCGGACAGTCCCGCGTCACCCATACCGATGCGTCCGGCCTGCACGTGCGCCGGGCCGATTTCGATCGCATCCTGCGCGAGAGCGCCGGCCGCTCCGGCGCCCGCCTCTGCGACGGCATCGTCAGCGACGTGCGCATCGAGGATGCGGCCAGCATCACGTTCGTGACCGGCGGAAAGGCCGAGACGTGCCGGGCGCGCTACGTGGTCGACTGCTCCGGACGCGCGGGGGTGGTCGCGCGCCGAGGGCTGCGCGTGCCGGAGCCGCGCTATCGCACGCTGGCGATCGCAGCTGACTGGACGTCAATTGGCTGGGATGCCAACGAACGCGAGCACACGATCGTCGAAAGCTATGGCGACGGCTGGGCGTGGTCGGTGCCCTTGTCGGCGACCCGGCGACAGTTCACGGTCATGATCGATCACGACTTGCGGCACAAACGTCGGGGCTCACGCGCTGCCCCGGCTGCGTTGAACGCCGTGTATGCGCGCGAGCTGGCCAGGACCGACGCGCTCGCGTCTCGCCTCGCCGGCGCCCGCCAGACGTGCGCCGCATGGGCGTGCGATGCCTCGCTGTATCGATGCTCCCGCGCCGCCGACGGTCCCGCGCTGCTCGTGGGCGACGCGGCCTCGTTCATCGAGCCGCTGTCGGCGGCGGGCGTCAAGAAGGCGCTCGCGTCCGCGTGGCGTGCGGCCGTGGTCGTCAACACGTGCCTGGCGAAGCCGGCGATGGCTGCGGCCGCGACGGAGTTCTACACCGCACGCGAGGCTGAGGTGGAAGCCGACTGCCGTCGGCGGTCCGCCGGGTTCTTCACGGAGGCCTTCGCGGCGTACGACCAGCCGTTCTGGGCGGCGCGCGCGGCCAGCGTCCGCGACGTCGGACGCGGAACGAGCGACGAAGAGCCGCTCGTCCGCGCCGCGTTCGAGCGGCTGCGGCAGGCCGCGTCCGTTCGGCTCCGCGTCTCGGATGCCGTCCGCTTCGCCGCGGCAGCGGAGATCGACGGCCGCGAGGTCGTGCTGCGCGAAGGGCTGGTTCTCCCGGGCGCCCGGCGCCCGGTCCGCTTCGCGGCGGGGATCGACCTGCGGGCGCTCGTCCGCCTCGCGCCACGCTGCGATCAGGTCGGCTCGCTCATCGCGTCGTATCAGGCGGAAGTCGGCCCGGCGCCGGTCGACGGCGTCCTGACCGGGCTGTCGTATCTTGTCGCGAAGCGCGCGCTGGTGACCGACGTCTCTGAGACACCCTGGGGGTCGTGCCCATGAAGCGGCTGCTGCTTGCATTCGCCCTCTTTCCCGTCGTCCTGGCGGGCGCGCAGCAATCCCCGGCCCCGTCGCCGTCGCCCGCGCCCGCAATCGATCCGGACAAGAAAGATGAAGGGATTCCGGTCACGAGCGATCTCGTCAAGGAGAAATGCGCCTCGTGCCACAAAGCCGACGACAAAGGACGGCTGACGCGCATCTCGTATCGCCGGACGACGCCCGAAGGCTGGGAAGAGACGATCAAGCGAATGGTCGGCCTCAACAACGTCAAGCTCGAGCCGTCCGATGCGCGGCAGATCGTTCGCTACCTTGCGGACCGACACGGCCTGGCGCCGGAGGAGGCGCGGCCGGCGGCATTCGAAGTCGAGCGGCGGCAGATCGACTACAAGTACACCGATCGCGACACGGAGCGGACGTGTGCCGCATGCCACTCCATGGGCCGCGTCATCTCGCAGCGGCGCACGAAAGAAGAATGGGAGCTGCTCATCGCGATGCACCGCGGCTACTACCCGCTGTCCGACTTCCAGGCGTTTCGCCGCGGCGGTCCGCCGCCGCGCGATCAGCAGCCCGGCCCGGACGGACGGCCGCCCGACAATCGCCATCCGATGGAGAAGGCGGTCGCACATCTGTCGGGCGCGTTCCCGCTGACGACGCCTGAGTGGTCGGCGTGGGCGGCGACGATGCGTCCGCCGCGGATCGAGGGCGTGTGGGCGCTGAGCGGGTATCAGCTTGGCAAGGGCGCGGTGTTCGGCAAGGTGACGATCGCGTCGCAGGGCGGCCCCGACAGCGGCGACTTCACGACTCAGATCAGCTACACGATTCCTCGCACCGGCGAGCAGGTCGCGCGCAGCGGTCGCGCGATTGTCTACACGGGTTATCAGTGGCGCGGCCGGTCGGACTCCGGAGGCGCCGGGACAGGTCCCAGTGGAAACGGAGCCCGAGACGCGTCCCCGATTCGCGAGGTCATGTTCATCGATCGCGACTGGCGCCGGATGAGCGGCCGCTGGTTCACCGGCGCGTACGAGGAGTTCGGCGTCGACGTGACGCTGACGCGCGTCGGCGCGGATCCGATCGTCCTCGGGGTCGGCCCGACGATGATCAAGACGGGCGCGGCCGCGCAGCAGGTGCGGATCTACGGCGCGAACCTGCCGCGAACGCAGGCCGCGGATCTGAACTTCGGCCCCGGCATCAAGGTGGATCGCGTCGTCGAGGCGACACCCGATCGGCTCGTCGTCGAGGTCGCGGTCGCGCCGGATGCGACGCCGGGGCGGCGGGCCGTCTTCCTCGCCGGCGCATCGGGCGAGGCGTCGGTGGGCGTCTACGACACGATCGATTTCGTGAAGGTGCTGCCGCAGGCGGGGCTCGCGCGCGTGGGCGGCGCGAACTTCCCGAAGCAGTTCCAGCAGTTCGACGCGGTCGCGTTCGCGAACGGCCCGGACGGCAAGCCGAACACCAAGGACGATATCGAGCTCGGCCTCGTCGACGCCTCGTGGGCGATCGAGGAATACACGGCGACCTACGACGACGACGACAAGGACTTCGTCGGCACGATCGACGCGAAAACGGGACTCTTCACGCCCAACGTCGACGGCCCGAACCCGAATCGCCGCAACCACACGAACAACTATGGCGATGTCTGGGTGGTCGCAACGTACCAGCCGCCGGGCGCGTCGGCAGCGAAGGCGATCAAGGCGCGCGCGCATCTGCTGGTGACGGTGCCGCTGTACATCAAGTGGGATCAGGCGGAGGTGGCGCGATGATGACGCTCGCGCCGCGTGAGTTTCATCTCTTCCAGGCGGCCGGCCGCGACTTTCTCTATCTGGTGCCGAGCGCGGCCGTCTTCGCGCTCGACGCGGCGACGTCCGCGGTCGTGCGTGTCGTCACGGAGCGGCCGCGGCCGGTGGAGGCGGTGCTCGCGGCCGTCGTCGATCGGTTCGACGAGGCCGCCGCGCGCGCGGCGATCGCCGAGCTGCTCCAGGTGCGCGCCATCGGCTACGAGCATCAGCCAGAGGAGGCGCCGCCGCGGCTCCTGCCGATGATGCCGTTTCCGCTCAGCACGATGGTGCTGAACGTCACCAATCAGTGCAATCTCGCGTGCACGTACTGCTACGAGTACGGCGAGGACAAGATCGTCGACACGGAGCACGGCCGGCAGTCCAAGTTCATGACCGAGCAGACGGCGCGCGAGAGCGTCGACTTCCTGCTCCGGGAAAGCGGTGACAGCCGCACGGCGCACCTGACCTTCTTCGGCGGCGAGACGCTGTTGAACTTTCCGGTCTTGAAGGCGACGATCGCGTACGCCCGCCGCCGCGCGGCGGAAGCCGGCAAGACGATCGACTTCAGCCTCACGACGAACGCGACGCTGCTCCGGCCCGACATCATCGAGTTCCTGGCCGAGAACGCGATCGGCGTCACGGTGTCCATCGACGGACCGAAGGAGCTGCAGAACAAGTTCCGGGTGTTTCACAACGGCGCCGGCAGCTACGACGTCGTCGCGCCGAAGATCAAGGAGCTGCTCCGCGTTCACCGCAGCCGTCCCATCGGCGCGCGCGTGACGCTCACATCGGAGACGATCGACGTGACGCGGATCTACCGGCACCTGACCGAGGAGATCGGCTTCTGGGAAGTCGGGTTCGCGCCGGTGACGACGTCGCCGCATCAGCGGTACGCGATCGGCGAGCGCGGGTTCGATCGGATGCTCGATCAGTTCAACGCGCTGGCCCATGACTTCCTCGAGCACGTCGTCGCGAACCGGCATCACGGCTTCTCGAACGTCAAGGACACGCTGGAGGAAATCCACAAGGGCGTGAGCAAGGCGTATCCGTGCGGCGCGGGCCTGGGGCTGCTCGGTGTGTCGACCGATGGCGACGTCGCAGTCTGCCATCGGTTTGCGGGATCGGACGCGCACAAGCTCGGCACGGTCCGCGACGGAATCGATCGCGGCGCGCAGGCGGCGTTCCTCGCCGATCACCACATCGCGGACAAGACCGACTGCAGCCGCTGCTGGGCGCGGCCGCTGTGCTCGGGCGGCTGCTATCACGAAGCGCACGTGCGGTACGGCACGACGCGAAAGCCGAACCTGCATTACTGCGAATGGATCCGTGGATGGACCGACACGTGCCTGCGCGTCTACGGCGAGCTCGCGGAGCGCAATCCGTCGTTTCTCGAACGGTTCGATCGGGATGAAGTCACAGCGGAGGCCGTCCTGTAGCGCGAGGCTTCAGCCGAGCGAAGAGCGGAGATCACGATGACCCACTTGAAGCCAATCAATCGCAAAGCCCACCGCGTCGTCGACGCCGTGGATCCCGCCAGCGACCGCAAGCAGGACGTGGTCGCGCTGCAGCAGAACCCGACGCCGCAGCAGCCGCACTACCCGCTCGGCTGCTCGCTGGTGTTTGCGCCCGGCTGGGAAGCCGACTCGAACGGCGGCACGGCGGGCCTGTGCCAGCCGGTCGAGCGCGACATCTTCGATTGCCACATCGGCTGCTTCTGGCCGGCGCACGTCCCCGATCAGCTGAACCACGCGCCGGGCTGGACCGCCAAATGCGCGTCGGCGCAGAAGGACTGGCGGAAGCTCGATCTCGTGTTTCCTGGATAGGGCCATGCTCCGCTCTACTCTGATTCGCCTGGTCGTGTGTGCGGCAAGCGCCGCGGCCGCGCTCGGCGCCGCTCCGCAGAAACTGACGGCGGGCAACGGCACCCTCTACATCAGCGCCTGGCCGAACAAGATCTTCATCATCGACGAAGCGACCGAGAAGGTGACGTCGACAGTCGATGTCAAGTCGAACCCGCCGAGCGGCATGATCCTGTCCAAGGATCGCAAGCGCTTCTACATGACGGACACGCTGCGCGAGTCGGTCGAGATCGTCGACATCGCCGCGCGCCGGAGCATCGACCGCTTCACGCTCAGCGAAGGCCGGAAGAAGACGCGCATCAACGGCCTCATCCCGGATTCGCTCGACCGGTTCGTCCTCATGGTCGTGAAGAGCGCGGAAAAGAAAGTGGACCGGTTCGAGATCTCGCCGCCGTCGCTCGTCGTCTACGACCTGAAGACGCACGCCGTCTCGCGCACGATCCCGTGGCCCAACAACGAGGAGCGCGAGTTCGTCAACATCATGATGTCGCCCGACGGCAAGCTGCTGTACTTCTTCGCCGACGACGTGCTGATCTACGACACGACGGAGTTCAAGCAGGTGGACAAGTGGGAGATCTCGCGGCCGGTCGAGGAGGGGCTCGGACGGTTCGATTACGGCCCGCGCGACACCACGTACGAGGAGCCCGGGTTCTACAGCGGCATTTTCACGATGCTCGATCCGGTGCAGAACCGGCGGATCATGGGCATCGCGCGCGTCAACCTCGGCGGCAAGAGCGTCGACTTCTGGCCGCTCGGACCCTCGCGGCCCGTGAGCTTCTCGCTGGCGCCGGATCGCAAGCGCGCGTACGGGCTGCTGCAGGAGATCGGGCACTACGAGTTCTGGACGTTCGATCTCGAGCACCACAAGCTGGGCGCGAAGACGGAATTCCCCGGGCGGCCGCGCATGGCGCTGCGGACGAGCTCGAACGGCAAGGTGCTCTACATCTACCAGGCCGGCAACACCATCGATCTCTACGAAGCCGCCACCTACAAGTACCTGCGGACCATCACGCTCGACTCGGACACGACAGGGCCGCTGGTGGTCATTCCGGAGCAGTCGCGAGCGACGTCGTCGCAATAGATGAAGCCGCAGTTTCGCCGGGCGCTGCGCTACGTGGTGCCGTACTGGCGCCGGCTGGCGCTCGTCGCGGCGCTGAGCCTCGTCAGCACGGCCGTCTCGCTGACGACGCCGTATCTGTCGAAGCTGCTGGTCGATCGGGCGCTCGTGGGACGGGACCTGATCGCGCTGTACCAGGTCGTCGCGCTGTTCACGCTCGCGACGATCGCCGGCTTTGCGCTCACGGCAGTCACCGGTCTGGTCTACACGCGCGTGTCGGCCGACGTGCTCTTCGACATGCGGCTGGCGCTGTACCGGCATCTGCAGACACTGTCGCCGCGCTTCTACGCGCGGACGCCGCTCGGCGACATCCTGGCGCGGATCAACCACGACATCGGCGAGATTCAGCGCGTCGCCGCGGAGTCGCTGCTCGCGTGGGTAGGTAACGTCCA
>Ga0114129_10004175_pt1 | contig 20403 bp, 22 predicted proteins | sample RhiMetdeltSRZDD1_FD_80071 | JGI IMG/M metagenome (GOLD analysis project Ga0114129, IMG submission 80071) | Populus rhizosphere microbial communities from Tennessee, USA - Rhizosphere MetaG P. deltoides SRZDD1 (version 2) (version 2) | ecosystem: Host-associated > Plants > Roots > Rhizosphere >... | reverse complement strand
TGGAGGCGGCGGGAATCGAACCCGCGTCCGCGGACGCACCGGTCAGAACCTCTACAAGCGTAGTCCGCCGTTGAATCTCGCCCGACGGCCGGAGGCGGACGCCCTACCGGCGGGCCAGCCATCCTTTGGTGTCGCGCTTTGGGCGATTGGCTCTCCCTCCGCGCCGAGCCCGTTCGTTGGCGCCGCTACCCGAGTCACGGGCCCAACTCGGAGCGGCGTCGCTACCTAATTACTTAGGCAGCGAGTGCGAGCTTGTCGTTCGCACTTGCGTTTTTGCCGGTGGATTTACGAGGCCAACCGGCGACCTCGGCTTGCAGCTCTGCCGGAGAACCGACCACGTCGAAACCAGGTCGCCCCCGTATGTCGAGTTGCATTTTAGCCGCTGCGGAAGAAACCGCGACTCGACGGCGTCTTGGCCTGAATCACGCGAATCCGAAAGGAATCAGGATGAAACTGCATCGCATCGCCCACCTCACCGTCGCAGGCGTCGCCGCTGCGGCGCTCGCCGTGCCCGTGGCGCAGGCGGCAGCCAACGACCGGGTCCAGGTCGCGGGAGCCTTCGTCGCACCGGGACAGGGCTCCGAGACGCAAGAGATCGGGGGCGCGGTCGGCGGCACGCCTGCCGGCGCTACGAGCGGCTCGTCGTCAGGCATCGGCACCGGCGGGATTGCAGCAATCGCGGTTCTCGGCGCTTTCTGGATGATCGTCGCGGCATCGATGGTGGTCTCCCAGCACCGGCGAAGGCTGGCTACAGCATCCTGCTAGCTCAGCCGCGGGACTTCAGCGCCCGCTCCATGTCACGGTCGGCCTCGCGCTTCGCGATGTCGCGGCGCTTGTCGCGAAGCTCCTTGCCTCGCGCGAGCGCGAGCTCGACCTTTGCGCGTCCGTTCTTGAAGTAGAGCTTGGTGGGGACGAGGGTCAGACCTCGCTGCGCGACCTTGCCCTGGAGCGAGGCGACCTCCTTCTTGTGCAGCAGCAGCTTGCGGTCGCGGTCCGGGTCGTGGTTGGCGATGTTGCCCTGGTCGTAGACGGAGATGTGCGCACCGACCAGCCACACCTCCCCGTCGCGCACGTCCGCGTAGGCTTGCTGTAGCGACGCACGCCCGTCGCGCAGCGACTTCACCTCCGTCCCGGTGAGGACGAGCCCTGCCTCCATCCGCTCGAGCAGGTGATAGTCGTGCCGCGCACGGCGGTTGTCGACGATGAGCTTTTCGGCGTCACGAGCCATGCCGGCCAGTGTAGGGGCGCCGCAGGAGAGTCGGCCGACGACCCGAAACCGCACGACGTGACAGGCCCGCCGGCATGGACGACCGTTCCAGCGGACGACGCGACAGCCGGTTGGGAGGTGTACGACCCGACGCCGCCGGCGCCCGCAGCACAGCCCGCGCCCTCGCGGCCGCCGACCGCCGCGCCGTTGCCCGAGCCGGTCGTCCGGCACCAAGTCGCGCGGCCGGCGCCGGTCCCACAGCATCCCCGCGGGCGGCCGGCTCGGCCGGAAACCGTCGTCACGTCCGAGCCGAGCGGTGCAGTGCTCGCGGCGACCTCGAGCGCGGCACCGCCACCCCAGGCCTCGATCCTGCTGCTGGCGGCGTTCTCCCTGGCAATCGCCTGCTTCGCGGTCGGCGCAACACCGGCGGAGCAGATCCGCTGGAGAAGAGGAACGATCTTCGTCGCGTACCGACGGACGAGCGTCACGGTCGCCGGCGGCGCCTTCCTCGTCGCCGCGGCGATCCTGCTCGCGACTCGCTAGCTGCGCCCGGCCTCTAGACCGCGGCGGAATACCTCCCTACACTCCAGGCCAGGCTGGGCCTAGTGGGAGGCAGGCAGCTGAGAGGGTCAAACGGGAAGAGAGTGCTCGCGAGCGTCGCCATTGCTGCGCTGCTCGCCGCGGGATACGCCGGCGCGGCGCGCGCCGACGACGCCCCGCCTCCGCCGGCGGCGACCACGCCGTCGCCTGATCCCGCGCCGCCGTTGCCGAAGCCGAAACCGGCGCCACCGCCGAAGCCGGCAGCGACGCCTGCGCGCGTCTCTCACGCCCCGGCGCAAGCGCCCGCACCGGCTCAGGCGCCGGCGCCCGCGCCCGCGCCGCACCCCGCGTACACGCCGCCGGTCGTCCAGCACGTGACGAGGAAGGCCAAGGTCGTGCGCCACACGCGTGCGCACGCACGCCGACACAAGGCGAGGCGCGCCGTCGTCGTGCCGAAGGTGCGCGCGCAGGTGAAGCACGCGACCGTCGTGCACATCGCCGGTGTTCCCGCCGCGGCAATCGCGACGAACGGAAGCGACGTCGCTCGCAGCCCCCTCGTCATCTCCGGCATGGTTCTGGCTGCGCTGCTCTTCCTGCTCGTCGTGACGGTGCCGTCCACCGCGGCCCGTTACACCCCCGCTGGGCGGGTGGTGATGGACCACCAGACGCAGCTCGTGCTCGCGGGCGTCGCGCTCTTGGTCGTGGCAGCCCTCCTCTTCGCGCTGGCGGGGAACGGCTGATGCGGCTCGCAATCGCCTTCGTCGTCGCCCTCGTCCTGGCTGCGCCGGCATCCGCCATGCGCTGGCTCGACGGGGCGGGGCACACGATCAACGTGCCGGGGGACATCAGCGTCCCCGCCACAGGAGCGCTCACGGACGTCGCCTATAGCGTCACGATCACGCCGGCCGATGAGGCCGTCAGCTGCGATGCGGGATCGCCCTTCCCGGTCGGGACGACGCAAGTGCATTGCACCGCTACCGACGCCGACCCGCAATCGTTCAACGTCACGGTCGTCGACACGACCGCGCCCGACCTCGCCGTTCCAGGTGACATGACGGCAGAGGCGACGAGCCCGTCAGGCGCGGACGTCTCGTACACAGTCTCCGCGTCAGACGCCGTCGGCGTCACCAGCCTCGGCTGCGATCACGATCCGGGCCATTTCGATTTTGGGGCGACGACGGTCACGTGCACCGCGCAGGACGCAGCCGGACACAGCACGCAGAAGTCGTTCACGGTGACGGTCCATGACACAACCCCCCCGGCCATATCGAGCCACGGCGCCGTGAACGACACGACGGAGTCGCCGTCCGGAAAGGACGTCAACTACGACTTGCCGACGGCCACGGACCTCGGGCAATCGGTCAACGTCGCGTGCATGCCGGCCTCGGGGTCCCATTTCGCGCTCGGGACGACCACTGTCACCTGCACGGCCGACGACGGCCACAACAACAGCCAGACGACGTTCAACGTCAACCTCACGCTCGTCGACACGACGGCCCCGGTGCTCAGCGGCGTCCCGTCCGGCATCGCGCAGGACACCGAGGACCCCGCCGGCGCGAGCGTCTCCTTCCCGACCACGCCCTCGGCGATGGACAACGTCGACGGCTTCACTGCCGTCGGCTGCACGAAGAGCTCCGGGGATCCCTTTCCCGTCGGCACGACGCACGTGACCTGCTCCGCCACCGACCAGCACCACAACACCGCCTCGGCGGCCTTCGACGTCGTCGTCACGCTCGTCGATCACACGAAGCCGGTGCTGAGCGGCGTGCCGGGCACAGTCAACGACACGACGGAGTCGCCGAGCGGCAAGGCCGTGAACTATGCACTGCCGACTGCGAACGACAATCTCGACGGCGCGGTTCAAGTCTCGTGCGACCCCGCACCGGGCTCGACCTTCCCGCTCGGGACGACGCCGGTCACCTGCTCTGCGACGGATACGCACGGGAACATGCAGCAGGCGTCGTTCTCCGTGACGCTCACTCTCATCGACGTGACGGCGCCGGTCCTGACCGGCGTCTCGTCCGACCGCTTCGTCGAGGCGAACGGCCCGGCCGGCTCGATCGTGACCTTCGGCACGCCGACCGCGACGGACAATCTCGACGGGCCGCTCGCGCTCGTGGACTGCAGCCCCGCGTCCGGCACGCTCTTCTCGCTCGGCCCGCACCTCGTCACCTGCAGCGCGACCGACGCCCACTCGAATGTTGGCTCGGCCTCGTTCCGCATCAATGTCGTCGACAGGACGCCGCCGACGATCACCGTCCCCGGCCCGACCAGCGTCTACGCGACAACGCCCACCGGCATCCCCGAGTCCGCCCCCGCATTTCTAGGATTCCGCGCAGCCGCGTACGCGTCTGACATCGTCGATCCAAGCCCGTACATAACCGACAACCTCGGCTCCTTTGCCGAGGTCGGCCCGCACACCGTCAACTTCATCGCCCACGACGCGAGCGGTAACGCCCAGGGGAAATCGACGGTGCTGACGGTGCTGCCGATGCCGCCGGCGGGAACACCGCCGCTTCCGGTGCCGGAGCCCGCCAAGCCGCCCGCCAACGTGTCGAACCTCCAGGTCTTCACCGGCAGCGGCTTCGTCCGGCTGGTCTGGAACACGGTCTCGGGCGCGATGCAATACCTCGTCTACCGCTCGCTGGGCGGCGCCCGCGGGCTCGCCGACGGGCACGGCGACCTCGTGTACAAGGGCACCGCGACGACGTACACCGACCGCGGGCTCAAGAACGGCGTCGAGTACCGCTACGTCGTCGTCTCGGAGGACTCGGCTGGAAACCAGTCGGCAGGGCTCGCCGCCGCAGCCATGCCCCGCCTCAACCTGCTCCGGTCACCCAAGGACGGCGCGCGTCTGAAGACGGTGCCGAAGCTCGTGTGGACGCGGAATGCCGAAGCGTCGTACTACAACGTCCAGCTCTACCGGGGACAGCAGAAGATCCTCAGCAGCTGGCCGGTCGTCGCGACGATGAAGCTCAAGCGCACGTGGAAGTATGAGGGGAAGCGCTTCACGCTCACGAAGGGCGTCTACCGCTGGTACGTCTGGCCCGGCTTCGGCGGCCGCGCGGCGGTCGACTACGGCGAGCTCCTCGGCTCGAGCACCTTCTCGATGACGCGCTAGTCGCGGGCCATCCAGCCGAGCGTCGCCACGAGGCTCACAGTCGGCAGGAGCGCCAGCGGGAAGGCAACTGCCAGGGAGAGCATCAGTCGCCTGCCCCGGGGAGGATCGTCCCGAGCGCCGCCAGAAGGAGGAGCGCGAGGAAGATCAGCCCGATGAACAGTCGCTTCTTCATGTCCTGCAGTCTCAGCTACAGGACGGGCGAAGTCCCTACGGTTTTCCCTACCTGCGAGGGCGGCCTACAGGTGAAAGCTCGACCTTGCCGTCGGTCTTCTCGATTTTCTCCACGAGCACCCCGATGCCGTCGCCCAGGCGGTACGTGCCGCCGCCGCGGCGCCCGACGAGCGCCGTGCCGAGCTCGTTCAGCTCGAAGTAGTCGCCCGGGAGGCGTCGCGCCGGGAGAAAGCCCTCGAAGACCTCCCCGAAGCGCACGAACATGCCCGAGCCGATCAGGCCGATGATCTCGCCGTCGAACGGATCGTCCCAGCCGCGTTCGAAGAGCTCGTCGTCCAGCAACCAGGCGAGGCAGAGCTCGTCGGCGAGATACTCGACCTGCGCCGCTTCGCGCTCGCGCTCGGAGGTGTGGCGCGCGAGCTCATCGAGATCGGGGGGGCCGGCCTCGTCGGCGAGGCCCAGCTCGCGGAGCAGCGCCCGGTGGACGACGAGGTCGGGGTAGCGCCGGATCGGCGACGTGAAGTGGCAGTAGGCGCGGCTGGCGAGGCCGCTGTGCCCCAGGTTCTCGGGGTGGTAGCGCGCCTGCTTGAGCGAGCGCAACACGAGCGCGGGGAACGCTTCCCGGCCACGGCCCGAGCGCCCGACATAGTCCGTAACCTGCTCGCTCGTCGCCGCGGCGAGCGCTGCAGCCAGCGCGGGCGTGAGCTGTTTCGGCGCGGGCGGCGTCGGCACCCCGAGATCGGCGAGCTTCTCGAGGAGCAGCTCGACCGCCTGCGGGTCGGGCCGCTCGTGCACGCGGTACAGAGCCTCGCGCCGCCGCGAGGAGAGCAGCTGAGCCACCGCCTCGTTCGCTGCGATCATCAGCTCCTCGACGAGCCTGTGCGAAGTCGGCTCGGATTCCTTCCACGCGCGCGCGATGCTGCCGCGGCCGTCGAACTCGAACGCGATCTCGGGGCTCTCGATGCGGAGCGCGCCGCGGGCGAAGCGCCGCTCGCGGATGGCGGCCGTCAGGCGGTCGGTGCGCTCGAGCGCGGCCGCGACCTCGGGCTCCGCCTCCCGCCGCTCGGCCTGGCCGTACGTGAGCCGCGCGTCGCTGCGGATGACGGTGCGGTAGAAGCGCGGCTCGCCGTCCGGCGGCAGCTCGACCGTGACGCACAACCGATCCTCGTGCGGGCGCAGGCTGCAGCGGTCGTCGGCGAGCTGCGGCGGCAGCATCGGGGCAGCCCGGCCCGGGACATAGGTCGTGAAGGCGCGCTCCGCGGCGCCGCGGTCGAGCGGCGAGCCCGCCGCGACATAGGCGGACACGTCCGCGATGTGCACCCAGGCGCGGTAGCCGGCGTCCTCCTCCACGACCGAGAGCGCGTCGTCGAAGTCCTTCGCCGTTTCCGGGTCGATCGTGAAGGTGAGCAGGTCGCGCAGGTCGACCCGCTCGCCCGTGTCCGACGGCTCGTCGTTCGGCTCGTACTGCTCGACGCGCGCGCCGGCGTTGACCAGCAGTCCTTCGAGCACGACCTCGATGTCCTTGGCCTTGCCGAGCACGCGCTCGAGCTTCGCGCGGCCGCGGCCCGTGCGGACGACGGCGAGATCGCCGGGCCCGGCGTCGCCGAGACCCTTGCGGTCGAGCACGAGCGGTACGCCCGGGACGAAGTACGGCTCGCCCACGACGAGCTTGCCGCGCTTCTCGACCTGAACGACCGCGCGGTCGCGCAGGTTCGGAGAGCTCAAACTAGACCCGGAGGAACCGGCGAATCGTCAGGCCCGAGCCTGCGGCACCGAGGAGGAGCCCCGTCGCGACGAGGATGAGCGCGTTGAGCTCGAACGCGAGCGCCTTGACGTCGTTGCCCGCGTTCAACGGCCCCGTGTGCAGAAGCGACGGCAGCGCGATCGCCTTGCCGAGGATCAGCAGGATCACCGCGCCGATCGCGCCGGCGACCCCGCAGAGGACGCCCTCGAGCATGAACGGGCCGCGCACGAACCAGTTGGTGGCGCCGACGAGCTTCATCACCTCGATCTCACGACGGCGCGAGAAGATCGAGAGCCGGATCGTGTTCGCGATCAGCAGCGTGGACGCTGCGAGCAGCAGGACGACGGCGATGATGAAGAACGCCTCGATCACGTGCGCCAGACGCAGCACCTTGTGCGTCGTCTTCTTGCCGTAGTCGATCTTGTCGATCCCGTTTCCCGGCTGCGAGCTGAAGAGCGCGGCGACCCGATCGACGTCCTCGCCCTTCTTCGGCACGACCGTCAACGCGTCGGGGAACGGGTTGGTCGGCAGCTGCGCGACCTCCTCCGGATGCTTCTTCTTCATCTGCGCGAGCGCCTCGGCCTTCGACACAGGAATCACTCTCTTCACGAGCGGGCTGGAGGAGGCCAGGTTGGCGATCCTGTTCTCCTGCCGGGGCGTCGCCGCCTTAGCGCACGTGTCGTCGGTGCAGTAGTAGACGTGCACGACGAGCTCCTTCTTCACGTGGTTGCTCCATGACACGACCCAGGAGCCGAAGGCGATGAAGAGGCCAAGCAGGAACATCCCGATCAGCACGGTCACCGTCGCGGCGAGCGTCGTCGAGACGTTTGCGCCGAGCGATCGCAGCGATTCCGAGACGATGAGCTTGAGGCGTTCCACGCGTTACGACTCGTACCCGCCGCGGCGCTCGTCGCGCGCGAGGCGTCCTTCCTCGAGCGCGATCACGCGACGGCGCATCTTGTCGACCATCTCCCGGTCGTGCGTGACCATGAGGATGGTCGTGCCGGCGCGGTTGATGCGATACAGCAGCTGCATGATCCCGACCGACGTGTCAGGGTCGAGGTTCCCGGTCGGCTCGTCGCAGACGAGCAGCGGCGGGTGGTTGACGAACGCGCGCGCGATCGACACGCGCTGCTGCTCGCCGCCGGAGAGCTCGTCGGGAAGGGAGTTCATCTTGTGGGCGAGCCCGACCATGTTCATGACCTCGGGCACCTTGCGGCGGATCGAAGTCGCGCTCTCGCCCTGCACCTTGAGCGCGTAGGCGACGTTCTCCGCGGCCGAGCGTGTCGGCAGGAGCTTGAAGTCCTGGAAGACGCAGCCGACGTTGCGGCGAAGCAGCGGCACCTTCGAGCGCTTCAGCCGGGTCAGGTCGCGGCCCCCGACGACGATCCGCCCGCGGGTCGGCTCGAGCTCCTTCAGCAGCAGGCGGACGATCGTCGACTTGCCCGAGCCTGACGCACCGACGACGAAGACGAACTCGCCCTTCTCGATCACGAAGGAGACGTCGCGCAGCGCAGTCACGTCCGGCTCGTAGACCTTGGTCACCGACTCGAAGACGATCATCGCCCCCGGGCCGGGCGCCGGCGTCGGCGTCGCCTCGGCAAGCTGCGGCTCGACGAGCGTCGCCGCCTGGGTTTCGTCTGCTGTCTGAAGGACGTCCGACATGCGTTCCCTTATGCCCGGCGCACGCGCAGCCACGCCCCGGCTGGAATTCCGGGCAGTCTAGCTGAAGGGTCAGACCACCTTTCCCGCTGCTCGTGCCAGCAAATAGGCGTGGATGAAGCCGTCCAGGTCGCCGTCCAGGACACCCTGGGCATTCCCGACCTCGTAGTCGGTCCGATGGTCTTTGACCTGCTGGTACGGGTGGAGGACATAGCTGCGGATCGCGTTGCCGCCGAAGCCCATGTTGACGACGCCTCGTTCCTTCGCGAGCTCCTCCTCCCGTTCCTCCTCGGCGAGCTCGGCGAGGCGCGATCTCAGGATCCGCATCGCGGTCTGCTTGTTGGCGGCCTGGGAGCGCTCGTTCTGGCACTGGACGACGACACCTGTGGGCAGGTGAGTGATCCGGACCGCCGAGTCGGTCTTGTTGACGTGCTGGCCGCCGGCGCCCTGCGCCCGGTAGGTGTCGATGCGCAGGTCGTTCTCGTCGATCTCGACTTTGCCGTCCTGGGCGAGCAGCGGGCTCGGGATCACCTGCGCGAACGACGTGTGGCGGCGGTGCGCCTGGTCGAACGGGCTCTGGCGCACGAGCCGATGCTTGCCGCGCTCGGCGCGGAGGATGCCGTACGCGTTCTCGCCGGCGATGGTGAACGTCGCGGACTTGAGCCCGGCCTCCTCTCCGGGGCTCGCCTCCACCATGTCGATCTTGAAGTTGCGATGCTGAGCCCAGCGTTCGTACATGCGCAGAAGCATCTCGGTGAAGTCCTGCGCGTCGGTGCCGCCGACGTCGGATTGCAGGGTGACGACGGCGTCGCCTGCGTCGTACTCGCCGGAGAAGAGGGCCTCTTCCTCCAGCCGGTCGAGCTCCCGCTTGAGGGGCGTGATCGACTCGGCGATCTCCGCCTCCATCCCGCCGTCCATCGAGTACAGCTCGCGCGCGTCCTCGTAGTCGCGGGTGAGCGCCTCGTAGCGCTCGAGCTTGCGCTGCACGCGCGAGTGTTCGGTCGATATGTCTGCCGCGCGCTCCTGGTCGTCCCAGAAGCCGGGCGCGCCCATCTGCTCCTCTAGCTGTGCGCGGCGTACCGCGAGCGCGTCGGGGTCAAAGGTAATCACGGACCCACGCCAGGCGGGATCCGATCTCCTCGAGCTGCGCTTCCAGCGGTTGTGCGTGTTCTTCGGCCACGCGCCGATGGTATCGCGCGCCCGACCCGCAGTGACCACTTAGGGCCGGAGGTTAGAGCAGGCGAAGCCGCTCTAAGCGGAGGCCGAACTCACGCGATGCGCGAACGCGAAGCACTCGCGCGTCGCGGACCACGCCAATCCGCCGAGCACCCAAGAAGCGTGCGAGCTCAGCTCGCGCGCGTTTCGCGCGAAGCGCCGTACCCTACTTCCGAGCGAAAGCGCAGCTTTCGCGCGGATCCGCTAGGCGCCGTGGCACTTCTTGAACTTCTTGCCGCTGCCGCACCAGCACGGATCGTTGCGGCCGATGTTCTCGCGGTCGGACTTGACGATCGGCTTCGGGGAGCCGGCCGTCGTCGTCGTCGTGCCGCCGGTCAACGCCATCGTGGTCGTCCCGGCGGCGCTGCCGCCCGCGGCGGCCCCGCCGGCGGCGGCGATCGCGTCGGCACCGGCGAGCGACTGATGCTCGTACTGGAGGTTGCCGCCCGGTGCGCCGCCGTTCGGCGACGTCGGCTGCGCGAGGTCGCCCGCATCGCCCGGGTCGAGCTGCGCGTGGAAGAGCGTCAGCACGACCTCCTCGTGAATCGCCAGGCCGAGCTCCCCGAACATCAGGTGACCCTCGTGCTGGTACTCGACGAGCGGGTCCTTCTGCGCCATCGCGCGCAGGTGGACGCCCTCGCGGAGATAGTCCATCGAGTCGAGGTGCTCGCGCCAGCGCTGGTCGACGACCTGGAGAATCACGAAGCGCTCGAGCTCGCGCATCAAGTCCGGCGTCAGCTCCTCTTCTTTCGCCGCGTACGCGTCGCGCGCGTCGTCGGAGAACTCCTCCACGAGCGAGTCGCGCGTGACGTCGCCGAGATCCTCACGGAGCTCGTCGACAGTGACCTCCGTGTCGTACAGGAGCGCCATCTGCTTGACGAGGCCCTCGAGATCCCACTCCTCTGCGTACTCCTCGGAGGTGAACTGGTCGACCGTGCGCTCGACGACCTCGTCGATCCACTCGAGCACCTGGTCCTTCATGTCCTCGCCCTCGAGCACGGCGCGGCGCTGCTCGTAGATGACGACGCGCTGACGGTTCATCACGTCGTCGTACTTCAGGACGTTCTTGCGCGCGACGAAGTTCTGCTCCTCGACCTTCTTCTGCGCGCCCTCGATCTGGCTCGAGAGGATCTTCGCCTCCATCGGCTGGTCCTCGGGGATCTTGAACCGCTGCATGATGTTCTTGATCCGGTCGCCGGCGAACAGGCGCACGAGATCGTCCTCACCCGAGAGGTAGAAGCGCGACTCGCCCGGATCCCCCTGGCGGCCGGAGCGGCCGCGCAGCTGGTTGTCGATGCGGCGCGCCTCGTGGCGCTCGGTGCCGAGGACGTAGAGCCCGCCGACCTCGCGCACACCGTCGCCGAGCTTGATGTCGACGCCGCGGCCGGCCATGTTCGTCGCGATCGTGACAGCGCCCTTCTGGCCGGCGTTCTTGATGATCTCCGCCTCGCGCGCGTGTTCCTTCGCGTTGAGGACGTTGTGCGGGATGCCCTGACGCGAGAGGAGCTCGCTCAGGTACTCCGACGTCTCGACGGCGATCGTGCCGACGAGGACGGGCTGGCCCTTCTCGTGCCGCTCCTTGATGTCGCGCATGACGGCGACGAACTTCCCCTCTTTCGACTTGAAGATCAGGTCGTTCTTGTCGTCGCGCGCGACGGGCACGTTCGTGGGAATCTCGACGACGTGGAGGTTGTAGATCTCGACGAACTCCTTCTCCTCCGTCTTCGCAGTGCCGGTCATGCCGGCGAGCTTCTCGTAGAGGCGGAAGTAGTTCTGCAGCGTGATCGTCGCCAGCGTGACGTTCTCCTCCTGGATCTTCACGCCCTCCTTGGCCTCGATCGCCTGGTGGAGGCCCTCCGACCAGCGGCGGCCTTCCATGATGCGGCCCGTGAACTCGTCGACGATCTTGACCTCGCCGTCCTGGATGACGTAGTCGACGTCGCGCTTGTAGAGCGCTTCGGCCTTCAGCGACTGGATCAGGTGGTTGACGAGCTGCGAGTTGCGCGGGTCGTACAGGCTCTCGATCCGCAGCGCGCGCTCGACGGCGTCGATCGACGCTTGCCCGGGCGCGACCGTCTTGTGCTTCTCGTCGTACTCGTAGTCGGCGTCCGGGTTGCCCCCTTTGAGCAGCGGATCGTGCGGCACGCCGTGCAGCCCGCGGGCGATGCGAGCGAAGTCGTAGTAGATCTGCGCCGCCGTCTCCGGCTCCCCGGAGATGATCAGCGGCGTGCGCGCCTCGTCGATCAGGATCGAGTCGACCTCGTCGACGATCGCGTAGGAGTGGCTGCGCTGGACGACGCCCTCGAGGCTGACCGCCATGTTGTCGCGCAGGTAGTCGAAGCCGAACTCGGAGTTGGTGCCGTAGGTGATGTCGGCGTCGTACGCAGCCTTCCGCTCGGCGAACGGCATCATGTTCTCGATGTGCGCCACGGTCATCCCGAGGCGCTCGAACACGCCGCGGTTCCATTCGGCATCGCGCTGCGCGAGGTAGTCGTTGACGGTGATCAGGTGGACGCCCCTGCCCTCGAGCGCGTTCAGGTAGAGGGCGAGGCTCGCGACGAAGGTCTTCCCCTCCCCCGTCTTCATCTCGGCCACGTCACCCTCGTGAAGGACGATGCCGCCCATCAGCTGGACGTCGAACATGCGCTGGTCCGACTCGCGCAGGCGCGACTCGCGCACGGCCGCGAACGCCTCGAAGAGCAGCTCCTCGACGGTCTCGCCGTTCTCGAGCCGCTCCCGGAACTCGGCCGTCTTGCCGCGCAGCTCCTCGTCGGAGAGCGCCTGGAAGTCGGGCTCGAGCGACGTGATGTAGGCCGCCTGGTCGGCGAGCCGCTTCATCCGGCGGCCCTCGCCGACGCGAAGGATTCGTTCGAAGGAGCCCAGCTGCTGAGCCATCAGGTCTAGGGTACCGACTTCGGATTCGCCCTTCGAAGCGCCTCCCGGGCGGCCTCGTCGAACGGGATGAGCTGGCGCGGCAGCAGCTCGCGGATCCGCTTGTCGCGCGCCACGGTCGGGTTCCGGAGCCCCTCGACGAGCGGCCGCGAAACGCTCGCACGCACCGGCGTGACGAGATGGAGCCAGTACGACGAGAGCCGCGGACTGAGGACCGGCACCTCGACGATCCTCGGCCGCCGGCCGCGGAGTCGGGCGACACGCTCGATCATGTCTCGATAGGTCAGGATCTCGGGGCCGCCCACATCGAACGTCTCACCGCGCGCCTCCCCGTGCCGCGCGACGCCGACGAGGTACCCGACCACGTCGGGTAGGGCGATCGGCTGCGTGGCCGTCGAGACCCATTTCGGCGCGACCATTACCGGAAGCCGGTCGACCAGCGACACGATCGTCTCGAAGCCGGCGCTGCCGCGCCCGACCACGACCGCCGCCCTCAGGCTGGTCAGCGGGACGTCGCCGGCAGCGAGTACACGCGCCGTCTCGGCACGACTGCGGAGATGCGGTGACAGCTCGGCGGCATCGTCGCCGAGACCGCCGAGAAAGACGATCTGCTGTACGCCTGCACGGGCGGCTTGCCGCGAGACGGCCTCGGCTGCCTGTCGGTCGAGCGACGTGAAATCACCGGCGCCGAGCGAGTGCACGAGGTAGTAGACGACGTCGACGCCGTCCAGCACGCGTCTGACGTCAGCGTCGTTCGTCACGTCGGCCTCGACGGGCCCGCCGCGCGACACAGCCACCACCTCACCGAGCTCTTCGAGCGCCGGCACCAGCGCGCGACCGACGAAGCCCGTCGCGCCGAGCACAGCGACTCTCACCGTTGCCCTTCGTCGATCAGAGCCCGGAAGAAACGGCGGCTGACCGCCACGTGAATGCGCCGCTGGAGATGCTCGTACGGGCCGGTGCTCAGCCGCGGGACGAACTCGGTCACCGTCGCGCGCAGCTCGTACGGCGGCCCCGACGACTGCGACAGCGTCAAGGTTCCCGCCGGGAGGCGTGCGAGCAGCCCGCCGACGATGCGGTACCGGCAGCTGAGCTCGGCCGAATCGACGGCTGTCGCCGGTCCAGTGAGTCGCAAGAGCACCGGCCCCCGGCCCAGGATGCGGAGCTCGACGCCGTCGCGCTTGCGTCGCGCTCGTACGATCCCTCGGCTTGCAGCCGCAACCGCTGTCCAGTAGCGATCGCCCAGACGGCGTGCACCCTCATGCGAATGGGCTACGGCCGGCTCCGTCATCACCACGCTCTCCGACGAGCCGTCGAATGCGCGCAGGGAGTGCCACCCCTGAAGGTCGACGCGCCTAGACATTCACGTCTCTCCTCAGCGCGCCACGAGCTCAGTCAGCCTGTCGGCCTCCTCGACAGGGTCCCCGGTGAGCCTCATCGCGTCGACGTCGACCTTCGCGCCTGCCGCGCCGTTGCCGCCGAGACAGAGACGGCGCGTCTGGGCGATCCGCCGGAGCTCGACGGCATGCCTCTCGAACCGTTGCGCGTCGACGGAGCTGACGACGACAAAGGCAGGGGCGAACGCCGCCGCCGCCCCGACAACGCTCTCGAGCGGCGTGTCGGCCCCGAGGTAGCCAATCCGCCACCCGCGCGCGCGCAGCGCGAGGCCGAACGCGATAAGCCCTAGGTCGTGCTGCTCGCCCGGCGCACATGCAAGGAGAATGGGCGGCCCGAGCCCTCGCCCCCAGTCGCGAGCCAGTCCGAGCAGGCGGCCCCGCAGCACGCCGGACGCGAAGTGCTCCTCCTCAACGCTCGCGTCGCCTGCCTCCCACCGCTCGCCGAGCTCGTGCAAGTACGGGACGATCACCGCCGACAGAGCCGCGTCGAGCGTCGACGCCGCGAACACGCCGTCGAGCACCGCGTGCGCGCGAGCTTCGTCGAAGGCGGCGAACGCAGAGGCCAGCTCGTCGCGCATGGCCGAGGGCCTGAGCGCCGTCGGCGTGGCCGGCGCCTCCTCGGCCGCGGCAAGACGCGCGGCCTCGGCGGCAGCCAGCCCCGACGCGAGGTTGCGCTGCATCGCGCGGACGCGCTCGACATCGGCGTCCGAGTACAGCCGCAGCCCACCCTCCGACCGGGTCGGCTGCAAGAGCTCGTAGCGCCGCTCCCAGGCGCGCAAGAGCTCCGGGCTGACGCCGGAGCGGCGGCTCAGTTCACCGATACGAAGCAGCGCAGCCTGCGGCATTCGGTTGACTATACAGAATCTGAACGGCCTCTTGACAAGGGCTACTCGGCATCGGTAAGGTCACCTCGACAGCATCTATACGGGAGGTGGACAGATGAGAAAGCTGGATTGGCTCGCCGCGTCGCTCGTGCTTGTCGGCGCCCTCAACTGGGGACTGGTTGGCGTCGCGAAGTTCGACCTCGTCGCCTGGATCTTCGGGGGCATGGAGTTCGGGGAGACCAACGCCGCGACGCGCGTCGTCTACGGCCTTGTCGGGCTCGCTGCCGTATACGGCATCGGCGTCCTCGCAACGGCACGGAGGCGCTCGGATCTCCGGCCGGCAACGGCAGGTGCGCGATGAGGCGGCTGACCGCACTCGTCACGCTCACGGCCGTCGCTTTCGCGCTCGCCGCGTCCGCGGCGACCGCTCGCCCGCGAAGCGAGCCGAACATCGTCCAAACGGCAGTGGCCGCCGGGCAGTTCAAGACGCTCACGAAGCTGCTCGGCCGCGCTGGTCTCGTCGACACTCTGCAACAGCCGGGCCCGTACACCGTGTTCGCCCCGACGGACGCGGCGTTCAAGAAGGTTCCGAAGGCGACGCTGACCGCCCTGCTCCGGAACCGCGCGAAGCTGAAGGCGGTCCTGCTGTATCACCTCGTGCCCGGAAGCGTCACGGCCTCTGACGTCGTGAAGCTCTCGTCTGCGAAGACGCTCAACGGCAAGAGCGTTCGGATCCGCGTCAGCGGGATGAACGTTTTCGTCAACTCGGCGAAGGTCACGAAAGCGAACGTCGTAGCCTCTAACGGCGTCATCCACGTGATCAACCGCGTGCTGATTCCGCCGGCACGCTGAGCTGAGAACAAGTCGGACGGTGCTCCCTGCCGGGCGGCCGGGCGGGAGCATCGTCCGCGTTCACAACGGATCGATTCGAACTTCCCAGAGGTTGCCGTCGAGCCGAGCGGCCCGAATGACGGCGTCGCCCTCCGCCAGCGCCTCGAGCTCGGGGAGCGTGCCGAAGACTCGCTCGCCGTCGACGACGAGCGTCCTCTCCTCGCCGTGGAGGGCCAGCTCGACCTCGTCGCCGCCGGGCTCCGGGAGCTCGATCACGCGCAGGCCGTGCGCTGCAACGACCCATTGCGTCTCGCCGCGGCGGACGGCGCTCGCCCGGTACGGCGACTTCACCTCCTGCTCGATCGCGTCGGCGAGCGGCGTCAGATCGCCGTCGCCCTCCTCGACCAGGAGCGACCCGTCCTCGAGGGCGACGAACTGCGCGTTCGAGCCCTGGACGTCGGGAGCGTCCGCGGTGAGGACGGCGTCGTACTCGCGCTCGCGCGGCACCCCGTGAATCCCCGTCTCACCGATGACGCCGGTGAACGGCGGACGCCCGCGCGACCGTTCGACGAGCCCTCCCTCCTCGGCCAACCGCTCGTGCAACGGCTTCGAGCGGCGGAAGAGACCCACTATCCCTGCGGCTCTATGAGCCCGTAGCCGCCGTCGCGGCGGCGGTAGATCACGTTGACGTCGCCGGACTCGTCGCTGCGGAAGACGAAGAAGTCGTGCCCGACCAGCTCGAGCTGCAGCGCCGCCTCCTCGGCGCTCATCGGCTTCACCGCGAACTGCTTCATCTTCACGATCTGGGGACCGCTCTCGTCTTCGGGAATGCTCATCGAACCTCCGGGCGGAACTCCGTTTCCACGTGCCTGCCGGCGGCTGCGCTTGGCGCGATAGTGCTCGACCTGGCGCAGCAGCTTGTCGGTCAGCTGGTCGATCGACGCCTTCATGTCCGTGGACGCTTCCCGCGCCCGCAGGGTTGGGCCCTTCGTCCAGACCGTCGCCTCGGCGATCTGGTTCGCGGAGATCGACGGGTTGCGCTCGACGCAGAGCTCGAGCTCGACCTGCGTCAGCGCATGCAGCTGACGATCGAGCTTCTGGAGCTTTTCCTCGGCGTACCGGCGAATCGAATCGCTGACCTCGACGTTCTTTCCCTTCACCTGAAGTCGCATTGCGTCTCCTCGTAGGCCGGGAATCTGACCTTAGCAGCGTCGAGGGTCTTTTCCAGCGTTCCCGGCCGGCGGCGCGGACGGCCGCCTGCCTCAACGGACGCGGATCGTACGGGCGAACGTGACGACCTCGACCTCGCGGGCGCCTCTTTTCCGCAGCGCGGACGCGGCGGCGTTGGCCGTGGCTCCGGTGGTGTAGACGTCGTCGACCAACACTATCCGGGGCGGGACACGCCGGGCCGCGACGAACGCCGCGGCGACATTGCGCCGGCGCTCAGCCCGCGTGAGCTCCCGCTGACGCGGCGACCCACGGACGCGTGTGAGCAGCGGCTCGACGGTGGCGCCCCACGTCGTCCCGAGCTCGCGGGCGAGTGCCTCCGCCGGGTGGTGTCCTCGAAGCAGTCGCCGGTCGCGGTCGGCAGGGACGAAGGTCAGGTCGTCGACGCCCGGACGCTCGAGGGAATCGGCGATGACGGCGGCCGCCCAGCGGGAGAGCCGTCTGAGCCCCCGTTCCTTCCAGGCGCCGACGATTCGCCGCACGGCCCTGTCGTACTCGACGGCCGCACGCGCGCGCCCGAACGCGAGACGGCGACCCGTGCACTCGGCACACCGGCGCAGAGGCCACGCCGCGGGCGCACCGCAACGCTCACACGTCGGCGGGGCGATGCGCCTGAGCGCAGCCGTGCATGCGCCGCATACCTGTCCACCGGGCGCGGAGCAGACGAGGCAGCGTTGCGGGAGCAAAAGGTCGAGCACGACCTCTCGAACGTATCCGGAGACGTGTCACGTGACTGTGTCGCGTTGGTGCCAGAAGAGCACGAGCGCGAGATTCGCGACAACCGCGAGGGCAAAGACGACGCCGAGCACCGGGGTGCCGACGACGATCAATCCGATCGCGGCGGCACCGAACAGCACCGCCTGCACGGCGAGCCAGAGCGCTGACGACAACGGGTAGCGCGCCTTCGGCGACACGAACAGACCCCACACGATGGCAGCCGCGAGGGGCGCAACGACCGCGACCAGGACGTTCACCTGGAGACCGACGTAGGCGAGGGCGGCCAGGAGGCAGAGCTCGAGCAGGAAACGCAGCCCGAGGTTGGCTGCCCTCACGCCGGTGAGTAAGCCGCGCGCTCCGGCAGCCCTTCGCGCCGGCGCATGCGGTTGTCCGCCTCGAGCAGCTGCGCGTGGTCGCCGATGTCGTACCACTCGCCCGCGAACCGGTACGCGTAGACGGGCTCGCGCTGGTAGAGCCACGCGACGAGGTTCCCCGGCTGGTCGGGAGGATTTCCTTCGGCGAGATACGTCGGGACGAGCGCGGCGTGCTCGCGGCGATACAGATAAGTCGCGGTCGCGGCGAGCGTCGACGGCGGGTCGTCCGGCTTCTCCACGAACGCGACGATGCGGTCGTCGGCGTCCACGTCGACTATGCCGTACTTCTTCGCGAGGTCGCGGTCGCCGACATCGTGCACGGCGACGCAGCTCCCGCCCTTCGCGCGCCAGTACGACTCGTACTCCGCCAGGGAGTAGTCGAAGAGGTTGTCGCCCGCGATCGCGAGCAGGTCGTCGTCGAGCCCGACGAAGTCGATGTCCCCGATCGCACCGAGGCGATCGTCATTCGACGTCGTGCCGTCGTTGTGGACGCGCACGTCCTTTCCTTGCGCCCAACGCTCGAAGTCGGCGGCAAAGCGCGCGTTCGTGACGAGGTGGATCTCGTCGGCGCTCGTCTCGGTGATCCGGTCGAGGATCCAGTCGACCATCGGCCGCCCGCCGACGGGCAGCAGCTGCTTCGGGATCGCGTCCGTCAGGGGACGGAGCCGCGTCGCATAGCCCGCCGCGAGGATCAAGGCCTTCATGATGCGACCGGCTCGCGCACGCCGTGCTCCGTGACGATCGCGGTGATCAGCGCGGCCGGCGTGACGTCGAACGCCGGATTCCGCGCTGCGAAGCGCGTCGTCAGCTCGGCGCCTGAGCGCTCCTCGATCGGGATGTCGGCTCCGGTCGGCGTGTCGAGGTCGATCGTGGACGTCGGCGCGACGACGTAGAACGGGAGCTCGTGGTGCGAGGCGAGCACCGCCAGCGAGTACGTGCCGATCTTGTTCGCGGTGTCGCCGTTCGCTGCGATCCGGTCGGCTCCGGTGACGACGCAATCGACCTCGCCGGCGGCCATCAGCGACGCCGCCGCGGAATCGACGATGACCGCGTGGGGAATGCCGGCGGTCTCGAGCTCCCATGCCGTCAGGCGCGCGCCCTGGAGGAGCGGACGCGTCTCGTCCACCCACACGTGGGCGAGCAGCCCGCGTTCCCACGCAGCGAGAAGCGCGCCGACGGCGCTCCCGTATCCGCCGGTAGCGAGACCGCCCGCGTTGCAATGCGTCAGCGCGCGCGAGCGCGGCCCGAAGAGCTCCGCGGCGTGAGCGGCCATCCGGCGACAGCGCCCGACCTCCTCCTGATGCAGTCGCCGCGCGTGCGCGGGCGTCGGCTCGTCGCGCATCTCGGCGAGCGCCCAGGTCAGGTTGACCGCCGTCGGCCGAGAGCCCGCGAGCGCAGCGGCGGCCGCACCGACGTCCTCGCCGCGCGCCGCCGCGAGCGCAAGCCCGTATGCGGCCGCGACGCCGATCGCCGGCGCACCGCGGATCGCCAGCTCGCGGATCGCGACGACGAGCTCGTCCACCGTCCGGCACTCGAGCTCGACCTCCTCGTCCGGCAGCCGCCGCTGGTCGAGGAGGACGACCTTCGGGCCGTCCTCCTCGAACCGGACGATGTCCTCTGGTTCTAGGTCCCTTCGTCCCACGAGGCCAGGTACTTCTCCTGCTCCTCCGTGAGCTTGTCGATCTCGACGCCCATCGTCTCGAGCTTGAGGCGCGCGATCTCCTTGTCGATGTCGACCGGGACCGGATACACCTTCCGCTCGAGCTCGGCCGCGTGCTGGATCGCGTACTCAGCGGACAGGGCCTGGTTCGCGAAGGACATGTCCATCACGAGCGCAGGGTGGCCTTCCGCAGCCGAGAGGTTCACCAGCCGGCCGTCGGCGACGAGATAGATGCGCGTGCCGCCGTCGAGCGTGAACTCCTCGACGAACGCCCGCGCTTCGCGGGTTTCCGTCGCCAGCGACTTCAGCCCCGGAATGTCGATCTCGACGTTGAAGTGACCGGTGTTCGCAAGGATCGCACCGTCCTTCATCTGCGCGATGTGCTCTTTGCGGATGACGGACTTGTCGCCGGTGGCCGTGCAGAAGATGTCGCCGACCACCGCAGCTTTCTCCATCGGGAGGACCTCGTACCCGTCCATCGTGGCTTCGAGCGCACGCATCGGATCGGTCTCGGTCACGATCACATGCGAGCCCATCCCGCGTGCCCGCGAAGCGACGCCGCGGCCGACCCACCCGTAGCCGGACACGACGAACCGCTTGCCGGCGAGCAGGACGTTCGTCGCACGGATGATCCCGTCGATCGTCGACTGCCCCGTGCCGTAGCGGTTGTCGAACAGGTGCTTCGTCTGCGCATCGTTGACGGCGATCACCGGGAAGCCGAGTGCTCCGTCGCGCTCGAGCGCCTTCAGGCGAATGACGCCGGTCGTCGTCTCCTCGGTGCCGGCGATGATGTCGCCGAGCTGCTCGCGGCGCGCGGAGTG
>Ga0114129_10004174_pt1 | contig 20407 bp, 18 predicted proteins | sample RhiMetdeltSRZDD1_FD_80071 | JGI IMG/M metagenome (GOLD analysis project Ga0114129, IMG submission 80071) | Populus rhizosphere microbial communities from Tennessee, USA - Rhizosphere MetaG P. deltoides SRZDD1 (version 2) (version 2) | ecosystem: Host-associated > Plants > Roots > Rhizosphere >... | reverse complement strand
GCGCGTCGCCGAGGTGCGCGGCGTCGATCACTTCTTCGTGGGAAAGCGCGATGAGATGGCGCGACTGGTGACGGGCGAGCTGGCCCGCACGCTAGGATGACCTTCCCATGACCGCGGAAGTGAGCGTTCCAAAGACCGCGCCTGCGGCCAAGCAGACGCGAAAGCGCATCCTGACGGGCGATCGCCCGACGGGCCGGCTGCACGTCGGCAATTACGTCGGGACGCTCGCGAACCGCGTGAAGCTGCAGGACTCATACGAGACGTTCCTCCTCGTCGCGGACCATCACATGCTCACGACCAAGCTCGACGGGCTCGCCGAGATCGAGCAGAACATCCGCGAGGACGTCATCGACAACCTGGCGGTGGGCGTCGATCCGGAGAAGGTGACCTACATCCTCCAGTCGCTCGTGCCGCAGATCCCCGAGCTCCACCTGTATTTCTCGATGCTCGTCTCCGTCCCGCGCGTGCAGCGCATCCCGACGCTCAAAGACCAGCTGCGCGATCACGGGCTCGCGCAACCGACGTACGGACTACTCGGCTATCCGGTGCTGCAGGCGGCCGACATCCTGATCGTTAAGGGTGACCTCGTGCCGGTCGGTCGCGACCAGGAGTCGCACATCGAGCTCACGCGCGAGATCGCCCGGCGCTTCAACGAGCTGTTCGCGCCGGTGTTCCCCGTGCCCGAGTCGCTGATCCCGGACATGGGTCTTCTCCCGGGCATCGACGGACGCGAGAAGATGGGAAAGAGCCTCGACAACGCGATCTACCTGAGCGACGACGCGAAGACCGTCGAGAGGAAGGTCAGGTCGATGTACACGGACCCGAACCGCGTGCGCGCCGATACGCCCGGGCGCGTCGAGGGGAATCCGGTGTTCGTCTATCACGACACGTTCAACACCGACAAGGCCGAGGTCGAGGATCTGAAGTCGCGCTACCGCCAGGGAAAGGTCGGCGACGCCGAGGTGAAGACCAAGCTCGTCGCGGCGATGGAGAAGTTCCTCGCACCGATCCGCGAGCGCCGCGCCGAGCTCGCCGCACGTCCGAAGCTCGTCGATGAGATCCTCGCCGCGGGCAGCGAACGTGCGCGGCGCGAAGCGGCTGCGACGCTTCACGAGGTCCGTCAGGCCATGCGTCTCGACTACTTCGGGCGCTAGGGCGCATTGCCCCGCCTTTATGCGCTGATCCTCTCCGGCGGCGCGGGCACGCGGCTCTGGCCACTCTCGCGGCGCGCCAAGCCCAAGCAGTTCCTGCCGCTTGTCGGTGAGCGCACCCTGCTGCAGGACACCGTCGAGCGCGTCGCCGAGATCATCCCGCTCGAGCGCATCTTCGCCGTCGCTCCACCGGAGCACCGCGAGCTCATACACGAGCAGCTTCCCGAGCTGCGCGTGGACCACGTCGTCGTCGAACCGTACCCGCGCGGCAACGCCGCGGCGATCGGTCTCGCGATGGCGGCACTCCACGCGTTCGACCCCGAGGCGGTCGTGGCGATCCTGCCGTCGGACCACGTCATCGAACGGAAAGGGAAATTCCGCGAGGTGCTGATCGCCGCGACGACAGCCGCCGAGGCCGGCAGCCTCGTCACGCTTGGCATCGAGCCGGAGAGCCCCGACACCGGGTTCGGCTACATCGAGGGAGGAGAGAAGCTCGACCTGAGGACACCGGTCCCGGTGTACGACGTCAAGCGCTTCATCGAGAAGCCGAAGCGCGATGCGGCGGAAAAGATGATCGCGGCGGGCGGGCACTACTGGAACGCCGGGATGTTCGTCTGGCGCGTCGCCGAGATCGTGAAAGCATTCGAGGAGCACCTCCCCGCAACGGCAAGAGCGCTCCACGCCCTCGCGGACGCGGTCGGCACGCCGCGCTACGAGGGCGTGTTGGCGGAGGTCTGGGAGGAGACCGACAAGACGACGATCGACTACGGGATCCTCGAGAAGTCGAAGAAGGTCGCGGTCGTGCCGGCCGACATCGGCTGGCACGACATCGGGAGCTGGGGACGCCTCGCCTCCATCGTCCAGCGGGGCGAGAACTGGTCCTCGGACGGGCACGTTGCGATCGGCGGCGGCGACAACTACGCCTGGGCGCCGGGAAAGATCGTGGCCCTGGTCGGCGTCGAGGGGCTGATCGTCGTAGACACGCCCGACGCCCTGCTGGTGGCGACGAAGGAGCACGCCGAGGAGGTGAAGGACGTCGTGGACCACCTCCGCCGGGAGGAGCGGGAAGAGCTGCTTTAGGGGCCTCGTTCGGCGCCAGTTCTTGCGCCTCGGCGCCGAGAGCCGGCGCGCCCGACGGAGGGTCGTGGGCCAGTGCCTCTAGCCGTAGCATTTAAAGTGGTAGGAGCGGTAGGGCGCCCGTGAGGGCGCTTTTCGTTATGTGAAAGGTGGACGCTCGCTTTGGCGGAGGTCAAACAGGATCTGGTCGTGGTGGAGTCGCCCACCAAAGCCAGAACGCTCGAACGGATGCTCGGTCCCGGCTACAAAGTCGAGGCGTCATACGGCCACATCCGAGACCTCCCGAAGTCGAAGCTGGGGATCGACCTCAAGACCTTCGCGCCGGAGTACGTGATCCCGGACGACTCGGAAAAGCACGCGCGCCTCCTCCGCAAGGAGTCGAAGTCCGCGCCGCACATCTGGCTCGCCACCGACCTCGACCGTGAGGGCGAGGCGATCGCGTGGCACCTGGCCGAGATCATCGGCGGCGCGAAGAGCAAGATGCGCCGGGTCACGTTCCACGAGATCACGCCTGCCGCGATCGCCGATGCGTTCAAGCATCCGCGCGAGATCGACCAGGATCTGGTGAACGCGCAACAGGCGCGTCGCGTCGTCGACCGGCTCGTCGGCTACACGATGTCCCCGCTCCTCTGGAAGAAGATCCGCTACGGACTCTCCGCCGGGCGGGTCCAGTCGGTCGCGCTCCGCCTCATCGTCGACCGCGAGCGCGAGATCCAGGCGTTCAAGGCGGAGGAGTACTGGAGCATCGAAGCGATCCTCGCCAACCATGCCGGCGAGTCCTTCACGGCCGAGGTCATCCAGCACAAGGGCCACAAGATCCACATCAACACCGGCGAGGCGGCCGACAAACACCGCGCGGCTCTCGCGGACGCAAAGTACATCGTCAAGAGCCTCGAGAAGCGCGAGAGCTCCCGCAACGCCGCGCCGCCGTTCACGACATCGACGCTCCAGCAGGATGCGTCGCGCAAGCTCGGCTTCTCCGTGAAGCGCACGATGGTCCTCGCCCAGCAGCTCTACGAAGGCGTCTCGATGGGCGACATGCCGGTCGGCTTCATCACCTATATGCGGACCGACTCGCTGCACGTGGCCGAGAGCGCACTGCGCCAGGCCAAGGACGTCATCACGAAGCAATTCGGCGCTGAGTTCGCGCTGGAGAAGCCGCGCCATTACAAGACGCGGTCGAAGGGCGCGCAGGAGGCTCACGAAGCCATCCGGCCGACGGACCTCTCGCGCACGCCGCAGTACGCGAAGAAGTATCTGAAGCCCGATCAGCTGAGGCTCTACACGCTCATCTGGCAGCGGACGCTCGCGTCGCAGATGGCGCCCGCTAAGTTCGAGAACACGCGCCTCGATGTCGATGCGGGTCCGTACGTGCTGCGCGCCAACGGCCGCCGCGTCACGTTCGACGGCTTCATCCGCGTGTACGCAGAAGGTACCGACGAGCCCGAGAAGGAGATCGCGCCGCTGCCCGAGGTCGTGGCCGGCGAGGATCTCAAGCTCCTTGCGCTGGACGCGTTCCAGCACTTCACGCAGCCGCCGCCGCGGTTCACCGAGGCATCGCTGGTGAAGACGCTCGAAGAGCATGGCATCGGACGGCCGTCGACATACGCGCCGACGATCTCGACGCTCACGGGCCGCAAGTACGTTCGCAAGGAAGGTCGCGCGCTCATTCCCGAGGACGTCGGCTTCGTCGTGACCGACTTCCTGAAGGAGCACTTCCCGGACATCGTCGACAACGGCTTCACCGCGCGCATGGAGCTCGACCTCGACCGCATCGCTGGCGGCGAGACCGAGTGGGAGCCGGTGGTGCGCGACTTCTTCACGCCGTTCATCAAGCTGGTCGAGGAGAAGACGAAGTCGGTCAAGAAGTCGGACATCACCGAGGAGAAGACCGACAGGATCTGTCCCAAGTGCGGGCGGCCGGTGATCATCAAGCTCGGCCGGTTCGGTCGCTTCTATTCGTGCACGGGATTCAAGAGGACCAAGAAGGGCGCACCACAGCCGCCCGGCGCGTGCGATTACTCCGAGCCGCTCGAGGGACAGCAGGAGCGGCAGCTCGAGATCATCGAGGGCGAGATGTGCCCCGACTGTGGGAAGCCGCTCGCGCGGCGGCGCGGCAGGTTCGGTCCGTTCATCGGCTGCACCGGCTATCCCGACTGCAAGTACATCAAGAAGACACAGGTGAAGACCGGCGTCGTCTGCCCGCTCTGCGGTCAGGGGGAGCTGGTCCAGCGCCGCGGGCGCGGCCGCTCGCTCTTCTTCGGTTGCGAGCGCTACCCGGAGTGCACCTTTACCGCGCGCCAGCTGCCCGGTAAAGAAGCGCCCGCCAAAGAAGCGTCCGGCAAAGACGCCGCGTGACCTGCAGGGACGTCGCCTGAGGGCGACGGTGGCGACCCCCGCGGACGTCCAGCATTGGGACGAGCTTCTCGTCGCCACCGGACAGCCGCACATCCTGCAGTCGTTCGGCTGGGGCGAGCTCCGCGCCGCCCTCGGTTGGAACGTCCGGCGTTTCATCCTGGACGGTGGCGTTGCGCAGGTCCTCCTCAAGCCGCTGCCGCTCGGACTTTCGGTCGCATACGCCCCGCGCGGTCCACTGGTCGCGCCCGAGCACCTCGCGGAGGCCATCGCCGCCGTGCGTTCGTCGCTGGCAGAAGAGCGCTGCGCAAGCCTGCTCTGCGATCCGGAAGCCCGCGACGACCCGGCCGTCCGCGCCGGCCTCGCGCGGGCGGGCGTCCGCCCGTCCCCGGTCTTCGTGCAACCGCGTCGCACGCTCCTGATGGACCTCTCGAAGAGCGACGAGGAGCTCTTCGCGGCAATGCGCAAGAAGACACGGCAGTACATCCACAAAGCGGAGCGTGCGGCCGTCGTGACCGAGGAGAAGCGCGACCTCGACCGGTTCATGACGGTGCTGGCCGCCGTCGCCGAGCGCGATCGGTTCGCGATCCGCTCCCGCGAATACTTCGAGCGTCTGCTCGCGGCGTTCGGCGACCGCGCGCACGTGATGTTCGCGCGAGTGGGAGACGATGACGCCGGCGCGATGCTGCTGGTGCGCATGGCCGATCGCGCCTGGGAGCTGTACGGCGGATGGAGCGGCGCCCACGCCGAGGCTCGTCCCTTCTATCTGCTCAAATGGCGCGCGATGCTACGCATGCGCCAGCTCGGTGTCCGCCGGTACGACATGTACGGACTCGGCGAGGGCAAGGGCGATCCGCTGGCGGGCGTCGAGAACTTCAAGCTCGGTTACGGCGGCGAGGTCGTCGAATGGATCGGAGCGCTCGAAACGCCCGTTCGCCCGCTGCTCTATCCGCTGTGGCAGCTGGGCGCGCGTCGCCGGCTCGCGCGCTCCGCCGCCTGATGGAGGCGCCAAGCGGCTGGGACGATGCCGCGGCTCGCTCGCCCTGGGGCAACGTGATGCAGTCCTCGATCTGGGCCGCGGTGCGCGAGCGGCAGGGATGGCGCGCCGAATACGTTCAGGTCGGGGATCCGCTGCCCGTCGCGCTCGTGCTCTGGCGGGACGCGATCCTGGGTCAGCGCGTCGCGTACGTGCCGCGCGGTCCGGTCATCGCGCCCGGTGACAGGGCGGGCCTGCGCCGCGTTCTCGAGCGCCTGGCCGAGCTCGCGCAGGAGCGCGGCGCGATATTCCTCAAGGTCGATCCCGAGCTCGGGGCCGACTTCGCGGCGGAGCCGCTGCGCGCGGCGGGCTTCGCGCGCTCGCCGCAGGACATCCAGCCCGTGCTCGCGACGCTCGAGCTCGACCTCGCTCCCGACGAGGAGGCGCTCCTGGCCGCGATGGACAAGGACACGCGCTGGAGCGTCCGGCAGGGTCCCAAACGTGGCGTGCAGGTGCGCGAGTCGAGCGACGAGGCGGAGCTGCGCGCCTTCTACGACCTGTACGCGCTGACCGGCCAGCGAGCGGACTTCATCACGCGTACGTGGGACTACTACCGCTCGCTCTGGCGCGCGCTGATCGACGCGCGCATGGCGACGCTTCGTCTGGCCTACGTCGAGGGCGCGCCCGTCGCGGGCGCCATGACCTGGCGCTCCGGCGAGCGCGTCGTCTACCAGACCGGCGCGACCAACGACGCGGCGCGCAAGAGCCACGCCGCATACGCGCTCCTCTGGGAGTGCATCATCGGAGCGAAGCGGGAGGGCGCGAAGCGCTTCGACTTCGGTGGCATACCGACGGACGTCGGGCGAAAGGACGATCCGATGTACGGGCCATATCTGTTCAAACGCGGCTTTGGGGGCGTCGCGCGCCGCTGGGTCGGCGCCCATGACACGGTGCCGCGTGCGCTCGCCTATCGCGCCTACCTTCTGGCCGAGCCGGCATACACGGCGGCGCTGCGTCTGGTCGGTCGTGTGCGCAGGACGTCGCCGTGAAGCTCGGGCCACTACTCGCGAGCGCGAGCGTTCCGGTCCCAGCGGGCGCCGAGGAGCTCGACGTGCGCGCCGTCGCGTACGACTCGCGCAAGGTCGCGCCCGGATCTCTCTTCGTCGCGATCGAGGGCTTCCACCGCGACGGGCACGAGTTCGTGGCCGACGCGGTGAAGCGGGGCGCGGTCGCGATCGTCGCGCAGAAGAAGATCCGTTCGAAGGTGCCCGTCGCCGTCGTGGCGGACAGTCGCGCCGCGCTCGCCGATCTCGCGTCCGAGCTATTCGAGCACCCGACGCGCAAGCTGAAGCTCGTCGGCGTGACCGGCACCGACGGGAAGACAACGACGGTGCATCTCATCTCCGATGTCCTCGAGGCCGGCGGCGAGAGCACGGGCTTCGCGACGACGGTCGATTTCAAGATCGCCGATCACGTGTCGCCGAACGACACGCGTCAGAGCACGCAGGAGGCGGTCGAGATCCAGGAGTTCTTCGCCGAGCTCCTCGTCGCCGGGGGAACGTGGGGCGTGCTCGAGGCGACGTCGCACGCGCTCGCGCTCCGCAAGCTGCGGGGCACCGAGGTCGACATCGCGGTGTTCACGAACCTCTCGCCCGAGCATCTCGATTTCCATGGGACGCTCCAGAGCTACCTCGAAGCGAAAGGCATCCTCTTCGACCTGCTCGCCCAGGGCGCGGACAAAGGCGTGCCCAAGACCGCGGTGCTGAACGCCGACGATCCGCACTGGCAATACCTGGTCGATCGGGCGGCCGGCGCGTTGGTCATCACCTACGGGATCGACGCGCACGCGGACGTGCAGGGGACCGTGCTGACGGCCGACGCGAGCGGCTCGCGTGTGCGTGTCGAAGCGCGCGGGGAGACCGTCGAGATCGCGTTACCGCTCGTCGGGCGTTTCAACGTTCAGAACGCGCTCGCGGCGATCGCGGCGGGCGTCGCCGCGGGTGTGCCGCTGGCGAAGGCGCGCGAGGCGCTGCAGCGCGCGAAGCCGGTGCGCGGTCGGATGGAGCGCGTCGACCGAGGCCAGCCCTTCAGCGTCATCGTCGATTACGCGCACACCCCGGAGTCGCTGGACAAGGTGCTCGCGCTCCTGCGCCCTCTCACGAAAGGCAAGCTGATCGCGGTGTTCGGCAGCGCCGGGGAGCGCGATCGCACCAAACGTCCGCGTCTGGCGGAGGTCGCGTCGAAGCACGCGGACTTCTTCGTCATCACGCAGGAAGACCCTCGCCTCGAGGATCCGGCGACGATCCTGGCCGAGATCGAGGCCGGCGCGACGGCGGCGGGAAAGACGCGCGGGTCCGACTACGCGGTCATCGACGACCGGCGCGAGGCCGTGCGGGACGCGATGCGCCGCGCGCAGCCGGGCGACACCGTGTTGCTCGCGGGCAAGGGTCACGAGACGTCGATCATCGTCCGCGAGGAGAAGCGCCCCTGGAATGAGGCGGAGGTGGCACGGGAGGCACTACGCGAGCTCGGCTTCGCGGCATGACGACCACCGATCCATCGCAGGGGGAGAACCCCCTGGGACCCCCCGGTGGGCCGCGTTCCCGGCGCACCCCCCGGAGCTCGCGGGGAGCGACGCTCGGGCAGACGCGCGCGTTGCGCGAGCACAGCCGCGCGCTCGTGTCACAGCTGCGCGCGGAGATCGGCGTACCGGAGCGTCCGAGCGGCCGGGCCGCGCTCCTCATGCTCATGGGGCTCCCGGGAGCTGGAAAGACGCACTGCGCCCGGCTGCTGGCGGCGCGACTGGATGCCGCGCACGTGGCGACGGATCACCTCCGGAGCGTCCTCTTCATCGCGGCCTCGTACGCTGATGAGGAGAATCGCGCGGTGTTCACCGTCGCGGAAGCGCTCGTCGACGAGCTGCTGGGGGAAGGACACGCGGTCATCCTGGATGCGACGAACCTCATCGCCCGGTACCGCGCCCCCATGGAGGGCGTGGCGCGCCGCCGTGGCGTGACTCCGCTCCACGTTCTCGTCGTCGCGGACGATGCGGACGCGCGCGCTCGTTTGGCCGCACGCGCCGAACGTCGCGGGCCCGGCGACCACTCGGACGCCGACGTCGGCGTTTACGAGCGGATGCGCCGACAGGGCTTCGAGCCGCCCGAACGGTTCGTCGAGCTCCACAACGGACCGGATCTCGGCCCCGAGATCGAGCGCATCGCGGCGCTCGCATGAGTCGTCACGCGCGGGGAGTCGTGTTCGGCTTGATCGCGATGGCGCTCGTGATCGGCTACGGGGTGCTCGGCTCGCGCGCCGCGCCGCTGGTGTTGCCGGCCGCTTCGCCGACGCCGACGCCGACGAAGCCGGTCAGTGCGGTCCCCGCCCCGCAGACCTCCGGGACGATCGCGTTCGCGCTGCGCGGAGACGTCTACATGCTTCGCGATGGCAAGTACGTGAGCGTCACCTCCGACGGCCGCTCGATCCAGCCGAATCTATCGATCGACGGACGCACGCTCCTGTTCGCTCGCCTTGAGGCGATCAACGGCAAGCGCAGCGTCGACAGCCAGATCACGCCCGCGATCCTTCGCTACACGGACATCGTGAAGAAGGACCCGAGCGGCGGCGTCGAGTCGATCGTGCTGAGCGGACTCCGGACCGAGTCACCGGGTGGGTTCCACATCGTCGCCTGGCACAACACCCCGGCGCTGTCGCCCGATGGCAGGCGGTTCGCCGTCGTCACCGACGCGGGGAACGGGCAATCGGCTCTCGAGGTCTACGACCTCCAGACCGGCAAGCTCGACGCCCTGTTGACGCGGGGCTCCAACCTGGCCGACTCGACGTGGTCGCCGGATGGAAAGACGATCGCTGTGACCTCCTACACGCTGGGAGAGCCCCGCATCCTCCTGGTCGCGGCGAACGGCTCCCCAGCGGTCCCCCTCGGCATCAAGGGCACGACGGGCGAGTCCTACCGGCCCTCGTACTCTCCAGACGGCAAATGGATCACGTACACGCTGCGGCACGACGGCGGCAACGACATTCATGCCGTCGAGATCCTGACCGGAAAGGACGTCGCGCTCACCACCGACGGGAAGAGCTGGAACAGCGTGTTCTCGCCGGACGGGAAGCAGGTCGCGTTCCTGCGCGAGAGCGGTGGGTTCATCGACCTCTACTTCATGGACGTCGCGGAAGTGCTGGTCGGCGGGCCGGTCCGCGCGGCCGTGAAGCTCACGCGCGGCGAGGGCATCGACGGCGATAGCCGACCGGCGTGGGGGCGCTGACCCCTAGACCAGGCGCTTCCGGATCTGGGCGGAGATGAAGTCCATCGCGGCGACCGTGAACACGATCATGAAGATGATCAGACCGGCCGCTCCGTACTGGAAGAGCTGGATCGATTGAAAGAGATCCGTTCCGATGCCGCCGCCGCCCACCAGACCGAGGATCGGCGCGAGGCGGACGTTCGTGTCCAGCCGGTAGATCGTGAAGGAGATGAACGGATTCGTGATCTGCGGCAGGACCGCCGTCCACACGACCTGCGTCCGATTCGCACCGGTCGCCGTGATCGCCTCCAGCGGACCGGCGTCGATGCTCTCGATCGCCTCCGAATAGAGCTTGCCGAGAACGCCGATGTTGTGGAAGGCGAGGCCGAACACCCCGGCCGCGTTCCCCGGACCGAAGATGACGAGCAAGACGATGACGACGATGAGCACGTCGATCGATCGGATGATCGTGAACATGACGCGTATGACCAGGTAGATCGCCTGCGTGATGGGGTTGCCCGCCATGATGTTCCTCGCGCCGAGGAACGCAAGCGGCAGAGCGATGACCATCGAGAAAGCCGTCGCCATGACACCGAGGAAGATCGTCTCGATCATCTTCCACCAGGCGGTGTCGCGGTAGGTCTCGAATTCGTCTCGCGGCGACATGATCGAGAAGTCCCAGTCGAACAGCTGGCGGATGATCCCGACGGCGTACTCGACGTTCGCTCGGCCAGTGTCGATCGCGGTGATCTGCAGCCCGACGTAAAGAACAAGTAGCACGAGCGCGATCCCGAGGAGCTTTCGCCAGTCCGTCAGCGGGTTCTGCTGCAGCTCGCGCGGAACGGGTAGTCCACGCGCGGTGAAGTACTCGGCCATCAGCGGCCGCTCGGATCCGCATGCGTACCGTCCGCGAGTGCGCGAAGCGCGGCATCGTTCGCGGTCATCGGCTGCGCCTGGGAGCGCTCGGGGCCGATCTCGACCTCTTCGGCGTCCTCGCCGTAAATCTCCTTGAAGCGCTTCTCGTCGATGGCGTCGGGCTTGCCGTCGAAGGCGATCCTCCCGTCCTTCAGAGCGATGACGCGCGTGCCGTAGCGACGCGCGAGCGAGAGGAAGTGCAGCGAGCAGACGACGGTTATGCCGTCCTTCCTGTTGATCTCCTCCAGGTACTTCATCACCGAGTGGCTCGTGGCGGGGTCGAGGCTCGCGACCGGCTCGTCGGCGAGCATCAGCTCGGGCTTCTGCATCAGCGCGCGCGCGATCCCGACGCGCTGCTGCTGCCCACCGGACAGCGCGTCCGCGCGGCTGTACGCGCGCTGCGCGATACCGACGCGTCCGAGGTTCTCGAACGCAGCGGCGACGTCGGACGCGGTGGGGCGGGAGGCGATGGTCCTCCAGGTGGATCGATACCCGAGGCGGCCGGAGAGGACGTTGCTGAAGACCGAGCTGCGCCGCACGAGGTTGAACTGCTGGAAGATCATCCCGATGCGTCGCCGGACGCGGCGGATGGCGACGCGGTCGGCGGCCGTGACGTCGATCCCGTCGAAGATGACCGTGCCGGAGGTCGGATCGACCAGACGGTTGATGCACCGGAGCAGCGTCGACTTGCCCGATCCCGACAGTCCGATAAGCACGAGGAACTCCCCGCGCTGGATGTCGAGCGAGACGCCGTCGAGAGCGCGCGTGCCGCTGGGATAGACCTTCACAAGGTCTTTGATGGAAACGAGCGGCGGCATCCGCGGCAGTCTAGGGAAAGAACGAGGGCCGCCGGTGTTCCCGGCGGCCCTCGCGGATCACGTGGAGCGCGTCGTCGCTAGGGTGCCCTGGACGGTGAGGGCGTCGCGGCCGGACGCGGTGTGTTCTTGGCGAGCGTGCCGACATCCACACCCGCGAGCTTCGCCGCCTCTTTCATCGGGTCGTAGAACTTGGCGTCGATCTCCTGCATGCCGTTCCACGAGAACAGCGCCAGGAACTTCGCCTTGCCATCGTCGGTCTTGCTGTAGTCGATGAGCGCCTGCTTCACGGTCTTCCCGAGCTCCGCCGGGAAGTCCTTCTGGAGCGCGACGCCGTCGTTCGGGATCGGGCCGGCGGTGTCGACGACCTTGAGCTTGGTCATGATGTCGGGGTTCGCGGCGACCAGCTGCGTGCGCACGTCGATGAACGTCGCCGCGCCGTCGACCGTGCCCTGATAGACGGCGAGCGCCGCCTGCGGGTGGCCGCCGGCGAAGATGATGCCGTTGGGCGCGAAGAACGTGCGCGGCTCCTGGCCGACCTTGTTCTTGATCGTCAGCACCGGGTACACGTACCCGGAGGCGGAGAGCGTGTCAACGAACGCGAACTTCTTGCCCTGCAGACCCTTGAGGTCGGTGATGCCGCTGTCCGCGCGGACGAGGATCTGCGACTGGTAGGTCGGGCTCAGCTGCGTCGTGCCGTCGAGCTTCACCTCGTTGCGAAGCGCACCGATGACCGGTGTGCCGCACGCGCGGTCCAGGAGCAGCGTCATCTGCAGCGGTGCGAAGAAGCCGACATCGATCTGGCCGGAGCACATGCCCTCGACCTGCGCGGCGTAGCTGCTCATGACGGTCACTTTCCAGGCGAGCCCGGTGGCACGCTCGAGAGCGGCCTTGATGGCCGCGCCATTGGTCGCGATGGTCGCCGCCTCCTGAGAAGGCGTGAACGCGAGAACGATCGGACGGTCGAATGATCCAACGCGGGGTCCGGCGCTCTGTGGAGCACCGCTGGCAGCAGGTGGCGTCGCGGTGCCGCCACAGGCGGCGATCACGAGGCCCGCGGCCAGCGCCCACCCGAGCGGACCGCGAAGCGTGCGTCGCATGGGTCCCTCCTTCAATAACTGGAAGCGTCCTTATCATAGGTCGCGAGGTGTCCTTCATTACCAAGCTCGCGGAGTCGTCGCGAGCGCGGGATAGCATCGTCTGTGTCGGGCTCGATCCAGAACCCGATCTCATCCCCGAGATGCTCGGCGCCGGCCCACAGGCCGCGCTGCGTTTTCTTCGGAAGGTGATCCGCGCTACTTCCGATTACGTATGCGCGTACAAACCGAATTTGGCGTTCTACGAGCGATACGGGAGCGCGGCCTACGACGTACTGGGGCTCACGCTCCAGGCGATCCCGAGCGACATGCCGGTGGTGCTTGACGCCAAGCGCGGCGACGTCCCGAACACGTCCGCCGCGTACGCGGACGCGCTATTCGACTCGCTGCATGCCGACGCAGTCACCGTCGCGCCCTACATCGGAATGGACAGCATCGAACCCTTTTGCCGCGATGGCCGCTACGCGCTGGTACTTGCGCGCACGAGCAATCCGGGGGCGGGGGATCTGCAGGACCTGGTGGTCGATGGGCGTCCTCTGTACGAGCGCGTCGTGGAGCGCAGCGTCGCGGCATTCCCGGCGGACGCGTGTGGCTTCGTCGTCGGCGCCACGTATCCCGAGGAGGCCCGGCGCATCCGGGAGCTGGCGCCGGATCGCCTGTTCCTCATGCCGGGCGTCGGCAGTCAGGGCGGCGACATCGCCACCGCCCTCCGCGCCGCGCTCGATGCGCGCGGCGGTGGGGTGCTGCCGTCGGCGTCGCGCTCCGTGACGTACGCATCGTCGGGCGCTGACTTCGAGGCCGCCGCGGCATCCGCCGCTCGCTCGCTGCGCGACGCGGCGAACGCCGCTCGGGCTGCCGCCGTGGAGCGTCGCTGATGCTGGGCATCGGCGCGGAGGAGCTCATGCTCGTGCTCATCGTCGCGCTGCTCGTGCTCGGCCCGGAGCGACTGCCGCGCATGGCTCGCGACCTCGGTCGCGTTGTCGGAGATCTGCGCCGCACTTCGGATGAGTTCCGCGAGGAGTTCCTGCAGGCGGACAAGTTCCTAACGGCGGAGAAGATCCTCGAAAGTCAGGCGACAAGACCGGAGCCGCCGCCGGAGCCCGCCGCGCTCCCCGGTGGGGCCGCCAGCCCCACCGATCCGAATGAGTCGGCCTTCGACCGCGAGATGCGGGAAGCGCGCGAGAGGCTCGCCGCCGCGCGCGAAAAGCCCGTGAATTAGGCCTCATGCGGATGGACTCTCTCCTATACTGAAGACGTCGAGCGCCGAACGGCGCTCTTTTCGCGCCCGGAGGAATAGCTCGAACACATGCGCCTGACTTCCTGGTTGGTCGTGCTCATCGCGGTGCTGGCCGTCTTCGTGGACATCCCGAAGCACCAGTTCTCGTTCCCCTTCAACTGCCCGGGTATCTGCCTGCGGATCGGCGACTTCCAGGTCAACCAGGAGATCAAGACGCACCTCGGCCTCGACCTTCAGGGCGGAACACAGCTCATCCTCCGCCTGCAGTTCGAGAAGCTCCCGCCGGGCTCGAACGCGACACAGAGCGAGCTTCAGACCCAGGCCATCAACGTCATCGACCGCCGCATCAACGCTGTCGGCGTGTCGGAGCCGGTGATCCAGGGCCTCGGCACCGACAAGATCCTGCTCGAGCTGCCCGGCGTCACGGACATCCAGCAGGCCAACGAGCTCGCGACGAAACAGGCCTTCCTCGAGATCAAAGTCCCCAACAAGGAAAAGCCCGGCGAGTACGTGTCACTTCAGCCGCCGCTCACCGGCGCCGACCTGAATCCGAACGGCGTCTACGTGACGTTCGAGGGAACGCGGCCCGTCGTCCACTTCTCTTTCCCGGGCGCGGCGGGGAACCGCTGGGTGCAGATCTCGAAGGACTTCCTGAACCAGCCGGTGCAGATCACGCTCGATGGCCAGGAGATCTCCGCGCCGGTCATCCAGACGGTGTTCAGCTCGGGCGACGGGATCATCGAGGGGAACTTCACGACCAAGACCGCGAACGATCTCGTGATACAGCTGAAGTCAGGCTCGCTGCCGGTGCCGCTCGAGGTCATCCAGTCTTCGCGTATCGAACCGACGCTGGGACGCGACTCGGTGCAGCAGAGCGTCGTGGCCGGCCTGATCGGCCTGCTGCTCGTCGCCTTCTTCATGATCGCCTACTACCGGCTGCCCGGAGTCCTCGCGGTGCTCGCGCTCCTTTACTACGCCGCGCTTACCTACGCCATCTTCCGACTCGTTCCGGTCACGCTGACGCTCGCCGGCGTCGCGGGATTCCTGCTCTCGATCGGTATGGCCGCCGACGCCAACGTGCTGACCTTCGAGCGGCTGAAGGAAGAGCTGCGCACGGGCAAATCGCTCCGGGCCGCGGTCGAGGAGGGCCGCAAGCGCGCGTTCCCCTCGATCTTCTATTCGAACCTGGCCACGATCATGACCGCGGGCGTCCTCTTCTGGTTCGGTAGCGGCACGGTCAAAGGCTTCGCGCTGACGCTGGCCATCGGTGTCTTCGTTTCGTTCTTCACCGCGGTCATCGTCACGCAGATGCTCCTGCAATGGGCCATCGAATTCCCGGCGCTCCGAAAGCGGCGGCTCTACGGAGTCGAGGAGCGGCCCGCCGACACCCGCGGCGCGACGACGGCGGTCCCCGCGACGCTGAGCCGCTGATGATCCGCTTCGTCGAGCGCAAGTGGATCTACTTCCTGGTCTCGGGTCTCATGATCGTGCCCGGCGTCATCTTCCTGCTGCTGGGCGGTCTCCGGCCCGGCATCGAGTTCCGCGGCGGCACGCTGATCGACGTCCGGTTCGATACGGCGCCGACCGTCGCCGAGGTGCGCGAGGTGATGAGCGGGCTCGGCCGCGAGGAGGCGCAGATCATCGTCGCCGAGGGCGGTCGCGTCGAGATCCGCACCTTCGAGATGACGCCGGCCGAGCAGGCGGCGACCGAGGCCGCCCTGAAGGCGAAATACGGCGAACGCGTCATCGACGTGAACCCCCAGGTCGTGAGTCCATCGTTCAGCGGTGAGCTCATCCAGAACGCGATCCGCTCGATCGCGCTCGCCTCGCTGCTCATCGTCCTGCTCATCGCGTACGCGTTCCGGGACTTCGGCTGGTCCGCGTTCCGGTACGGCATCGCCGCGATCCTCGCGCTGCTTCACGACGCGCTGCTGGTGCTCGGCCTGTTCGCGATGCTCGGCTTCTTCTTCGAGGTCGAGATCGACAGCCTGTTCGTGACCGCGGTCCTGACGATCATCGGCTTCTCGGTACATGACACGATCGTCGTTTTCGACCGGATCCGCGAGAACCTCCGTCTGAACCCGGGCGAGGCGCTGAATCCCGTCATCAACTTCTCGATCATGCAGACGATGACCCGGTCGATCGTGACGGGTATCACCGTCGTCTTCATGCTGCTGGCTCTCTATCTGTTCGGCGGCTTCTCGATGCGAAACTTCGCCCTCGCACTGCTGGTAGGGGTCATATCCGGTACCTATTCATCGATCTTCAACGCGAGCCAGATCGTCTCCTTGTGGCAGGAGATCGAGGACCGCATTCGCCATCGCGCGACCCCGGCACCCGCCTGACGACGATCCCCCGGAATACACTTTCCTAGATGTTCGGGTTGAAGCTGCTCCCGGCCGTCGTGCGCACGGGGCTCGCGATGTTCATCGTCGGCGGCCTTGTCGGCTACGCCGCGACCGGATTCACGACGACTCTGGTCGCCGATTCCGGGATCCTGGGCGGCGGCGAGTCGAGCGACGCGCACAAGTACGTGATGGCCCTCCTGCAGCGCGAATCCGAGAGCCTCGCCCAGCTCCAGCCGGCGCGGGACGTCGTGTCGCGCGCTTTGCAGCAGCAGAGCGTGTCACAGCAGGCGACGAGCGCGAAGCCCCTCTCCGTGACCTACCTTGGTGGCTCGTCGTCCGGTCGGATCAGCGTCCACATCTACGCCGTGGAGCTCCAGGCCACCGGCGGTCAGTACCAGTTCTTCCCGCTTGCTCTCACAGTCGTCGGGGGCAAGGTGGTGCGCGTTGAGTAATGCCGCCGCGCTCAGCAGCGGTCAGATGAGCAGCGGCCGCGCGGCGCTCATCCTCGCGACCTTCCTCGGTGGCCTCGTCTCGGGCGTCGTCTTCTACGCCGTGGCGGATAAGGGAACGGACGCTAACCCGTACGCGACCCTGCCGAAGGCGGCGGAGCCGGCGGTGACCGCCGAGGTCGCGCGTGCCATCCAGGCCGACGACGCGAGAGGCCTGGCCAACCAGCTGGACATGGAAGTCCTGCAGCAGCTTCAGGCCGCGATCGAACCTTTGGCCGATGTCAGATCTATGAAGTTCGTGGGGGCGGTGGAGAAGAGCGGTCGCGTTCTCGCCGCATATGTTGCCGGCGGAAAGACGAGCGATGGCACAGACGTCCTCGTCGGATTCGTCCTGAACGTGACGGGCGACCAGATCGTTGGGGTGAACTGATGGCGAGCGTGCAAACAGCACTCGGCACAACCGCGTACGTGCTGGATCACAACAAGAAGAGGCTGCTGATCCTCTTCATCGTCCTCGGCGGCGCGATCGGTCTGTACGGGATCCGCGGCATCTTCCAGGGGATCCTCGACATGATCGGGCAGGCCCCGCAGCTGCTCGTCCTGCTGCTCTTCTACTCGTTCATGATGATCGTGCAGTTCGGCGCGCTGATGTGGTTCATGTCGCGGCCGCGCACCTACACGGTCACGCCGGACAGCCCGCAGATCGGCCTGTCTTTCGAGAACTACCGAGGCCAGCCCGACCTGCTCGAGCACGCCAAGAGCCTCGTCCGGATCCTGAAGGGCGTGAAGACGTTCCAGGCACGCGGCGGTGAGATGCCCGCGGGAATGCTCCTCGCGGGTCCGCCCGGCACCGGCAAGACGTTCCTCGCGGGCTGCATGGCCGCGGAAGCGAACCTGCCGTTCATCTACGTCGACGCCTCGAGTCTGTCGAGCATGTGGATGGGCGTGGACGCGCTCATCGTCATCTCGCTGTTCCGCAAGGCGCGCGGTCTCGCCCGCAAGTACGCGGCGCCGGGTCAGGCGGGATGCTGCATCCTCTTCCTCGACGAGCTCGACTCGGTGGGGCTGTCGCGTGGCGGCACGATGGGCGGCCAGCAGCAGGGGATGATGGGCCCGATGGGCATGATGGGCGGCCGCGGTCTGGCCCTCAACACGATGCTCAACCAGATGGACTCCCTTGGTAAGCACGTCGAGGACCGCTTCAAGTACAAGGTCGCGCGCTGGCTCGGCCTCGTCCGCGGTCCGGTGCCGCCGAAGCCGATCGTGTTCGTGATCGGCGCGACCAACCGGCCCGAGGTCCTCGACGCCGCGCTGGTGCGCGCCGGCCGTCTGGACCGGAAGCTCATGGTGTACGAGCCGGACGGCGAAGGCCGGAAGGACATCATCCAGCACTACCTGCGCCTGAAGGCGCACGAGCCGGAGATCCCGGTCGAGCTCATGGTGGCGGACTCGATCGGCTGGACGCCGATCGACATCAAGACCGTGATCAACGAGGCGCTCATCGTCGCGCACGACGCGGGCCGCGAGTACCTCACCTACAAGGACTGGCTCACCGCGCGTGACGCGCGCCTGCTCGGCATCAAGCAGCCGATCATCGGCATGTCCGCGCATGACAAGCGCACCATCGCGTACCACGAGGCCGGTCACGCCATCGCCTCGCACTACCTCAACAAGGACGACCGGATCCAGAAGGCGTCGATCATCCGCATGGGTGACGCGTACGGCGTGGTCATGCCGACACCGAAGCTCGAGCGCCACCAGCTGCACGCGGAGGAGATCGAGAACGACATCATGGTCTCGCTCGGCTCCCGTGCGGTCGAAGAGATCATCCTGCACACGAAGACAGCGAACGCGTCGTCGGACCTCCGGAACGCGACGAACCGCGCGATCGCGTACGTCGGCACGTGGGGCATGGGCTCGACACTCCTCGCCTTCCCGCCCAATGCGATGGGCGCGGCACCGCAGGTGCTTTCGCTCGCCGACAAGCTGCTGGAGGGTCTCTTCGAAGAGACGAAGCGGCTCATCCGCGAGAAGGAGTACGCGGTCCATGCGATCGCCGGAGCGCTGCTCCAGCGTGGCGAGCTGATCGGCCCCGAGCTGGACGAGATCTTCGAGGCCGCCGATCTCTCGAACCCCGAGATGGCCAAGGAGTTCGTCCGCCGGCCGGTGACCATTCCGAAGATGGCCGACCTCATGAAGAAGGAAGAGCTGCCGCCGGAAGTCGTCGCTGTTCCTGTGGCGGCGTCGGATCTTCCCGGCCAGCCCACTCCGCCGCCCGTGCCGCAGGGCTGACCCGACCCGACCAGGGTGATGCGGACTCCCGCTGGCGCAGGCCAGCGGGAGTTCAGTTTCTAGGGGCCGCTGTACGCCTTGGCGAGCTGCGAGAGCGTCACGTACCGTAGCGGTCCTTTGTCCCGGTCCCAGCGGTACGGTTCGAACGCCTGGAAGAGCTTCTCGATCGCCGCGCGCTCCGTCGCGTCGATGGTGGACGGGTGGCTCACGAGCGTCATCGCGCGCTTCTGCAGCGCCGGCGCACCGACCGCCGGCAGCATGGCGAGGTCGTCGTTGATGATCCGCTGGATCGTGAAGGTCGTGTGGCCATAGGTGTTTCCCGCGATGTTGGGGACCTCGATCAGCGGCAGGTCCCCCGCGACGTTGGCGTCGGTGCGCGATGGTCGGTACGGCTGTGCGCCGGGCAGCAGCGTCCAGGGATACGTCAGCAGCCCGAAGTCACCCGACGGCGTGGCGCTCGTATCGACGGTGAAGCCGCTCGCCGCCACGGCGCGGAGGTTCGCGGCATTGGCGAACAGTCCTCCGCCGCGGAACGAGGTCGGCTTCGGCATGCCGTTGTCCGCCATGAGCTTCAGCGCGTGGTCGAGGAGCCGTTTCGTCTCCGCCTCGTCGAACGCGGTCAGCGGGACGTCATATCCGTCGCTGCGGCCGGCCCAGCTTGGCGACGTCCGGGGCGTGACGCCCGCCGCGCGCACGAAGTCGGTCCAGGCGTGCAGGTGAAGTCCGATCTCGCCACTCGTCGCGCTCGTCACGCTCATCGCCCACTGCCGCATCGCGTCGGCTCGTTCCTTGGGGATCTGGGTCGTCGTCCAGACACGCGGATTCCACAGCAGCGTGAGCGGGACGAAGTACGTGCGGTTGATCGCGAACGTGTTGCTCAGCATCTCGTCCGTGACGGCATCGCCCTCGAAGTCCAGCGTCCACACGAGGTAGACGGGCGCCGACAGCATGAACGTCGTCGTCGCGACGACGACGTCCGTCCCGTCCTTCATGCGCACCAGGAACTCGACGGTCTGCTCGCCGGGCGGCACGCCTTCCAGTCCCACTGACGCGCTCCACTGCGGACCCGCGCTTGGGGCGGCAACGAACGCGAGGGGCACGGTCTCCTGCGTCGAGCGGAGCCGCGCGCGTGGCTGCCCCGGCGCGGCCTCGCCCGGCATGGAGACGGCGACTCGGGCGCGCTCCTGCTGAAGTCCGTCGGGGACCGTGTACCAGCGGCGGCCCTGGACCGCTACGGCATCGGGGCGACGATCCAGGCCCACGAGCCCGGTCGATCCCGGAGGGATGGCGACGGGCGCGGTGGTCGCGGACGAGGGAGACGGCGACGGCGTCGCGACGGGCGTGCACGACACGCAGAGCGCGAGAACGGCGGCGACGGCGGTTGCTCTCACGGTGGATTCATCGTACGAGGCGCCATCGGTGGCGCACGGGCTCATCGG
>Ga0114129_10004173_pt1 | contig 20408 bp, 24 predicted proteins | sample RhiMetdeltSRZDD1_FD_80071 | JGI IMG/M metagenome (GOLD analysis project Ga0114129, IMG submission 80071) | Populus rhizosphere microbial communities from Tennessee, USA - Rhizosphere MetaG P. deltoides SRZDD1 (version 2) (version 2) | ecosystem: Host-associated > Plants > Roots > Rhizosphere >... | reverse complement strand
GTCGGCACACTCAGCGCCTCACCCGTCGCGCGATTCGCCTGCTGGAAGGCCAAGGCTACCGCGTGATTCTCGAACCGGCAGCATGAGCGCGCCGCTGATGCTCATGTCATTTTCTGAGCAGTAACAGCCGAGCCGCCAAGTCGGCCAGCCCCTTTTGACCTCCCACGCCAATCGCGGGGACAAGACCAGATTGCGGTGGTACAGAGCCATCGTTTGTCCAAAACTGTTTCCGACTTCATCAGGAAGGCGATGGGTCAAGAAGCGGCGCGCCTCGCTGATTCCGGCCTGGATGTCATTGACATACGCGGTGGCATCCGATAGCGTCGCCGGACCAGCCAACGGTTCCCCACGAAAAACGAGACGCTGTCCGCGGGCAAGGACGCCGCGCATTGGGAGGAAAATAAGGGCAAGACCCCGGTGGTGCTAGTCGCCGCGGGCATCTTTAAGCCCTAGGGAAAGACCTTTCTTGTCCGTCTGGAAGAATCACAGAGAGGAAAGAGCGAGGGATGTGCGATGCCGCGTTATGAGTTCATGTGTGAGAAGTGCGACAAGCCTTTCGAATTGATCATGACCATCTCTGAGCGGGAGAAGGATGAGGTGAAGTGCCCGAAGTGCCACGGCACGAATGTCCGGCCGCAGTTGAGTGGCTTCGTGGCGCAGACGTCGAAGAAGAGCTGAGCGTTCGCCGAGGCCGCCTACCATCAGCTCGTGGCCGGGTAGTGACATTAGCTGTCCGCCTTGCTTCGCGACGTGACCCGCGCGCCCGCATTCTCCGCGCCGCTGCGGATTTGCCGACTTTCGACTGACTGTTATTCTGGCCACCATTCGGGTTTAACGGACGCGATAACGTCTTCAAGTAGGGCCGCCGCTTCCCCGCCGTCGCTGCTCCTGCGCGCGGATCAGGTGACCGAAATGAACCTCACGACGCGCCGCGAGACAGCAGCGCCCTGACGCGCAGCCCCTCACACGCCAGGGCGCCGATCTCGCCCCAAGGTGGCGCCGGCGCGCGTCAAGGTAGCGCCCGGGGTCTCCCGCTGATCATGTGGACGATGATTAACACGACTCCGATGAGGAACAGCACCCAAGCGATCTGCCCGGCGATTGCGGCGATCCCAAACAAGCCGAGCGCACCGGCTATAAGCCCTACGACAAGAAACATCAACGCGTAGTAGAGCATTGTCGTCCCTCCGCTAAGAACAACTGGTGCAAACCAGATGCCGATAAGCCGCCCACCCGCGCGGGCTGATCCACCGGATTCGAAAGGCCGAGACCGCCTGGCTCTTCACACGCGACGCCGGCTCGGCGGATCCTCGGACGCGTTGGGTGGTCACCTATTGCGGAGGGCGGGCTATCGATGAGAGCTCGGAAACGTCAGTGTCGAGGCTACAGCCCGGCGGCTTGAAGTTCATGTCATCACGGTCCCGCTGCGAACCGTCGAGGGTTTCGACGGAACCCTTCGGCGCGGTCACGAGCCTGCGGCCTCACGCTGACCGCGACCCGCACGGCCGACCCGGTAGAAGATTGTCGGGATAGTGCGCCCACAGCCACCGCATCCAGAGCCACGGTGGAACGCTGGGTCGGTTTTGGCGAGTGCCTCGGTCACGGCGCGCATGTCGTCCAAGCTGCTCGCGCACGCGAGCGCAAGACAGGCGTCACACAACGGCTCGCCCGGTGCGCGGGACAGCAGACGCCGCACGTCGTCGGCGGTAGTCACGCCCGCGGCACATTAAACCCGTCAGCCCACGCGGGCAACCTATCGAGCGATACACGTCGAACGGTACACGACCCGATACGCGCGACTGCGTACGATGCGCGCGATGCCGAAAGAACGTGACGTGATCGCGAGGCTGTTTCGAAGTGCGCTTCAGCCACGCCCCGACCGGGCAGAAGTCGAACGGGATGCCGTCGAACGCTTGGTGTCCCGCGCCATACGGCAACGTGAACGGCGGGAATTGCGGCGCGCGATCCGGGCCGTCTTCACGCGGCTCGTCTCGCAGCTACGTCGTCAAGGCTGGACGACTGCGGGCGCGGGTGAGTGTGCCGAATGCGGGAATGACCGGCCGTATGACCCGTTCTGGTCGAAGCTGCGACCACAGTACGCCACGTGCCCACGCGGGCATCGCCTACATGTTGAATGCCTCCACCTGCGTACCCTCGACAAGGAGCTGGACGTCGAGGCGCTGTGTCCGCGCTGTCTGGCGGCGTCACACCGGCCGACGAGCCCAGATCCGTAGCGCTACCGCTTCGGCTGGACGGTCGGGTTCCAGACGAGAGCCGATATGCCGAGAGCGCTCAGTGCGCTCTCGTCAGGGATCCTCGTTGCGCGCCGTCTTCACGAGGTCGACCATGGCTTCGCCGCCCGAGATCCAATTCATCCCCTGGCCCTGGGAGCTCACCACGCCGATCGCATACGGATCTCCGGACCACCAGCTGAATACCGCGCTGCCCGATTGCATCGGCACGAAGTCGCCGTTCGTCGTCGTCATCGCCATCATATCGCCGCCGTCCTCCTCCTCGAGGATGACATCGTCCTGGAAGACTGGACGATCCATGCCGCCCATGTCCGACGCGTAACCGATGCTTGACCAGAACGGCTCGCCGTCCCAGTCATCGTAGTACTCCCGCGAACCCAGCCAACCCAGCGTGCTGCCGAGCGGTGTCGAGAGCACGGCGACGACGTAGTCCTGCTCGACGTTGTCCGTGTTGATGTTAGTGAGCTTGTCGTAGTGCCAGACCTTGGTCGCGAAACTCGAGCCTTGATTGCTATTGTCAAACTGGTTCGCCGTGAAGAGCACCGACAAATTGGACCAGTTCATGACGTGGCTCGCGGTCAGCACGTGGCGAGGCCCGATCAACACGCCCGATCCGATCTTGCCTCCGCTGATGACGCGGCCGACGCAGCGCCAGGGATAGTTCGTGTCTTTGTAGACGAAGCGACCATCCGGGGGAAAAATAAATAACGGGTCCACGTCTCTGCCCCGGCGCAGCACCCGCGTACGCGGGATCCTGGGCCCCAGAGTCGGCACGAACGTTTGCGCCGCCCATTTGGGCCGAAACGGCTCCGGCCGAGCGCGACCGCGGACCCGCTTGCGCAGCGCCGGCGTCACCGCGTGGCGTTCTGCATGCGGGAGCACGACCGATAGGTCGGTGCCAGGGCGGCCTACATCCAGGTCGATGCGCCAGGTGGCACTCCGGCCGCGGGTGGAGACAGGCTCGACGCGCACGCTGGCCGCGGGCGCCTGCCCGGTACCGACCTGGACGAACACGGTGTGTAGCGGGGCCGCCGGAGGAGGAGGCGGCGTGCCCGTCGCCTTGATCGTCTTCATTTTGCGGGCCTGGGCAGAAGTGATCGGACGCTCGCGCTTGGCCATCAGATCCCCTCCGACTGAGTTATACGTTTAGCTCAGCCCAGATAGCTGCATGGTCGGAGGCTGCTTGCTCCGGGCCGGCCATGTCATAGCGCTGCCATTTGTTGTTTGTTTTGCCTGACCACACGCCTTTGCGAAATACACCGGCCTTGGTCACTCGCACGAAGAGCTCCGGGGAGAGAAGAATGTAGTCGATCTTGTCCTTCTGCGTATCGCCGTACGTGCCTTGCCAGTTGTCGAGCTGGAAGTTCTGACTCTGGCTGACGTCTCGCAAGTCGGATGCGTTCTGCAGCAACGGAGCGAGAGGCGCTGAGTCTGGCGTGTCATTGAAGTCGCCGAGGACGGCCACGAAATCCATCCCAGCAGCGCGACGGCTATCGTAAATCTCCCGGACCCGTTGCGCCTGCCGTTTACGGCGTGCATTTGACTCCTGCTGTCCGCCAAAACCCTTGCTTTTGAAGTGATTGATCAGCAGCAGGAGTGTCTTACCGGATGGCAGTTGGATTTCGTACTCAGGGCAGTCGCGACTAAACACAAGCTGGCCACCAACGACATCGTCGACATGGCTGCGCATGTTGCCGATCGGGAAGTTGGTCAGCAGACCTACATCGATGCCGCGATCATCATTTCCGTCGATGACCATGACGTGCCGATACGGCGGACTGTCGACAGTCTTGAGCGTTCCGTCGTTGAATCGTCGCAGCGCGATCCGGTTATCGACCTCGACGATGCCCAGGATGTCCGCGCCAATCTCTTGGATGACGCGGGCGGCATTCCTGGTCGCGGCTTCGTCGACACGGTCAGTCTTGAGTTCGACCCAACCGATCCAACTGCCACGACCACTAGCGACGACCTGTGGTTGTCCAGTCTTCGGTCTCTTGAGAAGTTTTCCGTGGTTTTGGCGTAAACGTGCGAACTTGCCGCCCTCATCGGACTTTGACAGGCCGAGACTGCTGAGCCTTTGCAGGATGTTTGCCTTGTCAGCGGCGGTGTACTGCGTCTTTGCGAAGATTGCATCCAGCTGCGCGACGTCCTCGAGTGCTGCTTTGCCTGCTTCGAGCGTCGGTTGGTTCATGGCGACCGCGCGGTCGAAGAGGTTCTCGACGTTGAACGAAGCGAGTCTCATATCCGCCTCCGTTCTCCGATGGTTCGCGCTTCGGTGAACACGCGTTGGTCGCGTGGCAGAAGTCGTGCCAGGTGCTCGCGGAGCAAGGACGAGCCTTCGAGCAAAGGCCTGAAGAACGAAAGGTGGCAAACTGCCCGACTAGGACCACTCTTCGTGTGGTCACACCGCCCGACAGAACCAGCCAGCGTCACGCAGGCGAGGGCTTCGGGCGACACGTGTCCGGGACCTCGCCGCAAGGGCTCGAAGACATTAGACCCCGGGTAGCACGTGAAACTCCGAGTTGGCGATCACCGCCAGCAACCGGGCGTCGGTCTGGTCTGCAGTCTCGCCGTTCATACGGCATCTCTCACATCAAGTGGCATCCGGCTCGGCAGTCGCGAGGAAGCGACTGACAGCGCCGGGATCGAAAAAGAACATCTGCGCGCGGGCGAGCCTTCCGCCGTAGACCTGATACAGGCCGAGAACCGGACTGTCGCATCGGTCTCCGCGCCGGCTCACTCCCTTCTGCCGCCAGAGGATCACGACTTCTTGGTCGGTGGCCGCCACAAGGCGCGGATCCATTCTCCGCTCTGCCTCCGTGGGCTGGAGCGGGATCCATATGTCTAAGATCGCGCGCTGCTCGCGCAGGCGTGAATCCCCTGCGTAAGGCAACGGTGGGGGCCAGCTGAATTCGACATCGGCCTCACAGAGCTCGAACACTCGTTGCGCATCCCGCCGCTCGATCGCGGCGAAGATCTCGAGAAGCACGTCGACGTTTTGCTTTGCAGCCATGATGCAGTCCTTTCAAATGGCTTCAGCGCCCGGCGGTCACCATGATCTCCACTAACGCGCCGGACAATCTGCGGCGGCCAAGGCCGCTATGCATGCTTCACGGATGCGCCAAACCTCCTCAAGGCCCCGCCCGCGCACAGAGTCCGTGCGGATGATCCAACCATGCAGGTACCGTTGGTGCACATCGTGCTTGTATGCACCGATCTGATCGACGGTGATCGGCTCCTCATGGAGAAAGTGATCGATCGGCTCAGTCGCCGTGGGCAGTCCGGTAACATCGATCTGCCCGCGTTCGCAGCGGAGGTAGCAGTGCGCCTCCGGGATGTATTCGAGTCCGTAGGTGCTCAGCACCCGCCCCACACCGGGTGTATTCCGCTCGTTCATCTCATAGATGCCGAGTGTGAGGTGTACGTCAATTCCCTGCTCTCGGGCCAGCTCGGCGAGAAGCGCATGTTTCGTCGTGCAGCTACCGCGCCCCTCCTCAAGCACGAGCGAGAGCTTCTGGCGGTCAGCGATTCGCCCATAGGGCAGGGCCCGGACATGGCGGGCCGCCCCGGCGAAATCGTAGATTCCCGCCGCCTGAAACAGCGAGGTGTACCGCCCGACCGCCGAGAACGGCCGATTCGTGAGCCGCTCGAGCGGATCCTTCATCGTGTTGCTCCTCGTGAACTCTTCATGGACTTTGCCCGGGTTATCAAGCGGCATGCGACTGGGCAGTCGCGATGAACCGACTGACGCCGACGGGATCGAAATAGAACATTTGCGCCCGCGCGAGCCTTCCGCGGCGGACCTGATAGAGGCCAAGAACAGGACTGTCGCAACGGTCTCCGGCCCTACTCACTCCTCTCTGCCGCCAGAGGATCACGACTTCTTGGTCGGTCGCTGCCACAACGCGCGGATCCATCGTCTGTTCTGCCGCCGTGGGCTGCAGCGGGACCCACGTGTCTGTCCAGGTCGGGCGCTGCGCTCCGATGCCGCGGGATACCCCGGCATAGGGCAAAGGTGGGGGCCAGCTGAACTCGACATCGGCCTCACAGAGTTGGGACACCCGTTGCGCATCCCTCCGCTCGATCGCGTCGAAGATCTCGAGCAACACATCGACATTCTCTTTTACACTCATGACGCAGTCCTTTCAGTTGCCGTCTGAGGAACATGATTGGTAAGGCGGTTGCCTCGTGGACTATGACTTCGGGGCATGCGCGCCGCACGGCCGCCGTCACGGCGCCCGAGTCGAGCAGGTCAACGAGAGCGGGTTCGACGCCGATGGCGGGCAAATCGTCCATCTTCTGCGGCGAGCGCGTCGTCCCGACAACATTATGTCCGTGCTTCACGAGCAGCTGCACCAGCCGTCGGCCGACGGCTCCGGTCGCCCCGACCACGAAAATCCTCATGCTTTCTGTATCGATCTCGTCAACATCATTCTGCTGGTCAACCGACGTTCGTTTGAGTTCTGCGCCGCTCACCCTCGTGGTTGTGTTTCGACTGATCCGCGAGCGAGCCGACGATTGCGAGGCCGAACGCACCGGCCGATGCGGCGAACACCGAGTAATTGAGCGCGGCCTTCAATCCGGCGCCAACCGTCATGCCCAACGCGAAGAGACCCAGGAGGACGCCACTGGCCAACGCGGCGTAACGCGTACGGAATCCCAAGATCAGCGCGAATCCGAGAACTGTCTCAGCTGCAGTGACGAACCAAGCAAGCGGCGGAATCAGAACCGCCGGTACCCAGGGATTGAGCTGGCCCGTGTACGCAGTGAACCGTTGGAAGTCGCCCCAGGCGACATTTGTCCGCCCCGGCGCTCCCCAGAGGCCGAAACGATCAGACACGGAGGTGAGAAAGCCTGCGGCCAGGGCGAGCCGAAGGTAGAGGGTGGCATAGCGCGCGGTCGAGTCAGTGTCTGTGCGCCACATACGGTTCACCCCTCGAGGTCGACGTTAGGCCCAGGCCGAATGCTTCTTCTGCCGCAACGCTAGTGACCCATCAACGCCAGCGCGACGACACTGCTCATTACCCACCATCCGATGTGCCGCCCTCGCGTCGCCACCGCGTTCCCGACGGCGGCGTATCCATACACGACAACCGCCACCGCAATGACCCAGTGACGGGCGGTCTGGGAGTCGAACGCCGGCGCGGCAATCAGCAAGACGCCTATGCCGATCCAGTCGATGGTGCTGGCCTGCCAGATCCCCCGCAGTAGCTGGCGCGTCCTCGGCGGCTCGATACGCGCCTGGGGGAACACTCGCAGCTCGGCGACGGCGCCGTGTCCGATGGCGATAAGAATGGCCAACGCGCCCGCGACCTGAAGTGCCAGATCTCTCACGACCCACCTCCATACAGAACTGCATGGTGAGACTCTACCTCGTCCGTTGTTAAAGTCAATACAGTGCTGTATGGTGAGGTTCATGGCCGAACGACTGACGGCGCAAGACTGGATTGATTTCGCGCTGACCACGCTCGCGCACGAGGGCTTCGATGCTCTGAAGGCGGATGTGCTTGCGCGCAAGCTCGGAGTTTCGCGCGGCAGCTTCTATTGGCACTTCACCGATCTCGGCACCTTTCATACTCGAGTGATCGAGCACTGGAGGCAGAGGACCACCGACGCGATCATCGCTGACCTCGAGCGGTATGACTCGAGAGAAGAGCGCCTCGAGGCGCTCGTGCGCCGTGGGTTCGGACACGACGGCGTATTGGAAGTTCGCATGCGGGCCTGGGCCGACACCAACGCCGAGGCCGCGCGAGTCCTCAGCGACATAGACCGCAGACGGCGGGAGTACATCGAGCGGATGCTCGTAGACGCGGGCATCGCACCGTCGCCGGCGGCAACGCGCGCGCAGATCCTGTACTGGACCTATCTCGGTGCTGCATTAAGCCGGAGCAGGCTCACCGGCGAGCGGCTCGATCGGATGGTGGCCGAGCTCAAACGGATCGGATTGGGTGGACTCCCTCGAAGATCTGCCGCCATCGAGGACAGCCATCAGCGTCGGCTGTCTAGGCGTCAGCGCGGATAGAAGCCGGGCAGGGCCCTCACCAGAATAGGAGCAGCGAGAGATTCTTTCGCGTGCCGTTTTCGAGTATGTGATGCATTGCAGTCGCTGTGTGAGACTCGCGGGCTGGAGGGCCGCTGTCTGCCGCGAGCACTCCAAGCAGGGACGCACCGTACCGATCGGCACAATCCGAAAGGCACATTGATCACAAAGGTGGTGGTGTTGGCCAGGAGCGCTCTCCATTTTTGTCCCCCGCTTGCGGTGAGCTCCTGCGCACGGCCGCGAGCGCTCCACGTCCCCATTCCGTGATTTCCGACTGATGACCGTCGCGCTCACGTACAGCGAGCTCATGGAGCGCCGGCTGCACGATCCGTTGTATCGCAGGCTCGCCTAGCATCCCGTTCGCTGCGGGCCGCGTCGCTGGCCTTCGCCTTGCAGCGCTTCGCGCACATGGTCCCACGCGATCAATTCAAAGTCGGCGATCGCGTTACGTTGCGAGGCGAACGTGGCACTCCCGACACTCAGATGATGGCGGTCATCGAGAAAGGCGAATTTCAGCCCCCGCCCGGCGACGGTGCCCGCAGCTGCTTTTATGTCGTGCGTCGTTCGAACGGCGGATGCTTGGGCGCATACTTCGCCGCCGGGGCAAAGGAGCTAGTCCGATTCGAGTGACGAACGATGCTGGGTCGCTCGAATGGTGAGTGACGAGGGATTCGCAGTCCATCAACTGGGCCGCGGCGTCTTTCACGCTCGGTTCTTCGCTACGAACCTGCGATGAAGTTCTTGATCGTCAGCACAGATTATCCGCGATTCTTGCGCTGGTATTACGGGCAGCACCCTCGAAGCCAGGATTTGTCCTATGAAGAACAGCTTAGGCGTCGCGATGATAGCCTGTTCGCCGAGGTACACGCCTGCGTTCGGAATCTTCGAAAGCTGGGACACGAAGCGTGGGTTGTTCATGCAAATAACGAAATCATGCAGAAGACCTGGGCGCGTGAGCATGCGCTGACGATCTCTGATCTGCAATGGAAGTTCCGATGGCGGCGTCAGGTCGTGCCGTGGGTCTCTCGAGTGCCACGCTCGTGGTTCTACCCAATCTTGGCGGCACAGATCAAATATTACAGGCCGGACGTTCTGCTCAACCAGGCCATGGACCATGTGAGCGGGGCCCTTCTGAACGCCGTGAAACCTGATGTTCGATTGGTTGTCGGACAGCACGCAGCCAGTCCGGTCCCCGTTGACAACGTTCAGTCGTACGATCTGATCGTCTCGTCGTTCCCGCCCACGGTCGAGAACTTCCGCGAAACCGGGATTCCCGCGGAGTTGCACCGGTTGGGCTTCGACCCGTACGTATCGTCGTCGATCGCCAGCGAACGGGGAGTTTTCGACGTCACGTTCGTGGGCAGCTTTGAGGCGGCGGTGCATTCTACAAGAATTTCCTGGTTGGAGGATCTCTGCCGGCGACTGCCTCAACTGAAGATCTGGGCGCCGCACGTCGAGCATCTATCCCCAACCTCACCCATCCCGAGTCACTATGCGGGTCAGGCATGGGGACGCGAGATGTATGAGATCCTCCACGCGTCCAAGATCACCCTGAATCACCACGGGGACGTTCCACCGTTTGCAAACAACTTACGTCTTTATGAGTCAACCGGTGTCGGGACGATGCTTGTTACCGACTGGAAGGACAACCTTCACGAAATGTTTGTGCTTGGTAAAGAGGTCGTGACCTATCACAGTGCTGACGAGTGCGCCGAGCGTGTCGAGCATTACCTTGAGCACGGCGCTGAGCGAGAAGCCATCGCTTCTGCAGGACATCAGCGAACGCTACGGGACCATACTTTCCACGACCGCATGCGGGAATTCGTGGATATCGTTCATAAGTATCTGTGACGTTCGAGCGGTCGCCGCTCCTGATTTCAGGTGCAACCGCATTCACGACCCAAGCGCGAGGCACCGCCGGCTACGCCGCGGGGTTGGACTGCGATCGATGACCGGCCGACGCGAGGCGCTCTCTCGTGCGGCGCTCGCAGCGCCGTCTACTCCATGCGGGGTCGAAAGCGATCTAAGCCGGTGACGCGGCCGGTGGGCATCCGCGATTTTGCATGTACCGGCAGCTGCCCCTCGGCCGTCACATCCTCATAGATCAACGTGACGGCGAAATCAATAAACGTGTCAACATCGACACCGAGAAGATCGGCGAGCTCCTGTGCCCGCGAAAAGACGTCCGAACTTAACCACAGGGCGCACCGCCGAGATTCGGCTGCCATTCGCCGTGCTTGCGGTGCATGCGTTACGCCATTAACTATCACTCCATTGATGGTCCGACCGGTCACGCCGTCGGCTGAGCTCGCGCCGCAGCCAAACCGCCTGCAAAACGTTACGGGCATGCTCCACATGCTCAGCAGCCGCTTGGATGCGGCTCTCTGAGGCGGCAATCAATTCGCACGATTGCACGAGCAGGGCTTGCTCGGCTGGTCTGCCATGCGAGCGACTCGCTGCATCACGGATGCCCGTGAGTTCAACGACGCCTCAGTTCGCGAAAGACCGGGTCGTTCGCCTTCATCGTCGTTGCAATCGGCGCGCGGGTTGATGCCTGCAGGATGAGCACCGCGCCCCCAAGGTCGCCGTCGCCACCGAGAAACAGTAGGTAGTTCTCCGTACTGGTGCCCGCAGCGGTCTTCGGCTATCATCGCCCCTCACCAAAGGTAACGTCCGAAGAGGGCCGCACAGGGGACGTATCGGTAGCCGCCCGCTTCACGCACACCGTCCGTCAAGGACGCTGGAAACCTGTTCTTCAAGATCTTCTGGCGCACAGGGTTTCATGACGAAGCGGGCGCCTGTGTCAAGCGCACCGCCTTTGATGGCGCGGATCGGATAGGCGGTGAGAATCAAGACGGGAATGTCGACCGTTTCCGGATCTCGTTTAATCTCTCGCGTTGCACTAATACCGTCGAGGTCCGGCATCGCGAAGTCCATGACGATCACGTCCGGGTGCAGTCGATGCACAGCATCGATAGCGGCACGTCCGTCCGATACCGTTTCGACGATGAATCCACGACTCCGAAAGTAGAGCGCGTACATCTCGCGCGTGTCGGCAGTGTCGTCGACCACGAGGATTCGTCTCGGGTTACGAGGTGCTCGGCGCGCCTCGGCGCTCAGAGATTCGCGATCGCCAGGGCATTCGCCGTCATCCGCTGCGGCATTCACAGCGACCTCCTCTGAGCGCGGTTTCGCGATCCGTACATCTAGCTCTAACATCGCTGAACGCGCGCGCCGCAGAGAATAGTGAGTTGTATGGGGAAAAGATTTCCCAGCAGCCGCCAGAAATAGCAAGCCGACTCCGGCCGAAGCTTCTGGAACGCGCCGTGACGTCGATCACGCCGTGGAGTGATGCGGCCGCCGCGGACCGAGGTTCGGCATCACGTCTCGCTGGCGTAACAAATGCTGTTTGCGCGGGAGCTTTTACCATGGGTGGATTTCGAATGGCGGCCCGGCGGTGGCTGGTTCTGATCGCGTGCGTCTTCCTCGTCGCGGTGGCGGTGACGCTGTATGCGCTGCCCGAGCTGATCCGGCGCGTCGCGGTCTCGCGGATCCACACGCTCACCGAACGGCCGACGACGATCGAGCGCGTCGGCGTCAACCTGCTAACCGGGCGGTTCACCGTCTACGGATTCAAGCTCATGGAACGCGAGGGCGATAGACCGTTCGCGGACTTCCAAACGTTGCATGGCCGTATCCATCTTCCGTCCCTGCTCGTCGGGCATCTCTGGCTGCGCGAGCTGATCCTGAGTGATTCGACGGTGCGTGTCGTGCGCCTGCCGAGCAACGAGTTCAACTTCGAGGATCTGATCAAGAGCGCGGGGACGGCGAGCGGCCGTATCACCGACGTGACCGTGGACCACTTCGTCCTGCAGCGCGGTGCTGTCACGCTCGAGGATCAGGCGCTGCCGCAGCGGCGCACGTGGGCATCCGATCACATCACGATCGAGGCACGGAACGTCTCCACGCGGCGCGGCGACGGTACCGCGACCGGCAGTTCGGTGACCGCGGGCGCGCCCGTGACGATCGCGGTGACGGATTGGCGGTTGGCGCCCGTGCACTTGCAGGCGACGGTGGCAGTGCAGGGTCTCGACCTCACGCTGGCCCAGGTCTATCTCCCTCCAGACACGATCCTGATCGAGCGCGGTCGCGCCACGTCGTCGGTCAGGGTGACGCTCGATGCGCGCGACGGGCTTCGGGCCGACGCGACCGGACGATTCGAGGACGTGGCGCTGCGGCGGCCCGATGGCAGCGAAGTGCTCGCGCTCGTGCCGGGTCTGACGACGCGCGTGGACGGCTTCGCGTTCAGGGACGGCGACGTGAGCGTCGGGACCTTCGCCGCCGACGGCGCGGTGAAGGTGCGCGATCCGATGGTCAAGCAAGCTGGCCGCTTCCAGCACGCCGACGTGCGGGCGAACATCGCGAACTTCACGTGGCCCGCCACGACGCCCGGTCAGGTCGAGGTCACCACCACGATCCAGGGCGGCGGCAGACTCGTGGCTACCGGCACCGTGCAGGCGCCGCCCGCGCCGTCGCAGCTCCGCATACGCCTCAGCAACTTCGACCTGGCGCCCTGGGCGCAGTTCGTGCCGATTGAGGCCCGCGTGTCTGGCATCGCGGAGGCGGACCTCCACGTCAACGAGCCGCTCGCCGTCGGCATTCCCGCGCGGATACAGGGCTTGGTGGCCGTGAATCGCCTCGGCGTCGCGGACGCGAAGCGCGAAGTCGTCGGCGTGCAACGCATCGAGGCGGGCGGGCTCGAGCTGCAGTGGCCCAGGCGCCTGGTCGTCAGCCGCGTGCTCGTCAGCGGACCGCGCGGCATCGTCGCGCGCGATGGCGCCGGACACTTTCCGCTGACCGATCTGCTGCGGCGCCGACCGTTGGTCTCGCCAGCGAGTGCCGCAGCGTCTCGGCCCACCGCCACACCGGCCCTTCGCGTTGACGTGCGAGAAATCGTCGTTCGAGGTGGCGCCGTATCGTGGCGCGACGAGACCGTTGCTCCGCCGGCAGAGCTCGACCTCAGGAACATCGACGGACGCTTTACCGGTATCGGCTGGCCGCTGCGCGGTCCAGCCGGCGTGCGCGTAGCGCTGCGGCCTCCTGGCGGCGGTCACATGCAGCTCAACGGGCGCGTGGATCTCGATCCGATCGCGGCCGAGGTTCGGGTCGTGACGAAGGGCGCCGAGCTCGCGCCATACCAGCGGTATCTGCCGACGACCGCACGCGTCGGTGGCGCCGCGGACATCGACCTCGTGGTCGTCGTGCCGTCGCTGGCGGAACGTCGCGCGACCGCGCGGGGCAGCGCCGGGCTCACGCGTCTTGACGTGCGCGACAGCGAGCGCACCGTGATGCGCATCGAGCGCGCACAGGCGACCGGCGTTGACGTCGCGTGGCCGGAGCGCGTGGCCGTCGCGCGCCTCGAGCTGACGCAGCCGTGGGTGCTGATGGAACGCGACGAGAAGGGCGGGCTGCCGCTCCGCACCCTGCTCGTCGCGCGGGCATCGGCCGCGCCGACGGCAAACGCGAGCGCCGCGTCGTCGGCCTCAGGCGCGGCGTCGACCCACGGCGCCGCGTCGTCGACCGGCAGCCCCGCGAGCGACAGCACGCAGGAGAACGGCGGGACGCAGCTCGCCATCACCGTGGCGCAGCTCGACGTCGAGCGTGGCGGTCTGCGCATCGTGGATCGTGCGGTCTCACCGGCATTCGCGCTCGACCTTCAGGCCGCGACGGTCAAAGCGCAAGGCCTATCGACGGCGCCGTCGAAGCCGGCGCGCCTTGATGTCCTCGGCCAGCTGGGGCCGGGATCCGAGTTGGCGCTACGCGGCACGCTCGGATCACTCGGCGGGCCGCTAAAGCTTGACTTCAACGGCGAGCTACGCGGGTTTGCGGTGCCGCGCGCCAACCCGTACGTGCTCCAGGCCGCGGGATGGAAGTCGACGGCGGGACGACTGACCACGACGCTGCAGTGCCGGATCGACGGCGACGCGCTTGCCGCCCAGATCAACATCACGTTGAGCCGGCTCCAGCTCGTGCGCGCAAGCCCGCAGGACAACGCGCTGCAGCGCATCGAGTTGCCGCTCGGCATGCTGATTTCGCTGATGAAGGACAAGCGCGGCGACATCAATGTAGCGTTCCCCGTGAGCGGCAAGCTCAGCGATCCGAAGTTCGACTTCAGCGAGGCGATCTGGAGCGCCGTGCGCTCGGTGGCGATCAACGCGATCGCGCTGCCGGTGAGCTGGATCGGTCGCGTGCACATGAGCCCGGACTCGCGCATCGAACGCATCGACGTCAATCCGATCACCTTCGAGCCAGGCACTGCGGAGCCGACGGCAGCGGGCCGCGCGCAGATCGCGCAGGTCGTGGCATTCCTCGACCGCCTGCCCGAGACGAAGATGGCACTGACGCCCGTGATCTCGGCAAGCGACGTGAAGGCGCTCGAGCGCGCACGCGGCACGCCAAGCGCCGTGCCTGCAACCGACGTGAACGAGGCGGCGCCTTCGCCGGTCGTGAAGCAGGAGCCGCCCGCGCTTTCCGCGGTGCGCAAGCTGGCCGAGGCGCGCCTGGACACCGTGAAATCCGTGATCAAGCAGGGCGGTGTCGACACCGGCCGGCTCGAAGAAGAACGCCAAGCCGTCCAACAGGAGGACGGAGACGGGCGCGTCGCGCTCGACATGCTCGAGCCTGAGACGTCGCGCCCCTCGAAGCTGCGCGAAACGATCGATCGGGTGCGCGGAAAGGTCACGGGCTCCGAGTGAGGCGAGCGCTGCTACTCCTGGGCTTCATGATGGCGCTCGGCGGATGCGCCACCTTTGACCCATTGGAAGACACGCGGATCGAACAGGAGGTAAAGGCACGGCTCGTCGCCGAGCAGGACGCGAACCTCACGCGCCTTGGCGTACAGAGCACCGAGGGTACCGTCTATCTGAGCGGCACCGTGACATCCGCGGGGGAGCGCGTGCAGGCTGAGCAGATCGCAATGGGCGTGCGGGGCGTGCGCCGCGTCGTCAACACTCTGGACGTACGGTCGACGCCGAAGTGACAGTCAGACGGCGGCGTTATGCCCACGTTCGCTCTCGGCATTGGCAACGGTCTCCACGGTTAGGGGTTCCGCGCCAGACGTGCAGGTGCTTGCCGTCAAATTCGTAAGCGAACGTCTGCCCCTTCTCGAGCGCGTCTTTCAACGCTGCCCAATCGTGACAGCGCACTCTGTCGTCGGAAGCTTGAGTCGCCACCCATAGGACACAGAGCAACCTGTGATCCGACCTCGTAACCTCACATAGATACTCACCTTTCTCGTTTTTGGATTACCAACGCCGGCTAGTTCCTTACCGGAGTCCTGCCAAAATCCGTCCCTTCCACCCAAGCGCCCTAGGCGAGCGTAGGGCGGCGTTCGTTGCCGCTGATCCTCGGTAGACGCCCCTGCGGATGCTCGCCGTCGAGCGCAGGGGCCGTGGGTGACGTACCGGAATGCGGTCACAATCGTCCCTTGTCGTATGGGTGGGCGCACCTTGTGCTGGGTGAGGCGAGGCTCGAGGTGCTATAGGTGCAGTAGCAATGCCGAAGTCGCTGTCCGAGACGGTGCGTGCGAAACTCAAGGCCGGCATCCTGCCCCTCGAGGACCCGGTGAGGACGTGGGTCAGCTACGGAACCGGCAAACAATGCTCGGTGTGTGAGCAGCCCATTCAGGCATCTCAGACGGAGTACGAGCTGCGATACGACAACCGTGAGCCCTTGCGACTCCACGTGGTGTGCCACGGCCGCTGGGATACCGAGCGACGTCGTTCCAGCAGAAATCGGCGGCACGCCTGAGCAGGCTCCTCAAGCACTCGAGCGCGAGCACGACCGGACTACTGTTTGGCCCTTGCCTGCTCGTAGAGCGGAAGCACGCGTTGAGAGAAGACCTGCAGATCCTTGATGCGGTCCTCGTGTGATGGGTGGGTGGAGAGTAACTTCGGTGTCCCGCCCGCTCCCGAGCTCTGCGCCATCTTCTGCCAGAGCGTGTTTGCCGCCCGCGGGTCGTAGCCTGCACGCGCAGCCAACTCGACACCCATGCGATCGGCTTCGGTCTCATGGAGCCGTGAATACGGCAGGAGGAACGTCACTTGCCCCACCATTCCGGCTAAGTCGGTTCCAGTCTGGCCGACCCCGAGCAAGGCTCCGACCGCGCTTGCGCCTACGCTGGTGGCAAGCTGCTGTGAGGCGCGCTCGCGAGCGTGCTCCCGCAGAGCATGAGAGATCTCATGTCCCATCACGGCCGCGACCTCATCGTCTGTCAGTTGGAGCTTCTCTAGAATGCCGGAGTAGAATGCGATCTTGCCGCCCGGCATGCACCAGGCGTTGATCTCCGGCGACGTAAGGACATTCACCTCCCACTTCCAATCCACAGCGTCCTTCCGGAACACGGCGGTCTGCGGGATGAGGCGCTTGGCGATCGTGCGGACGCGTTCCACCTGCTGCGGATTTCGGTTGACGTTGCCCTTCGGAGCTTGGCCCTGGAGGACCTTCTGGTAAGCAACCGCCGCGCTCTGATCCATCTCGGCCGACGAGACAAGGAGGAACTGCCTGCGCTCGACATCGACGGTGCCCTTCTCGGTCGTTGTCGTGCATGCGACAAGAAGCATTGCGACCACTACGGCTCTGACGAGGGGAAGCATCTGCGCGCGTGCAGTGGCGTGAACCATGACGAGTCTCATGTCTTGTCCCCTCATTCTATGACCTGATCCGCCCGCAGCAGCAGGCGTCGAATGCAGGATCGATATCGACCGAGTGTTTCACTTTGCGCGATATGAGCTGAAGGCCGACGGCGGGCGCCACGCTCTCCATCTCGCTGAGATCGACGAAACCGAGTTCGCGCAGACCTTCACGCAGTCCGGCAATGCCAGCCGGATCGGAACCGGGCGTGCCATACCCCAGGTAGCCGAGGAGTGGGACCTTCTTTTGCTGCGCTTCAGCGCAAAGCGGCGCGGCGAGCACGGCTCCCAGGCCAGTCACAAAGGGTCGGCGGTTCATCGGTCTAGTTCTCACGGCCTGCGGATGTTAGCGCCGCAGCAGCGACGCGAGCAAGGCGCAGCGCTGTCACGTCGTCGCCGAGCGTCAGCAACCGCTTCGGAGCATCACCTACCGCGCTGCCGCCCGTACATCTGCCACAGAAGGACACACCTAACGTGGAACCTGAAGGTGCGGCGGTCACGGGCCTCTACGGTGTAATCCATCTCCTCGGGGAGAATCGGGGCATCACAACCGTCGCAGATCTGGCCCGTGCCGAAGCCGGCGAACGTTATCGCGCCGGCATCAGGCAGCGTGCCCGCGGTTAGCTTCTCGCGGATTGTCCCGGCCGCGTTCGGCGAAGACGGCATTTCAACTCCCGAGAGACTCCGGCCGGGCCGAAGCCGATCACCGGGGTACGATGCACACCGCGACTCGCCATCCATACGTCAAGCCGCAGGGCCGCCGCGAGCGAACGCGACGGTGGCAGCATTGACATTGACGGCTTCTCCGCGCGGCTCATGACTTTCGCCGCACAAGCGAGAAGACCTTGGCGGCGCGACCGCATCGCGGACAGCGGTAACGGTCGTCGTTCAGCGTAAACGCGCCAGCGGTGTTCCTCGCATATGCGGCGGGGTCGCTCAGAGTGATTCTTGATTCCGAGATACAACGAGCGCACAGTGGCCCCTCAGGGATCGGCGACCGCTTTCGTTCGGGAAGGTCTCCATACGCTTCATAAGTCATGACGCCATAAGCTCCAATGGCGGTCACCATGACCGATTCGGCGTAACGGAACAACACATCGCTCTTCATATATCGATATGCCAGGAAGCGTATGACGTTAGCTGGGTGTTAGCAGGCAGCAATTGCCTCTGGCGCCCACCTTTCGGGGTTTACGTAACACACGACTCGCCGGCCTAAGTCGTCGGCTGGCGCCGCCGTTCATATCAACAGTTATAGATCGCTTATAGATCGCTCGATAGCTCGCGCTCGATAGCACGCGACAACTACGATGCTCGACGGCTGGCGCGCTCTTTCATTCGCCCGGCGGCCAGCGTCGCGTCGCTCTCCCAGTCCGCGGCGCTGCAGACGCCTATGAGACGCCGGGCAGTTGCACCGGGCGGCAGCGGATCTGCCGCCGTCAGCCACTTTTGATTCATGCGCTGATCTTCGGTGCACGGGGATCAAGGCCTATAAGCGGGCACCAGACAGGAGGGACTGTCGCTCATGAATGCTCACCCGGCGTTTCGGCGGTCCACCACAGCCTGATGCTGCGCCGATTGTCAACGCACGAGATCGAGGCCAATGCGCGCGCGACCGCCCTGACGTTCGAGTCGGTCGCTCAGGCCGAGAACGCGGGTCGGCAGGCGCTCGCGAACGGTTTCCGCCTATGTGCCGCGTGCAGCGCGCGGTTGGTCGCGGCGGAGCTCTGCGCCCACCACACGATGGTCAGAGAGCGCGAGCGTGTCGATGGTTGGGCGGCCGGCAACCGCATCTGGTGCGAGTTCGTGCACGGCAAATGGCGCGCCCGGCAAGGAGTACCCACGGCGGCGGCCGCGCAAGATCCGCTTCCACGAGGCAGCGAATAGCGGTTCCCGTTCCGTCGGAGGGTTGACTTTCCATACGGGCGGCTTTTCTGGCAGCCTCGGACGGCCTGCCCCGCCGCTTAGTCGGTTATCGCTCAGGCTCTCCCCGCCACGGCGGCGTCCGCCTTCTTGAAATCGGCCTCGGTGAAGCCGTAGAGATGCGCGCCGCCCAGGAGGATCTGCGCGGCGATCTCGCGCGGGACGTTCTTGAGGAGGTTCTCCGCGACGTGCGGGAAATTAGAGTCGAAGTGGGGGTAGTCCGTCGAGATGCACATCCGATCGGCGCCGATGAGCCCGGCCGTCGCCTCGATCTCGGGCTCGCTCCCCTCGACCGCGGCCCAGCAGTTGCGCCGGAAGTACTCGCGTGGCGTCAGCGTCAGGTACGGCGCGTGCGAGTCACGGTATTGTGGGTAATCCCACTCGATCCGCGACAGGAGCCCGGGCACCCATGAGTTCTGAGCCTCGAGGAAGCCGACGCGCAGCCGCGGATGGAACTCGAACACTCCGCCGATGATCATCGCGATCATCGCCTGCTGCATCTCGATCCAGTGGCTCGCCACGTGACGGTAGAATCGGTTCTCGCCGTACAGCGGGATCATCCGCGAGTACACGGCGCTCACTCCCTCGTGAAAGCCCCAGGTCACGTTCAGCTCTTCGTGCACGGTATAAAGGGGATCCCAGTAGTTCGAGTGCCAGTAATGGTCATTGACCAGGTTCGGCCGAATGAACGACCCGACAGCGCCGAGCTCCTTTACACATCGCAGCAGTTCGCGGCAGGCCCGGTGCACGTCATGCACCGGCAGCATCGCGACCCACTTCAGGCGATCCGGACCGTACCGCGTGAATTCGTGGATCCAGTTGTTGTACGCCTGGCAGATCGCGAGGGACATCTGCGGGTCCATGTTGTCGCGGGCGATGAGCGACAGACCACTGGTGGGGTAGAGGACAGCGATGTCGACCCCTTCCATCGCCATCCCCATGACCTGTGCTTCGGCGTTGTAGTCGCGCTCAACGGCGAAATCCAGCCGGCCAGTGTCGAACAGCCGAGATCCAGACAACGGCTGGGTGGTCTGCGACCCGGCGGGCCGGACGCGTTTGCGGTACTGCTGCAGATCCATGTCGGACGTCGGCAGCCCATCGATGATCGTCAACCCGGCGGCGCCGCGCTTCGGGCGGCCGTCGGCCCCGACCGGCACGCTGACGCGATGCTTGAACGCCGTGTCCAGGTAGCGCTCGAAGAGATCGGGCGGTTCCATGATGTGCATGTCGGAGTCGACGAATCGGAGGCCGTCCTTCATGATGTCCTCCTACAGAGCGACGGAGGTGCCGGGTCGCCCCTGGGATGCGCGGTTGCGCGGACTATATCGGGCTCCGGCGGGGAGTCAAGCGGTGCTCTGCCCCTCGCCGGGAAGCTCACAGATCGCTTTGCGACCGATCGGATGCTACCAGCACGAACTCAGCTCGACGCGATTGAGTTACTTCTCGCCGTCGCCATGCCCGCCACGACATCGAGAAGTAACTCAATCGCGTCGAGCTGAGTTCGTG
>Ga0114129_10004172_pt1 | contig 20410 bp, 20 predicted proteins | sample RhiMetdeltSRZDD1_FD_80071 | JGI IMG/M metagenome (GOLD analysis project Ga0114129, IMG submission 80071) | Populus rhizosphere microbial communities from Tennessee, USA - Rhizosphere MetaG P. deltoides SRZDD1 (version 2) (version 2) | ecosystem: Host-associated > Plants > Roots > Rhizosphere >... | reverse complement strand
GGGTCGCGCTCGCGCTCCGGCTGGTCGGCCAGCAGCAGCTGCGTCAGCACCGCGCGGCTGCGCTCGACATCGGGGGTGGCGGTCTTGACGTCCATGCCGTCTTCGCACGCGCGCACGCAAGAGGCGGCGTAGGCGGGGGCCCCCACGTCGACGACGCACATCCGGCAGACGCCGACCGGGTCGAAGCGCTCGTCGTGGCAGAGCACCGGGATGTCGATGCCGGCCTGTTTGGCCGCGGCCCAGATCGTCGACCCCTCGGCGACCGTGATCTCGCGCCCGTCGATCGTGAGCGTGACCGTCCGGGGGGTGGCTTGAACGGGAATGGCCATGTATTCAGTATCCGCCGTGCCGTGAGATCACACCAACCGAAGGCCGGCGCATCTATTGCGCCGCGACATGATCCAGCAGCAGGCCGGCCAGGTCCGCCGGGTCCGGGCGGCCGTGGCCGTCGAGCCCGCGCGCCGCGTAGTAGGAGTCGATCATGCCGCGCAGCCGCTGCGGCGTGAGCGTGGCCACACGGCCGGACCCGAGCTGGACCGGCTCGGACAGCAGCCGCTCCGGCAGCCAGTCGTCCTCCGGCCGCCAGCCCTCGCGGATGTTGAACACCCGCTTGGCCAGCACGATCCGGCGGGCGGTCCGGCGCAGCTCGGCGCCGTCGACGTCCCAGCCGGTCACCGCCGCCAGCAGCGCCGCCCATTCGGCGAAGGGGTCGGTGAACACGCCGCGCAGGAACTTGCAGAGGATGAGGGAGTCCATCACCGCGGCCCGGTCCTCGGTCTCGATCGCCGCGGCCACATGTGCATCGCCGCCCGCGAGCCGGTCGTGGTCGCCGGACAGGTCAGCCTCGTACGCGCCGGACCTGTTGTGGTCCGCGCCCCTGGCGTTCACCGCCAGGCCGAGCGCCATGGCCTGCAGCGTGCGGGGCTCATAGCCGGGCATCTCCAGGCCCTTGACGTGCGGGGCGAACGCCGCGCTGCCCCCGCCGACCCGCTCCGCCGCACGCCGCGAGCCCTCGGCCAGCAGCTCCCCCAGCCCGCGCCGTTCCCCGATCTCGTCCAGCGCCCGGAGCAGCGCGTCGGCGTCGCCGAACCGCAGCCAGGGCGCGTCGATCAGGCCTCGTTCGGCGCACTCCATCGCCCAGGCGATCGTCCCGCCCGCCGAGATCGTGTCGAGCCCCAGCTCGTCGCAGCGCGCGCTGGCGGTGAGCACCGCGTCGGGATCGGAGACCCCGCACATCGGGCCGAGTGCGAAGACGTTCTCGTACTCCACCCGCATCTTCTTGCCGCCGCGGGCGGAGTAGATGTGCTCGCAGCCGATCGTGCAGGACGCGCAGCTGTTGCGCGCGACCCGCCGCATCTCCGCCAGGTCCTCCGCCGCCAGCCGTGGCGCCTCCGGGAAGGTCGCGGCCTGGAAGTTCCGGGTGGGCAGCGTGTTGATGGCGTTGAAGGCGAGAAGGTTGGCCAGCGTGCCGAGCTCGCGGTACTTGGCTGTGGCCGGCCCGAACGAGCGCGCCCGCAGGTCGCGCGCGGCGCCGAGCACCGCCTCCGGGTGAGCCGGAGCGACCTTGGTGGCGGCACGGACCGCGATGGCCTTGATCCGTTTGGCGCCCATGACCGCGCCGAGGCCGCCGCGCCCGGCATGCCGGCCGTCGTGGGAGATCGTCGCGTAGCGGACCCCGCGCTCGCCCGCGGGCCCGATCGCAGCCACCCGCCAGCCCGTCCCCAGGCGTTCCCGCAGCCGCGTCTCGGCCTGCGCCGCGGGCAGCCCGCTCAGGTCGGCGGCGCCGGTGACGCGCGCGCCGTCCCGGTCGACGAGCAGCACGGACGGCCGCTCACAAGCGCCATGCACAACGATGGCATCGTGGCCGGTGAGCTTGCCGGCGATCGCGAACTGGCTGGAGGAGAGCGCGTCGTTCAGCATGCCCGTGAGCGGGGACTTGGCCACGACGGCGAACTTGGCGCTGGTGGTGAGCGGCGTGCCGACCAGCGGGGAGAACACGAAGGCGAGCGGCGCTGCGGGGGCGAGCGGGTCCACGCCGGGCGGGCCGAGCCGGTGCATCAGCCAGGTGCCGAGCCCCGCGCCGCCGATGTAGGCCCGCAGCAGCTCATCGGGCAGCGGCAGCACGTCCGCGGTGCCGGCGTCCGCGTTCACCACAAGTGCCTGCCCGAAGTAGCCGCCCGCGGTCATCGCCGGTCAGCCGCCTGCGTCCGCGGACAGGAAGAACACGGTGTCGCCGGTCGCCAGCGGCGTCTGGCCGTCCCTGGTGATCTGGTCTCCGTTCAGCGCCGCCACCACGTGCCCGTCCAGCTCCAGCCCGGCGGCGGCCGCCGCCTCGGCCACGGTGGCCGCGCGGGCCGGCTGCGGGCCGCGGTGGCCGCCGGCCAGCGGCCCGAACCGCTGGATCGCCACCTCCGGCGCCGGCCGCGCCCGGGCCGCCTGGTAGTCGGCCAGCTCGTTGACGTTGACGACAGACTCGATGCCGGGATCGAACGCCGCCAGTACGGGATCGGCGCGCAGCGCGTCCTCATCCAGCCGGTCGACCACACACTCCTCGAACAGGAACGCGGGCCGCAGCCGTTCCTCCGCCACCAGCCGCTCCGCGACCGGCGCCAGCCTGGTCCGGTAGGAGGCGGCCAGCGGCTGCGGATACCCCCGCGCTACCGGCAGCCCGACATCCGCCCCGTCCTGCGCTGCCCGCAGCACCCGCCTGACGAAGGCGGGATGGAGGAACGGCATGTCCGTCGAGCTGACAAACGCCACCTCGGCGCGGTCCTTCAGGGCGGCCAGCCCGGCGGCCAGCCCCTGGACCGGCCCCAGCCCTTCCCGCGGGTCATCCACGACCTCGGTGTACCCCGGCAGCGCGGGAAGATCCTGGCCGGGCGCCCGCACCACCACGACCGGCCCGTCCGTCACCCGCGCGAGGATGCCGACCGTCCGCCGCAGCAGCGTCGACCCGTGCCACTCCAGCGCCGCTTTGGGCGTCCCCATCCGCGACGACCGCCCGCCAGCGAGCACAATCCCGGCGCAATCCGACACACCTCGATCGTACGTTCCGTGAAGCCACCCCCGCGCCTACCGCCCTCCCAGGCGCGGCGGGCAGATGAGGCAGCCGTTGCACCTCTACAAGCCAGCCGGATCCAGTATCCCCCGCCGCCGCCTGATCGCCGCATCCACCCTGGTGAAGATCAGGTCGACCGCGATGCCGAGCACCAGGATCACGATCATGATGGAGATCGTGGACGCCATCGCGCTCTGGTCCTGGAAGGTGGAAAGCAGCACGCCGATGGACGGCTGCCCCATGATGATCACCAGCAGCTCGCCGGCCATCAGGCTGCGCCAGGCGAACGCCCATCCCTGCTTGAGGCCGGCCACGAACGAGGGCAGCGAGGCGGGCAGGATCAGGTGCCGGTACATCGCGATCCGGCCCAGCCCCATGGTGCGGCCCGCCCGCAGCAGCAGCGGCGGGGTGTAGTCGACCCCGGCGATGAGCCCGTTGGCGATGGATGGCGCCGCGCCCAGGATGATCACGAACAGGATGGCGTTGGTGGTGGCGCCGAACAGGATGATCGCGAACGGGAACCAGGCGATTGACGGCATGGTCTGCAGCGCGGTGATCATCGATCCGACCGCCGCCCGCAGCGGCTTGATCCGGGACACCAGCGCCCCGATCACGACCCCGATGACCAGGGCCATCCCGAAACCGATCACCGCCCGCCGCAGGGTGGTGGCGATCGCCTGCCACAGCAGCAGGTGATGCGCCTGCGCCCACAGGTCGGAGAAGACCGCGGCCGGGCTGGGCAGGATGGCGGCCGATTTCCAGCCGCTGAGATAGACGAGCTCCCAGGCACCGATCACGATCGCGATCGCGAGCAGCTTGGGCCACACCGCGGCCCATATCTTCCTGGCCCGGTCGCCGGCTGAGACGCCGGCCTGCTGGAGCTCCAGGCTGTCGAGCCCCGCCAGGGCGGCGGCCTCGGTGTCAGCGGCCATGCCGGATCATCTCCCCCCGCAGCCGGTCGGTGATGGTGGCGGCCAGCCCGGCGACCTCCGCCGAGTCGATCCGGCGCGGGCGGCGGATCGGCACGGCGAACTCGTCGATGACCCGGCCCGGGCGGCTGCTGAGCACCACCACCCGGTCGCCGAGGCGCACCGCCTCGCGCACGTTGTGCGTGACGAACAGCACCGTGAGCCCGCGCTCGGCGCAGATCCGGTCCAGCTCGTCGTGGAGCAGGTCGCGGGTCATCGCGTCGAGCGCGCCGAACGGCTCGTCCATCAGCAGGATCTCCGCGTCCTGGGCGAGCGCCCGGGCCAGCGCGACGCGCTGCCGCATGCCGCCGGACAGCTCGTGCGGCCGCTTGCCTGCGAAGCCGCCCAGGTGCACGACGTCCAGCAGGTCGGCTGCCCGCTGGCGCCGCTCGTTCTTGGACACCCCGCCCGCGCGCAGGGCCAGCTCCACGTTCCTGGCCGCGGTCAGCCAGGGGAACAGGGCCGGTTCCTGGAACATGAGCGCGACCCGCTGGCCGCCGGTGGAGATCTCGCCGGAGCTCGGGGCGTCGAGCCCGGCCACCAGGTTGAGCAGCGTGCTCTTGCCGCATCCGGACGCGCCGATGAGGCAGACGAACTCGCCGGGGGTCACGGTCAGCGACAGCCGGTCCAGGGCGAGCAGGGCAGAGCCGCCCCTGCCGAAGACCTTGGATACCTCGCTGATCCGGATGTCGGTGAGCTGGCCGCCGGCGGTGGTGGCTGGCTGGGAACGGGCCGGCGCCCCCGGGACAGATCCCGGGGGCGCGGGGCCGTTGTGGTGGGCAATGCTCATGAACTCACCTGTGGCTCCCCCGCTGCTTTCAGTAGCTTGTTGAGCGGTCCGAGATCGTAGATGCCGTTCAGGTTGACGGGCTTGAGCAGCCCGACCGCCACCGCATGCTGGGCGTCGGTCTTCAGCGTCGACGCGATGGGGTCGTTGGTGAAGGTCAGGTACGTCAGCGACTTGGTCAGGATGTTCGCGTCCAGGCCCTTACCGAGGAGCTCGGTCAGCTCGGTGTTGGCCGCCTGGGCCGCAGCCTGCCCGTTGGCGTTGATGTAGTCGTTGGCCTCGATCTGTCCCTTGAGCAGCCCGTTGACCACGCTGGCATGGTCCTTGAGGAACGACTGGGTGACCACCAGGTTGGTGGTGACGAACTTGCCGCCCGGCCACAGGCTCGCCTCGTTCACCAGGCGCTTCCCGCCGTCCATCACCATCTCGGTGGCGTAGGGCTCCGGTTCCCAGCCGCCGTCGAGCTGGCCCGACTTGAACTGCAGCACGGCGGCCGAGTTCGGCTTGATGGGCTTGATCGCGACGTCGCCGCCGCCGGTCGACGTGGTGGTCAGCCCGTGCTGCTTGAGCCAGTAGCGGACCGCGACGTCCTGGGTGTTACCGAGCGACGGGGTGGCGAGGGACTTTCCCTTGAGGGCGGCGGCCGAGGTGATTCCGGGCTTGACCACCAGCGATGCGCCGCCAGAAGCCGCTCCAGAAATGATCTTTATGGCGGTGCCGTTGGACTTCTGCCAGGCGTTGATGGCCGGGTTGGGCCCGACGTAGGCCGCGTCCAGCTGGCCCGCCAGCAGCGCGGTGGTCTCTTCGGTGCCTGAGCTGAAGACGGTCGTCTTCAGGGTCACGTGCTTGCCCAGGTTCTTCGCGAAGAATCCCTTCTCCAGTCCCACGAGCGCCGGCTCGTGGGTGATGTTGGCCAGGAAGCCGAGCCGCAGTACGACATCGCCCGAGCCCTCGCCCGACGCCGTCGACGACGTGCTGCACCCGGCCGCCAGCATCGCGACGGCGGCTACCCCGGCCGCGAGAAGGCCTTTGCGCATCAGAGACCCCACCCATCTTTCTGACTGATTTAGTAGGTGATCTTCCCGATCAGTTTAGTGGGTAATTCTAAGCACAGGCCCCGCGGCCGTGCAACCGAATCGTCGCTAGGGGTCGCGCCCAGATGCCGCTAGGGGTCGCGCCCAGATGCCGCCAGGGGCCGCGCTCAGATGCCGCGGGTTGCGCTCAGATGCCGTTAGGGGTGGCGCTCAGATGCCGTTAGGGGGTCGCGCTGAGATGTGGCGCCGCGATCCGGTGCCCGCGGAAGAGGATCGCCGCCACCTGGGTGACCGTTTCCGTGCCGGCCTGGTACCCGCCCGCACCGTCCAGGCTGTTCATCATGGCCAGGGTGTACCGTTCGCCGGGCCCGGCGAACCCGGTCGAGTCGATGATCCAGCCCGGCTTCTCCATCGACCATCCGTTCTTGTTCCCGGGCTGGCCGGCCGGGCCGGCGCCCCAGACGCCGAAGTGCTGCACGGGCGCGACGTGACGCAGCTGGTACACGAGATAGTCGCGCAGCGCTGCAGGAAGACGGTTTAGGACGTAGTTGATGAGCCGGCTCTCGTCCTCGGCCGTGCAGGTCATCTCGCCCCAGTAGGCCCCGGTCACCCCAGCCTGGTGCAGGTAATGGGCCCCGGTCAGGCCGATCCGGGGGAAGTAGCTGGTATAGAAGGTGGCGCCATACTTGAACCAGAGGTCATCGGCTGCGTTGTCGGAGCTCACGTGGAGCATCCGGTACATCACCGCGCGGTCGGCGCTGGACAGGTGGATGACCCCGGCCTGGTTCTGCAGCAGCAGAGTGACCGCCATCGCTAGCTTGCTGGTCGATGCCATGTAGATCTGGCTGCCCGCGTACCTGTTCCGCCAGACCGCCCCGGTGGACCTGTCACGCAGCACAACGCCGATCATGCCGGGCCGGTCCTTCAGATACCGTTCCACCGCGGCTATCCGCCGCCGCATGGTGCAGGAGAACCCGGCCGGGGCACTCGGGCAGGCGGACGCCTGCGCCGCCGGGGCCGGCGATGGGTCGGCCGCAGGTGCCGCCCGGGCGGCCTGCCCGCCCGGTCCTGCCGAGGCAGCGGAGTTCGCGGACGGCCCGCTCGGTAGGCCGCAGTCGGCCAGCGCAGTGACCGCCAGCGCGGTGACCGCCAGTGCGGCCGCGAGCGCTGCCGCGCGGCGCGCGGAGGGCGGCGGCCGGGACACCCAATGGCGGGCCACGGGACGTGAGCATACGAGCAGCCGTGCCCGGTCAGGGCCGATCGGCCGGGATCGGCCGGCGAATCAGCTGACCGGAATCAGCCGACCGGGGTCGCTGCGCGGGTTCAGCCGACCGGGGTCGCTGACCGGCTCAGCTGCCCGCTGGCCCGCTGAGCTCGATGCCAGCCACGGACCGGAACTTCTGCAGGCACTGCTGGAGCCGGGCGAGATCCCCGTCGCTGGCCTTGTCCACCCGGTAGCGCACGTCGTAGCTCAGGCTCATGGCGGGCTGGCCGGTGGGCAGTGGCTCGGGGGTGGCGTGCGGCACGTGAGCACAGGCGGCCCGGACCTTCAGCCGGACCGCATTGGTGGTCTGCGGCTGAAACTGGACGACCGCCTCACGCTGACCGAAGGTGGCGTCGAAGGACGCGCAGCCCGCGCCGGCGAGGGTCAGGGCAAGCACCGCGGCCAGCGCCGCCGCGGCGGCGGGCGGCACCCGGCGCGACCCCGCGGGCGGGGGCGCCGCGGGCTGCGGCCGGGGTACTGGCACGGCTGCCAGCTTACGGCGGGCACGGCCCCCGCCCGCACCGGGCCCGGGAGCGCCGGACCCGGTGTCATCGGCGCGCGGCCGGGCCACCCGGGTACCGTTGACCCGGGCGGAGGGGCGACGCGAGCGGAGGGCAGGCGTCCGGGGCCGGACCCGGAAACCTCGTGACCTGGAGGCGCCGGTGGCTGGGCTCATTCCCCGTCTGCGGGCGAGCGGGTACCCTCGTGCTGTTGTGGCGGCTCGCCACACCTACCGGGGCTGTACAGGGAGGCGATGATGCGCTCCCGCGTCGCCCTGAGGGCACCCCGTGCGGGGCACGGTCGCTCATGACCGACCCCCCCGGTCCCACGGACACCGGAGTGCTGGGCCCGCCGCCGCCCGGCGCCACGTCGGCCTCCGCCCGGCCAGGTGCGGTCCGTCCGCACATCCTCGTGGTCAACGGCCGCAAGGTCCGGCAGCCGGTTTTCGTGCTCGGCGCCCCGTGCTCCGGCGTGACCATCCTCGCCCGGGCGCTCAAGCGGTCCGAAGGCTTCCACTTCACGATGGGACAGCGCTGGGTGCTGCCGGTCGTGCACGCCTTCGCGCGCAACCCTCTCCTGGCCCGTGGCAAGGCGGAGGCGGCGGCCACCGTGCTGCGGGACGCGTTCGCCCAGGGCTGGCAGGTGAGCCCTCACTGCTGCCTGGGCTGCTCGGCGGCCTGCCGGGAAGCAGGCGGGGCCGAGGGCACCGGGCCGTGCGTGGGCGACAGGTCCATCAGCCGCTACGGCGACGCCAGCCCCGACCTGCTGTACTGCGCCGAGTCACTGCTGGACGCCTTCCCCGATGCGCGGCTGGTGCAGATTATCCGTGACGGCCGGGACGTGGTGGCGGGGATGTTCGCGGACCCCGACGCGCTGGCCTGGTTCCGCCCCGGTTTCGTGGACCTGGACGCCGAGTTCGCCCACCCCGTGCTCGGCGTGGAAACCCAGGCCGACCGGGCCGAGTGGCCGGGCCTGTCCGTGGCCGGCAAGTGCGCGATGCGCTGGCGCGGCACCGTGCGGCTGATGGCCCGGCTGCGCAACGCACTGTCGGCCGAGCAGCTCATCACCTTGCGTTATGAGGAGATGATCCGCCAGCCGGTGACCGCGGCCAGGGCCGTATCGGCGTTCACCGGGGCCGGGGTCAGCCACCTGGAGCTGCGGGCCGGGCCGGACCCGGGCCGGGAGGCGGGCGTGTGGCGGCGGCTGCTGAGCGCCGCCCAGGTCGCCGAGGTGGAGCGGGTCGCCGGCGACGAGCTGCGCCGGGTCGGCTACGGCGCCTGACCGGCGCCGTTACCGGCGGGACTTGCCGTTGACGGTGGTAGCCGCCGCGGCGCTCCCGTCTTCGGGCGCCTGCCGCGTCTCCTGGCTGGCGAACTGGGTGTGGTAGAGCTCGGCGTACAGGCCGCCCGCCGCCAGCAGTTCCTCGTGCCGGCCCCGTTCCCGCACCTGGCCGTGGTCGATCACCAGGATCTGGTCGGCCTCCCGGATCGTCGACAGCCGGTGCGCGATCACCAGGGAGGTCCGGCCGGCCAGCGCTGTCTTGAGCGCGCGCTGGACTGCTACCTCGGACTCCGAGTCCAGGTGGGCCGTGGCCTCGTCGAGCACGACAACCGACGGCGCCTTGAGCAGCAGGCGGGCGATCGCCAGCCGCTGCTTCTCCCCGCCCGAGAGCCGGTAACCCCGGTCGCCGACCACGGTGTCCAGGCCGTCGGGCAGGTCGGCCACCAGGTCCCAGATCTGGGCGGCCCGGCACGCCTCGATCAGCTCTTCTTCGGTGGCACTGGGCCGGGCGTAGGAGAGGTTGGCCCGGATGGTGTCGTGGAACATGTGCGCGTCCTGGGTCACCACGCCGACCGCGCTGTGCAGCGAGTCCAGGGTGAGGTCGCGCAGGTCGTGGCCGCCGATGTTGACACGGCCCTCCTGGGGGTCGTAGAGCCTCGCCACCAGGTGGGTGATCGTGGTCTTGCCCGCGCCCGACGGTCCGACCAGGGCCGTCAGCTTCCCCGACGGCGCGGTGAAGCTCACCTCGTGCAGCACGTCCTGCCCGCTGCCGGCCCGCTCGGGCACGGGCAGCGCGATCGACTCCAGGGAGGCGAGCGACACCTCGCTGGCCGTTGGGTAGCGGAACGAGACCCGGTCGAACTCCACCGGCGGCGCGGGCGCCGGGCCGCCGCCGTTGCCGCCAGCGGGCACGGGCAGCGGCACCGCTCCCGGGCGCTCGGTGATGAGCGGCTGGAGGTCGAGCACCTCGAACACCCGGTCGAAGCTGACCAGTGCCGTCATGACGTCCACCTGGACGTTGGAAAGCGCGGTGATCGGCCCGTAGAGCCGGGCGAGCAGCGCAGTCAGCGCGACGAGCGTGCCGAGCTGGAAGACGCCGTGGATGACCAGGCCGCCGCCGAGGCCGTAGACGACCGCCGTGGCCATGGACGCGAGCAGGGAAAGCGCGATGAACAGCGTGCTGCCGTACATGGCGGTGACGACGCCGATGTCCCTGACCTTGGCCGCCCGGCCGGCGAAGACGCGCGCCTCCTCGTTCGGGTTGCCGAACAGCTTCACCAGCATCGCGCCGGCGACGTTGAAGCGCTCGGTCATCGTGCTGCCCATCTCGGCGTCGAGCTGCATCGATTCCCTGGTGTAGCGCTGCAGGCGGCGGCCGACCAGCCGGGCGGGGATGACGAACATGGGGAGCAGCACCAGGGCGACCACCGTCACCAGCCAGGACAGCGACAGCATCGCGATCAGGACCAGGAGGAGGGTCAGGGCGTTGGACACGACGCCGGACAGGGTGGAGGTGAGGGCCTGCTGCGCGCCGATGACGTCGCTGTTGAGCCTGCTGACCAGCGAGCCGGTCTGGGCACGGGTGAAGAACGCGATCGGCTGCCGCTGCACGTGCCCGAACACCTGGGTGCGCAGGTCGTAGATGAGCCCCTCGCCGGTCCGCGCCGACAGCCAGCGGGTGGCGATCGAGATCAGGGCGCCGACCACGGCAAGCGCCGCGACCAGGCCGGCCACCCAGAGGACGACCTCGACGTTGTCCTTGAGAATGCCGCGGTCGATGATCGTCTTGAGCAGCAGCGGCACAGCGACAGTGATCACCGCCGACACGCAGGTGGCGAGGAGGAACAGCGCGAGGGTCCACCGGTAGGGGCGGGCATAGGAAGCGACCCGCCGGACGATGCCCGGCTTGAGCCGCTGGTGAGTGATGGAGCTGTCGCGGCTGAACGAGCGGTAGGCGTGCCAGTTGGCGGCGGACATGAACAGGCCAACGCTGGCGCCGGCCGGGCTCTTCCCGCGTCAGCTAACGGCGAACCGGCAGGCCAGGTCGTGGCGGCCGGGACGGCGTGGACGCGCCGCCAGGGCGCCGGCACTTATGCGCGATCATGGAAGGGCCATACCGACGAGCAGAGGACGCACGTGAGCGCTGAAGCCGGGGCCAGCACCGGCCACTGGGCCGATCCCGGTCTGTTCACCGTCGCCCCCGGCGTGCACCGGGTGCCGCTTCCGCTGCCCACCGATGGCCTGCGGGCGGTGAACGTCTATGTCCTCGAGGACGGCGACGGGCTCGTGCTCATCGACAGCGGCTGGGCGCTCAGCGAGTCCCGTGAGGCGCTGGCGGCCGCGCTCGCGATGCTCGGGTGCGGGCTCGGCGACGTGCGGCACTTTCTCGTCACGCACGTGCACCGCGACCACTACACGCAGGCGGTGGAGTTGCGGCGCATCTTTGGCAGCAAGGTGAGCCTGGGCGCCGGGGAGCACGGAGCCATCCGGGCGATCCTCGCGGGTGGCGCCCGCCCGTTCGAGCCGCAGATCAGGCAGTTGCAGGCGAGCGGAGCCGACGTGGTGCTCGAGCGTCTCCGCGAGCTTGGTGCCGCACCGCGCGGGCGCCCGCCAGGCTGGGAAGAGCCGGACGAGTGGCTGCTGCCCCATCAGGAGATCGGGCTGGACGGGCGGACCTTGCGGGTGGTGCCGACACCGGGCCATACCCAGGGCCATGTCGTGTTCACCGACGCGGGGGCCGGGCTGCTCTTCGCCGGCGACCACGTGCTGCCGCACATCACCCCGTCGATCGGGTTCGAGCCGGTGTCGGCCCGCCAGCCGCTCGGTGACTACCTGGAGTCGCTGCGGGTGGTCCGGGCCCTGCCCGACATGCGCCTGCTCCCGGCCCACGGCCCGGTCACCGCGAGCGCCCACGCGCGCATCGACGAGCTTCTCGGCCACCATCGCGACCGGCTCAGCAGCTGCGCCGAGGCGGTGGCGGCGGGGGCCGGCACCGCCTACCAGGTGGCCCGCGCGCTGCGCTGGACGCGCCGCGGCCGCCGCCTGGACGACCTCGACCCGTTCAACCAGATGCTCGCCGTGACCGAGACGCGGGCGCACCTGGAACTGCTCTCCGCGCGGGGCCGGCTGGTGGTCTCCTGGGATGACGGTGTGGCTGTCTACGCGCCCGCCGGCCGCCTCACCCGCCCGTGAGCCGGTCTCGCTGCAGCGCGGCCTGCGCCCGGCGTTCCGCGGCCGCCTGCTGCGCCGGGGTGTGACCGGGTGCCTGGGCCAGCAGCCCCTTGGTGGCGCGGGCCGTGGCCGGGTCGAGGGTGAGTATCGCGGCAACGAGGTCGGCGGTCGCGGCATCCAGGTCGTCCGTTGGCACGACCAGCTCGGCGAGCCGGAGTGCGCGCGCCTCCTCCGCCACCACCGAGCGCCCGGTCAGGCACAGCTCCAGCGCTCGTGGCAGGCCGACAATGTCGACAAGTGGCTTTGTCCCCATGAGATCGGGGACCAGGCCCAAGGTGGGCTCCCTCATGCACAGCCGCGCGTCGTCCGCGAGAATCCTCAGGTCACAGGCGAGCGCAAGCTGGAAGCCGGCCCCGATCGCGTGGCCGCGTACCGCCGCCACCGACACGATGGACGGCTCATGGAGCCAGCTGAATCCCTCCTGGCAGGAAGCGATCCAGTCCTCGAAGCCCGGGTCCGCGGGACAGGGCAGCGGCTCCTCGCCGGCCACGCCTTCGCCGCCAAGCAGCCGCAGGTCGATCCCCGCCGAGAACGAGGGGCCTTCCCCGCGGACCACGACCACCCGCACGCCGTCCGGGAGGGATCGCCCGATGGCCGCGAGGCCGCGCCATGTGCCCGGCGTCATAGCATTGCGCCGCTCAGGACGGGACAAGGTCACCGTGGCGGCGCCGGTCGCCGGCTGGCCCAGATCCAGCCGCAGGCCCGCGCGGGCGAGTTTGGCCGGGGCGGGCGTCACCGTCCCCTCAGCGCCTCGCGCGTGCCTTGCCCCGGGTGGCGCCGCCGCGGCCGCGCAGCGATACGCCGTTCTCGGTGAGGATACGGTGCACAAAGCCGTAGGAACGGCCGGTCGCCGCGGCAAGCGAGCGGATGCTCTCGCCCGCGTCGTACCTCTTCTTCAGGTCCGACGCGAGCTTGGCCCGGTCGGCGCCGGTGACGCGGGTACCTTTCTTGAGGGTCTCGGCCACGCGTACCTCCCGTGAGCTGAAGTGATCGCTGCGTTACCCGCCTTTCCATCATGATCACAAATTACCGCCCGATCGGCTACCCAGATCGAGGTAAATGATCACCGCATTTTCGGCTTGGAGTCCCCGGCAGCAGAGCGCTGGCTCTGCCGTTGGCGCGCCTTCGGCACGACGCGGAGCGGGTCTTCCGCCTGTATGGCAAGGCGAAGGAGGAGCCAATAGCGGGGCTATCGGCGGCGACGACAATACCTTCGGCCGGGATGCGGGGACACGCGAGCCCGGCGGTCCAGCTGCCGGGGCCTCTCAGGCCAGCGCTACGAGGTCGGCCAATTCCTCGCTCCAGGAGTCCTCGACGCCGTCCGGCAGCAGGATGACCCGCTCGGGCGCCAGCGCCTCGACCGCCCCTTCGTCGTGGGTGACCAGCACGATCGCACCCCGGTAACGGCACAGCGCGGCCAGGATCTCCGCCCTGCTCGCAGGATCCAGGTTGTTGGTCGGCTCGTCGAGCAGCAGCACGTTCGCGCCCGACACCACCAGCAGGGCGAGCGCGAGCCGGGTCTTCTCCCCGCCGGACAGGACCCCGGCGGGCTTGGCGACCGCCTCGCCGGAGAAGAGGAAGGACCCGAGGATGCCGCGAAGCTCGCCGTCGGGCAGGTCCGGCGCGGCCGACCGCATGTTGTCCAGCACCGTACGCTCGCCGTCCAGCGTCTCGTGCTCCTGCGCGTAGTGGCCAAGGCGCAGCCCGTGGCCGGGCGTGACCTGTCCCGTGTCGGGCTGTTCCAGCCCGACCAGCAGGCGCAGCAACGTGGTCTTGCCCGCACCGTTGAGGCCGAGGACGACGATCCTGGCGCCCCGGTCCACCGCCACATCTACCCCGGTGAAGACCTCCAGCGAGCCGTAGGACTTCGACAGGTCCGTCGCGGTCAGCGGGGTCTTGCCGCAGGGGGCCGGCACCGGGAAGCGCAGCCGCGCCACCCGGCCCGCGGGGCGTTCGGCGCTCACTCCCGCCAGCAGCCGCCGCGCCCGGCGCTCCATGCTCTGGGCGGCCCTGGCCTTCGTCGCCTTCGCCCGCATCTTGTCCGCCTGCGCCTGCAGGGCGGCTGCCTGGCGCTCGGCGCCACGCGCCTCCCGCCTGCGCCGGCGCGCGTCGGTCTCGCGCTGCTCCAGGTACGCCCGCCAGCCGACGTTGTAGACGTCGAGCGCGGCACGGTCGGCGTCGAGGTGGAAGATCCTGCCGACCACCGCCTCCAGCAGCCCGGCGTTATGGCTGATGATCACCACCCCGCCGCGGAATGTGCGGAGGTGATCGCGTAGCCAGGCGATGGAGTCGGTGTCCAGGTGGTTGGTGGGCTCGTCGAGCAGCAGCGTCTGCGCGTCCGAGAACAGGATCCTGGCCAGCTCCACCCGGCGCCGCTGCCCGCCGGAGAGCGTCCGCAGCGGCTGGGTCAGCACCCGGTCGGGCAGGCCCAGGCTGGACGCGATGGCCGCGGCCTCGGCTTCAGCGGCGTAGCCGCCGAGCACGACGAGCCGCTCCTCAAGTGAGGAGTACCGCTGCACGGCGGCGTCGCGGCGCACGGCACTGGAATCGGCCATCCCCTCCTCAGCGTCCCGCATGCCAGCGCGGACCTCATCCAGTCCGCGGGCCGACAGGACCCGGTCCATGGCCAGTGCCGTCAGGTCGCCCGCGCGGGAGTCCTGGGGGAGGTAGCCGATGGTCCCGCGGCGCTGCACCGTGCCGGCGGCCGGCGGCCCGTCGCCGGCCAGCACCCGGGCGAGCGTAGTCTTGCCCGCGCCGTTGCGGCCCACGAGGCCCACCTTGTCCCCCGGGCTGATCTGGAACGTGGCGCCTTCCAGCAGCAGCTGCGCGCCAGCCCGCAGTTCCAGGCCGGTGGCCGCGATCACCTGAACCCACTCCTTACCAAAGGGAATCCGATTCTCTCAACAGTCCCGCAGCCGGGGCATTCCCTTTTACGGCAGGAGCGGCAGCATGGGCCCAGCGTACCCGCTCCGCCAGGCCCCGGCCGGCCTGCTCCGATCCGGGCGGACCCGGGTCTCCAAGATCTGCTGACGAGATCAGCTGGGCTCGGTGAGGCGGATCTGGATCGCCCGGAACAGGCGCGGGGTGTCCCTCAGGACCGCCAGCCGGGGATCGGGCACGGTGAGGAAGCGCTCGACCGCCTGCGCCATGAAGGCCGCCAGCCGGGGATCGGCCCGCACGCTGGCCATCGCCCGCCGGTCACCGCCCAGCACCACCGCGTCGAGCCTGCCCGTGTACGGGCCCAGAATGGCCAGCGCGGTGTCGGCGGCGGCCTGGAGCGCCGCAGCCGCCTGGTTCTCGCGGCGCCGGGCGAACCGGCGCTGTGACCGGCCGCCGGCCGCGGCGCGGCCATGGACGAGCCGGGAGCCGGTCTTCGAGGCTGCCAGGCGCGGTGGATTGCCGGTGAAAACGCCCACGGCATGACCGCCCAGGCGGACGAGCAGCACGCCCACGGTGCGATCGGCGGCCGCGTGCGCGGCCATCAGTTCCGCCTGCCGGGCCGGGTCTTGCTGGCCCTCCTCCCCCGGCTGCGGCAACGGCGGGAACGGGGGGTGGCAGGCGGCGGCCGCCCCGTCGCTGGCACGCAGCACGACGACCCCCGGGCACGGCTCCGCCACGGCCGGCCCATGCCGGACGGCGAAGGCATCCACCCATCGCACCAGCCGCTCCGGCGGCACGTCCACCCAGCGAGGGCCGGCCACGCTTCCTGTCACCGCCGACCTCCGCGCAGCGCCCGGGCGCCCGGAAGCGGGGACCGGCTCAGACGTTGAAGCCGAGCGCTCTGAGCTGCTCCCGGCCGTCCTCCGTGATCTTGTCCGGGCCCCAGGGCGGCAGCCATACCCAGTTGATCCGGAAGCCGGGCACGAGGCCCTCCAGCGCGGCAGCGGCCTGATCCTCGATCACGTCGGTCAGCGGGCAGGCGGCGCTGGTGAGGGTCATGTCGATGGTGGCCGCCCCGTCCTCGCCGATGGCGACGCCGTAGACCAGCCCGAGGTCGACGACGTTCACCCCGAGCTCCGGGTCGACGACGTCGCGCATGGCCTCGAGCACGTCCTCGCTGTCGGTGCCCGCTGCGCCGGTTGGCTGCGCCGTGCCATCGGCCGCGGCTTCGGCGTTTGCTACGTCAGCAGTGTTCTGGTCCATCTGTTCCAACTCCCGCCTCAGCTGGGCTCGCCATCGCGCATCACCTGCGCGGTCGCGTCCTTCCAGGCCATCCAGCCAAGAAGGGCGCACTTGATCCTGGCCGGGTACTTCGACACCCCGGCGAACGCGACCGCGTCCCCGAGCACGTCCTCGTCGGGCTCGGCCTCACCCCGGGACTGCATGAGGGCGACGAACTCGTCGCAGGTCGCCATGGCTTCGCTGACCGGCTTGCCGATGATCAGGTCGCTCATAACCGACACGCTGGCCTGGCTGATCGAGCAGCCCAGTGCGTCGTAGGAGATGTCGGCCACGGCCGGCTCCGCACCGGCGTCCTTCAGCGCGACCCGCAGGGTCACCTCGTCCCCGCAGATGGGGTTCACGTGCCGGACCTCGGCGTCGTGTGGCTCACGCAGGCCCTTGTGGTGCGGGTGCCGGTAGTGATCGAGGATGATCTCCTGGTACAGCGACTCGAGCTGCATCTCCCCTCCTCTCACGCCACCTGGAAGAACCGCTGCGTCTGGCGTATTCCCTCGGACAGCGCGTCCACCTCGTCAAGGGTGTTGTACAGGTAGAACGAGGCCCGGGTGCTGGACTGGACGCCGAGCGCCCGGTGCAGCGGCCAGGCGCAGTGGTGCCCGGCCCGGACGGCGATGCCGAGCTCGTCGAGGACCTGGCCGACGTCGTGGGGGTGCACGCCGTCAACCTCGAAGGAGATCGCGGCCCCCCGGCCCTCCGGCGTCATCGGCCCGAGGATCCGCAGGCCGTCGATGTCGGCCAGCTTGGTCAGCGCATGGCCGAGCAGCTGCTGCTCATGCGCGTGGATGACGTCGCGCCCGATCTCGTTCAGGTAGTCCATGGCCGCCGCCAGGCCGACGGCCTGGGCGATCGGCATGGTGCCCGCCTCGAACTTGTGCGGTGGCGGGGCGTACGTGGACCGCTCCATCCACACCGTCTCGATCATCTCACCGCCACCCAGGAAGGGGGGCATCTCGTCGAGCAGCTCCCGGCGCCCCCAGAGCACCCCGATGCCGGTCGGCCCGCACATCTTGTGGCCGGTGAAGCCGAGGAAGTCGACGCCGAGCGCGGCCACGTCCACCGGCATGTGCGGGACCGACTGAGCGGCGTCCGCCAGCACCAGCGCGCCCACGGCGTGGGCCCGGTCGGCGATCTCCCGGACCGGGTTGACGGTGCCGAGCACGTTGGACTGGTGGACGAGCGCGACCAGCTTCGTTCGCTCGGTGATCAGGTCGCCGATGGCCGACAGGTCGAGCTGGCCGTCCCACCCGGTCACCTTGAACCAGCGCAGCGTGGCGCCGGTCCGCTCGCACAGCAGCTGCCACGGCACGATGTTGGAGTGGTGCTCCATCTCGGTGACCACGATCTCGTCGCCGGGCCCGAGCCGGAACCGGTCCGGGCCGGAGCTGCCGGCGCTGGCATTGCCCATGGAGTACGCGACGAGGTTGATGCCCTCGGAGATGTTCTTGGTGAAGATGACCTCGGTCTCGTCCGCGGCGCCGATGAACTGTGCCGCCTTGATCCGGGCCCCCTCGTAGGCCTCGGTCGCCTCCTCGCCCAGCTCATGGTTGGCCCGGTGGATGTTGGCGTTGTGCCGCTCGTAGAACTCGGTCAGCGCGTCGATGACCTGGCGGGGCTTCTGGGAGGTGTTCGCGCTGTCGAGGTAGATGAGGGGCCGCCCGCCGCGGACCGTGCGGTCCAGGATCGGGAAGTCCTTGCGGATGCGCGCGACATCGAGGGTCATGTCGCTGCTCCTGCCTTCGCCCAGCGCTCGTAACCTTCGGCCTCCAGCGTCTCGGCCAGTTCGGGGCCGCCCTCTTCGACGATCCGGCCGCCCACGAACACGTGCACGAAGTCCGGGGTGATGTAGCGCAGGATCCGGGTGTAGTGCGTGATCAGCATGACCCCGTGGTCCGGCCCGGCGCGGAACCGGTTGATCCCCTCCGCCACCACCCTCAGCGCGTCGATGTCCAGCCCGGAGTCCGTCTCGTCCAGCACCGCGATCTTCGGGGCGAGCAGCTCAAGCTGGAGGATCTCGTGCCGTTTCTTCTCGCCACCGGAGAAGCCCTCGTTCAGGTTCCGGCTCGCGAACGCCGGATCGATCGACAGGCTCTTCATCGCCTCCTGCAGCTCTTTGGCAAACGTGCGCAGCTTGGGCGCCTCGCCGCGGACCGCGGTGATGGCCGTGCGGAGGAAATTGGATACCGACACGCCGGGCACTTCGACCGGATACTGCATGGCCAGGAACAGCCCAGCGCGGGCACGGGCGTCCACGCTCATCGCCAGCACGTCCTGGCCGTCGAGGGTGACCGATCCCTGGGTGACCAGGTACCGCGGATGGCCGGCGATCGCGTAGGCGAGGGTGGACTTGCCCGAGCCGTTCGGGCCCATGATCGCGTGCGTCTGGCCGGCCGGCACGGCCAGGTCAACGCCGCGCAGGATCTCGCGAGCCTCGCCCGCGCCGTCGACCACGCTGACGTGCAGGTCGTGGATCTCCAGAGTCGCCATCACATGTCTCCCGAATCAGCTGAGCCGGCCTGGTTGTCGGCACCAAGCGCGACGTAGACGTCACCGTTCTCGATCTTCACCCGGTAGGTGGGCACCGGCTTGGTGGCCGGCGGGCCGGTGGGCTTGCCGGTGCGCAGATCGAAGCAGGACCCGTGCAGGTAGCACTCCACCGTGTGGTCGTAGATGTCCCCTTCGGACAGCGGCACTTCCTCGTGTGAGCACACGTCGTGCAGGGCGAACACCTCGCCCTCGGCGCGGACCACCGCCACCGGCACATCGCCGATGTCCACCCCGAGTGCTCCCTCATCGGGCAGGTCGGACAGGGCGCACGCCCGGACGAACTCGGTCATGACTGCTGCCCTCCGGCGTCCGCCGCCAGCTCGGCCTCGATGGACTCGGCGATCCGGTCCCGCAGCTCCGGCACGCCGATCCTGCCGATCAGCTCGCCGAAGAAGCCGCGGATCACCAGCCGCCGCGCCTCGGCCAGCGGGATGCCGCGGGCCATCAGGTAGAACAGGTGCTGGTCCTCCAGCTTCCCGCTGGTGCTCGCGTGCCCGGCGCCGACCACCTCGCCCGTGAGGATCTCCAGGTTCGGCACCGAGTCCGCCCGCGCACCCTCGGTCAGCAGCAGGTTCCGGTTCCGCTCGTAGGTGTCGGTCCCAACCGCCTCGGCCCGGATCAGCACGTCGCCAATCCACACCGTGTGCGCCTTCTCCCCCTGCAGCGCCCCCTTGTACTCCACCCGGCTCCGGCAATGCGGCTGCGCATGATCCACGAACAGCCGGTGCTCCAGATGCTGCCCGGAGTCAGCGAAATACGCGCCGAGCAGCTCGGCGTCCCCGCCTGGCCCGCCGTAACGCACCGACGGCGCCAGCCGGACAACGCCCCCGCCCAGCGTCACCGCCGCGTGCTGCAGCCGAGCGTCCCGCCCCAGGGCGGCGTAGTGATGCGCCACATGCACCGCGTCGTCGTCCCAGTCCTGGAAACTCACCAGCGTGAGCGAGGCACCATCCCCCACGACGATCTCGACATTGTCTGCATAGGTCGCGGACCCACCGTGATCCAGCACCACGGCGGCCCTCGCGTTGACCCCCACCTCGATCAGCGTGTGCCCGAACGCCGCCCCCTCGGCGCTCTCGCCCCGCACCGAAACGACAGTCGGCTCGGCAGCCTCAGCCTCCGCCGGAATCGTTATGACCATCGCCTCTTCGAACGAAGCGAATGCCTGAGCGCTGACCCGGTCAGCGGGCACAAAGGCGGCGCCGAGACGCCGGTCACCGCGTTGCGTACGCACAGCGGAGACCGGGGGCGCGGCGTCGGCCCCCACCGTCACCTTGCCACCGGCCACCGGCGAGTTGTGCAGTCCTCGCAACCTCCGCAGAGGCGTAAACCGCCACTCCTCCTCGCGCCCGGTGGGCACCGGAAAATCGTCCAGCGAGAAGGACTGGTGCTCGTGCAACCTGGACACGGGGGCCGCGGATTCCACGGCCCCCCGGAGCGCCGTCATCAGCCGACCGCTCCTTCCATCTGGAGCTCGATGAGCCGGTTGAGTTCGAGGGCGTATTCCATGGGGAGTTCGCGGGCGATGGGCTCGACGAAGCCGCGGACGATGGTGGCGGC
>Ga0114129_10004171_pt1 | contig 20411 bp, 19 predicted proteins | sample RhiMetdeltSRZDD1_FD_80071 | JGI IMG/M metagenome (GOLD analysis project Ga0114129, IMG submission 80071) | Populus rhizosphere microbial communities from Tennessee, USA - Rhizosphere MetaG P. deltoides SRZDD1 (version 2) (version 2) | ecosystem: Host-associated > Plants > Roots > Rhizosphere >... | reverse complement strand
TAAATAAGTCACCGGATACCGTTAAATTTATATTATAAATGATGTTGTTATATGCAGGAAAAACAGGAACGGGTTTGGGAGAAAGGGATCTTAGCTCATCAGTATTTGCGAAATACCGAAAAAAACGCAGCAGAAATAGCGGTGGAACTGGGTTACAGCACCCCTCAACACTTTAATAATGCCTTTAAAAAGAAGTTTGGCATCACTCCTTTTTCCGTTAGAAATAATCCGTAAAATGCAATCTGCCCTGCCGTACGGTTATTTACTTTGCTAAAAATTCAAACACATGAACTCATTAATTGTTAAAAACACTATTACCATTCATGCACCGGCTTCGAAGGTGTGGGATGCATTGGTAAATCCTGAACAAACAAAGAAATATATGTATGGCTGTGAAACGGTGTCTGACTGGCAACCCGGTAGCGAGCTGTTGTGGAAAGGTGTTTTTGATGGTAAGGAACTGGTGGCGGTAAAGGGGAAAATTGTGGCTATACAACCCGGCAGTCATCTTGCCTATACAACCATAGATCCCAATTCGACTATTGAGGATATTCCCGAAAATTATCTTACGGTAACCTATGATTTAAAAACCGATGGCAGCGATACCGTTTTAACGGTAACACAGGGCGATTATTCAAAAGTAGCCGAAGGTGAAAAAAGATATGATGAAGCAATTGCCGCTGGCGGCTGGCAATCGATCCTTGAGCTGATAAAAAAACAGGTGGAGGGATAACCTGGGTGCCGCCTTCGGCGGCGCAGCGCCACGAATTTCTCGTTCACCTGCGGTGGGCTTTTTTTGTCATATGTGGGACCGCCGGCAACGCCTCCGTGGCATCTGTTTAAACAAATCATCACTTCAATTGGTTATTGTTTATTCAAACCAAAAAAATTAAACATGAATGATGTTGCTGTAACCACCACACAACCCGAACTGTTTATTAAAATGGCTGTTGCCGCCTGGGATGCACAATGTGCAAGGGTTAACAAACTGATCGACGAACTAACCGACGAACAACTGATGGCCGAAGTAGCGCCGGGCCGTAATACCGGTATTTATCTCTTTGGTCATCTTATAGCAGCCACCGATGCCATGCTGCCGCTATTAGGATTGGGCGAAAAATTATATCCTGAACTTACAGAGCCATTTCTTACCAGTGCCGATAAAGCAGGTCACAAAATGCCGCCGGTATCGGAGTTAAGAAAGTACTGGAAGGAGGTAAATACTAAATTCTCAAATTGTATAGCAAGTACATCAACCTCTGCGTGGTTTATGAAACATACCGCCGTTTCGGAAGAAGATTTTGTCAAAGAACCGCACCGCAATAAATTAAATGTGCTGCTCAGCAGAACCAGTCATCACAGTTACCATTTGGGTCAGCTTGTTTTTCTCAAAAAGAAATAACCGTTAATTTTTTGTATAAATCATCTTTTATATGGATGATTTTATTGCTTTGTTCCTGAACCGGTGTTTTTATTCCTAACTTGAATGTATGAAAAAAGGGATCGATCATATTCTGTATGGCCGTGAAAAAAAGATCACAGAAGAAGAAACCGTAAGACAGTCGTTACCCCATATGGATTTCCGTTTTGCCAATCCGTTTATTGTTTTGCATCATGCAGGGCCTGTGCAATATCAGCCCGGGCAACAGGCACGAATACATCCTCACCCGCATCGCGGGTTTAGTCCGTATACATTTATGCTGCAGGGCGAAGGGTTTCACCGCGATAATGCAGGCAATGATGAAGTGATCAAAGCAGGCGGCGTACAATGGATGTTTGCCGGCAGTGGCATATTGCACAGCGAAGGGCCAACCTCAGCATTGCTGAAGCAGGGCGGTGTACAGGAATTGATACAACTATGGATCAACGCACCCCGTGCCAATAAATGGGATAAGCCTTTTTATCAGTCGGCCCCTAAGGAACAATTGCCGGTTGTGATCGATGAGGATGGTGTGCAGTTTCGTTTGGCAAGCGGCGCTTATAACGATCAAACAGGGCCCATTCAAAACTTTACGCCCGTTATTTCAATGATCGGTGAAGTAAATGCAGGAAAGAGTGTAACACTGAATGCAATACCCGGTTACTGGGCATTATTATATGTGGCAAAAGGAACCATTATTGCGAATGATGAAACGGTGGCAATACATAACCTGATTGTATTTAACAAAGAAGGCGAAGATATTGTTATAACGGCCATTGAAGATGCGCAGTTGTTGTTTTTATCGGCCGAACCAATAGATGAACCGGTAGCTGCCAAAGATAATTTTGTAATGAACACACCCGAAGAAATTGAGCAGGCAATGAGCGATTATAAGAATGGATTATTCGGCAGTTTGAGTTATTAATAAATCAAAACAATAATATTTATGCAACCGAACATTGGCATTAAACCTGAAAACCTTACCGCAGTGTGTCATATTTTGAACGGAATTTTGGCAGATGAATTTTTGCTGTATACCAAAACCCGCAATGCACACTGGAATGTTGAGGGCCCTGATTTTCATGATAAACACAAATTTTTTGAAGGCCAGTACGAGCAATTAGATGAGATCATGGATGATGTAGCTGAGCGCATTCGCATATTGGGGCATTATGCTCCTGCCACGCTCAGCGATTTTTTAAAGCTCACGCATCTTACTGAACAATCGCGCGAAAAAAACGATAGTCATGGTTTTATTCGCGAGTTACTGGCCGATCACGAAACGCTTATCATCACCATGCGGGAGAACATCAATCGTTTTGCCAATGAGCACGGCGATTTGGGCACCAGCGATTTTATAACCGGTTTAATGGAAATACACGAAAAAATGGCCTGGATGCTGAGAGCGCATCTGCGGTAATTGACTTCTATAAAATAAAGAAACCCGTTTGGTGCGGTCACTACTGCATCAGGCGGGTTTTGTATTTGCGGAAGCTTTTCCATAATAACCGTTAATACAAAACAAAAAGCCCTGCTGATTCAATCAGCAGGGCTCGCATATCTGAACAGTATTTATCAGCATTCCTTCCACTCCTTTAATCATAGTCCCCCAACCGCACCGAAAACACACAGCGATTATCTGCACCATATAGGGCGGTTTCAAATTCTGTCAGGTTCCATAAATAGCCGGTAGCTGATTCAAAATAAAGATCCTCTGCCCCATGCGGCCAGCGGTAGCGTACGCCGGCAGTGGCGCCATCATTATAACGAACCAGCCTTGCCGTAGACCCTTCATAACTGCTGTTGCCTGTTGTGGTCATAAATGTTTTTGAGCCCGCGCGGTACACGCCTTGTACGCCATTTACATTCGTATTGTCGTTGTCGATGGGCGTAATTACTTCGGGTTGCGGACTGGTTACAATTTGTCCTGTAGCATTCAGATGAAAGCCGTATACTTTGGGCACCGTGGTGCCTGATGATTCAATGTACTGACCGGTCCACAGCATTTTGTCGGTTGAGGTGGCGCCTTCGCCCAGCTCAATGCATGAAAAGGGCGATGCATTGGTGATCTTGTAGTATCCCGATTGCGGTAATACATAAGCATAACCAAATGCCTTGAGTGTTCCGTCGGTTTCCTTGCCTATGGTATTTCCCGTATCGTCACCTGATACCGATATGAATTTGGTAAGATCGAATACACGTATGCCCAGTTTTGTATCTGCCACATAAATTTTTCCGGCATAACAGGCCACGCCGCCGGCGTGAATAGTTACCGGTGCAAATGAATTCAACTGTGTATACGAATTGCTCGCTTTGTACAGATCGGAATTCGACATGTTGGCTTTGTTTTGCACCAGTATAATATGGCGATAGGTAATGTTGCTCATGCTGGTAATATCTACCAGCGAAACGCGTACGCCTTTGTGTTGGTTATTAACGCCATCTATGTCAGAAGGACCAATAGCGTACCAGGTAACCAGTAAAAAGTTTCTTCCGCCCCACTGAAAACCGGTGATGCCCTGCGGGCGCCATTCATTGGTTTGCTCGTCTCCGCTGTTCCATTTAAAACCTTTTACCTGCCGGTCGGCAGGAATATTAAATCCGTATACAGAAGTATATCCGCTGGCAGTACTTATGCGGTTCAGGTTCACCTGGTCGGGTGTTTTATAACCGTAGGTAGAAAGACTGCTTACAAAACTGCTTTCATCAGTATAGGTCACCGTTACATTCGCTGCTACTGCATTGGAAGTGGTATTGCCGGTGATGGATGGTGTTTCTTCGGCGGAAGGCACGGATTGTTTTACGCAGGCGTTTAGTGTTACCGCCGTAATAGCGGTAATACAATACATTTGCAAACTCATAGGATTGTTTTTAGGTTAATTTAATTGGTTTAATTATCAGTATCTGAAAAGGTGTTGCTATAGCGGCTAACTTTTCATGATTCATAGGTAGGCAAAATTTTCAGTAACCGCAAGCTAACTACCGGTTATGCAGGTACGTTTTATTCACATTAATAATTTCTTCACACGCAGATTCCCGCAGATTAAGCGTATGTGAAATTTTCAGAAATAAAGGTTATGTAAAATGAGGGGGCGGCGGCAAAAAAACGCAAAAACGCTGGCGACAGATGAAATAATTTATTAACTTGTCGCTTTCCCGGGGGCAGATACAATTGACCAAAAAACTGCCTTCCAAAAGGGAAAGAGTTATATTTTTGGAGGAAGATCAAACCGAACCCCTTTATCAAATATGTTTTTCAATAGTTATCTGTACTACATTCCGATTGCTTTACAGGCAATTTGCGTTCTTCATTGTATTCGAAAAGGAAACCAGGGCAAATGGATCTGGATCATTGTGTTTCTGCCTGTTATAGGTAGTCTTATTTACATCTTTAGTGAAGTTATTACCGGTCATGAAATCGACCAGGTTTCATCGGGCGTGGGACAGGTGATCAATCCAGGTGGCAGCATCAAAAAGCTCGAACAGCAATTGCGCTTTTCTGATACCTTTCACAACCGCATTGCATTGGCCGATGCCTACCTGGCCAGAGGATATACCAATGATGCTATTGCATTGTATGAACAAAGTTTGACCGGTGTTTTTACCGAAAACGAACACGTTATTAAGCAACTGATCATTGCCTATGCCAATGTGAACCGCTTTGCCGATATTTTACCACTTGCCAAAAGAATATATAATTCGCCTCAGTTTGCAAAATCAAAAGTGCATATAGTGTATGCCCTTGCGCTTGAACATGCCGGCAATAAAGAACAGGCCGAAAAAGAATTTAAAATGATGAATAGCCGGTTTGCCTATTTTGAAGCCCGCTACCAGTACGCGCTTTTTTTATCAAGGAACGGCCGAAAGGAAGAAGCCCTGCAACTATTGGATAATATGGTGGCCGAAAGCACCCAGCTCAGTTCGCGCGAACGCAGGTTCAACGCGCAATGGATTGGCCAGGCGAAGGAAGAATTAAGGAAGCTAAGAGTTTAAACGAGTAAATAGAGAAGCTCTTAGCAAAAAAAATGGCTGCCCCCGCTAAGAGGCAGCCCCTGGAATCCTCAAACCCGTATCGCCTAAAATCCTAATCCGATATATAATGAGATAGCACTGTTCTTCGAATCTTTTGTTAATTCGCCAGACAGGCTACCGGACTTCCCTATTTCACGGAATCCATAACTATACCGGGCTCCGAGCGTAAAGTTTGAAATATCAATCCCCAACCCACCGGCTACACCATAATCAACGCGGTTGAAGTTCTCTGCGTCGAGCTCTTTTATTTCATCGATCGTGCCATCGTCGTTTAAATCTTTGATGTTAACAGCGGCCAGATACGAAATGTACGGGCCAATATGCAGGTTAAAATTTTTAGCCACATTAATAACTGCCAGCACCGGCAACTCGATGTAGTTTAAATTAAACCGGTATTCGCCCTTGCCTTCGATAAAATTGTTATAGGTTTCTTTAGCGCCTTTGCCCGAATACAATAATTCAGGTTGAATAGAAAATCCTTTGGCAACAGGCAACCTGGCAAAAAATCCTGCATTGAAACCAACTTTCATATTTTCGTCCGACACATCATTCACATACATGTTGGTGAGGTTAACCCCTCCTTTAATACCGAATTTGGGCGATAATGAATTTTCTGAAGATGTTTGTTGTTCCTGTGCAAGCGCACGTGTAGCAGTTGCGAAAATTACAGCACAGGATAAGGAAAAACATACAATATCTTTTTTCATCTGAAAAGATTTTTAATTTTTTCTAATTAGCAAAATCCTGAGGGTTTAAACTGATGAAGATTTAACCAGATCTGAACCCCCTCAATGTATTTTGTTAAAATTCCTGTGCCTGCGCCTGAAACTATTGCCTGTACTATATTGCATCACTTCTTCCGGGGAAATAAATCCTCATATACAACCACAAAATGTATACGAGATATTTGCCACAACATAGTGGGCACAATAATTTTTTATATATCCTGAAACCTAATTTACCATCAACATGAGTAAAATTTTTAAATGGATAGGAGCAGTTTTCGTTGCCATGATAAATATATGTCTGCTGTGCGGAGCGGGGCATGTACTTGACTGGATGAAATATTTTTTCAAAAAAAACAACGGGTACAGGTCATAATATAAAAAGAGTTGCCTTAAAAACATATATTAAAAATATACCTGCACCGGTTAAACGATCATGAAATAACAGTAACAAACTGAATAAAATTATTTTACATATTCAAAATAACCGTTCAATACAGGAACAATTAAACCCCCGAACATTGCTCCTTAAAACCCCCTGCACAGATGAAAAAATTAATATTCTTATTGTTCCTGGTACTTGCTGTTGCAGCCGGTATTGTTTATTACAAAAACTGGCGTAGCGATTTTTTACGCAAAAAAGTTCCCCAACTGGTATTTCTTAAATCAGATAGTTTATACAGGATCACCTACGACACCGCTGATATTGATGAAGTAGAAGGTGAAATAGTAATTAAGAATCTGCAGCTGATACCCGACACCACTTATAAAAAGGTCAATGATAGTTCGTTGCCCCGCCAATTGCTGAAGGTAACGGTGCCCGAAGTTCATATCACAGGGGTGCAAACTAACAATGCCGTATTGAATAAAGAGATAATAGCCGCAAAAGTTACGCTTACCAGTCCGGTAGTTACCATGTTCAGCAACCACAGCAGATCGTCTAAAAAAGATACTACGTCAACCACAAATAAAATATACAAGGTGCTGCTGCGCGGGCTCGAAAAAATAAACGTTGATACCATTCTCATTACCGATGCCGATTATCATATTTGTTTATGGCCCCAGGGCGATACCTTATTCAGCGGCCGGAAAATTAATGCAAACCTGCACCATCTTACCATAAGCGACAGCACCAGTACCGATACATCGCGTGTGTTGTTTGCCGAAAATGCTTCTTTAACGGTTAAAAGTATTCTGCTGCGTGGGAAAAATAAACTGTTTAATTACCGGTTTAATAATATCAACCTGCAATCAGATGAAAAACTATTTGCGGTTGACAACATTTCCATTGTACCTCTTTTAAATGAAGCAACTTATATGCGTGCTGCCAAATGGCAAACCGACCGGCTCGATTTTGATTTTTACGATATCAGGTTCAAACAGGTAAATGTGCAGGAGTTATTAAATGGTAACATGATTGCCGGGGAGCTTTCTATAGGCAGGGCAGCGCTTAAGGTGTTCAGAGATAAGTCGTACCCGCTGAGAAAGGAAAATAAAGTAGGCCATTATCCGCACCAGAGTTTTTTAAGAATACCGGTTGATGTTGCCTTCAAAAAAGTAGTGGTTCATAATGGGTATATAGAGTATAAAGAAAAGAATCCTCAAACGGGCAGCAGCGGCGTGGTGGCATTTAGCGATGTTTCGGCAACCCTGCATAACGTTACCAATAGTATGCCCCATCTAAAAAATAATGCGGTATGCACGGTACAATTCAACAGTCGCTTTTTGAAGAAAATTCCGTTGTCGGCCACCCTACAGCTTTACCTGCTTAATGAAAACGGAAAATTTACTGTAGCTGGAACTATGGGCGAAACAGATGCCACTATTTTTAATCCGTTAAGCCGGCCCATGGCGATGGTGCAGATCAATGAAGGAGTGATAAACCGGTTGAATTTTAATTTGTCCGGTAACGATCTTAATGCCAATGGTACCATCAGGTTGTTGTATGATGATCTGAAAGTGAAACTGCTTAAAATGGATGATCTCAAAAATGCATACGAAACAAAAAAGGTGGCTTCCTTTCTGGCCAATTTCAGTATCCTTGATGCCAACCCAATTAAAAATAAACCCGTGCGCGTGGTTACCGTTTCACATCCAAGAGATATTTACAAATCTATGTTCAATCTCATCTGGAAGTCGATCTTTGAAGGCGTGCAAAAAACGGTGGGGCTCGAGGGGAAGTTACCGGGGAGTTAGCAGTAGTAAGTTTTAAGTAATAAGTTGTAAGTTAACAATCAGGAAAAGCAAACTGATAAAGGCATTGTCTTTTCCGATGATCCCATCATAGAGTATGATTCTCACTGAGGTTCTTCCGACTTCTGACTTCCGACTTCAGATTTCCGGCATCAGAAAGGATAACCAATCGCTAAATTAAACACCAGGTTTTCCTTCCTCCACTGTCTGCTGCCAAAATCAACCTTGTCTAATACCCACCGTTCGGCCGAAGGCAACCAGGGCTTGCGAATGGGGAATGCCAGGTTGAGCCGAAGTACAAGGAAAGTAATATCGAAACGCAACCCTACACCGGTACCTACCGCCAGCTCGTTCATGAACTTGCTGGTGAAAAGGGCCCCGGGCTTATCGGGATTGTCGTTGAATAACCAAACATTACCGGCATCTACAAAGGCGGCGCCGTTTATAATACCTACGATAGGGAACCGAAGCTCGGTATTCATTTCAAGTTTTATATCGCCGGGCTGTTCGGTAGGAAAGCCAAATTGCCGGGGCGCTTCAAAGGCGCCTGGCCCTACACTGCGGCTTCTGAAAGCGCGGATGCTGTTGTTACCACCCGAGAAAAATTGTTTTATATAGGGCAACTCGCGCGAATTACCATAAGGTATGCCTGCCCCCGCCATGATACGGTTTGCCCAAACGCTTTTTTCGCCCACTTTACGATAGAACCTGAAATCGGCCTGTAGCTTTGTGTATTGCGAGAACTGTGCGCCGAAAATTTTCGCGGTATCCTGTTTACTGATGTTGGCGCCGGTTACCAAACCTGCAATATTGCCCGACAGATCGATGCCGCCACTAAAGTAAAATCCGTTTACCGGCCGGTTGTTCAATACATTCGTATAGGTGAAGGTATAATCTGAACCAAGTATAAACTGCGTATCTATTGCTTTTTGTAATGTTTCATTCCTTTTTGCACTGTCGGTATAGGCAGGCGTAACCATAATAGGCTGAATGTAATTAATGCTGATGGGGTTGAGCTCGTGTTCTTTTTGAATGTTTTCCTTCCAGGTAAAACCGTAACTGGTCCTGAACGAATTCATGGAATACAACTTTTGCCGTGTGAGAATGTCGTATCCAAACTTTATAGTAGTGCGCGGAAGAAATCCTCCTTTTGTATTAAAATTAAAGAAGGGTATCAAAAACCTCGGGAACGATAACGAAGGTTCTATCCCATACCGCAATGTGTTAAATCCCTGAAACTGTCCGCTATATTGCACTTCAAAGCCGGCCGATGCTTTAATCGAAAACAGCTCGCCGCCGCGTAAAGTGTTGCGGTTTCGCCAGCTTACCGAAAAGTTGGAACCGGTAAGGTTATTTGATTTTGTATCGTAATTTACTTCAATGCGCAACGATTTTTTAGGAAGCGGGGTGAGGTAATAATAGGCATTCAGGAACGACGAATCGTCACGGGGCGCTACTTCGAACCGGTTCTTTACAAATTTGAAAATGTTCATGTTTATCAACCGGCTGATGCTGGCATTGTGATCGGTGCGATTATATACATCGCCGGGATTAAAGGCCATTGACTGCTGAAAGAGTTTGGGCTTATACAACTTCCTTCTGTCTAACACATAATAACCCTTATAATACGTTGCACCCGTTTTACTGGTATCCATCTGGCCGGCGTCCAGGTTAAATCCGGTATAAATAAATACATCTTTGATATAGTATACTTTCCGTGCATCTTCAGGTGTGGCCGGTTTAACGGTTACAAACAGATCAACTTTATTATCGCCAATGGTGGTGTCGGCTTTTATCAACAGGTTTTCCGGACTAAAGAAATAAAAACCATTTTCTTTAAGATAATTGTCTATTCGCAGCCGTTCGGCTGATATTATATCAAGGTCAAATGGCTGTCTGGGTTTTAAAAGCGATTTGGACATGGTTTCGCGAATGGTTTGTTGCAACACCGTGCTGTCGCCCATAAATTCAACTTTCTGTATAGTATACTGGTCAAATGTACGGGCTGTATAAGTGGCGCTGGCCTTTTTGCCTTTTACGGTGGTATCGCCGCGAACACGCGCATTAAAAAAACCTTTGTTTACGAGGTAACTTTGTAATACCTGTACGTTATGATCGAGGTTAAGGTCGCTGAGCAAAACCGGCGGCTGGCCGAATCTTTCCCGTAACCATTTGCCGGGAAATCTTTTCGAATGCGCAAACGTGTTGTATATATTTAATTTAAACGGTATTCCTAAAAATTTCGAATTGGGTTTTGGCCGCGTAAGCGCTTCCAGGTTGCTGCGCAATGCTTTTTTCTTTTTGTTCGATAATTTGCTGTCCTTAATAGTAATGTTGGCTCCGGTATACAAAGCATCGCCCGCAGGCAGGTTTTTGGTGCTGGAACAGGAAGACGCTATGATGATACATGCCGCCAGCAAGTAATAGTATGTGCCGCTAACTGTCTTCACGTTTTTCCAATTCCTGGTTTTCGATTGATTTGAAAGAAGTTTGTGGTGGTTGCGGTTTATTTTGCTCCTTCTCTGCCTCACGCGCTTTTTGGCGTTGTTGCCTTCTTTCTTCCCTTGCCTTTTTACTCATGAACAAATTTTTGAATTTATTATAGTCAAGGGTGATAATAAACCCTACACCGGTTTCAATAACATATCCTTCAATAACACCTTCGTATTCATTTTTGCGATAGGCCCTTAATAAATACCGGCGGTCTTTGCTCAGGCTGTAATCTACTGCCACATTACCTGCTATATTACTGGCGTTGCGATTGGTGTTTTGCGATCCTTCGAGTTCAAAATTGCTGCCTAACGTTACGGTTAACCGGTCGTTGAGCAACCGTTTCGAAAGGGCTACGTTTAAATCGGTTCGTGTTTGCGAGTAGCCGGTTGAATAATCTTCAAAAGAAGCTACGTCAAAATTTATATCAACACCCTGTACCAGGTCGCCGGCCAGTTTGTTCAGTTGCTCGGTGAGTAATCTGCTGGCGCTTTGCCGGGCGAAATATTCAGGTGTTAATCCGCCGGCACTGCTTTCGAATGGATTTTCGCCAACAAACCGGTTCAGTAACAATAATGAAAATACCTGTTTGTTTAGTTCCGATGGTTCCTGACGCAATTGAGTTAACCGGTAATTGATGAGGGTAGAGGTTCCTCTCGATAATTCTTTACTTTCTTCGGGCAACTGAATATCGAAGGTTACCTGTGGTTGTAATAACTCGCCTTTTAATATCAGCAGCACGTTAAACGGCAGGCGTTGTAAATAGGCATTGCGGGTGGTGGTCGCTTCATCTTCGACCTGGTTTTTCACCAGGTCCATCGGCGCTGCCTTAACAGTATACACGGCAGTAACATCAAGATCGGCTTTTGTAGGTTCGCCGTTCCATACTATTTTACTGCCTTCCTGGATATCGAATTTTCGTTTTAATAAATTATAACTCAGTTCGTAGGAGCCGCTCTTAATTTCATACGAGCCCGACAGGGTGGTTTTACCGCTGGGGTCAATGCCGCCGGTGAGCAGACCTTCGCCCTGCATGCGTATAAAGTCACCATTGCCTTCGTCGACTATTAAACTGAATACAGCTTCTTTTTTAATTTCTACATTGGCCGAAATATCCAAACCGGTTATGCCCGACCGGTTGAGCGAATCAAAACCGGCCATGCCTTTCATAAACAGCGTGTCGTTTTCGGGAGCGTCCATATCAACAAATTGCACAATGCCTTCGCGCTTCACAACTTCTGGCTCCTGCTGGGGCAATACTACAGTTACATTTGTTTTATCGGCAATGGTGATGCTACCATCTACAACGGGTTTTTCGGCAGTGCCTTTTAATTTCATTCTGCTGCTGAAAATAAACTGGCCATAGTACAACCTGTTTTGCTGTTTGGTGCTGTTCATGGCCTTGAAGTTGTCGGCATTTACAGCAAGGTTAAAACGGTAATTTGCAAAATCGGTGGTGTACACCATGCCATCGATAACAGCTTTATTTTTGGCCGAATCTTCAATGGTAAATTTATCGAAGCGAATACCCTCGTTGTTTACGGCAATGGTTTCGTCTTCGATATGGAAGTAGCTGTTGAGCATGCTCAGGTTAAAGCTTGTTTGTTTGAAGTTCAGCCCTCCGTTTACATTCAGCTTAGCAGCCGAACCCGATACATCGAATTTACCCGTAACATTACCCGAAGCACGCGATATGGCGCCCATAGTGGCGCCCTCAATGGATGCCATGTTTAAGGTGTCGAGCGACAATTTAAATTTGAAGTCGTTGCCATTTACAGGTTTTAGGTAGAAGTCGCCGTTTAAGGTGGCGTGGTTACCACGGCCGGTTAACACAATATCGGCATTGATGATGTTGGGCGTAGTGTTATTTGCTTTTACTGCTATGTTGCCAACGGTATCGTGTTTAAAATTCAGATTATTGATCGTTAAGTCGCCCGAAAATAACGGCTGCGTGGTAAGATTATGTAACAGAATTTGTCCGTCGATGGTTCCGTCAACAGCCAGTGAGTCAGAGGTTGCAAAAGCAGCTAAGGTAGAAATCTGAAAACTGGTAAAGCTGGCTTCGGCCGGTGCATTCAGCATATTACCCCTGCTTTTTAAACTGAACTGCTGAAAATTACGGTTCAGCATAAAATTATTGACGCGCAAGTCGTTGCTGGTAATATGAATGGTATTATCAGATGCTACGCTCCATTGTTCATAATTCAGTATTAAACTATCGGACTTCAGACTTATATCGTATGTGCCATATTGTGGCTGCTGTAATAAACCCGAAATAGCATATTGTAATTTCCCGAGCCTGTCGTGGAATCGTGTTCTGAAATCTACTTTATCGTGTGCTGCACTGGCATTGAGCGAAAAATTATGAACAGTATTGCCACCCAGCTTAAATTGTTGTATGGTAGCGATGGCTTTTAAGGCGCTGTCGCGAACATTGGCTTCGAACTGCATATTGTCAATGGCAATGGCATCGGTAACCAGCACCGGCATGGTGGCGTTCGCCTGCCAGCCGCTGTCGCTCGAAAAGCGGGCAATAAATCGCAGCGACTGAAACCGCTGCAGCGTGGGGAAGGCTACTTTTAAAGCCGGGTTGTCTTTAACAAATAAAGCGATCCTGAAATTATAGGGCGCCGTTTTGTTGGTTTGTTTCGACGGCATTACCGTGAAATAGGGTTGTACCACCTGCATCAATACATCGCCGATTTCAGTAAGCTTGTATTTCCCTGCCAGCCGCGCCCTGGCTACATCGCTGGTAACGGTAATGCGGTTGCTGTCGGCAGCATGTTCGGCCAATATCTCAACAGTATCCAATTGCAAGCGGTCGTTATCGGTTACCAGTAATGAATGAGTGATATTTACTTTGCCCTGCAAGCTATCGGGATTTACATTCGGCAGATCGGCCGTTATTTGACCGCGGTATATAACTTCCTGAGTTGTTAAATGCAGTGGTTTTGTTTTGATGCTATCTACCATAATATCCGCTTTAACCGCCGGATCTTTTATGGCCAGGTTTACCGAAATACTGCCGCCCAGTCGTATGTTGGGATCGGCAATGCTTACCCGCGCATCGGCCTGCTGATTTTTCATGGCTCCATCGAGCTCTATGTTCTGATAATTATATTTTTGAAATACCACCGACTGAACGGTGCCTTTTACTGTTGCATCAGCCGTTTGCTGCGTTAACCCTTTGCCCTGCACATGTACGGTGGCTGATACTGTTTCAAGATTGGGATTTTTTAAAATATTGCCGGCCTGCACCTGTTGCGCATGCACCTGCATATTATAAGAAGCTGCTTTTACATCCTGGTAATTGGCCATAGTGCCGTTTAAGACCACATTGCCCGAAGAACTTTGTACTGTAACATTGGTTTGCAGGTTGCGGCCATTACCGCGGGCTGTTCCGGATAGCTTCATCGTTTCGGGGATATTCACCTGTGAGCGAATGTTCGCCGGCAAAAACTGTTCTGCATCTTTTTTAGTTGTTTTGATTTCATTGATGCGTACATCGCCATATAATTTATCCATTGATGGCAATCCCACTATGGTTCCTGCCATATCGATCCTGGTACTGTTCCATCCTGAAACCTGTAATACACGGGCTGTTAAATTATCAATACGGCCAAATACATCGGCATTGATCTTAAAAACAGTGGCGGCATTGCTGAAGGCGGGTTGTTGTTTAAGATCGGGAACAAAATATAAAATGTCGCGGTTGGCAATATAACAATCCGGTAATTGCGCCTTTACCTGCAGCGCGCTTATGTTTTTCTGAATGCTTTCAATAGAAGGATAATCGAGGTGTATGGTATGTTTGATGCGTGTGCCCGGTGTTTGAACCAGCAATTCATCGGCCCAGGCCTTTTTGGCGGTATATAAAAAGTTACCTTTTAACTGCTGCAGGGTAAAACCGCTTTGCTCTTTGAAAGCTGCCTGCTGAACCCTGGCGGCAATGGTATCTTCGTTCATAAAAATATCCTGTGCAGTAAACGTAACGTTATCGGCTTTCAGATGGCCATAGTCGAGCACTTTTGATTGCCGCGGTTTGTTCTGATCATCGAACTGTACAAATGTTTTTTGCACGTTCACATTTTTAACCAGCACATACCAGTTTTGCGCAACCACATCTTTTGCTTCGGTTTTTACCTTTTCGGCTATCAGTTGTTTGGGGGCTGTTTTACCCATCTGTACATTGGTGTTGGCCCCAATAAGGCGAACGTTGTCAAGAATAATTCGTCTGCCGTTCAGGTCGGTGGTGTTTACACGTGTATCAAGACTGGCCAGTTTTGCCTGCGTAAATAAAGCCGATACGCTGTTGCGGTAATCGATATCGATATTTTTCAATCGAATATTTTTCAGCATTAGGGCGGGCATCAGTGCTACAGCGGTATCGTTCACCACTACATCCGATACCGTTATCAAAGGTTTGTACTGATACAACCTCGCGGTTAATCCGTCGAGTGTAACAGAAGGAATGTCAAATACCTGTTTCTGCGGATCGAATTTATTTATATGACTATCGAAATGATGCAGCTGAATGGTCCAGTCGTTGCCCGAAATAGTATCCTTATATAAAAAACGGATATCGTCGAGATACAGGTTATCGAGCCCCATTTTAAGGGCGGTGGTATCGGCGGGGTTGGAGGGCTTTGTATTTTCGGTAACAAAGGCATCGATAATAAACTGAAAATTAAACACCGTGTCGGGCAACTGGCGTTTAATTTTGGCGGTCATGTTTTGCAGGCGCAGGTCGGCTATCTGCACTTCATTGCTCAGCAGTTTAAACATATTGAGGTTGGCCTTTATGCGGCCGCCATACAACAGGGTGTCTTTGGTTTTATCTTCAATATATACATTATCGAGTACGACCGAGGTGGGAAAACCAATGCGCAAGCGGCCAATTTCGAGGCGGGTGCCGAGTTTATGCTGCAGCCAGGCCTGCACTTTTTTACGGGCAAAATTTTGAACCGGTGGTGTTTGTACAAGTACTGCTATCAGTAACAGACTTACGAAAAACCACAACAGTATCTTTAACGTTATTTTACCGGCTTTCTTCAAATTATTGGCTTTAGCGTACTGTATTGCTGTTTGTTTTACCGGGGTCGAATACCCAAAAACCGGTAAAGCCATAGCAATATTTCGCATGTACAAATAAAATACCTATGCCATAGAAGGATGAAATAAAGCTGATTGAGCGTAATTGAAAGTAATGGGATTAGAATAGAAGCGGTGTGGAAAAATGTCTACGTAATATGCGACTCTCCTACTTCTTTGGCTTCATGCTTCACGATAAATACAGCGGTTTCTATCGGCTTTATGCCGTGGCCATGCTGAATAGAATATATTTTGGTGAACTCGGCCCCGAAATACAGGATCAAAGAAGAATAATACACCCATACCAGTATCACTATAATGGAACCGGCGGCTCCGTAGGTCAACCCAACATTCGATTTACCGATGTATAAGCTGATCAAAAATTTTCCGCCCATAAACAACAGGGCGGTGAATGAGGCGCCGATCAATGCATCTTTCCATTTTATAATAGCATCGGGCAGTACTTTAAATATGATAGCAAATAAACAGGTGATAACGGCAAACATGATCACTATGTTTAAAATATAAAAGGTTACGATGGTAACGCTTTTAAAATACACCTGCAACCGTTCGCTCAGTAATTCGAACAGGGCATTTATGATAAGCGACACCAGTAAAATAAAACCACAGCTTATTACCAGCGAAAAGGAAATAAGCCGGTTGGTGATAAATTTCAACCATCCTTTTTTGGGTTTGGCGCGTATTGACCAGATGTAATTGATAGATCCCTGAATTTCGGTGAATACACCGGTAGCGCCTAAGATCATTAATGCAACGCCAATAATAGCGGCAATTATCGTTTGCTGGTTGTGCTGAGTGTTGGCAGCAATAATGCTTTGTATTTGCAGGGCGGCTGAACCGCCGATTAAATTTTTTATCTGGTCATATAATTTACCTTCTACTGCTTCGCGGCCCAGAAAAATACCTGCAAATGAAATAATGATAATTAATGTAGGCCCTAAAGCAAATATCGTATAATACGAAAGGGATGCGCTGAGTTTTATACAGTCGTCGTTTAAAAATTCATTTACAGATTTCTTGAAGATTTTCCAGGTGTTTGCCATTATTCTGAATATGATCATAGCATATAAGCAAAAAGAATGTTCCGCTATAATAACATTATAAATAGTAGAAGGAAGGGTAGTAGTGAGCAATTAATTCTACAAAAAGCCGGTTAGGTTATTTGAATTCCTATGTTTACTTATAGGAACCGGCTGGCAGTATATTTTTATTATATAAACTATTATGAAACCTTAAAATTGTGGACTATGAGAAGTATTCTTTATCTGATAGCGGTGATTTTAGTAATTGGTTGGTTACTGGGTTTCTTTGTTTACAGTGCAGGTGGTTTGATACATGTTTTGATTGTATTGGCGGTTATTTCCTTGATCCTGGGCTTAATGCGTAGTACATAGTTTTTCCTTCATATAGTAAGTTTCAATCAAAACCGGGGCTACAGAAAATTATATTCTGTAGCCTTTTTTGTTCCTAACCCCCAGCCCCTCTCCTAAAGGAGAGGGGTGCGGGGAGAGGGTAAAAAAATCCCGCCTTATGTGGCGGGATTGTAATGGATATTCATTTAACCGGTAAATAATTTAATTGACCACCTGCTTTTCGTCGTTCGATTCTACATCGAGAATGAATTTATATACCAGCGGATCTGCAAGTCGTCCACAACCGTCTATTAACGTGCCTTTCACCCCATCATTTGTTTCAATTACATATAGAACCGCACTATCGTCGGGATCTGAAAAACCTTCGAACCTGAAAGAGGTAATCACTCTTACTTCAGCGGGAACATATAATTTACGGGATGTTGATGATTCAAGTCCTTCACGTGTTGCTTTAAAATCTTCCTTGTAGCCATCGTCTACCACCTTGCTCAAACACGACACCATGCTTTTTATATACGGGGTAGAGCGGTTATAATTTGTTTTCATGAGCCCTTTTTAAATATATCTATAATAAAAAATTTTTGCCACTGATTTTTTAAGGCATTTTTCATCAGATAGTGTATAATTTTCCCCATTTGCATAAAAAATATAATATGTATGACCGTTGGTTGGGGTGAGTTTTTGGAGCAAAACAAACAGGCCATCCCGATTGTATCGGGACAGCCTGTATTTCTGCTCTACAGTACTAAAGCCACTATCTTAATGTATATTTTAGTTGCATCAGCTTATCGCGATGCACCCTGATCTTTGGTAAGGCATCGTTGATCCAGGCTCGTAAGCCGGGGTCGGTAGCCGTGGTAGCGCCATCTTCCATGGCGGCGATCATTGATTCGTGTTTGCTCAGCAATTCGGCGCACCATTTTTTATCATCAAAGGAGCCGGGCTTATTGTTGGCCAGCTCCCGGGCCTGTTGTTTATCGGGTGCGGTTGCCGAATCGGGCGTGCTGATGTTGCGGTTAGCCGCAATTTGTTTTAATTGTTTCATCAGCAGCATATGATCTGCCTGCAACGAAGCGGCTAAATTTTTTATGGTTTTATTGCCAGATTTTTGTTTGGCCACTTTAGCCATTTCAATTTCCGAATAGCCCAGCACTGCCAGGTTTACCACCAGCTGTGCATTATTTTCGGCGGCATTTGAATTAAATTTATCCTCGTTGTTTTCTTCGGCTACATCTTTACTTTCTTCTTTGCTTTCCCCGGCAATAGGTTTATTGCTTTGATTGTTGCTGCCACAGGAAGTAATGCCTGCACTACTTCCTGCCAGCAACCAAACTAAAACTATATATAGCGTGTGTTTCATGAATACACGGTTTTATTACACTGTTTCATGAAGGTCGCGGTACTTTTTGATCATATCATGCGAAGTTTTCAGGGATGATTTCTGACTGGCTATCAACTGTCGTATATCAGTTGGTAAGTACGAATCAGAGGCCAGCGCATCTTCATAGGCACGTTGTGCGGCATCTTCACCATATTCGCATGAAGCTAGTAATGCATGCCGGTCTTTTCCGGTAAACATGTCTTTTATATTCATCCATGCCCGGTAAATTTTACCGGCAGCTGTAGTACCTGTTGCAGGTTCGCCACCTAACTTAGCCACTTCGGCGGTTAATTGGGTAGCATATTGACGGCTTTCTTCTGCCATTCGGTTAAATATGGCGCGCAGATCAATATCAACAATTTTTGAATCTTCGGCTGCTCTTGTATATCCTGCAGTACGATCGTTATTTATTCTTATAAGATCGTTCAATACTTCAATAACATTTTCATTTTGTGCCATATCATTAGGTTTTATGAATTAGAAATAATTTGGTAAAACGGTAAACTGTAAACGCCTGTTAAAAGCATTCGCAGTACTTTATTACCTGCGAAAAGCGATGCATCGTAATAAGTAAGCGTATCGTATATCAATTAATTAAAAAATTATTCCCCTGTTGCATTACAGCACGTTATGAATAAGCTTCATTATGATTGTGGAAGCAGCTCTACAGTTTGCAATGGCAATTTGTAGTTGGCCGCTTAGGAAACAAATTGCAAACTGCCAACTTATAATTTAACAGGTAATACTTTAATCTGGTTGTGTGAAAATTAACAGCTATGGCATGGAAATTTTGCATCAGTAAAACAGTGTGTAAAGGTTGCGTTGGCTCCTGATAGCTATCGGGAATACAGTTCGAAGTTTTTTTAAACTGCTCCCGGCAGGGCCGGAACCAACCTGCATCGCAATAGATAATATTTAGTTTGGTAAAATAAAAATTTAACATCATGGCCAGATATTCGAAGAAATCGCAGAAAACGGTTGAAAGTGCCATGCGCCGTAAAAAGAAAGGTACATTGCGCAGTGGCAGAAGCGGTAAAAAAGTTACCAGCCGTAAACAGGCAATTGCTATAGGATTATCCGAAGCGCGTGAAAAAGGGGTAAAGGTACCTGCACCCAAAAAGAAGAGCGCTAAAAAAACGGCAACAAAAAGTAGAGCGATTAAAAAAACAGCTACGAAAAGAACATCACGTAAAAGAACATCGCGTAAAACCGCGAGTCGGTAAGTCGGTAAAGTCCGAAAGATCTAAAGGCGGAAAGCCATTAAAGTCCGGAAGACCGGAAGTCCGAAAGACAGTAAAGACAGGAAGTTGAAATGTCGGCAGGTATTCCGGTTTTTGGGAATTACTGCTTATTTAAATAGAGCAGTAGCCGAAAATTGGGATAAACTCAAATCCCTGGTAAACTATCCTGCTGGTAAACTATCCTGGTAGCTATCTTTGATGTGTGTTCCTGAATTCAGGGAATAAATCCTGAATTGTTGGAGTTATTTTCTTTGGTTTGAATAATAAAATCCAAAAGTCTGTAAGAAGTTTATTTATTGTGTAGTAAACTCCTTACAGACTTCTTTTTTACGGTCTTCTTTCTTTCGGACTTACGGGACTTCCGGTATTCGAAAAATAAAAAACCCGATGTAGAAACATCGGGAGTCCTTGGTTAAGGCCTGATTTGTAGCGTAAGTTTATAAT
>Ga0114129_10004170_pt1 | contig 20413 bp, 20 predicted proteins | sample RhiMetdeltSRZDD1_FD_80071 | JGI IMG/M metagenome (GOLD analysis project Ga0114129, IMG submission 80071) | Populus rhizosphere microbial communities from Tennessee, USA - Rhizosphere MetaG P. deltoides SRZDD1 (version 2) (version 2) | ecosystem: Host-associated > Plants > Roots > Rhizosphere >... | reverse complement strand
GTAAGATCGGGCGTAGCTGTTTTATTAATAATTATATTATCAACTACATTAGCAGGTATAACATCGAAAGAGAACGCTTTTTTATCAGGCTCAGAGCTGGGTAATAGTGCGCCATTAATATAAGCCTGATTATAACGATCGCCCAAACCACGTACTATAACAAATTTATTATCCTGAATACTGGTACCACTTACACGTTTTAAAACCTCCCCGGTATTTCTGTCGGGTGTTCTTTTAATAAAATCAGCAGCCAGTCCACTTGAAACAGATGAGTTATTACGTGTCAGATTTATAAGCGCATTGGTGCTTTCACGACGTACCGAAGATTTTACTACAACTTCGCCAAGCGTTTTATTTTGTAACACTATGGTAATGTTATTATCCTCTCCGGCTTTAACCTCTACTTCTTCCAACAGTTTACTATCGTAACCTGCAGCAGAAAATGTGATCGCATATTTTTTTCCTGGGTCAAGGGCAATACTGAAACGGCCCTCTACGTCAGCTGCGAAATATTTCGGTGCATTGGGAATAGAAATAGTAGCACCCGGAATTGGCTCATTCTTTGAATTAATGACTTTTCCGTTTAGACGTATGTTTTGCGCTAAGGCAAACAAACTACAAAAGAGAAAGGGGATTAAAAGAACAGACTTTTTGCTCACAAATGGTCGGTTTATTTGCGGCAAAAGTATCTGTAGGGTGTTACTGCTATGTTAACCTAATGTTATGGAATTATTAACTGACCCCGATCAAGATGGGCCTAAGGCGAGACAACCTATTGCAATGTTACGCCAATGTTATCTCAATGTTACGCAATTGTTACTTCAGCTATTAAAACCTGAACTGCAGCCTTGTGGTAAATATATTATCCTTTATATCGCCTGTATAGCCAGTCAAAGAAGTATGTTCGTTTTTAACTATATCGTACCAGAACATCAATCGCACATTTTCATTGATGCTATAATTATAACCGAAGCTAAGCGTAGTATATTTTATATTGGTAGCGTTTATATTATTACCGGCTGCGCCAATCTCCTCTCCTTTTACTTTGGTATTGGGATCGTACCAGTCGTATTTAACGCCAAGCTGGTGGTGTGTATTCGCAACATTCTGTAAAAAATAGAAAAAGGCGCCATCGAATTTGCGAACATAGTAAGGCTCCTGTAATAAGGCGGCGGGTGTTTCGGTAGTGCCGGCAGATGCCGTTTGGGTACCGCGCCAGTATTCGGCCCGTATTTCAGTGTTACCGTACGAATGCTTCCATTTCCATTGCATATCGGCGCCATAATAACGGCGGGGCGCTTTGCGGCCTATATTATTTATAGAAGAATCAACGACGAAAAACTTCCCATTACCGTCGCCGGCCATCTGGTAAGTATATTGTGTATTTTGAAAAAAACCGCCATTGAAATATGACAACCCGCCCGAAAGTAATAGTTCTTTTGTAACCGGATAAGGTTTCAGGGATGCGCGGGCAATAAAATCTTTATACGAATCGTATTCGGCACTTGCATTCAACCCCTGCCCGTTGAAAAAACCGGCATCTATTTTTAAATAACGCAATGGGTGATTGGGGCGGCGTGGCTCAAAAGAAACCATGGCGCCCAGGTCGCGTTCTACCTTCATTAATGTCTGCGACATCCGTCCTCGTTCGGGCGATTCACGATCGGCAGAACCCATGTTTACTTCGTAACCAAAGGGCCGGGCGAACATACCCATGGTAAATGCAAAATTCTGCCATTTGTTTTCAAAGATCCTTCCCCAGAAATCGCGGATGAACACACCCCGTTCAGTTCCGTCGAACTGAAACACGAAGTAAACAGATAATTGCTCATCCTTATTCATGCGTGCATAATCTAACCTGATCCTCCCACGTCGAAGCATGAACCGGTTGTTTACATGAGGGGCAAAGTCGCCGCCACTGAAGCTATGAGCGCCCTTTTCCTGGGCTACCTGAAACTGGGGTTGAATATACCCGGTAAAGTAAATACGATCGAATTTTTTATACAGCTGCAAAATACCCTTACCAACTGCTGTGGTGGTGTCTATCATATCATTCAAAAACTGGGCTTTCAGCGAACAGGTAGTGCACAGAAGGAAAAATGCTACAATCAATTTTCGCAGTAATGGCAACAATAATAAACGAATAGTGCGCACCATAGCAGTTGTTTAGGAGGCACAATATTAAGAAATTATTATTTTATTGTTAATTATAAGGCTTGGGCCTGGAAGTTACCGGTTTCCTGGCACCAGGTAACCGGCAACAGGTAACAGTAATTATTGCCTATAAATTTTCAGCAACAAATTCCCGGCTGTATTCCTTAATCATATTTCTCACATCCCTGAATTGATGCATAATCTGCTCTTCGGTACCGGCTGCCTTTGCGGGATCGGGGAAGTTGTAGTGAAACTTTTTTGCATTCGACGGAAAGTAAGGGCATCTTTCCCTGGCATTGTCGCAAACGGTAATAACATAATCAAAATCAATATCGCGGTATTCATTCACATTGTTCGATGTATGTGATGAAATATCAATACCATCTTCTTTCATGATCTGAATGGCCCGTGGATTTACACCGTGGGTTTCTACGCCTGCACTATATACTTTGGCTTTGCCGGCTGCAAAATGTTGTAAGTATCCTTCGGCTATCTGGCTTCTGCAACTGTTTCCTGTACAAAGCACTAAAATGCGTTTCATTGAGTTTGTTTTGAAAGTTGTTTATTATGGTGAAGTAAATTAAAAACGGGTATTGCCAAAGCCATACCTAATATGGGGGCAACTATATATATCCAAAGGCATATATATGAGCAAGTGGCTTTTTCATAACAATAGCGCTAACCGGGCAAACATGGCTGAATTCTGAAGAAGCGCTTAGTGCTGCTGGCGCATCTTCCCTGCTTATTCTTTCATAGCCTTTTGCTTCAAAATATACCGATGCAGTTTCGGTAAGCAGGTACAGCCAATTAATACCTAATGTTGCTGCATAGCTTTCAAGTTGCTGTACCAGTTGCGAAGCAATGTTTTTGTTACGGTATGGTTTATCCACTACCATCGATCGCAACAGGCCGTATTGCTCATATTGCTCCAGGCCAATTACACCAACAACTTTATCATTGGCCATTGCTACAAAAAAGTTATTGAAAGAAGCCGGCAAATCCTCAACAGGCAATTGCTCGGTTTGAAGCAGGGCAACAACTGCCTGCCGTTGTTCGTTGCCGGCTTTTGTTATTATTATTTGATTATTCATAGAGGTATAAAGTTATTAGTTATAACCGTTTTATACTTGTTTATAACTTAAGACAAAAAAGAAACTAACGAAAAAACCAATGCAGACATCAAAGCAGTTATTGGTATGGTAATAATCCACGCTACAACAAGGTTCACTGTAACTCCCCACCGTACAGCACTTAATCTTTTTGTAGCGCCTGCCCCAATGATCGATCCTGTTATGGTATGGGTAGTGCTTACCGGGATCCCTAAAATACTTGTTGAATATAAGGTTAAGGCCCCGGCAGTTTCAGCGCTAAATCCTTCAAAGGGTCTTAAATGCGTAATTCTCATTCCCATCGTTTTTACAATCCGCCAGCCGCCCAATAATGTTCCAATAGCCATAGCTGTATGGCATGCAATAACCACCCAAAAAGGAATGGTGTCGCTTATGGTAAGTTTTCCGCCCGCAATCAGGGCAACGAAGATAATGCCCATTGCTTTTTGCGCATCATTTGCACCATGCCCAATACTATATGCAGCGGCAGAAACAAGCTGAAGCCTGCGAAATGTTTTGCTAACCCCTGAAAAACTGAAATTCTTACAGATGTTCAGGAGAAGTATTGAAATTATCATTGAAACAATCATCCCTATAACCGGTGCCAAAACAATGAAAGAGACAATTTTCATTATACCGGAATAAAAAACTGAATCAAACCCCGCATGAGCTATTGCAGCACCTACAAACCCTCCCATTAAAGTATGGGAAGAACTTGATGGTATGCCAAACCACCAGGTTATCAGATTCCAGATAATGGCGCCGATTATCCCAGACATTACAACCTGCAACGTAATTATATCAGGATGTACAATGCCTTTTGCAATGGTATTGGCAACATGCAATCCGAAAATTAAAAAAGCAATAAAATTGAAAAAAGCAGCCCATATAACAGCCTGAATGGGCGTTAACACTTTTGTTGACACAATGGTAGCAATCGAATTAGCAGCATCGTGAAATCCATTGATAATATCAAATATCAATGTCAATGCCACTACAATAATTAAAACTGTCATAAAATAGCATTTTATATTTACCAATGCTATCAATGCAGGCGCTTCTACCAATGGGATAATAATATAGTAGCAATAATAAATTCAATTTCCATAGATTTACGTTTCTGGGTAGCATTTATTTTTTAGCCAGAAAGCTACATTTACCAGTACTATCAAAGCAGGCACTTCAACCAACGGGCCAATTACTCCTGCAAATGCCTGGCCGCTGTTGATCCCAAATACGCCAATGGCTACTGCAATTGCCAGTTCAAAATTGTTGCCGGCAGCAGTAAACGCTATGGAAGCATTTTTTGAATAATCTGCTCCCAACGATTTTCCTAAAAAGAAACTTACCAGAAACATAATGGCGAAATATATAACCAGGGGAAGAGCAATGCGGGCAACATCCATTGGGATGTGTACAATCAATTCACCTTTCAAACTAAACATTACAACAATAGTAAACAGCAGTGCTATTAATGTTATGGGGGAAATTAGAGGAATAAACTTCTTCTGATACCACTCTTCTCCTTTAAGTTTTAGTAAAGCATACCTGCTGATCACACCGGAAGCAAAGGGTATTCCCAAATAAATTGCCACGCTTTCAGCAATTTGTTTAATAGTAATATGCACTTCCAGGCCTTTCAGGCCGAACAAAGGTGGTAAAACAGTAATAAAAACGTAGGCATATACGCTGTACAAAAGCACCTGAAAAATACTATTTAAAGCAACCAGACCGGCGGCATATTCCCGGTTACCTTCTGCCAATTCGTTCCACACTATAACCATAGCTATGCAACGTGCAAGGCCAATGAGAATCAAACCAATCATATATTCAGGGTACCCTCTTAAAAAAGTAATGGCAAGTACAAACATTAATATGGGGCCTATTATCCAGTTCAGTAAGAGCGATGCACCTAATACTTTTGTATTACTAAACACTTCACCCATCTTTTCGTAACGAACTTTGGCGAGTGGTGGATACATCATTAAGATAAGCCCAATAGCTAAAGGGATATTGGTAGTTCCGCTGGAGAATGAATTAATGAATTTACCGGAAGATGGAAAAAGATAGCCTATGCTTACTCCTATTGCCATAGCAAGAAAAATCCACAGTGTGAGGTACCGGTCAAGAAAACTCAAATTCTTTCTTTCATTTGCAGGGGCACAGTTATTTGCACTCATTTTTTATGGGTTTGATATATTCATCTTGCAAGTGGCTTTTTCATAACAATAGCGCTAACCGGACAAACATGGCTGAATTCTGAAGAAGCGCTTAATGCTGCTGGCGCATCTTCCCTGCTTATTCTTTCATATCCTTTTGCTTCAAAATATTCCGATGCAGTTTCGGTAAGCAGGTACAGCCAATTAATACCTAAAGTTTTTGGTTTGATCACTCATACCAGTAAAGATATTAATTGCAGCAATCGGGGCCACAACAGCTTTTTTGTTCGGCTGGTTTTTCGGCATACACGGTAATGCTTGTAATGCCTGTGCCTGATTGTTTAAAGGCTTCGATTTGCTGTGGCGATAAATATTCACGCAATATATCGTCGGGAATAACAATGGCCTTATTTTTTTGAATGGTAATATTTTTGAACCCATTGGTTTCAATTAACTCAAGATACACCTGCTTTTGAATGGCGCCGGACACACAGCCTGCATACATTTCAGCTGCCTGTTTAATTTCATTGGGAAGCTCGCCTTCGAGCACAATATCTGAAATTGAAAAATGGCCGCCCGGTTTTAATACCCTGTATATTTCCTTTATAACACCGTCTTTATTTGGAACAAGGTTTAACACACAATTACTTACTATAACATCGGCAACATTAGAAGTAACAGGCATGCTTTCAATATCACCCTGCCGGAATTCTACATTATGAAAGCCTAATTTTTCAGTATTTTCTCTGGCCTTAGCTATCATAGCAGGCGTAAAATCAATACCGATCACTTTTCCGGTTTCACCTGTTTCGGCTCTGGCTATAAAACAATCGTTGCCGGCGCCGGAACCCAGGTCAATCACCACATCGCCTTTTTTAATTTTTGCAAATTGGGTGGGCAGTCCGCAGCCCAACCCCAAGTCGGCATCAGGATTATAACCTTCCAGATTACTGTAGTCATCGCTCATGATATTATACACATCTGTTGAACAGCATCCCGAGCCGCAGCACGAAGCCTGGTTTGTTTCTTTATCCTGTAAAGCGATTTCGCTGTACTTCTGTCTTACTATATCTTTTAATTGTTGATCGGTTGTCATAAAATTTGTTTTATTGTATTATTGCAATATTGCGATTAATCAATGCAAAAAAAATCAACAGCAGCTATCCTTATTTTTATAGGCAACAAAGAATGTTTCAAAGGCTATTTTATATTGATTCCACACTTTAGGATCAATGCAATAGCAAACGCTGGTGCCTTCGATGGTTCCCTGAATCAGTCCGGCATTTTTTAGCTCTTTCAAATGTTGTGAAATGGTTGCCTGTGCCAGTCCCAGTTCCTCAACCAGGTCGCCGCAAATACATGCCTGTGCTTTGATCAGGTGTTGTATAATGGCAATGCGGGCAGGATGTGCCAGCGCCTTCATCATTTGCGCCAGTTTATTCTGCTTTTCGGTAAATATTTCTGTTTTTGTTATTCCCATATCAATCGCAATATTACGATTAATTGATTAGCGGGCAAATTTTTTTTAATACCAGGTTCAATATTTATTTTACCGGTTGCCATTAAAACATTAACCACGAAGACGTTGCTATTAAAAAAAATTTTGAAATACATCAACCACCACCACATAAAAAAACCGGCAGCCTTTCAGCCGCCGGTTTTGTAATGAAGCACACCTGCTATTGAATAACCCGTGAAACAGGCGGCGAATACACCGATTGCCGGTTGCGGCCGATGGCAATTACACGGAACCAATACTTAGTAACCGATTTCAGATTGCTGAAAGTATGTTGGCGTTCGGCAATTGTTTCACCTACCCATACGCTGTCGGGTGTAATGGGGTCAGGTGTATACTGGTGTATGTACGACCTGGCTCCGATTACCTTTTTAACGCGGGTAGTAGCCTCTCCGGGCTGGCCTATCTCAACAATGAATTGTTCAATAGGCAACAGCTCTTCGGTGTTGTTCTTTACTCCGGTGATGTCGAACCCGCTGCTAAGCAACATGGTTTTATCACCATTACTGGTAACGGTTACATAATCGGCCTCTTCGCTCAGTAACCTGATCAATGCAGCTTTTTTGTCGTTTTTAGCTGATGACAGGGTCCTGTCGCTTCTGCCGGCTACAGATACCGCCGTTTGAAAATCCTGACAAGCCTTTTCCAAAACAGGCTGGGCAGGTTTGGGATCGGGAAAGCCTGGATTGTTTTTTAAGCTCTCCGATACACGAAAACCCAACTTAAGCAATTTGCTATCGCTGGCACGTCTGTAAGACGTTTTTATTCTACGTTTCATACGCGAGAATTTTTGTTGTTAACGAATCGAGATACCATGCTACTAACTGAGCCGGGTTCATTAGCGCTAATTGAACCGAACAACAAGCTTCTTTTATGTACAGCCTTTTTGCTGAGGATCCTTTACCGCAACTTTTTGCAATAACCAACAAAAGCGCTTATACATCTTAGTTGCCGTTGTTCAGTACAAATATAACATTGAAAAAAAGTGAAATCCAAATGAGGGGCGTCGCAAGTGTCGTAGGTGTCGTAAGTGTCGTTTTTTCTTTTCGAATTTGACATATATCAAATGAAAATAACCAAAATGATGGGACTAATTACAGCAATTTATTATGATTTTACCTGTTAAACAGGCTCCTTCAATAGCTTATAACCCGAATAAAATGTTAGCGTATGCACTACACTGTTCCTTTGAAGCGTCTTTTATATCGCAGCACCATTTTTGTAGTATACATCCGGTGTTGAAGCGGTTACAATATGCGTGAGAGGGGGCATGGGCAAAAACCGGTAAAGGGCTAACTGTGCGATTTTTAGAGTTGACAGGTGGTGTTTTAGCTTGTGCAAGTCAAATTGAGGCTTTGACAAATTGGGTTTGGGTGGCTGCAATCCGGATTCACCTGTTCACCAGTTGAATTGAAAAGGCAACAAATTGATTTTACCTATCGACAAGGTGATGTTATATCTTCGCAATGTGAATTGAAATGTTTGCAATGCGGGAATTAGCTACGACCGGGCAGGTTGCAGCCTAATACCATATCGGTTGTAGGTAAATACAACATGACCGAACCCCAAAAACAACATGCCGAACCTTAAACGCAACTTGCACAAGGTAAAAAACAAATTGCGGCGTAAAAAAATCGCCCGGTCATATGCTCAACACAATTTGTTTACAGAAAAAATCACCTGGTCATACCTTCAACACAACATGCACACTGAAAAAATCAGGCGGTCATACCTACAACTCAATTTGCATACGTTAAAAATCAATATGCAATAGCACCAAACCCCAAAGTGCTGTCACTTCCCGTCAACGGCCACCGCTTTTTACCGATGATGAAACTTCTCCGTCAGTTTCATCATCTCTTCTTTCACCGTCGCCTACGACACCTTGCGTTGCTTTTATTCCACTTTCATCTTCATTATTTATAAACGCAAATATTTTCGCTTCCTTCTCTTTATGAATAAAACAAAAGTCCTCAATAGTTACCAGCGACCGGGGTGGTTTACCAAGCGCTAAACGGGTTCTTGCAAGAAGACGTTGCGCTGACCGTATTTCCATGCCATAATATCTTACCAGGTCTTTTGGATAAATTACCATTCGTAAATTACCAGGTCGCTTATACATCGGTCGACCCTTCCTGTATTTCCAGGCAAGTAATTTTGCTCTTCGCTTCATAGTGGCCAAACTAAATATGGCCATGAACTGCATCTTTACCCGCAGATTGGGTATTTTGTCAGGAGAATCGTTCTTTATCAATCCATGTGGAATCGATTTATTGAGAGCCGGACATACTAACCTGTAATACTGTAACATCAGCGGCTGCTGCCTTTTTATATTAGGCATGGTAGTAAAGTTTTGGTTTGTTCATGATACACTTAGTTAAACCAACTACCAGTACAAAAGATTGCGCAGGAAAATAACCCGGAGGAGTGGTTGTAAATTACAAATTTTTATAAAATGAAAAACAATTATTCAGTATTTTTTACCTGGTCAAACAACCTCTGGCGGTCCCCGTTCAAAGTGTTCGGTGAATATTAATGCAGCATAAGAGGAGCAGGCAACAACTATTTTTTCGGAAGTGATGGCAAAAGCCAACGCAACCGGTATTTGAATAACAGGCGCCACAAATACATTTTGCGGCAACAACCGTAAACAAAACCCATAATACAGCAGTATAATAAGAAGCAGTATATTCAGGCATAATATTTTAATAACACAGTTTAGATGAGGGAAATGAGCGGCGCCTGAACCAGACAGCAATAACCATGGAGGCTTTAAGCACTGGTAATCAAACAACTAAATAGCATTTCAGTGACAAAAACAGCTATATTATTTCTATGTTAAGAAATTATTACCAATCAACCCTTTTTTTTATCCTATACTATTAGTTCTATTTTTGCGACAAATTTTTAGCACCAATGGGCTTAAATAATATAATGAAGATTTTCATGCCGAAGGATAGAATTTTCTATTCCTTGTTTGAACAGGTTGCCCAAACTGTGGCTAAAATGGGTAAGGTGATGAAAGAAGTAGTTACCGAACCCGATTTTGACAAAAGGGCCGCCCTGATTTCGCAAATCGAAGACCTGGAGCATGTAAATGACGATTTCACCCACAAAATTTTTACCGAACTCGGCAGAAATTTCATTACCCCCTTCGACCGTGAAGATATTCACTACCTGGCCAGCGCCCTGGACGATATTTGTGATTACATCTTCGCCTCAGCCAAAAAAATCAACTTCTACAAGGTAAATCCCAATGATCAGGGCATTCAGAAAATGGCCGACCTGATTGAACAGGGTTGCGAACAAATTAAAAATGCCGTACTGCAATTGCGCGATATGCGCGATATGCGCCAGATCACCGATGCCCTCGTAAAGGTAAACAGCATTGAAAACCAGGCAGATGATATTTTCGATTTGAGCATCGACCGCCTGTTCGAAACCGAACCCGATGCCAAAGAAGTGATCAAGAAACGTGAAATTTACCAGGTAATGGAAATTGTAACCGATAAATGTGAAGATGCCGGTAACGTTATTGAATCTATTATTATTAAATACGCGTAACAGACAGGAACGTTTTATACCTAACCGCTGCCGCAATGCTTACATTATTAGTTATTATTATTATACTCGGACTGGCTTTTGATTTGATTAATGGTTTTCACGACGCTGCTAACTCCATAGCCACTGTGGTTTCGACCAAAGTGCTAACCCCTTTTCAGGCGGTAGTTTGGGCGGCGTTGTTCAACTTTCTGGCCTACTGGATCTTCGACCTGAAAGTAGCCAACACCGTTGCCAAAACCGTTCACGCCGATTCCATTAATTTATATGTGATCTTCGCCGGGCTGATAGCAGCCATATGCTGGAATTTACTCACCTGGTGGTTTGGTATTCCTTCCAGCTCATCGCATACCCTCATTGGTGGATTTGCAGGAGCAGCCGTAGCGCATGCTCACAGTTTTAGTGTTATTAACCAGAAGGTAATTTTAGATACCATTAAATTTATTGTACTGGCGCCGTTTATAGGAATGTTCATCGCATTCATTATTACGGTGGTCATTGTAAACCTATGCCGAAGGGCCAATCCCTATCATGCCGACAAATGGTTCAGGCGTATGCAGCTGGTATCATCGGCCGCATTTAGTTTGGGCCACGGTGGCAGCGACTCGCAAAAAGTAATTGGCATTATTACCGCATCTATGGTGGTATTTGGCGCCTGGATGGTACAACATGGTCACCCGATACCCGCATGGGCGCATATACAGGAAACAGTTGATGCGCATGGTAAAACAACTTACGGACATGTACCTCAATGGATTCCCATTACCTGTTACATATGCATTGCCTGCGGTACCATGATGGGTGGCTGGCGCATTGTAAAAACAATGGGTACCAAAATAACCAAGGTTACTCCGCTCGAAGGCGTAGCCGCCGAAACAGCCGGCGCCATTACACTGTACGGTGTTTCGCAGGGTTTGGGTATACCGGTAAGTACCACGCACACGATTGCAGGTTCTATCATGGGCGTTGGTATGACCAAACGCTTATCTGCCGTTCGCTGGGGCATTTCAATCAACCTGTTGTGGGCATGGATACTCACCATTCCCATCAGTGGTTTGCTCGCAGCCTTAGTATATTATATATTGAAGCTTATAAACCCGGTAGCTTAAGCCTTCGCCTTAGCTGAAGCCGGAAGTCGGAAGTCAGAAGTCAGAAGAGACTCTGGTTTCTGACTTTCTGATTATATTTATTTTCCAGCTTCTGTCTCTCTTACTTCCTTCTTTCTTCATACTTTCAACTTCTTACTCCCTAACTCCTACTAACTACTCGCTACTTACTATTTCGCCCTTCTTACATCCGGCTTCAGACTTCAGACATCGGACTTCAGACTTCAGACTTCATTTTGTATTACAATCCTTTCTTATTACTTTGGCATAATTTATTCAAGGCCTTTGATTTTGTAAATTTGTTGCACTCATGAAAGGAATTATTTTAGCCGGGGGCTCTGGCACACGTTTGCACCCTATCACATATGCTATCAGTAAACAGATAATGCCTATTTACGACAAGCCGATGATCTATTATCCGCTGTCGACATTAATGCTGGCCGGCATCCGCGATATACTCATTATTTCAACACCCCACGATCTTCCACAATTCAAACGCCTGTTAAACGACGGCTCACAGCTGGGCCTGCGTTTTTCGTATGCCGAACAGGCAGTGCCCAACGGACTGGCCCAGGCATTTGTTATTGGCGCCGATTTTATTGGTGATGATAATGTGGCGCTGGTACTGGGTGATAATATTTTTTATGGTGCTGGCCTCGGCGCACAACTCGAAAAAAATAATGATCCCGATGGCGGCATCGTATACGCGTATCACGTAAGCGATCCCGAACGCTATGGCGTAGTTGAGTTTGATAAAAACAATAAGGTCATCAGCATTGAAGAAAAGCCGGCACAACCCAAAAGCAATTATGCAGTGCCCGGTTTATATTTTTACGATAACGATGTGGTGACTATTGCCCGCGACCTGAAACCAAGTCCAAGGGGCGAATATGAAATAACAGATGTAAATAAAGAATATCTTCGCAGGGGAAAACTGAAAGTATCCATACTCGACAGGGGTACAGCCTGGTTAGATACAGGTACATTTGATTCGTTGATGCAGGCCTCTCAGTTTGTACAGGTAATTGAACAACGGCAGGGCATAAAAATAGCCTGTATTGAGGAAATAGCTTACCGCAAAGGATTTATCACAAAAGACCAGCTGATCACCGTTGCACAACCCCTGCTCAAAAGCGGTTACGGACAATATCTTATGAATGTGCTGAAGGAAGGCTGAGCCCTGAGCGTCCTGAGCGAAGCCTGCCCGCCCGCTGGCGTGTCGAAGGATCGAAGGGTTGGCAATGGGTCCTAAGTGAAGCCTGCCCGACTATCGGCGGGTTGAAGGACTGCGCCATAGGATGACCGATTCACCATTCACGAAAAATAAATATTAACGATACAATGAGCAAAATTCTGGTTACAGGCGGATGTGGTTATATTGGATCTCATACCATAGTTGACCTGATCGAAAACGGCTTTGAAGTAATTTCGGTCGATGACAATTCACGATCTTCGCCACGCATTTTAGAAGGCGTTGAAAAAATTACCGGTAAAAAAGTAAAAAACTATAAGGTTGACCTGTGCGATTTCGATGATACCTATGCCATTTTTCAGGAAAATACCGATATAACAGGTATTATTCATTTTGCTGCCTTTAAAGCAGTAGGCGAATCGGTTGAACAACCGTTGATGTATTTCGAAAACAACCTTATTTCGCTCATCAACCTGTTGAAATGTGTAACTGAATTTAATATTCCCCATTTTGTATTTTCATCATCCTGTACCGTGTATGGCAATCCCGATAAAATACCGGTAACAGAATCAACGCCACCCAAACCGGCCGAATCGCCCTATGGCTATACCAAACAAATGGGCGAGCAAATCATCAATGAATTTTCAAAAGCCAACCCCTCCAAATGCATATTGTTGCGCTATTTCAATCCGGTAGGGGCGCATCCTTCTATACTCATCGGCGAATTGCCCATCGGCAAACCCGCCAACCTGGTACCTGTAATTACCCAAACAGCCATTGGCAAAATACCGGTGATGCAGGTGTATGGTTCCGATTATCCAACCCGCGACGGTTCGTGCATTCGCGACTTCATTCATGTAAGCGATATTGCGCATGCCCACACCCTCGCCATTCAATATTTGCAGGCAGATAAAAGCACCCAGCGTTGCGAAGTGTTTAACCTGGGAACCGGCAATGGCGTAACCGTTCTGGAAGCCATTACAGCATTTGAAAAGGTAAGCAATGTAAAACTCAATTATGTTGTTGGACCCCGCAGATCCGGTGATGTTATTGCCATTTATGCCAATAACGACCATGCCCGCAACACACTCGGATGGGAAACAAAATATTCACTCGAAGATATGATGACCACCGCCTGGAAATGGGAACAGCGCCTCAAGGCCGATTCCACCTTTTTTCAGAGCCGGCCGGCAGACTTAAATTAAGTTCGAAAGACCGGAAGTCCGAAAGTCCGGAAGAATCACACTGAATTTTGATTTTTCTTCCGGACTTTCGGTCTTTTCTGACTTTTCCGACTTTTATTCCTTCTCTGACTTTCGGACTTCATATTTATTTAGTTTTGCACCTCCAAACTTTTAACATGCTGAAAGAAATACAGGTAACCGGACAAAAAGATACTCGTAGCGGTTTTGGCGACGGTATTGTGGAAGCAGCCCGTAAAAATCCGAATGTAGTAGCATTAACGGCCGATCTGGCCGGCTCTATGAAACTCAATCAGTTTATGAAAGAGTTCCCCGAGCGCTACGTTCAATGCGGTATTGCCGAAGCCAATATGATGGGTATCGCAGCCGGATTAACGATTGGAGGAAAAATTCCTTACACTACCACTTTTGCCAACTTCTCTACCGGTCGCGTTTACGACCAGATTCGTCAGTCAATTGCTTATTCAGGTAAAAATGTGAAGATCTGCGCTTCGCACGCCGGTTTAACACTGGGTGAAGATGGCGCCACTCACCAGATCCTTGAAGACATTGGATTGATGAAAATGTTACCGGGTATGACCGTGATCGTTCCCTGCGATTACAATCAAACCAAAGCAGCTACCATTGCCGTAGCTGAATATGTAGGTCCCGTGTACCTGCGCTTTGGCCGCCCGTCGTGGCCCATTTTTACAGCAGCCGATCAAAAATTCGAAATAGGTAAAGCCCAGTTCTTCAGCCAGGGTACAGATGTTTCCATCTTCGCCTGCGGCCATATGGTATGGAAAGCCATTGAAGCCGGACGCATACTCGAAGACAAAGGCCTGAGCGTTGAAGTGGTGAACATTCATACCATAAAACCGCTCGATACCGAAGCCATAATAAACTCAATTCGCAAAACCCGTTGTGCGGTTACTGTTGAAGAACATAACATCATCGGCGGATTAGGAGATGCCGTTGCACAAACTGCAGCTAAGAATTTCCCTATTCCCATTGAGTACATCGGCACCAACGATACGTTTGGCGAAAGCGGTACACCTACCCAGTTATTGAAAAAATACGGACTCGATACACAGAACATTGTAGAGAGTGTACATAAAGTTTTAGCAAGAAAAGCAGGCTGATTTACAGTCGTAGCTTAACTATATTCATAACCTTTTCTGAAGTTATTGCAGCTTTGGAAAAGGTTTTTTTTCGTTACGATCGGCCCGTATGAAGTAGGCACGAAATATTATAAAGCATCTGCCATATTACTCTTTAAACAGCCTGCTCTTCGCTTTCGTAAACGTTAGCTCATCGTTATCAAAATACTTGATAATAAACCGAACTATACCCTCCCCTTCATTGAATTTCTGCGGTGTTGCATTTAATTTCCGCTGTGCTGCATTGAGTTTGATATAAGCCATCACCAGCATTATAACAGGCCCGGTAAACACAAAAAGCGAAAACGCTTTCCAGTTCCATAACGATATATCAAACGTGTAGAAAAAGGCGCCCACCAGCGCGTAAAAAAATATTGCAGCAATCATAAAGTACATCGCAGCTTTTGACAGCACCTTAGTATTAGCCCAAAAGTTTTCGCGGCTTACTTTTTTAGACGTAGCCTCCAAAGCATTGATTGCCTTTGCATGATTACAATAAGCCTGTATGATTTCGGCCGAAGTGCCCGCTTCGCGTAAATAGGTTTCGAAAGAAAATATATCGCCTTTTTCACTGTTGGTGATAAAGCCCTTTGATTGCTTTTTATTTATTTGCTGTAAAAATTCCCTGAACGCTTTTTCAGCGTCTTTCTTCAAAGAGGCATTGACGGGCAAAGTGGGCTGATCAAATGACGGGTTCTCCATAACATAGGGTTTGTAATTACTATAGCTATTTCTTTACGGTTTTGCTTTTAAAAATGTTTTTGAAGATCACAAAAAATGCGACCACCACAAGTATAATCAGCCCGCCTAATATAAACCGCAGCACATTGACCCAGCTCCAGATCGAAATGCCAAATACTGATAACAGGCTGGCTGAAAGTAAAAATATAATTAAGAATGAACCGGTAAGAATTAACGTCAAATACCGGAAAACCTTTTTCGTTCCCCCATTTGAAGCAGGGTTTTTTGAGGCTGTAGATTGAATTGATTCGCTCATGTGAGTTGTTTTCGGGGTTCGGTATGCAATGCTAATAATTACAACCGGTATTTCAAATTTTTGTAATTCAAACACTACATACCAACATATTACAATAACTTCAATATGTTTCATTAATCACTCCATACATCTTATCATAATATATTTGTTGCAACGTTTAAACTTAATTCATTTGGTATGTTCCAATATTTTATCACAGAAAACTGCTAACCTATGTCGGTGACCATGCAAGACAGCGAATTGCTGATTCAATTTCGCGATCCGGCCACTAAAGAAAAAGCCTATACGGCCATAATCCGAAAATACCAGGAAAGACTATACTGGCACATTCGCCGTATGGTAGTGGAGCATGAGGATGCGAATGACGTATTACAAAATGTTTTTATTCGCGTTTGGAACGGCCTGGAGAATTTCAGGGAAGATTCCCAGCTTTACACCTGGCTTTACCGCATTGCTACCAATGAATGCCTTACCTATCTTGAGCAACAGAAAAAACGGAGTTCCGTTTCGCTCAGTGATGTGGAAAGCGGATTGGAGAACAAGATTAAGGCCGATAAACATTTCGATCCCAATAAACTGGAATGGAAATTACAATTGGCCATTCAGCAATTGCCTGAAAAGCAACGGGTTGTATTCACTTTACGATATTACGACGAAATGCCTTACGAAGAAATGAGCAGGGTGCTTGAAACATCGGAGGGAGCCCTGAAAGCATCTTACCACCATGCAGTGAAAAAAATCGAAGATTATATCGTAAATCATTAAACTTTCATTAACAAATCAGGTCTTATTAGTTGCAATGGAAAACAGGAATTACATATTGAATGAAGTGAGGGAGATCAGCCGGGTTGTAGCTGAGATCGGTCATCAAAACCCCTACACAGTACCCACCGGGTATTTCGAAGGGTTGGCCGGTGAGTTGCTGCAACGCATTAAGGCCGATACGATTACACCTGTTTTGCCACAAACAAATAATCCTTACCAGGTTCCTCATGGTTATTTTGAAACACTTGCCGATAAACTGTTGCAGCGTGTAAAAGCTGAAGAAATCAGTTTGTCGCCCGCCTTACAACAGGCAAACAATAATCCTTATCAGGTACCGCAGGGTTATTTCGAATCATTAGCCGGTAAACTGTTACAGCGTGTAAAAGAAGAAGAACCTGTTCTTTCAACAACTTTACAGCAGGCAAAGCAGGGTACTTACGAAGTACCGCAGGGTTATTTCGAATCATTAGCCGGTAAACTGTTACAGCGTGTAAAAGAAGAAGAACCTATTCTTTCAACAACTTTACAGCAGGCAAAGCAGGGTACTTACGAAGTACCGCAGGGTTATTTCGATTCATTACCTGATATTATTCTCAACAGAATAAAAGCCGAACAAACCGACAGTGTAAACGAAGAGCTGGAAATATTATCGCCTTTACTTAGCCAGATCGGCAAACGTACACCATTCAGTACACCGGCTGGTTATTTCGAAGAGCTTAGCGAAAATGCAGTGGCAGGTGCTCAGGCAATTGATTTTGTAAATGGCGCACTCGAAAACCTGTCGCCATTGATGAGCAGCCTTAAAAACAAACCCGTGTATGAAGTGCCTGCCGGTTACTTTGAACAATTGCCCGGTGAGGTATTGCAGGCAGCAAAAGCACAACAACCTGCAAAGGTGGTATCAATAAGCTTCACACGCCGTGTTATACAATATGCAGCCGCCGCTGTGGTTGCCGGAGTAATAGCTGTTGCAGGATGGATGTATATGAGTAAGCCTGTAGTTCCTCCTGTAGATGTTGCAGGGTTTGACGTTCCTAAACCTCAGCTTGACAGTATCAGTGATGAGGTGTTGGCAAATTATCTCGAAAATCAAACACCTGCACCAGCCGAAACAGCATCAGCCACAGCTAATACTACTTCGAATGCAGAAATTGATGCCGTCGATATGAAAGATATGCTGGCCGATGTTTCGGATGAAGATCTGCAGCAGTATCTCGACAAATACAGCAACACTAAAGATATTATTACGAACTAATTTACTTTATAGTCATGAAAAAACTTTTACTCATAATAGGGATGTTGGTTGGTGTAGCGGTTGTTGCCGTTGCACAGGACGACGGTGAAAAAGCCGGCGGTGACGGGGGACGCATCGAAGCGTTGAAGATCGGCTACCTTACCAAAAAATTAAACCTAAGCACTGAAGAAGCGCAAAAGTTCTGGCCAATATACAATCAGTATATGACCGAGATCAGAAAAACGCGACAGGATGCCCGTCAGAACAAGGAAGGCGAATTACCAACAGAAGAAAAATTATTGAATATACGCAAGAAGTACAACGGCGAGTTTAATAAAGCATTGTCTACCGAAAAGGTTAATCAATTCTTTAAAGCCGAAAAGGAATTCGGTACCGTGTTGCAGAAAGAACTGATGGAACGCAGAATGCAGCGCGTGGAAAACCGCAGACCTTTCAGGAATAATTAATAACGAATGATAAATTTTGAATATCGTAATATTCGAAATTTTTAAAATAGGTGTTTTTCATAGGTTAGCAATGGCCGGCTCTTTCCAGGGCAGGCCTTTTTTGTGGGATGAATTTTGAACACCGAAGTTGTATTCACTTCATCATTCAAAATTTATTATTCGACATTCAAAATTCCCAGGTGGGGTTCTTCACATCATGATAAAACAAAAACTGCCACTTACCCTCCTGCCCTTTTTGCCACCACTGCTGACGCAGCTCCATGCTTTTCTTTCCGTCGTAATCGTATTTGGCTACAAAGCGACTGCGCATTTGCTGTAACTGCGGGGCATCATCGCCGCCAAAGAATACCGTTTCGCCGCCATCTACAATCCAAAACGCCTGGTGGTATTTGCTGTGTGCACCGGTTATTTCGTGTTTTATATAGCCATCAATTACGCCATTGCCATCGAGCCAAACCACCTGCGGCGCATCTTTTAAACAATCCAGCTCATCGGGTATGTATGAAGGAAATCCTTTTTCATATACATACTCCATTTCTTTTTTCTGAATATAATACTTCGCCTGCGGAAAGCTGAGCGTGCGCTCACTGCCCGAACCGCTGGCTACCCCACCCGCATGATCTTTATGCAGGTGCGACATCAGTACTTTGGTTATTTCGCCGGGATTAATGCCATTGTCGATAAGGTTCTGGTGCAGTTGCAGCCTGCCATCTTCATTGGCGAATCCAAGCCCTGTATCAAGCAGCAACACATCTTCTGAAGTAATCACTACAAAAGGTTGAATTTCTACCAGCAAACTGCCTGCAGGCCGTTGTTGCAGATCATCTTTCGAAGTATCAAAGGGAACAAATAATTTGGTTTTATCTATAGTGAAGGTGCCCTCGCTTAATGGAATAACTTTCATGGTGCAAAAATATTACAATGTGCTAATTAGCCAATTAGCTAATGTGCTAATGTAAAAACAGCCAACTGCATTATCACATTAGCACATTATCACATCAGCATATTATCACATTAACGTAAAACCATCTGCCTGTCGGCATCCAAACGAATCAGAATAAACAGCATCAGGGTAAAAGAAACCAGCGAAGTACCGCCATAACTAATAAATGGCAACGGAATACCAATTACAGGCGCCAAACCTATGGTCATGCAAATATTAATAGCAATATGAAAGAAGAAAACAGAAGCTACACCATATGCATAACAGCGACTGAACACACTTCGCTGCCTTTCGGCAATATTTACTATTCTCAACAGCATGAACAGGTAAATACCCAACACCGCCAAACTGCCTAAAAAGCCAAAACCCTCGCCAATAGTACAGAATATAAAGTCTGTACTTTGCTCAGGCACAAAATCAAAACGCGTTTGCGTACCCTTTAAAAAGCCACGACCTAAAAAGCCACCGCTACCAATGGCAATTTTACTTTGCCTAACGTTATAATCAGTATCTTCTTTTTTAGTGGAAACCGGTTCATCGCCTTCTACCGTATTTGAATTGGCATATGGGTTTTCGCGACCAATGAGCGAGAAGATACGTTCAACCTGGTGCTTTTGTAATACTTTGGTGAATATAAAAGGAACCGCAAAACGCTGAACGCTTACACAGATGCCCCATAACAACAAAATAATTATAATCATTTCGCGGCGCGCCCTCGTTAACCGCCATCCCAAATATATTGCCACCAGGGCAATACCGGTTAATACAATGGCGAGCACGTTTTTATCTACCAGCAGCGTAGCCACCACCAGCACGGCCAGTGAAAAACCAATCACCAGGTAACCTGCCGGTAAACCTTCACGAAACAT
>Ga0114129_10004169_pt1 | contig 20414 bp, 14 predicted proteins | sample RhiMetdeltSRZDD1_FD_80071 | JGI IMG/M metagenome (GOLD analysis project Ga0114129, IMG submission 80071) | Populus rhizosphere microbial communities from Tennessee, USA - Rhizosphere MetaG P. deltoides SRZDD1 (version 2) (version 2) | ecosystem: Host-associated > Plants > Roots > Rhizosphere >... | reverse complement strand
TATCGTGGAAAGCCCGCTCAGCCATCACTTCATCGAAGTCCCTGTTCTTTGGATTTCGCGGATCGCCGTCCTTGCGGTGATGGCACACGTTGCACTTGTATAATTGCGGTATTCCCCTCGCGCTCACGGAGTGATGGCATCCGACACAAGCGGCGCCTTTCTTTGCGGGATGAGGCCAGTTCGGATCGGGGCTTATCAGCGATTCGTGACCCTTGTGATCGAAGAACACGACGCCGCGTCTTCCTTTCTCGTCGAGCCTGATCACCTTCGGCGCATAGCCGCTTCCTGGCTGTTGCTGTTCGGACTGCGCGAATAATCCGGCGCCCAGGGCTAAGGGTATCGCCAAGCCAAGCGCGTACGTGATAAGCACAGCCAACTTCAGTTTCATTTAAATTCTTCTCTCTGCGTTCAGGCGGGCGTTCAGAGTACCGACTTTAGTCGGGTCTTCCTGTCCTTCCACTACAAAAAACCCGACTAAAGTCGGTACTCTGAACGCTCGCACGCAAGGACCGATCATCTCCGCTTGCGCCATCGGATGAACAGCGCAGCCAGCGGCAATGACATAAGAGCCAGGCTCGACAACTGGCCTGCGTCGCGTATTCGCGACTCTTTCCTACTTGCCTCCGCGTCATTCGTATCTCCGGACTTTGTCTCATCCGCTTTCTTGGGTTCATGCTTAGGCGGATCGGTGCTCGCGGAGTCCGATTGTTTGGGCGCGCCAAAGAAGCGTCGAATGTCCCTGTTCTCTTTCTTATTCGCGTCTTTGATCTCGGGAACGGTGAACATACTTCCGTTGATCATGTACATCCGCTGCATCTCGGCTGCGTTGAACGGCCTCGCTCCGCGGCGGCCGAAGACAGACAGTTGATTGCCGCTCTCGTCGACGGCCCGGTCGCGGTCTACGCCTTCCGAGATCGCGAGCGCAGGGCCGAGCGTTTCCTTGCTAGCGACAAGCTCAGGACGCGGACGCGGGCTGAATCCATAATTGTCGGGTTGCTCGGGCGAAGTGAGTTGAACGACGTGAATGGCTTTGTGCTCTCCGTCGGCAATGTAAGCAAAGAGGCTCACGTTCGTCATTCCCACCTTAACGTCGCGCGCGTCTTTGATCTCGCCTTCGCCGTTGAACATCCGATCGAGGCGAGGCTTTTCAGGATTCTCGATATCGACGATCGCCAGCCCCTGCTTGCCCGCCGCGACGTAGGCATACGTGCGCACGAGGTAAAGGTTGTGAGCGTCCGAGAGCGGAACGACCGCGCCACTCACCGGTCGCGCTCGATCGGGATCCGTCACGTCGATGACCTTCAGACCTTCCGAATCGGTGACAAACGCGTAACGGAACTGCATCTGAACCGCACGCGCATTCTTTATGAAGGGCGCGCCGAACTCTCCGGCCACGCGAGGCTTCATCGGATCGCTTATGTCGACTATCACAAGCCCGCGGTCGCACGTTACGTAAGCGTGAGAGCCGGCCACCGTGATGTTGTTCGCGCCGTTAAGAATCCCGTTCGGATTCCAAGTGAGCGCGCGTTTGAGGAAATTATTCCTCGGATTGCCGTCCAGCAGCGTCGCGACGTTTACAAGCACCAACCCTTCATACTTGTCCGCGACGTAGAGGAACGCGTAGATCAAATTTATCCCCTGCTTGTCGTCGCGGTTCTCCCATTCTTCGTTTTGTGGATAATGCTTGCGAGTAGGATCAACCGCTATCGTCGCCGGCGAAGCGACCGCGGTCGCGTATTTCGTTTTGACGTAGAGCCGCTGTCCGATCGGAGAGAACGGAGCCGTAGTGATCCGCTCCGAGAAGGCCTTCTGGTCTACGTTAGCTATGTCGTAGACTCTCAAGCCACCCGCTCCTGTTGCCGCGTAAAGAAACTCGCCTCTGTGTTGCAAGCTTAAGACTTCGGTCTTCTCCTTCTTGAAGAGCGTGAGGTTGCTCCCGACGTCGTTACCCGGATGCTCGTAAAACTCCGTCAGTTCTTTCTTATGTTCGACGTGTTTCTTGTAGTTCTCAGGGAACGCAAGCTTGTGCAAGTAACTTCCGATGACGGCTTGCGGTTCATCGCGCTCGGTTACGACGACCGCTTCAAAGCCTTCCGCTCCCTGCGCGACGTACATGTACCGCCCGATGAAGTTGTAGAAGTTAGTCCCTTGCATCAACGCCATCGCCATATACGCGTTGTTGTCGTTGTTCTCCGAGAGGTGACAATCAGTACAGCCTTTGGTCTCGGCCGTTCGCACCGTATGCGGGAAATGCGAGCTGAAGGATATGCCGCTGTAGCCTTCGGCGGATACGGTCTGCTGCTGCGAGTAAATCCACTCGCGGTTCGCATTCTGTGAGCTTACAAAAATCGCGCAAGCCGAACGCACCGGCGCAACTCTCCGCCCGGTGGTTGTCCCGTCTTTACCAAGCAAGAAGACATCGTCGCGCAGGGTCTGGAAATTGTAGGAGGTGTAGTTGCGCAGCGACTCGGTTCCCTCGTTGTGAAGCATCGGCTTCTGTTGATTCGCCGTTTGCTTGAGGTGACAACCGAAACAGCTCGGCGTCCACGAAGTATGGCAAGTAAAGCAGGTCATGTTCTTGTTCGCGTGCGCAAGCTGAACTTCATCCTTCGGCGCGCTGCCCCACGTCTTTCCGTCCCTGAGAATGGTCTTAGCGAGCGCGGCCTTCTCGTTATAGTGCTCGTTGCCGGGCGTAATGCTGTCCATCACCTGGTGGACTTCCCAGACGAGCGGCTTGCCCTCCTTATCTTTCGCGACCGCCCCGCGCTGGAAGAGCTTCCCATCCTTCTTGAAGAACCGATCCTTGCGAGAAGGCAAATTCCGATAGTCGATCATGCGATTGCCGCCGGCTGCCGCGCTCGTCAGAGCATCTCGGGAAGTAGGGTCTGCGCGCTTGGTGATCGTCCCGTGACAGTCAACGCAGTCAATCTCAATCGCGGCGCGCACTTCACCGTAAAGCTTCCCGTTGCCGTGATTGTCCTGTTTGAAGTGACAATCCACACAATGCATTCCTTTCTCTTCGTGAATGTCCTTCAAGTGGACCGGCACGCCGTCTCGCGAAGCACCGTCCTCGACCGGCTCATTCACCGCGCGCTGCAGTTTTTCATTGGTTACTTCTCCGACTGGGTTGTTGCGCGCATCGAGCAGGTTGCCTTTCCGATCGTGTTTGAAAACGTAGCGATAAACCCAGCCGTGCCCGTTGAAGTCCGCGAACTGAGTGTGCTTGAGCTTCGGATTCACCTCGTCGCGAATCGATTTTAGAAACTCGACCTCACCCCATTTGCCTCTGAGCGCCGACTCTTCCGGGTTGCGCAGAATAGTTTCTCGACGCTGCTCCGCGCTGAGTTTCCTCTCTTGCTTCGGGTACATCTCCTCGCCGTCCGTCTCGAGGTCCCACCACATCGAGCCGAAGTAAGAATTCAGCACGGTCGTTCCCGGATGCATGTGACAGACTACACACTGGCTCGACGGAATAGCTCTCGTGAATTGATGCTTGATCGGATGACCCGGCTCGCCTCTCGGAATCGTTGGGTCGCCGCTCGCGCTTTCTCCGGTGTGCCCGTGTCCGGCATACGGTCCAGCCTCGAATGGATTGCGATTGTTGGCGTAGACGACGTGGCAGGCGGTGCAGCCGCTCGAACGATAGTCGCCCGGCTGATCATTGGTCCCCATGAAAGAAAGCATCGGATCGAGCAAACGAGTCTTTTGCAATCCGATGTATACCGGGTCGGTTCGCAAGTTTGTTCCAAGCCCTCTCAGACTCAACAGGTTCTGCGTCGGTTTTCCCGGAGGCTCTTCGGTGTTCGGAATGCCTATCTCAGCAGCTTTTCGCCCGCCAAGCTCAAAGGTGCGCAACAGGTTGCTCATCTGGGAAATCTCCCAGCGCGGGAGCGGGTCAAGGTATGAAAGAACACCCTTTCTCTGCGTCTCTTCGGGCTTGGGCTGAGGCGCAGTCTGCAGCCGCTGAGGCAATCCGTCCGGCCCGTAGCTTTCTCCGAACCGGTAATTCTTAAACGGGAACGCTCCGTTATTGTAGAGCGCCGCGCCCCACAGCATCGCGCCTGTCGTCATCATGCTCTTGCTGACTGTATGCACGTCGCCGGAGTGGCATTCGCTGGTGCCGCAGCTCAATTGCGCGACCCGGAGATCTCCGGGATTCACGAACCGGATGAACTCGGGGCTTTCTTCCAGCGTGAGAGTGTAAGGGCGCTCGGGGTTAGCTGAAGTCTTCCAGCGGTCGGGAAAGCGCGGCTTTACGTGCGCCTTTTTCTTGGCTTCCTCGTACGAAGCGGATCCTTTTTGCGCGCCCTGCGCCCGCGCGTTCGCGTCTCCGCCGTGACAATCAATGCAGCCGAGGTTGATAACCCCGTTGTGCATGTCCTCGATGCCGTTATGGCAATCCAGACAGCCTGCGCTTCGGCGCATCGCCTCTTCCTTGTTCTCGCCGAACAGGTTCAGAACCTGCCGCGCTCGCTGAGCGGCAGGATCTTGTGGAGTTTGCTGGGCGCCGACCGCACTTTCTAGACGAGTCGCTGAATTGGCGGTTGCCGTCGAGCCTCGCAATCCGGCAATCACGTAGAAGCCGCCCATTACCAGAATCAACAAAAGCTTGAACGCGTTTTTGGATACCTTCATTCGAATCTCCGGGCGCAGATCGCACGATGCAGCTCGAGATCAGTATGTAAACCTCACGCGAACGAACGATGAAAACAGGAGCTTGGATTTCTGGCCGCATCCCTGGCCGCTGCAGTTCGAGGTGTAGATGTCGTCGAACCCGTTTCCAGGCATGAACGAAGAGATTCCGCCTTGTATCACCCAGTTCTCGGTTAGCTTCGGACGCCACAGGAATCCACCGCCGTAGTCCCATCCGAGATCGTTGCGAATGTTTGGCTGAAACAGAATCCCTTCAAGCGGCTCAGTGTGGTGGAAGCGCAGGTAATTCGCGTTGAGGATCAAGCGGACTTTCGGAGTCAGCTCTGCTTCAGCGCCGACGTTGTAGATAAAGATGCCCGGATTAACGAAATTGGCCTGGCCTTCAAACTTGCTGCTGCGCAACGTCGGCAGCAAGCTCTCACCGCTTTTCAATCCGATACCAGTCCCGAGCAAACGAATGCCCTGGCTGTTCCAGAAGCTGAATTTCCCGCCGGCGAATTCCGGTATGTCCACGATCGCGTCGAAGCCTCTTGCCTTACTGTCAAACGGCTTGCTGTCGCCTGACGCAAAGAAAAACGATCCCTTAAGCCGCAGCCAATCGCGATCCCGCGACAACTCGATGGCCGCCTGCTGCGCGTTTATGTCGGTCTTCTTCCCAGCGATCGGATTGAACGAGTCGTGGCCTAACACCTGGTAGAACGCGTGCGAGATGTTGTTGAGTCCGATGTGACCATCTCCGGCCCATCCGAAGTACCAGGCTTTGATTCCGTGGCGGGCCACGTCGCCAATCACCGCCGGCCGCACCAGAAACGCGTTCTCATCGAAATGAGTGCTGGGCTTATCGTTGTTGTAGTGAACGCTGAATTGAGTCGTGTAGCCTTTCCACTTCGTGTCTTGCCGGAAGAAGTTTGCTATGAACACAGTCTGGTCGCGGAACTCGCCGAGGTTCACGCGAGTATTCAACTCGCTGTTGGTGTCTTTCTCGAGCAGGTAGAAGTAAGCCGCGTTGAAGTTGTATCGGTTGTTCCCGAACTGACCAAACAACCGCGCGCCCAGATTGAAGTCGTTGAAGATGAAGCCGCGGAAATCGCTGATGAATTGCTGTATGCCTGCGCGCACGAAAGTCGAATCATAGTAAGGACTCTTGCCGCCCGGGCTTCCCGATCCGCGCAGGAACGGCATGAGTTTGGTTGTATCGCCGAGCTTCACTTCGCTGAACAGCTCCTGGAAGCCGACGTAGCTGTCGGTCCTGTTGGTCTGTCTGCGAACGTCGATGTTCACGATGCCGTTTTCTTGCGTGTTGAAGTAATTGATATTGAAGTTGGGAGTAAAACGGAATCGCCAGTTGATGGGTTTGAACGCTACATCGCCGTTAAAAAAGTCGATGGATAACGTGAAATTCTGCCGAAAGAATTCATTCACTCCGCGGCCAAAGAATTCCGCGCTGTCGGGACGTGCACTGCTCACATCGCTTGGCAGAGGCAATCGCCGTCCGATGAATAAACTGTCGCTCTCGAGAGTCAGCGCAAGAAAATTCTGTTGCTTGAATATCGGATAGTCGCCCTTGAGCACGTTCTGTCGATAGGGGTTGTACCACTTGCCTATTTCAAAGCGCGGATCTTCGGGCAGGCCTATGCGCCAGCGGTCCGGCTTCGGTACCGCATCAGGCGACGTCTGCGGAGGAGTATCTATCCTTGAAGGGCCTGCAAACCCTCGCGGCGGGTCGCTTGGAGTCTTGAATATCTCGATGGGTCTTCCAAAAGACGGAGGCACTTCAGGCTCCTCATCGGGCGGCGGAACGACTTCGGTCTGCTGTGCAACCTCCACGGGCGCGGCCTCATTGTCGTGGCACTGGGCGCACTTGGTGAAACTGACGTCCCTGAACCGGGTGTTGGAGGCTTTGAGATTTGAAGCGCGGTGGCAGCTTATGCAGAGGCGGTGAAAGGCCTCTCGCGAGTTTAGATCGTAACCATCGCGGTCATCGGGGTTCGAAGCGTTCCCTTCATCCTTGTGACAAGCCGTGCATTTCTGAAACTGAGCCCTGACCGTCTCGTCCTTGACCGAGTGATGACAGGCAAGGCAGGCCACTCCCGCAGGCGCCTTATGAGGAAAGTTTGGATCGGGATTGAATAGAGCTTCGTGGGTTTTGTGGTTGAAGAGGACCAGGCCCCTTCTTCCTGCGGCATCGAATGGGATAGGAGTGATTTGGGCTCTTTGCTGCGAGGGTTCGTCGCCCACAGAAGAAGCGGAAGAGTTCATCGAGAAAACCAAGGGCAGGCACAACAACAACCCATATAAAGCGACCACCACCAGCTTGAGTCTCATTCCGCGCCTCACAATTGACACAAACCCGAACCCTTACGACTTGACCGATGTGACAGTAACTGGCCTTGCAGCTTAGTTGCGGCCATTAAGACGATAACTGCGATTAGAAATAACCGATGCCCACTTCACCCATGCCGATTGCTTCCATGAATCGCGCCGATATTATATTGAGCGATGTTCCGAGTCAACCCGCCCGCCGCCTTGGGTCGATTGGTCTGCGTTCGTTCCGGGTGCGCGTCACGTTCTCGCGCGGCCGTGTTGTGCGGAAGCATTCCCGCCACGAAGCCACAAAGTCAGGAAGGTCCACAAAGATCGGGCTTTGTGTAGCTTCGTGCCTCGGTGTCTTCGTGGCGGAGCTCTTTCACAACTTACAATTACCCCACCTTCGTTCGCCTGCGCCCGCTTGCCACGGAATTTCGCATTCGATATACTCCGGCGCGCACGAACAGGCTGGCCCGGTAGACAATTTGGTTCGTCGGTTACTGCTGATGGCTCACGGGCGTTCGGGCGAAAGCGATCCGGGAGGGTGAAGATGGCTCGGACCCATTTGATTCCAAGAAGAAAACTCAGAGGAATGATCAGAAGCGCCTGTGCGTTGACGGCGATCGTGATGGTCTGTCTGTGCGGAAACACGCTTGCCTGGTTGAGTCAGTCTGGAGCCGCGCCGCTCATCAAATCGGAAAGCACTGCCTATGATCCGGATGGCGGCAGATTAATCATCAGAGGACAGAACTTTCAGAAAGGCGCCACCATCGCGCTGTCGAACGCCAACGGACCGGTGAGTTTTGGCGGAGTCAAAGTAAAGAGCGCATCCAAAATCATCATCAGCGAAGTTGCGGCCTCGGACGTCAACGCCGGTGCCGACTTGATGGTGATCAATCCCGATGGCGTCTCTTCGGCAATGGCTCACATAACGGTGGCGATCGCCGCCGACGAGACCAAACTCACGGCGGACGACGTAAGAAAGATCATCTCGCAAGCTGTCGCGCAAGCGGACGCGAGCGGTTTGAAAGTCACGATCGCGGTCACCGATAAAGAAGGAAATGTACTGGGTGCTTTCAAGATGACGGGCGCTCGCGATGATATCCTCATCGGCATTGGAACAAAGTGCGCGGCGCCCGGGAATTTTAGTCCGCCGTTCAACTGTGGGCTGGAGGGCGTGCGTATTTCGCCGGCAACCGTTCCAAGGGTCGACGGAGCGCTCCTCGCCGCAATCTCAAAATCCGGAACTGCTGCTGTGCTGAGCACTGCTGGCGGCGCCTTCTGTCCACGCATAGCGAATTTCTTGTTACAGGAACATATCCCTCCGGGCATCGTGGGTGCTGCGAGCGGACCTCTGTTCGGAGTGCAGTTTTCCCAGCTTCTGTGCAGCGACGTCAACCCCTCGCTCCCCCTGGGACTCGCGGCCGATCCCGGCGGAATTCCTCTTTATAAGAACGGCCAGCCTGTCGGCGGAGTCGGCGTCGAGGGTGACGGAAAATATGGGCTTGCGAATCGACGAGAAGAGAGAATCGACAAGCCGGTTGAAGAACTGATTGCTCTAGCCGCGGGGCGGGGGTTTGAGCCAGCGCAGGAGATCGTGGACACACTCTTTCCAGGAGGGCTGCGACTCCCGTATGCGAACCAGACGGTACCCCCCGCGCTTCCTCTCACGGCGTTCGCCAGCCTGAGCGGCAGCGTTGTTACGGGGTTTCCGATCAGGGATACCCCGCCGTCGAAATTCAAGATCGTAACTATCGGCGGCAACCTTCAGGTCAGGATGAAAACGGACATCCCGATCATCGCCAGCCCGACTCCGGGTGGGTTGACCGCAGCGGAGGTTGAAACAATTCTGGTCCAGGGCGTCAAGCAAGCGCTGATAACTCGCGCACTGATTCATCAGCCGGTGGGAAGCCACATAGAGGTGAGTATCGGTGTGGTCGATCAGAACGGCGTGGTACTTGGGGCCGTAAGCACAACCGACGCTCCGATTTCGAGCTTTGACATAAGCGTGCAAAAGGCGCGATCCGCAGTCTTCGCCAGCAGCCCCGTGGCTGCTTCGGCTCTGCGCGCCGGATCCGGAGGAGCTTTTCTTACAGCCAAGCCGTACGCCAAGTACGCCGATGCTGCAAATGCTGAAGGTCTCAAGCTCGATGGTTCTGTTGCAATCACCGGCCGCTGCTTGATCTTTCTGAGCCGTCCATTCCTGCCGGACGGGATCGACGGAACTGTCAACGGACCATTCTCGAATCCCATCGAGAACAACAGCGCCTTCAACACCGGATTGCAGCTTGATCTTGTTGTATCCGGCCTTCTCGGGAGCGCGGTTGCTTATGTGGACCCGCTGAGCCCGACCGTAGGCAAGATACCGACAACAAGGCTTCAGTCGTGTACTCCTGGTTTTGACTCCGCCACCCTTCAAGTTTCAAACGGCCTCCAAGTCCGTCAGGCGAGCGTGCCTCTCTATAAGAACGGCAAGCTCGCAGGTGGGATTGGTTGCAGCGGTGACGGCGATCAGCAGGAAGACATCGTGACGGGCTTCGGTAGCGCGGGGTTTGATTCAGATCCGGCGATTCGTTCAGATCGCGTTTTTGTGCGAGGTAACATAAGGCTTCCGTGGCTCAAGTATCCGAGGCACCCGGACCTTTGATTGATCTGCCGGGCTATCTACGATCAGTGAAAGAAATGCGACGCCTGCGAGAAAACTGTTTTCCCGCAGGCGTCGTTAGTTTTGGGAAGGCAGACTCGCCATCACCTTCCGATTTATTGATCTACTGTCCGACGATGTCGCCCTTCATCGGACCAAGCGCCCCGAGAAGCTCATTCTTCTCAGTCGCGCCTACCTTGAACTTGTCCAGCGCTTTCACCAGGTCTTCCACCAACGCGTTGAAGTCTGCATCGGTGATGCCCATACCCTTGTGCGCCGTCTTCATGTCTTTGCCTTTGTATTTGCACGGCCCACCGGACGCCTGGCAAATCTGATCGACCAGGTTGCCTTTGAACTTGGCAAGACGCTTGGGATCTTTGGCGGTGTCGGCGAAGAACTTGTTGATGCGCGTGTCAGTTGCACAGTTGGTGACGAACTGGTCGACTACGGCGGTGATCGCCTTCTTGCCTCCCAGCCGGGAGTACAGCGACTTCGGTTTCTCCGTCTTCCCTGGGTCCTTCTTCTGAGCCGAGGCCACTTCAATACTGAGACCTCCGAGCACCACCGACGCAACGATCGCAACTACGACCAAACTTTTACGCATAAGCTTGTCCTCTCTTTGTTGATTGAATGACGAACGGCTTCCAGCCGCCTGCTTGGAACCATGCCCGGACGGTCTCGATCGCACTTGTTAGTCACATCGATAGCAGCCGGGGCACACACTATCAAAGGAACAGATAATGCCATTTCAATAAGATCCGCCTGCGGTCTGAGGCCGCTCTCAGCTTCAACCTTACTCTACGCCACCCGCAGCGAAACGGATTCAAGCGAGCTAAACAAAAACCGCGGGCGCCTCGCGTGACCAATGTCGCGCGGGCACAATTTTCTCACGAACGGTATGAAGTAACAAAAGGACATTGAGTAACCATCAGCCGCCCTGCGCGGGTTCTCACGACACAGCGCGAGGTTGGAAGAGAAAGAAATCGTGGACCGCGCGCGCGATCTCCGCAATCGCACGTTCCCGCGCCGCCAGGTCTTTCTCCGATGACTTCACAAACACGGCTATAGCCACGTGACTGGCGTTAGCGGGCAGCGTAATAATTCCAACGTCGTTTGTCGAAGCTCCGATCGTTCCGGTCTTATGCGCGATCTCGGTTCCCTGTGGGAGCAGCCCCCTCAGTCGCGCTTCGCCGGTCCTGCAGCGGCGCATGATGTCCAGCAACAGCTCGGCGCTTTCCGGCTTGAGCAAGTCTTTGCGATTGATTCGTTCGAGAAGCGCAGCCATTCCGTCAGGCGTTGACGTGTCGCGAGGGTCAGACTCGAATTTTTTAGCCGCGGCTTTTTGTTCCTCAGGCTTCACCGCTGCAAATGCTATTTGGAATAGCGCGGGATTCCATTGGTCTTCGGGAGGCAGATTCGATACGCCCACCCAATTCGCGATCAGTTCCGCAGTCGAGCGATTCACGTTAATCCCTTCGATTCCGAGCGAACGCATTCGCGAAGTCACCGCCTCCGCTCCTCCCGCGGTTCGCAGCAGCACGTCCGTCGCGCTGTTGTCGCTGATCAACAGCATCAGCTCCATCAGATTTCGCACCGAGATCGCCAACCCGCCCTTGTTGAACAAGTCCGCGAGCGTGCCGCTGCCCGGGTGCAGATCGCTTTGCTTAATCTCGATCATCTGGTCGAGCTTCACTTCGCCTTTGTCAACACGAGTCAGCAGTTGCACGGCGATCGGGACCTTGAACGTGCTGGCCATCGGAAACCGCTCAGCCCCGTTCAGCGACACACGTCTCCCGGTCTCGAGATGAATCGCGGTTACTCCGACTACGCCTCCCGAAACTTTTGACAGGCGGGTGATCTCGCGCTCGAGCCGTTCAAGCGCCGGATCACCGCCCCCTTGCGCGTTTGTGGTTGCAAGCGTCTGGGCGGTTGTGATCCCGCCAAGCGCCAGCACGATCATCAAGGATGAGCAGATCGTTAAGCGCAGCCTTAGGGTTGCAATCTTTCTCATTGGGGAGGGTCCCTTTCTATCTCTTTACAATCGATGTGCCGCCGCTGCGTTGCCAAGGATACCAGATTGTCCGACAAACTTCAGTTTGTCGAGATAAGCCGCTGACGACAAACTGAAGTTTGTCGGACAATCAACTTGACAAGCACCGAGATGGAAATCCATATTCGCCTTCACTATGAGTGGTCGTTCGGCTCTCGGATCTCAACACGGAGGCCTCGAATGAATAACCGCATTGCTCCTGAGGGGCGCCGCGCTCCCGTCTGGTTGTGTTGTGTTCTGATCGCACTCATCGTGCTCTTCCAGGGAGTCGGCGTTGCTCCGGCGGCCGCCCCGGAATACGAGGTCGTAATACTGAACGGCCGCGTTATCGATCCCGAATCAAAGCTCGACGCGATCCGCAACATCGGCATCAGCAACGGTACGATCCAAGCCATAAGCGCGACGAGTTTGCGAGGCCGCACGACTATCCTCGCGACTGGACTCGTCGTGTCGCCGGGCTTCATCGATCTACACTCGCACGGCCAGGACGAAGAGAACTATCGCTTCAAGGCAATGGACGGAGTGACGACGGCGCTAGAGCTTGAAGTCGGAACAGGAAACACGGCTGCTTGGTACGCCGAGCGCGAAGGCAAAGCGTTGGTCAATTACGGCGCGAGCATCGGCCACATTCCGGTGCGCATCGCTGTGATGCACGATCCGGGCACGTTTCTGCCGCGCGGGGACGCCGCTCATAAAGCCGCTTCAGAATCAGAGATCGAAGAAATGAAGCGGCAGATCGAGCAGGGCTTGAAGCAAGGCGCGCTTGGAGTCGGCTTTGGCATCAACTATACGGCGGCGGCTTCGCATTGGGAGATTCTCGAGATGTTCCGCGTCGCAGCAAAACGCCGAGCGCCGTGCTTTGTTCACATGCGCTATGCCGGCTTGAAAGAACCCACCAACAGCATCCGGGCGCTCGAAGAAGTGCTGGCGGCCAACGCAATGACCGGCGCGCCGTTGCACGTGGTTCACATAAGCAGCATGGGTCTTCGCGCGACTCCGCTCCTGCTTCAGATGATCTCCGAAGCTCAATCACACGGCCTTGACGTGACCACCGAGTGCTATCCCTACACCGCAACGCAGACCAATATCGAGTCCGCAATCTACGATGAAGGATGGCAGGAAGCGTTGGGTATAGATTACAAAGACCTTCAATGGGTGCAGACCGGCGAACGGCTCACCGAGGAGAGCTTCGCGCGATATCGAAAGACCGGCGGAAGTGTGATCGGTCACGCCATTCCGGAAGACATCGCGCGCATAGCCGTCGCGAGTCCTCTCACGATGATCGCCAGCGATGGCGGGCTTCAGAACGGCAAGGGTCACCCTCGAGGGTCGGGAACCTACGCGCGCGTGTTGGGACGTTATGTCCGCGAGTTGAAAGCGCTGACCTTGATGGATGCTCTTCGCAAGATGACCGTAATGCCCGCGCAAAGGCTGGAACGCATTGCGCCAATGATGAAGAACAAGGGCCGCATTCGAGTCGGGGCGGATGCTGATCTGACAGTATTCGATCCCGCTTTTGTCATCGACAAATCAACGTTCGAAGAGCCTGCGAAGTATTCAGAAGGAATCAAGCACGTGCTGGTGGGTGGCGTGTTCGTCGTGAAAGACGGCAAGCTACAGCTCGGTGTCGCTCCGGGCCGAGCGGTCCGTGCGCCAGACACGAAGTAGGTCTTGCGTTCAGGGTTCAGAGTTCCGGGTTCTGGGTTCAGACTTCAAGCTTTAGCTTGCCGCAGCAAACGCAAGCTAAAGTTTGAACTCCGAACCCGGAACCCTGAACCCTGAACCGCAAAGGGGAAGAAGCATTGCCGAAAAGCCGAAAGCGAAAGACCCGAAGAGGCGGGGGCTCGTACCGCAGCACTCGTTCTTCAAGAAAGCGATCAAACCAAATGACCAAGGCTGTCGCGTTCGTCATTATCGCGGCACTCGCGGTAGTTGCTCTGCTATTCGTCGTGTTACGTGGCGGAGGAGCACCAACCTCGGGCGGCGAAGTGACCACGGCATCCGGACTCAAGTACATCGACGAAGTGGTGGGCACGGGAGACAGTCCGAAGACCGGCCAAAGAGTGACGGTTCACTACACGGGAACTCTTGAAAATGGGGCTAAGTTTGACAGCTCGGTCGATCGAGGCGAACCGCTCGAATTCCGGCTGGGCGTCGATCCGATAATCAAAGGCTGGGTGGAAGGGCTGATGACGATGAGGGTGGGCGGGAAGCGACGGCTGATCATCCCTCCGAGCCTTGGTTATGGCGCCGCCGGAAGCGGTTCGACCATCCCGCCTAACGCCACACTGATCTTCGAAGTAGAACTTCTGGGCGTGAGCTAGGCGTGATGATGAACAATGTAGGGGCGTCCCTTAGCGTCTTGGCGGAACTTTGCGTCTTTGCGCGAAACCTACCTCGGCGATATACAAGTCTCGCGCAAAGACGCAAAGTCCCGCCAAGACGCGCGAGCGCCCGATCTTGACGTGACAAAATCTCTGCTGCTGATCGGCGCTTCTGTTCGTTCTCAGCTACGCTGGGCACGGGAACACGTCTACGCGTGGCTGATACTGGCCCCGGTTGTTTTGGGATTTACCTACTTCACGGCGGTAAGGCTGTCGCAGAATCTACCGGAGTGGGAGCCTTCGCTCACGCTTTCGATCACGCTTGCGACGTTATTCAACCTCGGTCTCTTCGGGTTGAGTCTTTCACGTGCCAGCGCAGAGATCTATCACCTTCGTCGTCCTGAATCCTACTTCGATTCCCTTCCCCTCTCCGCCGCCGCGCACTTGCACTCAGCCTTAGCGAACCGAGCCGCGCGGACCCTGGCAGTAGTCGCCGCCGCACTTGTTATGCGCTCGACTTTTGGCGCTACTTATTCGCTGCGCGCGCTCGATCTTCCGCCGCTTCTTTGTTTCGTCGCGATGATTTCCCTTTCCGAAGTGATGGCCGCGCTCAATTGGATTCACTGGGGACACCGAAAAAACCGGCGCGCAGCCTTTGCGGCGCTGCTTGCTCTACTCTTCAACGGATGGCTCTGCGGGCTGCTTCTGACGATCGTGCTTATGCCGTCGAGTTTGTCTTCACGTTTTCAACTCGGGTTCCCGCTGATTTGCCTCGGCTGGATTCTATTCCTCTACTGCGTCACTCGCCTGTTGAATGACAGTTGGCGCGCCTCCGATATTGAATACGCCAAGCGACTGCAGTCATCGAGCCGCTCGACGGTTCCGATCGCTCGAGTCGTTCAACGAAAGCTTCCACCAACCATTGCAGCGCAACTCACTCGCGACCTGCAACTGACCGTTCGTGCATTCTCGTCGGCCGTGTACGTTGTATTCGCACTCGGGATGCTGTGGACCTTGGCGCTGATAGCGGCACTCACCACGGACTCGTTGCCGCCCCTGGCACGACCGTCGGCGTGGCTCGACGCTACGTGGTTGCCGGAGGTGATCGCGATCAAGGTCGCCTGCGTTTTTGCAGTCGTCTCGATGGCAGCATTGACGCCGGTGCTGATCGCGTACGAGCTGCCGCATATGTGGCTTGAGCGCGCAGCCGGAACAACCGGTCTTGAACTCCTGCGCGCAAAGATCTGCTACGCGCGTTTCATCACAATGCCCGTGCCGCTGATCATTTGGTCGGCGGGCATGCTCACGGGAAATGCGCCGTTGTTCTATGCGCTGCCGCTGCTTGCCGAGTGCTTATGGTTGTGGTGGCTGGTTAGCTCGCTGATGGGCGCGCTGTCTTTTGAGATGCCCACGCGACCCGATCTTGCGATCATCGTGATCGGGACGCTGGGATTGGCTGTGGGTCTGGCGGCGGCGATGCTATGGCCGGCCGGTCTTATAATCTACGCGCAGGCGATGCACGCTCTCGCGGCTCGCGGCCAACAGAGAGCCCGCTATTACTTGATCACGGAGGCCGAGTGAGCGATACACTCGTAGAAGTCGAGAAGGTCACAAAGCGATACGGCGATGTCGTAGCCGTTGACGGCGTGAGCCTGTCGATACGGCGCAGCGAGGTGTACGCGCTCGTGGGCGCAAACGGCGCGGGAAAGTCGACCCTGTTCAGGATACTTGTCGGAATCACAGAGGCGGATGCGGGACGCGTTTCGATATGCGGTGAGGACCTCTCGAGTCGCGCGCCGACAACCCGAAGGCATCTCGGATATTTGCCCGAAGAATTGATTCTCTACGAGCGGCTGACAGGAAAAGAGTATCTCGAACTGGTAGCCGGTTTGAAGGACGCTGACTCGAGCAGGATTCACGAAGAGTTGAGCTTCTTCGAACTCGTCTCCGTTCAGAACAAGCTCGTCGGCGGGTACTCTTTGGGGATGCGCAAGAAGCTCGGGCTAGCCGCCGCGATGCTCGGCTCGCCGGAGGTATATGTGTTGGACGAGCCCCTCAACGGACTGGACGTCGAGATGATGCGCAAGCTTAGATATCGAATCGACGATGAGCGCCGCGCCGGACGAGCAGTATTGGTTGCATCGCACGTGATGAGTTTTGTGGAGCGAATCAGCAACCGTGTCGGAATAATTCGAAGCGGTCGAATAGTCGCCGAAGGCCCACCCGCGGAGCTACGCGCCAGCGCAGGAATGACTGATGCCCCGTTTGAAGATGTGTTTTTCCATTTCGCCAGTTGAGAGTACGTACACCATCCTTTGTACTCAGTCACGGGCAACGACGATCGACAGAGCCAACGCTCAAGTGATTGAAACCAAAGCTGTGTCGGCTATCAAAATGAGGATGACCGAGTAGGCCGGAACATCTTTACTTGGCTGAATGAAATCATACTCCAAATTCGTCCATTACTAAATGAGAAGGTGTTGTGGCTCTCCCCACCTAGTGCCTCTAGCGACACTAAGGTCAAAAGGTCAGAAAGGAGAATTGGTCATGAGAATCGACTTCGGAAGTATGATCGTTATCGGGCTCAGCCTTTTGCTATGGGCTGCAACGGAATGGTTCTTTCCGATCGACGACACCAATCCCGTTGCGGTGAAGCAAAAGCACTTCTGGTCAATAGTGTTTTCAATCTTTTCCCTGGTGATCGGATTCGACATGAAGAATTCCTTCGATATGCAGGGAAGGGTGGACAACGTCGGGGCCGTCTTCCATAGGCTGGACAGTAGTGATATAGAGGAGAAGTTTCAGTCCATCTTCACGCTCTACCATCAACACTTCGACCATGCTAAACCAATACTGAGGGGTTGGGCGGTTGACGCTCTGAATCAGCTTAACCAAGACATGAAAGATGGGTACATATCGCTTCCCCCTCAAGTTGCTCCCAGGGAGATAGGGCTCGTCTATCAGTATGCCCACCAGCACATCGTGGCCTCAAACGTAGGAAACACGAACGTGTACTTCTCAAATCGAGATTACATCGCCGCCAACACCGCAGCGCGCAACCGCGGAATTCCAGTAATCCGGTTCTATTTGTGGAGCAAGAACCACGCCGTTCAGTTGACCGGCTCGATGCAACCAAAGTTGTACAGTAAGGATGAATTCTTTACGGAGGTTAAAGCGCTCAACGAAAGGCTAGGCACGGTCTACTCGGTGTTGATCGATGTGGATCAGGTTAGCCCCCCGCTCGCTGCGTTCAGGGATATGCTGCTCCTAGACGATTCGTTCGTCGCGGAGAGTCGGCTGTCGACGAACTGGTCGCTGCTTAGGGCTCAAGCCACCGAGGACAAGGTAAACATTGACGACGCCGCCAACTACTTACACACTCTGATGTCTGCGATTGAGCCAGAATATGTTGCCTCCATGTCCGACAAAGACGTGCGCAGCTATTTCCATTACTACGAGAAAGTAAAGGCCGAGCCGGGCAAGCTAGCGGAACAAATCTTCAATGATGTTATGAAGGACGTCACTGGTAGATAAGTCCAAACGGTGTTCGAAGGCGTGAGATGGCCAACCTTGCGCCAGAAAGCAACCATAGACTGGCGATTCACCACAAGTGATGCTCGCCTTAAGCTTCGGCGTCTTTATCCGTCAACTTCAAGTTGACTGAGTACCACTCTAAGAGCGCCACAAGACTGTAGCTTGAAATCATGAGATAATCCTCGCGCCAAACTCAAAACGCTTTCTGAAAGCGAGTAAGAATGAAAGTAAGGATCACGTTCGCGCTGTTCATAATAGCCGGCATCGCCTCGGCGGCTCCGCAGACCACCAACGCGCCCGCGCTCAACTGGGCTGATACTACGCGCGATGTCTACATTGATAACGAACTTGACCGGGGCGCTCAGATCTTAACAAGCGATTCACCTTCCCGGCTCGCTTTAATCTCGACGAAGCTCGAATCGGCGCTTGTGCTCGATGTCACCGAGCACACCGTCAGCACCATGCTTAAAGACGCGTTTCAGTTTGGGGCGGATCGCGCTACCGCGACCACTCAGTCGAGCGCCGCAATGAAGCCTGTCGGAAAATTCACGCGCGTCGACGGTCCGATTTACTTCTTTGCGGTGGATGGAAAGCCCGTGCTGATTCGCTCGCATCCGGGAGCTACCGGCGAAATGAGCCTGGATAAGCTTTGGGAAACTGTTCCCGTTTGGCGCTCGCTGATGAAGAGCTACGAGCCCAACGCTCAAGCAGTACAAGCAATCAAAGCCGACGACAAAGCGGCCACGGTCACGCTCGCGTTTGGGACGTGGTGCCCTGATAGCAAGAACTATATTCCCAAGTTGATCAAGGCCCTGCGCTCGGCGGCGAACGATAAGATCCAACTCAAGCTGGTCGGCGTGGACAACCAGTTCCGCGAGCCCATCGACACGGTTCAGCCGCGCCGGATAACAAACGTTCCGACGGTGATCGTCGAACGCGGCGGTCGCGAGATCGGCCGCATAGTCGAGACTCCGGCGGCTTCGACGATCGAAGAAGATCTCGCGACTATTCTCAGCGGAAAACAACCGGTCCACAACGGCCGCTGGGATCGCGGGCCGAAGATCGCAAGCGGCGCTTATTCATACCGCGACCGCAGCGGCAAGGAACTCGGCGCCGAAGACTGGGAGTTGTTCAGCACTTCGGAAGGCGGCTATCTGGTTCACAGCCGGATCAGAACCGGCGATCTCACCACCGAGGTCTTCCATCGCGTAGACGCCAAGCGGCGGCCCTCTTTCGCCGAAGTGACAAAGATCCACGGTGACGATCGCACGCGAACAAGGTTCAACGTAGACGGCAACACCATGACTGCCCGAACCCGCGGAAGCGTGTCGGGCGTGATAGCGCAGACCCTCGAGCTGCCCGAGCGGTTCTTCCTCTCATCACCCGCGATTGCGGCTCAAGGCTTTGTGCAGTCGCCAGACGCCGATCGCTATCAGATCTCCGGCTATCAGACTCCGGAGGAGTTCGACAAAGCGACAGGAACGCTCGCTCCCGTGAGTTGTGAAGCCAGAGGCGATGAGACCGTGCGTGTCCCGGCAGGCGAGTTCCGTACGCGGCGCCAAACGAGAAAAACGGATAAAGAGACATCTGAATGGTGGTTACACGATAAGCTCGGTATTCCCGTCAGAGGACAAAGTGCCGGGGTTGAGTATGTCTTGATCTCTTTGAAGCTATCGTCGAACAAATAACTACTCAGCCTCTCGTGTGTCGTTTCAGATTCTCATTACGCCGCACAAAATGCGGCTGTGAATCCCAGGGGGTTGCGATCAAATGCCTTGCTTAGCCTATTATTCAACTATAGAACTGGGGTGGAGATATGATAGAGAAAGCGCCTGACCCGGACTCCTTGTGGAAACAATACCAGTTTTATCTAGATCTTTATAAGTTCTATCTCGACTTAGCTCTAAAGACCAATGCGTTCTTTTACGCGATCACAGGCGGAATTCTAACCTTTTATTTCGCGCATTCTGAAGAAAAATTGATTAAATACTCATTGTTGCTGCCCATTCTTATGAGCACAGCCCTAGGCGTTTATTTCCTGTTTGGAGCACTATTGTCGAGAAGGACGAGAGACCAGATAGCCACTCTTGTCGACCAACTCAGAATTAATATAGACCTACAGGTTTGGATATTGACAATATTCCTCTTAGGTTCCGCTATGATCTTCTTTGTTGTAGCTATTGCCATGATATTGCTGATAACACTCAGATGAATTCAAGAGGAACGGTCTGTTCTAGAGGATGTGTTTGCCCCCAAAAAAACGCGCCTAACAACATAAGAATTCATGAGGTGCCCCGTTCGAGTTCAATACCTCCCGCAGCACTAGGCCGCCGCATAAATTCGACGTTGGACTACGCCGGGGCTCAACGTGCCGGTGGACTTTGACCATTGCACTCCACGGCCTCCAACATGCGCTTATTTGCCCGACGCCCGAATGCCGTTCGACTTTTCCAACGGGCGTCAGTCACCATTAAAGGTGGCTCTCGGCGTCAATGTTGCGCTCAGGCTCAGTGCGACTACGCAGCAGCATCATCTCGCTTCCGCAATTCGGACATCGCATCGCTTTTGTGGTTGTCGATCACCTTGCTTGACAACCCCTGCGCCCATCCATTATTCGATTAGTTTAGCTCTTCTCACTATTTCTCATTAATGGGTAGGTCACTTCATTCTCAAGACGGAGATTCGAATGTCAACCAAGTACGTTTACCTGTTCGCGAACGGCAAAGCTGACGGGCGCGGAGATATGAAAGATCTGCTGGGCGGCAAGGGCGCCGGGCTAGCCGAAATGACCAACGCGGGACTCCCCGTTCCTCCCGGCTTCACGATCACCACTGAAGCTTGCAACGCTTACTACGACGCCGGCGCAAAGTTTCCCGAAGAGATGTGGGATCAAGTGCTGACT